>Ga0194129_10006664_pt1 | contig 14055 bp, 11 predicted proteins | sample TA2KigCa35mmetaG_FD_150862 | JGI IMG/M metagenome (GOLD analysis project Ga0194129, IMG submission 150862) | Freshwater microbial communities from Lake Tanganyika, Tanzania - TA2015038 Kigoma Deep Cast 35m | ecosystem: Environmental > Aquatic > Freshwater > Lake | place: Tanzania: Lake... | reverse complement strand
TATTTTATAACATATTCAATATATTATCTTAATAAAAACTATTAAATGAATTATTTACGCACATCTGATGAACAATGTAATTTATATAAATTAAAAAAAAATCGTAAAGATGCTAGTTATTATCCTAATATTAAATATGGCGATATCATCTATGAAGAGAATGGTTACAGAGCGATAAATTCTTATGTATATACTGGTGATTTTGAATGTCTTTCTCATATGGGTCCAGGCAATGGATGTGGAGGTATATCAAAATATATTAGTCAAAATATAGAAGATCCTATCAATTTTTATAAAGATGCTATTTATGTAGGTGATTTAACAAAGATTGAATTAGATACAATAGCTCACATGCCAGTATTACGTAGAGAAGCAGGTGATAGAGATATATGTGATAAATTTGAATTTTATTATGATTGTATAAATGAGGAAATAACATTTGAATCAGCAAAATTATGCGATGGCACTACAAAGACATTAGCATTATCACCTGATTTAGATGATTGTTATTTAACTGGAAAAGAATTTACTGAAATAGACCCGTTAGAAATAAGAGAAAAGAAGGAAAATATGGAATTATATGAGAAAAATTCACCAAATGTTTTAGTTATTGGTAATGATATTTATTATGAATTAAAATGCAAAAATTCAACAGGTGGTGGTTTTATAAAGATTATTGATATTAAATATGATGATAATAATAAACCGATTGAAATCATAACAGAAGATAAATATAATCTTGGTATTTATGGAATTAAACAAACGATATTTAAATTTATTCCAATAGATAAACTTGATGGAGATATGCCTACGTGGACATGTTTAGATATAAATATTAAATCTGATTGTGAAATATTTGATTATGACGAACATGATAAAAAAAACAAATTTTCATTAACATTTAGTAAATATAGTTTTAGAGATAAATTTTAATATCGTCTACCCCTTAAATCCCTATCCTTTATCCAACAGCTACTTTTTTTCATCACATATTATCACATTTTTATTAATCTTATTACTTTCTAAAAAAATTGAAAAAATAATAATATTAAATATACTATATACAATATATAATATACAACATAAAATGCCATATAAAGAATTTCTTGATTTACATGAAGTGTTTAATACTAGTATAAATATTAACATAAGTGAGGTATATGGTAAACCAATTGTGCGCCCCTTGTCAGAAATATTAGAAGGATATTATGCTGATTGGCCAGGTTTATATTATACATTAGATATAAATAATAATCTTATACGAATTAGCGCTATTGAAAATTTAGAAAACACATTGCAAAAGTTTATCCCAAATGACGGGGAAATTACATTAGTATGCCACATAGCTTGGTCAAGAGATAAAGAATATAGATACAAATCTATGCGCTCTGCTAAACAGAAAATTAAACGTGTTGCTCTCACAAACTATAATGCTGGTTTTGGTTATACATTTATAGGGTCACCGGATATTCGCGATAAGTTTAAAGGAATTAGACTATTTTTTTAAACTTTGTAATAGGTATGAAGTGTTAAAATTTTATTTAATATCTAATACATAAAAAATTGATTTATTTTTTAAATAAACATTAATATATATAAATAAATCAAATATAATGGAAATAATAACTAATAAAAAAACTCCTATCCTTTATTCGGTCAGGAAAAAAGTCAAAAGTTAAAGGAATCTTAACTGGCGTCGGTGTTTTAACACCAATGACCGGTTAAGGGATAGGAACGTTTGATATAGCAAGCGATACATATGATATTTATGAAGAATATATCCCTTAACCGTCTATAGGTGTTAAAACACCTAAGCCGGTTTCGACTCCTTTAACTTTTAATTTTTTCTTTGAACGATTAAAGGATATCATATTTTAAAGATTTATTTCAAAAATATGGAGGAAGAGGATTAGAAACTCCAGCATTTGAAATAAGAGAAAATTTATTAAATAAATATGGTGATGAAGCAGAAAAATTATTAATATTTAATTTACAAGATCATGGAGGAGATGCACAAGAAAAATATACATTAAGATATGATTTAACTATACCAAAAATTAGACATATAATAGCAAATAAAATAAAAAAAGATAGAATTTATTCCATTGGTAAAGTATATAGACGTGATAATCCAAGTAGTGGTAGATTTAGAGAATTTTATCAAGCAGATTTTGATATTGTAGATGAATCAAATGAATCCATGATAAATGAATATTTATTATTTAAGTTGGCAAAAGATTTTATGAAAAAAATAAATTTAAAATATACAATTAATATTAATTTTACATATAATTTATATTATATATTAGTAGATTTATTAAATATTGATAAACATAAGTTTAAGAATATATGTTCGACAATAGATAAATTAGATAAATATAAATTTGAAGATATAATAGATGAATTAAAAAATAAAGGATTAAATGATATTCAAATAGATAAATTAAAAATATATTTAACTGAAACAAAACCATTAGAAAAAAGAACTATAGAATTATATGATAGATTATTGGATTTAATAAAAGATGATGAATTAAAAACAAAAATAAAATATACTTCTACATTGGCAAGAGGTTTAGATTATTATAATGGTATTATTTTTGAAATAAAATTAAATGAAAATAATTTATCAATTATAAGTGGTGGCAGATATGATAATATAATAAATGATACAACTTTAATAGGTATATCATTTGGTCTATCAAGAATAATTGATATAATAAAACCAAAAATAAATAAAATCTGGAAAAATATATATTATTTAACTGCTATGAAAAATATACCGTTACAAGATAAAATAAGAGTATGGAATAAGTTAGAAGATAAATTTAATCAGAAAATAATAATATCTGATGAATGTGAAGATAAAAAATTAATAAAAGTAATAACATATTGTATTACAAATAATATAAGATATTTATATGTTATAGGTGAAGATGAATTAAAAGAAAATAAAGTCATAATAAAAGATCTAGAGAATAATACACAAGACTTATTTTATTTAGAATAATATATTATTTAGTCTTTTATTTATGTTAAATATTTATAATTATCGATGAGGTAGCAGATTCTAATAATAAACAAGAAATGAAAAAATTAATTACTTATTTAAGATCACAATAGGTAAGATTATGATTGTATCACATAATGATGATGTTAAAGATACATTTGATAATATTATTGAAATAACAGATAATAAAAAAGATGATGATACTATTTCAGGAACAAAAAGTATCATGTATGTATAGAATATATTTTATAATTAAATATTTTTATTCAGTTTTATCAACAATCATATAAAAACGTCCTTGTTTTTCTTCTTTTTTTCACTATTGATTAAACCTATCTTCAGGGACCCTGAAGAGATATATAAAAATATATGTTATTCTTTCCGATAACGGTAAGAATAAAATATTAATGTATAAAACAAAAATATATAGTTATTATATATGAAACTTAGAGAATTTCTAAAAAAATATTCAACTTTATCTAATGCATTTATTGATGATTTCCACAATATATATACTTTGGATGAAGAGAATAATGATGAATTTATTATAAATATTGTTATAGTTGCAAAATGGTTAGAGTGTGCAAAAGGAAAGTTAAAAGAAACATTAGTTCGTTCATATAATAAAAATATTGATTACAAAGTATCAAAAGAAAAAGTTGGTAAAATATCAAAATCAAACAAAGAAATTATAATGCTCACTCCGGATTGCTTTAAAAGATTATGTTTAGTTTCAAAAACTAAAAAATCAGAAGAAGTTAGAACTTATTTTATTGAATTAGAAAAAATATTAGATAAATATAAAAAATATATAATAAATGCTATGAAAAAACAAATAGAAATTCTCGAAAATAATCAAAAAGAAATACCAGATAACATTGCTTCAATGGTTTATATATTAAAATCACCAAAAGATATCGATGGTATTTATAGACTCGGAAAAACTGATGATTTCAAAAAGAGATTACAAAATTATAATTCTGCTAATAGCGATAAGATGGAAGTTGTTATGGTATACGAAACAAAATGTGCAACTGAAGTAGAAGATTGTGTAATTTCACAAATAAAAAAACATAGATATAAAAAAAGGAAAGATTTTTATGAAGTAAATGTTGATATTATTAAGGAAATTATTAATACATGTGATAAAATGACTTTAAAATATAAGAAAAAAATAGAGAAATCAAAAAAACAAGATGGTGGTTCAACTAATAATTTATATTTATATATAAATAAATAAAGTAAATAAAGTAAATAACTAAATTAATATTATCGCGAAATATTGTAAAAATTAAAACAAAAATAATATATTATATAAGTAAATATTATATATTATTATAATATATGAATACACTAAAAATTACAAATATGAATGATAATGTCGAAATGGTAATTATACAATTATCAGAATATAATCGATTAAAACAAGAAAATACAGAATTACATAATAAAATAAATCAATTAACAAATGAATCAACAATATTAAATACTAATATATTAGAGAAGAATTTAGAAATCGAAATGTTAAGAAAAGAAAATCAAGAATTACGAGAAAAAATTAAAATGCTTGAAGATAAAATAAATGAACAAAATCAAGAAATTTCTAAACAAAAGAAAGAAATAGATGATCTTAAAAAAGAAAATGAAAATAGAAATAATAAAGAACTATTAAAAAAGATAATAATAGGCATACAAGATTTAAATGCATTAGAAAGATTAGAAACAAAAGTATCAGATCCTACTGAATTAATTAATTTACATAATGATAGAATTGATGAATGTCATTATATAAATTCTAATTACTCGCAACAAGAAAAAGATGTTAGAGTAAATATATTAATAGATAATATTAATGCAATTCCAAATGATGTATTAAACAAATTTGATGTATTATATCCAAATTTATTAAATGAATTAAAACCGCATTTAGTAAAAAGAAACACAAATTATAATCAAAAATTAATTGATAGAGCAAATAATTGGTGGAGTTTATAATTTATTTATAAAAATATAATTAAAATTATTATAAAGAATGAAATATATTATGTATTATGATGGAACAAGAAAATCACCAAGAAAATCACCAAGAAAATCAACAATATATTTTGTCAAAAATGAATGATATGTATGGCGAAGAATATAAAAATAAATTAGAAGATGTTTTATCAAAAATGAATGATGTTTATGGAGAAGAATATAAAAATAAATTTGAAAAGGCATTGGACACCGTATTATGTATGGATTATAAAGATACTAAAATAATTATTGATGTAGTTATAAATTTATTATACAAATCATTAAATAACATTTATGAGGAAAAAATGTTAGAAAATTTTTATAGAAAAATTAGTGGAAATACTTTTATGATACGCAGATTAGACAGAGAAATTATAGAGTTAAAAGAAAGAATAGATAAATTAGAAAATTAGAAAATAATAAATAGAATTTTATTTATTAAATTTTTCTTTATATGTGATTATTTTTATAATATTTTTCTTTATTTTTTATATATGATTAGTTATATATGTTTATAAATAAAGTTACATTAAATCAAATTTTAGTTGTAAATATTTTAATTTATATCTAAGATAATCATAATACATATCATTATTACCCCCTTTTTGAACAATTTCATCATCTTCACTTTCTTCATCATCCTCCTCATCAGTTTCAGAATCTGAATCTAAATTATCTTTATCATCTATATCATCTATATCATCTATATCATCTATATCACATAATATATTATCTTTAGCATCAAAAAATTTAACTAATACTTTTTTATTTTCATCAAAATCTACAGAACGGCTCAATTCTGTTTTATTATATTCGACATCTGGAGTCAAATCAATATCTTTATTTTCATAAAATTTTATACATGATGCTATTTGTGTAATGATATCATTATATGTACATTCAAAATATTCTTTTCTGGGAGTAACTCTATAATCTTCCATTTTCTTTAATACACAATGTTCAATATTTTTAGTATCATCAACTTCAATTGCTTTTAATATCTGAACTTTATTCTTTGTACAAGTATCATATGTTGCTTTTCTTGCCTTCATATTTTTAGTTCTTCCAAATTTAACATATAATACTTCTTGTGTATCTAAATCTACTGTTATTTCTATTGTTCTCAGAAGATACACAACTTTTCCTTTTTTTAAGGTAGGTTTTTTAATATTATGTTTAAGAACTCCAATTTCATTTTTTTGTTTATCAATAGTAGAATTTAATTCATCAATCTGTTTTTTAAGGTCACTATTTAATTTATATTCACCGTGACGTCTTATAGATGGCATGACATCATGTGTTATCCAATTGCGAATATCAATTGCTTCTTTTTTACGACTACTCATAATTAATTAATATACTCCAGCTTCTGAAATAAATTTGGTATGTCCTTGTACATTTTTATATAGAGATTTATAATTAGAAACTATATCTTTAAGATATAAAATATCTTTTTTATTTATAAATTTACTAATAGCATCGTGATAATCTTTATATTTTAATAATAAACATAATTGTTTTGCATGAAAATATGGTTCAACTGTTTTGGTGTGGAATGCAATATAAACAGTATTATTGTTGTATTGTAAAATATGATTATATAGATCAATTAATTTATTCGCCATTGTTAATATATTTAATTATATAATTATTATCTTATATAAATTATTAATATTTCAATTTTTAAAGGGGTGGGGCAAATTACCCTACCCCTTAAAATCATTGATTTTTAAAGGTATGCTTTACAACTCTTTCTATAATATTATAAAAATACATATTGCACATATATTTTAGTGAATTTAAAGAATTAATCATCCAATGTTTATTTTTGATTAAAAAATTGATTTACTTATTATTTAGTAGATTTAATTATAATTTATATATATTATTAAATTAATAATAAATATAATGGATGATTTAATAACAAAATATAAAATATACATTCATAATAGGTATCAAGATTTAATAAAATCTGGTAAAACAAAAGATAAATTAAATAATTTCGATTTAGCAAAGATATTTGAATATTATTCTTGTATCAAATTAAGTGAAGAATTTAATCAACCATTTTATGAATATTATGATATTGAACCAGAATTTAAAGAAGAAAATAATATGTCTAAGAATGATACAGGAATCGATGCATGTAATTTATTGGATACTATTGTTCAATGTAAATTACGCGATAATAGTCTATCTTGGAAAGAATGTGGTACATTTTTTGGTAGTCAAAATATATTTTGTGAGAAAGAAAATAAAGCTATTGTTAGATGGGAAAAACTGATAATAACCAGAAATAAAGATTCTACTTTGTCAGATAATTTTAAATCTAAAAAGAAATTATTTACTGATAAAACATATGATAAACAAGAAATGATAAAATATTGTGAAAATCTAATAGAGAATTCTCCTATTATTAAAAAAATCAAAGAAAAAGCAGTTATACGCGATTATCAAAAAGAAGCAATACAAATGATAAAAGATATGAAACAAAATTTAATAATCAATTTACCAACTGGAACCGGTAAAAATTTTATCATAGCACATGCAATACATCCACGTAAATTTAGTTATCTTATATTAGTCCCTAGAATTATATTATTAGAACAAATAGAGAATGAAATTATAAAATATAAACCGGATTATGAGAAATATATACAAAAAATAGGTGACGGTAATAATGAATATGATGAAGATAAAAATATTACAATATGTGTATATAATTCTGTTAAAGTTATCGATAAAAATATTAAAGACTTTGATTATATTATTGTAGATGAAGCGCATCATATAGTTATACCTGAAATTTATAAGATCGATAATGATGATTATGTTAAAGATAGTAGTGATGTAGATAGTGATGTAGTTAGTGATGTAGATAGTGATGTAGATAGTGATGTAGATAGTGATGTAGATAGTGATGTAGATAGTGATGTAGATAGTGATAAATCGGAATCAGAAGCAGAATCAGAAGCAGAGTCAGAAGCAGATTCAGATGAAGAATCGTGTGATGATAAGACATATATACAATTAATAAAATCATATCAAACATATAAAAACAATGTATATTTATCAGCCACTATTGATAAAATAGATGGCTTCGATTATTACACAAAAGATATTCGAGAAATGATAGAACAAAAATATCTATGTAACTATACAATTACTGTACCTATATTCTCGGATGATCCTTCTAATAAAAACATTTGTGAATATTTAATAAAAAATTATCGTAATATAATAATCTATTGTAATTCTCAAACAGAAGGTGAAAAAATAAATAATCTTATGAATAAGATACAAAAGAAATGTTCAGCATATATCGATTGTAATACAAATAAAACTGATAGAGATAAAATAATTAAAAAATATAAAAAAGGAGAATTACCATTTTTAGTAAATGTCAGAATATTAGTTGAAGGATTTGATGCACCAATAACAAAAGGGATATGTTTTATGCATATGCCGTCGAGTAAAACAACTTTGATACAAATTATAGGAAGAGCATTACGATTACATGAAGAAAAGAAATGTGCAAATATTATATTACCATTTTCAAGTGAATCAGATGAGGAAAATATTAATGCATTTTTAAAAACTATGGCACGTAATGATAGTAGAATTAGAAAAAGTTATATTAATAAAAAATTAGGTGGATATATAGATATTGTTAGAGGTGAAGAAGATAATATAAATGAAGAAAATGATGAAGAAAAAGAAAATGATATTGAATTAAAATATGAATTAATATTTGATAAAATGGGTGTATTGAAGAATTCTGAGGAGATATGGGAGAAGAAATTAGAGAAGGTTAAGAAATATATCGATGAGAATGGAAAAAAACCGTCACGAAATAATAAAAATAAAGATATAAAACATATGGGATGTTGGATATCACATCAACAACAAAATTATAAAAATAAATCTCAAATAATGATAATTGATTTTATTCGAAAAAAATGGGAAGAATTTATAGAAGATATTAAATATAATAAATATTTCTTATCTAATGTATACAAATGGAAAAATGTATTGGATAAACTTAAGAAATATATTGATGATAAAAATAAAATACCATCAGAATCTGATAAAAATATAAATGCGAAAAAATTAGGTAGATGGATATTACAACAGAAAAAAAATTATATAATAAAGAAATATATTATGGAAAATGAAAATATTTGTGAATTATGGAGAAATTTTATTAATAACGAAAAATATAAAAAATATTTCTTATCAAATGAACAAAAATGGATTAGTAAATTAAATGAACTTAAAAATTATATTGATATTAATAATGAAAAACCATCAAGAGATAATAAAAATATTAATATAAAACAATTAAATCAATGGATATCATCACAACTGATTAATTATAAAAAAAAACAACAAATTATGAAAGATGAAAAAATATGTGGATTATGGAATAATTTTATTAATGATGAAAAATATAAAAAATATTTTTTATCAAATGAACAAGAATGGATTTATAAATTAAATGAACTTAAAAAGTACATAGATATTAATAATTTTAGACCATCTTGTATGAATGAAAATATTAATATAAGACAATTAGGACAATGGATAGTACATCAACAAATAAAATATAGAAATGAACAACAAATTATGAAAGATAAAAATATTCGTAAGTTATGGGAAGAGTTTATTAATGATAATAAATATAAAGAATATATTTTATCAAAAGAACAAATATGGTTAAATACATTAGATGAATTAAAGAAATATATTGATATTAATAATAAAATACCATCACAAAATAATAATGATCAAAATTTTAACAAATTAGGTAAATGGTTTTCACGTCAAGTTAAAATTTATTCAACAAATAAATGTTATAAAAATAATTATTTTAAAAAAATTTGGAAAGATTTTATTGAAAATGAAAAATACAAACAGTATTTTGAAAAAAAAAATATTAAAAAAAATTTATAAATACATTATTTAAGTAAATAACACGTTTAATATTATTATATGGTAAAAAGTAATAAAGATACGAATAATATAAACAATATAGAATCTAAACCAATAAAAAAACAAAAAAATAAACAACAAGAAATACCCAATATAACAATATTAGAGAATAATTTAAAAGATGTTTCTATTAAATATGTAATACATTTAGCAGATATTCATATTCATAAAAGAGAACGAGAAGAAGAATATAGACAAGTATTTAATAATTTATATGTAGATTTATTACAAAAAAATATTAATAATAAAAATTCAATAATAGTTGTAGCAGGTGATATATTACATGATAAAACTGATTTACATCCAATAAGTGTAAATTTAACAAAAGATTTTTTTATTACACTTTGCAAAATAACAATAGTCATTGTAATACCTGGCAATCACGATGTTTCTCTATTAAATATGAATCATAATTCAATTGAGAGTATAGTAAAAAATTTACAAACAGAAAATAACTTATATTTATTAAATGATGAAGGATATTATCAATATTATAATATTTTATTTGGTCATACCAGATTTGGTCAATCTACAAAAGTATTAGAATGTAAATTTGATTTTGATGGATATAAATGTGGATTATATCATGGCATAATTAATGGAGTTAAAGATAATAATATAGAATATAAAAATACAAAAGAAGATAAAAAATATTTTGATACAAATGATTTTAATGATTACGATTTTGTTTTTCTCGGAGATATCCATAAACATGGTTTTTTAACAACTAAAAAAAATATAGCATATTCTGGCAGTTTGATTCAACAGACAATTGACGAAAGCTTAGATAAAGGTTTTATATTCTGGGATTTAGAAAAAGGAAAGGGAGTATTTAATAAAGTTAAAAATGATTATGGTAAGATTAAGATAGAAATTGATGAAGATGGTCAATCATGTTATGATGTAAAAAAATTACCTAAAAAATTAGATGTTAGAATTGATTGTAAAAGTCTGGATAGAAAATATATAGAAGATATTTATAAAAATCTAAATGAGAATGACATTGTTATTAATAAAAAGATAGATTTAATGGTTGGATCTAAAAATAGAGATACTAAAATATTAATTGGAGGAAAAGAACAAAATCTCAATACAATAAAGAATACCAATGATTTATCAAATTTACTTATATTAAAATTAAAAGAAAATAAACAAATAGATGATAAACAAATAAATTCTTATAAAAAAATAATAGATGAATTATTACAAAATTATAATTTTAATGATTGCGAAACAAAAAGAAAAATAAAATTAGTTGAATTAGAATTTAATAATATGTCTATTTATGGAGAAAATAATAAGATTGATTTTACAAAATTTAAAAACATAATGGGAATAATTGCACCAAATTCATCTGGTAAATCATCTTTTATTGATGTTATATTATATTCGATTTTTGAAAATTGTACACGTGGTGATAGATTTGATTTATTAAATAAAAATAAAAGTTCATTTAAAAGTAAAATAAAATTAGAAATTAATGATGTTAAATATACAATAATAAGAACATTGACAAGAAATTCAAAAAAATCAAATGATATTAAAGCAGGAGCAGAAATCTATGAAAATGGTGTAAATATATCTGGTAAAGATAAATCAGATACAGATAAAATTATAAGTCAAAAAATGGGTGATATTTATGATTTTATTATTACATCTATTGTTACACAAAAATCATTATTTCAAGGAAAAAGTATAGGATTTGTAGAGTTATCATCAAATGAAAAAAGAGATATATTATGTAAATTAGCAAGATTAGATATATATGATAATCTTTATAATGATACAACTACTAAATTGAAAAGTTTTAAAGCTGAACTAAATAAATATAATGGACAATTAAAAAAATATAACATATATGGTAAAGATATTACAAATATTAGATTAAATTTTGATAAAAAAAAGAATGAAATGAATGATGAAATTAAAAAACTTGAGAAAGATAATAAAGTATTAAATGATAGATTAGAAGAATATAAGAAAATAAAATATCAAATGATGGATTATGATTTTTCAAAAGTAAAAAATATGAAAAATATTAATAAAAATAATAAAAATAATATTAATATTAATGATGAAATCGAAACAATAAAAAATAAGATAAATAAAATTAATAAAAAAATAGATAAATTAAAATTAGAATTAAATGAAATAGGAAATATTAAAGAAATAGAAACTGAATATCATAATAATAAAAATAAACAAATTCAAAAATATAATAATGATATTAATCAGTTAACAAAAGAATTATGGACTGATACAAGTATTGATTATAGTAAATTTAATAATAAAAAAAATGATATGGAAATAGATAAAATAATTAAAGAAAAAGATGATTTACAAAATAAAATAAAGAATAATAATGATCTATTAAAAGAGATACATAAAGAATTAAATAAAAAAATAAAGGTTATTGATAAAAAAGATGTTGATGATTATAATAAATTAAATATAGAATTAGATAATATAGAAAATCAAAAAGAAAAAGATGTAGAAGATCTAGAACACAATCAAAAAAGATTAGATAATTTAGGTGAACACGAATTTGATCCAGAATGTAAATTTTGTATGAAAAATACTATTACAAAAGAAAAAATATTATTAGAAAATTCAGTTACATTATTAAATAATAACATTAAAGATTATAATCAAAAAATAAAGAAATTAAATCAAAATATAAATAAAAAAAAGAAAATAGTAGAAGCATATAATATTTATTTAGAATTAAATAACAATAAAAAGAAAAAAGAAAATGATAAAATTATCTTAATAAAAGATAATGAAATTTATAATGAAAAACTTAAAAATATAGATAATAAAGTAAAAGAATTAGAACAATTAAAGCAAAATTATAAAAAATATTTAGAAAATAATAATATTGAAAAGAAAATTAAAGAAATTCAAAATAAAATTGATGAATTACATGAAGATATTTGTCAAGAAAAAATAAAATATGATGAGATTAATAATGAATTATTAGAATATTTAGAAGAAATTGAAGAATTACAAAATGAATTAATATTAAAAGAGAAAGAAAATAAAGAAATTAATGAAAATAAAGATTTATATGAAAAATACAAAATACACATTGATAATGAGAAAAATTTAAAAAATATACAAGAAAATATTGATGTGAATAATGAAAATATGAATAAATTAAACAAAGATAATATATTAATAAAAGAAAATGATTTTGAAATAACATTAATAGAAAAAAATATTAATGAATGTAATAAAAAACATGATCAATATATGGTAATCAATAATATATTAAAAAATGGAGGATTAATAGAATCAATTATGAAAGATAATTTATTACCAAGATTTAATGAAATAGTTAATAATTTATTTGTAAAATTTGGGTCAAGACAAGTAGTAATGAAATTTGAAAGAAAAGATGGACAACAAAAAGACACTATTAATATTTATGATGAAAATGGTGTTAATACATGCAGAGATGGTGGTTATCAATCCGTATTGAATAATCTAGTTTATAGAATCGGATTGGCAGAACTAAACCCGAATATGAAATCAACATTTATGATTATCGATGAGGCGGTAGATTCAGCAGATTCTAATAATAAACAAGAAATGAAAAAATTAATTACTTATTTAAGATCACAATATGAATGGATTATGATTGTATCACATAATGATGATGTTAAAGATACATTTGATAATATTATTGAAATAACAGATAATAAAAACGACGATGATACTATTTCAGGAACAAAAAGTATAATGTGTGTATAGAATATATTTTAGAGACAAAAAAATAAAAAAGGATTAATATTTAGGTGTCCCATTTTTAAGTGAAAAAGGTGTAATATATCTTGCGTAGGGGGGTGATTTACCCCATATATAAAATTTATTTATATTGTTGATATATCTTTCAGGGACCGTAACGAGATATTTAAAAAATTGATTTCCTTATTACTTAGTAGATTTAATCATAATACATATTTATTATTAAATAACAATGATTATAGGATATAGTAAATATAATAATGATTATATTTTGGAAATAGAAGTTATAA
>Ga0194129_10006663_pt1 | contig 14058 bp, 10 predicted proteins | sample TA2KigCa35mmetaG_FD_150862 | JGI IMG/M metagenome (GOLD analysis project Ga0194129, IMG submission 150862) | Freshwater microbial communities from Lake Tanganyika, Tanzania - TA2015038 Kigoma Deep Cast 35m | ecosystem: Environmental > Aquatic > Freshwater > Lake | place: Tanzania: Lake... | reverse complement strand
AACCGCGCCGGAGTGCTCCGGCCCCGCGACCACTTCATCAGCGTCGCTCGCTGCTCAACCGTCAGAACAACTGGCTTGGCAACACGCATGACGGAATCCTCCATGAGTTGAGGATTCAACGGCACTGACAGTAATAAGTTGCGTTATTTCGGAGACACTACACGAGCCTCACCAGCAGCCCATCGGCTTGGAAATGCCTGTGGGCATGGTTGCGGAAGTGCCATTGGCCGGACGATCCTTCGGCTGGGACCAGCTCGGCACGCGGACGGCCGACGAGGACTTCGCGCCGCTCCTCGCGGAACTCGACCGGCCGCTCGACCACTTCAAGAGGTTCATCGGCGACACGGCGCTGGCGGGCTCCCGGGGAGGCATCGCCTGCGGGCTCGACTTCTTCGGTGCCGACCAGGTCGTGCTCGGCACCGACTGCCCGTTCGATCCCGAGGGGGGAGCGCTGTTCATCCGTGAGATCATCGCGGCGATCGACGGACTCGACGTGTCCGAGGCCGAACGCCGCAGGATCTACGAGGGCAACATCCGCCGGCTCGCCGGACACCGCCGCAGGCCCTGAACGGCCTGGTTGCGACCGTACCGAAGGCCCGGGTATTCTTCTTCGCCCGCTCGAAGAACTCCATCCTTTCGGAAACCCGGTGGTCCCGCCCGCAGTCAGGACTCGGCCTCCTGCCTCCGTTCTTTCCCCTGAACCTCCGGTGGTGTCCCGCCGTCCGAACCCATGTCCAGGGACAATCTCTGCCGACGCGGTGCCTCAGCCTCAGGAGCACAGTCTGCTTCCGGTAGCGGCCCCGGACCTGTCGCCCATCGGGTCCGATCCGCGGTCGGCAGCCTCCTGGTCGGGTGCCTCGCCCTGGCCGCCGGCCGGGTCGGCGCTGATCCCGACGAAGAGGCCGTTCCGCCGCCTCCCCCGCCGACGGTCGTCGATCGATCCGCCGACCTGGACGCACTTGCCGAAGGGTTCGGCCTGCCGGCCGGCTTTGCCGCGGTGCTCTTCGCGGCCGAGCCCGACGTGGCCAATGCCGTCGCCCTCGCCCTGGATCATCGCGGTCGCTGCTTCGTCGCCGAGACCTTCAGCTTCGGGAAGCAGCTTGCCGCGACGGCGGGGCTCGATCCGGCCGCGGTGCTCGCGGCCGACCTCTCCACCCGCACGGTCGCCGACCGCCTCGCAGCCACGCGGCTGTTGCTCGGCGACAAGGCGTCCGACTGGCAACGCGCGAGCGAGCAGGTGCGGCTCCTCGAGGACGGTGACGGCGACGGGCGGGCCGATCGGGCGACCGTGTTTGCCGCCGGCTTCAACGGCCTGCTCGACGGCCACGCCGCGGGCGTGCTCGCCCGCGACGACGACGTGTTCCTCGCCTGCATCCCGGCCCTCTGGAGGCTGCGGGACGCCGACGGCGACGGGGTCGCCGACGAGCGGACGCCGCTGCACGTCGGCTTTGGCGTCCGGGAGGGTCTGCGGGGTCACGATCTCCATGGGCTCGTGCTCGGCCCGGACGGCCGCCTCTACTTTTCGCTCGGCGACCGCGGCTTCCACCTGCCGGGCCCGGACGGCCCGCTGACCGACCCGGAGACCGGCGCCGTGTTCCGCTGTGAGCCCGACGGCTCGGGGCTCGAGGTCGTGGCCACCGGGCTGCGGAATCCGCAAGGCCTCGCGTTCGACGACGCCGGCAACCTGTTCACCGTCGACAACAACGGAGACTTCGGCGACCGCGCCCGGCTCGTGCAGGTCGTCCCCGGCGGCGACTCGGGCTGGAGAATGACGTTCTTCGACCTTCCGGATCGTGGTCCCTTCGGCCGCGAGGGGCTCTGGCACCTGCCCCACGAGGGTCAACCGGCATGGATCGTGCCGCCGTTGGCGCATCTGGCCGATGGCCCTGCCGGGCTCGATTTCTACCCCGGCACGGGTCTGCCTCCGCACTTTGCCGGTCGGTTTCTGCTGGCGGACTTCTGCTGGTCACCCGCCACGAGTTCGATCCGCAGCTTCCGACTGCGGCCCGCGGGTGCGGCCTTCGCGGCGGTGGACGAGGAGCAGACGTTCCGGCACGTGCTGGCCACCGACGTCAAGTTCGGCCCCGACGGTGCCGTCTGGGTGGCGAACTGGATCGAGCCACAGCCGGACGGGGCTCGGGGGCGGATCTGGCGGTTCATGCCAGAGGCCGACGCGTCGCCCGAGGCGGCGGAGCGGGCCCGGATCGTCGCGCAGGTCCGCGGGTTGCTCGCCGGGGACTGGACCGCGCGCGACGTGGCCGAGCTGGTGCCGCTGCTCGCCCATGCCGATCGGCGGGTGCGGTGCAAGGCGCAGGGGGAACTCGCCCGCCGCGGCGCTGCCGGACCGCTGACGACGGTCGCCCTGGAGGCGGACGATCCGATCGCCCGCCGGCACGCGGCCTGGGGCCTCGGGCAGATCGGCCGCCGTGCCCCCGCCGCCGAGCGGGCCGCCATCGAGCACGCGATCATGACGGTCCTGCGGGACGCCGCGTGGGAGAACCGCATGGTCGCCTGCCGGTGCCTCGGCGACCTCGTCGCCCGCGTCGCCGCGCCCGCGATCGTCGCCCTGCTCGAGGACTCCCAGCTGCACGTCCGCGCCGCGGCGGCGCTCGCCCTGGGTCGCATCGGCGACCCGACCGTGGCCCCCGGGATCGTGGCGGCGCTGCGGCACGCCGCGGCGGGGGGTCTGCTCGACCCGCACCTGCGGCATGCGCTCGTGATGGGCATGGCGGGCACCGTCGAGCCGGACGGACTTGTGCCGCTCGCGGCCGACGGCGACCCCGAGGTGCGGCTCGCCGCATGCCTGGCGCTGCGGCGGCGCGCCGACCCGCGGATCGCCGCCTGCCTCGACGATGCCGACCCGCGGATCGCCGTCGAGGCGGCCCGGGCGATCCACGACGTGCCGATTCCCGCCGCCGCCGACGCCCTGGTGGCCCGGCTCGCCAAAGGCCCCGCGACCGGCGGGATGGGGGAGGCGTTTCTGAGGCGGGCCATCTCGGCTGCCGAGCGGCTGGGAACGCCCGCGGCCGCCCGCCTGCTCGCGGCGTGTGCCGCCCGCCACGACGTGCCGCCCGACCGGCGCCGCGAGGCGCTCGAGGCGCTCGCCTCCTGGGCCGCGCCTTCGCCTCGGGATCGGGTGCTGGCCGCCTGGCGGCCGGCGGCGGCCCGCGACGCGGCGGACGCGCGTGCAGCGCTGGAGTCGCTCCTTCCCGAGATTCTGGCGGCCGCTTCCGACGCCGCCACCGACCTCGCCGCCGCCGCGCTTGCGGCGGCGGCGGCCGTCGGCTGCGCGGGCGTCGGCCCGATGCTCGATGCCGCCGCGGCCGACGGCTCCCGCGTTCCCGAGGCCCGCGCCGCGGGGCTCGAGGCGTTGGCAGTCGTCGACGCGGCCGCGGGCCTCGAGCGGGCGCGGGACTGCGTTAGGGCGCCGGAGTCTGCGCTCCGCCGGGCGAGCCGGCGGGTGCGGGCGGCGGCCGGTCCGACCCCGGAGACCGTCGCCGAACTGGTCGCGGTCGCCCTCGACACCGACGGAGGACTGCCGCTCGCCGAGCGGCAGCAGGCGGTCGACCTGCTCGCGGGCCTCGACGGCCCCGCGGCGGTCGCGGGCGTCGCGGAGGTGGCGTCTGCCGTCGAGTCGGGCCGGCTCGAGGCCGCGGTCGAGCTCGAGGCACTCGAGGCGGTCGAGCGGCGGCTCGACGCCGGCCTGGCGGCGCGGCTGCGGACGGTTCGCGAGGCCGACGCGACCGCGGCCGGGATTCCGCCGGGATGGCACGACGTGGCCTGGGGCGGCGACGTCGACCGCGGCCGCCGCATCTTCTTCGCCGACGCGGCGGCCGGCTGCGTCCGCTGCCACCGCGCCGAGGGCCGGGGGGGCAACGCGGGGCCACCGCTCGACGGGCTGGCGGGCCGCCGCGACCGCGGCCACCTCATCGAGAGCATCGTCGCGCCGAGCGCGCGATTCAGCGTTGGGTATGCGACGACGATCGTGACGACGGTCGACGGTCGCTCGGTGCACGGCGTCGTCGAGGCGGACGATGGGGAGCGGCTCACGATCCGGTCCGCGGACGGCACGCAGCACGTGCTCGCCGCAGGCGCGGTCGACGACCGGGCGGCCGGTGCGTCGGCGATGCCGGCCGATCTCGCCTCCCGGCTCACCCGCCGCGAGCTGCGGGATCTCGTCGAGTGGCTCACGAACCTGGTCGGGCCGCCCACCGAGACGGCCGTCCCCGCGGGAGGCGCGGCCCCATGAGCCACCCGCGACGAAACCCCAACAATCCTGTGGATCGGCGGCCCGCGGTGGGGCCGTCGGCGGGGGGTGGAAGATGCGGTTCGAAACGATTTCTTTGATGCGACGGTTCCTTCAACACGAGCGAGGTGCGAAATGATCCCTTCCCGGTCTTCACGAATGGTGCCGAACGGCGGACGCCTGATCGGCATCGCTCATGGTTTCATCTCTGTAGGGGCCGTTGGTCAACGGGTGACGTCGCTGCTCATGCTCGGTGCTTGTTCCGTCCTCCGCATCCTCGGAGAGGCGGCGGGGCGGTTGGATTCATCTCTTCGCGGTCACCGGTCGTGGCGGTCGCAATGCCGCCCCGCTTGTTCCGGGCCGAATAAAACCATGTCCGCATCGGTCGGGCCGAATTCACACTGTCGCAGTCATCGGCTGACATTCCCGGCATGGCCGTGGAGCCTGCGGGGCGTGAGCCCCGCAGAGGATCGTCAGCCGAGCCGTGTGAAGCCGTATCGCGGTCACCGACTCGACGTGGTTCACCCGACAAGCGGGTGCACCAAAAAGCTACCGCCGCATGAACAGTTCGTGTCTCCGTGTATCTCTCATGGAATGCCTTGGTCAGGCTGGCTGAAGGGCACGGCCTCGTCGCTTGGCCTTGGCCTTGTTCGCAGCCTTGGTTCTGTCGCGCCGCTCGCCGGACTGGTGCGGCTTCTGGTCACGCACCATCGCGTAAAGCGTGCGCAGGAGCCGACGCCCCATGACCACGTTGGCCTTGGCCCGCGGCATCCGGGCGATGAACCGCTGCCTGGTCGCCTCCTGCTTGGCGTCGCTCTGGCAGAGCGTGACGGCAGCTTGACAGAGGGCCCAGCGCAGGGTGGCCGAGCCGGCCTTGGTGATGTTGCCGCTCTGCGTGCGGCCGGCCGACTCCTTGAGGTCGGCGGTCATGCCGGCCCAGAACTCGAGGGCGTCGGCGTTGGGGAAGCGGTCGAACGGGCCGATCTCCGAGGCGATGACAAGCGCCCAGATCGGGCCGATGCCCGGCACGCTCCTGAGGATCTGCCAGGTCGCCGCACACTGCGGCGACCTGGCCGCGGTGAGCATCTCACGCCTGAGGATCTCCCGCTGTCGCTCGATGAGCAGGATCTGGTCGAGGTAGTTGCTGAAGGCCAGTCGCTGAGCCGGCTGCAGCAGGCCGCCGAACGTGAGGAACCAGCGGTGGGCCCGGGGGCCGTCGAACTGCGGGCCGCGGATGTTGGCGGCGTTGAGCATGCTCTTCATTCCCTGCTGGGCCTTGGCCAGGGAGCGGCTCAGCTGCCGCCAGTGCCGGCCGAACTTCCGCAACTGCATGAGCTGCGGGTCGGCGATATAGCCCAGCGGGCATTCGCCGCGGGACAGTCGCAGGGCGATGTCGAGGGCGTCATTGGGGTCGTTCTTACGACGCTTCCCCCTTCTCATGGAAAGCTCCGTGGCGTCGGCGATGTCCAGGCGATCGACACAGGGCGTGAAGCGATCGATGAACCACTCGACGAACGGGCATGCCTCGACGGCCAGCCACTTCGGGCCGGGCAGAGCCTTGATCCACTCCGCGATGCGTTCGCCGCACTTCGTGTTGCATGTGAGCTGCCCGAGCAGCTCGCCGTCCGCACGCACGGCCCGCAGCGTCACGGTGCACTTGTGCAGATCGACGCCGATGAAAGTAAGAAAGCCAATCACGTCCGTTCTCATGGTCGTAAACTCCGTGTCAGGGGTCGAACACAACTTCACGCTATGGAGCAAGGTACGTCCTGCTCCCGGCCCCTCCACGGTTTCACGCTCGTCGAGTTGCTTGTGGTGATCGCGATCATCGCCACGCTGATCGGGTTGCTTTTGCCGGCCGTGCAGTCCGCCCGCGAGGCGGCCCGTCGCATGAAGTGCTCGAGCCAGCTCCGGCAGGTCGCGCTCGCGGCCCATGTCAGTCACGACGCCAAGCGGACCCTTCCCCCCTTGTCGGCGTTCAACAAGTTCCAGCCGGTGACGCACGCGCCGAACTACCGGCCCGGATACGGCTTCACGATGTTCACCTGGCTCCTGCCGTTCCTCGAGGAGAACGGACTCTACTCGATGGCCACATCCGGAACCCTCGGCGTGCGCACGCCCGTGCCCAACGCGCCGGGGGCGGGCGTCGTCTCCTCGATGCCGATCGGCTCCCTCCTCTGTCCGTCGGACGCGACGCACACCGAGGGCCTGGCGAAGACCACCAATGGCGGGGCCAACTTCTGGGCCGCCGGCAGCTATGCGGGCAACTACAACGTCTTCGGGAATCCCCAGGCTGCGACCGTCGCGGCGCGGCTCGAGGGCGTGTCGCGGATCCCGGGCAGCATGCCCGACGGCACGGCGAAGACCGTGATGCTGGCCGAGCGGTACGGCACCTGCGGCTCGACGGGCAGGCAGGAGGACGCCAGGGCCAATCTCTGGAGCGACGCCAACGACACGTGGCGACCGGTGATCTGCGTCAACGAGGACGAGCAGACCCCGCAGACCGCGGGCTACAGGCAGTGCAAGTCGTTCCAGGTGACGCCGAACTGGCTCTCCGAGTGCGACTCGACGCGGGCCCAGTCCGCGCATCCGGGAGGGATTCCCGTGGCGCTCGGGGATGGCAGCGTCCGATCCGTGGCCGCGGGCATCGCGGAGAGCGTCTGGGCCGCCGTCTGTCATCCCGCCGACGGGACCACTGCAGGGGCGGACTGGTGAGAGCGTTCCGTCGGGGGTGACCGCCGCTGAGGCCGTCACCCCCGGCGTCAAGCCGGCCGCCGCCCCGTCGGATAGAAGACGGCCAGCAGGAGCGCCCCGCCGCAGATCGTCGCAGAGACGGGTCCCACCCAAAGGACGCCCGCCGGGTTTGCGGCCGACGCTCCCCACCGCTCGAGCACCTGGGTCGCCAGCACGACGCTCGCGGTGACTCCCGCCTTCCAGGTCATGGTGTGCAGGGCGAGAAACAGCGCCTCGCGGCGGCCGGGACGGCTGCGGGCGTCATCGTCGATGATCTCTCCGAGGATCGGAAACACGATCGCGTAAAGCAGGCCGTTGCCCAGCCCCGCGACGGCGAACATGAGCTGGCTCCAGACGATCTTGCGGGCCACCGGCGCGGCCGCGGTGGCGATGGGATGCATCCAGGGCAGGGCCGCGGTCACGAGCGCCATGCCCAGCACCATCAGCCACTTGGCTCCCAGGATCCGCGCGGCGGCCGGCGCCGCCAAGGCCGCCGCAAGCGACGTCGCGAAGAAGGGCCAGAGCACGACACCCACGGTCGTCTCGTCTCCCCCGAGTCCGATCTCGACCCAATGCGGCACGCACCGCTGGGGTGCGAGGAAGCCGACGTTGAACAGGAAGAAGATCGCGAAGTACCAGAGGAATCGGGGGTGGAGCACCGCCCGGCCGATGTCATCCCAGGCGTTGCCCCGAGGTTCCGCGGCGGGTTCGCCGGCCGGCTCCTGCACGCCCCACACGACCCCCTGGAAGGCCGCGAAGGCGACCAGCGCCAGGAGCCAGGCGACCCGCTGGAACCCGACCGCCGAGACGCCCCCCGCGGCGCGGGCCGGATCGAGCGCGGCGACGAGCGGTCCGGCCAGAACGATCGCCGTCACGACGCCGAGGGTGGTGCCCGCGCCGGTCCAGGCGCCGAGCCCGACCCGTTCCTCGGGACCGCGGGCGAGCTCGGGACCCAGGGCGTAGAGCGGGATCGCGCAACACGTCAGGAAGAACATCTGCAACGCGAGCACCGCGAGGCAGTGGATGGCGTTGGCCGGGCTCGCACCGGCGACGGGCGGGTACCAGAAGAGCACCGAGGTGGCCAGCAGCGGAAACGACGCCCAGAACAGGAACGGCCGCCGCCGGCCGCCGATCCAGGGAAACTGCCCCGGCCGGGCCGCATGGCGGTCGGACCAGATGCCGACGACAGGGTCGGAAACGGCGTCGAGCAGCCGGGCCACGGCGAAGGCGGCGCCCACCAGGCCGAGCGTCATGAAGACCGGCCGCGCCGAGCCCTCGGGGGGCGCGAGGAAGTAGGCTCCGTATTGCGAGATGTACTCGAGTGACAGCTGCACCGCCGCCACCCCGAACAGGAAGGCGAGGCCTCGCCGCCACGAGGGCGGGACGGGCCGTGCGGCGGTGGTCCGTGCCAGCCCGTGGCCCGCGTCGCTCATCGCACGTATCCTGGGCGCGGTGCAGGCCACCACGCTTCGAGGGAGACCGACTCATGACGAAGGATCACTGGGAGCAAGCCGCTCTGGAACTCAGGGACCGGGCCCGCGCAGCGAGCCGGAAGCTGCGGCACTCGCTCCGCGTGCCAGCAGCGGTGGCCGGCGGGCCCGGCCCGCTTCGCGCGGGGGTCGCGACGCGGGATCTGACCCCGGCCCTGCCGGTCCACCTCGACGGCTACTGGCAACTGCGGCGGGCCGAGCGGGTCCGTGACACGCCCCGGGCCCGGGCGGTCGTGCTCGACGACGGCCGCACGCGGGTGGCCCTCGTGGTCTCGGATCTGATCGCCTTTTACTCGCAGTGGGTGGAGCCCGCCCGCGGACGGCAGTCGGCGGTGCCGGCCGCCAATGTGCTGCTCGCCACCACGCACACGCACAGCAGCCCGTGCCTTCTCGGTATGTTCGGACCTCCGGGCAGCGTCGACATGGGCTACGTCGAGTGGGCCGGCGGCCAGATGGCCGAAGCGATCGCGGAGGCTGCTGCCGGATTGCGGCCGGTCCGCGTCGGCTTCGGCCGCGCGGAACTGCCGATCGTCGGCGGTGAGATTCCCGGGTTCGCCCGCAACTGGCACAACCCCGGCGTGATCGACCCGGCGGTGCTCGTGATGCGTCTGCTCGACGCCGAGACCGGCGCCGGGCTTGCGACGGTGGTCAATCTCGGCAACCATCCCGATGTCCTGGGCGACCGGACCGTCGAGGTATCCTGCGACTTCCTCGCTCCGGTGTACGAGGCCGTCTCCGGGCGGCTCGGCGGCGAGACGCTCGTCTTTCAGCGGGCCCTCGGGGGCGTGGAACCGATCCCGCAGGGCCTCAACGATCCGGCCGAACTCGAAGCGGGGCTCTCCGGCGTGGCGCAGGTCGCGACCCGGGCGGTGCTCGAGGCGGCCGAGCGGGCGGAGTTCGTCGAGGTCCCCCGCATCACCTGGCGGACGACGGAGTGCCGTTTTCCGATCACCTCGGGCGAGGCGCTCAAGGCGTATGCGTCCGGCCTGCTTCCGGTGGAGGCGGCCGACGGGGTGCAGCGGACCGAGATGGCGCTTCTGGAGCTGGGCCCAGCGCGGTTCCTCTCCGTGCCGGGCGAGCCCCATCCCGAGGTGCTGGCGAAACTGAGCGACATGCTGGGATGTCCCTACGACTTCGTGCTTGCCATGGCCCAGGACGAGGTGGGCTACATCGTCGCCGGCGAACTGTTCAACCCGGCCGGAATCCAGGAACTGCTCTCCGCCGGGAGGGACAACGAGCGGGTCGTGCTGGCGGCAGCCTCCCGGCTCCTCGGCGTGGACGGCTACCGGCAGCCGACCTGTCTCCGGTGAGACCGCAGGCGGCGATGCTGCGGGAGCCGGCCGCGTTCATGCAATGTCCTCCGCCCGATGGCGCTCGATCGCCGCCTCCACGTCCTCGACGGTGGCCGCGGGAGGCACCGGGAAGAAGTCGACGCAGGCCCCCTCTTTGGTGAGCACCTCCACCCTGCCGGAGCCGTGCCAGCAATAGACCAGGCTCGAATCCGCGACGAACCGCAGGTAGCGGGCGCCGTCGAGGACCTCGAGCAGCTTCGTGTAGGGGTGCTCCATCGCGACGCCGTCGGGGACGTTGACGGTCACGGTGTCGGCGAAGTGCCGCCCGAAGCCCGCAGAATCCTGGAGATTACCGCGCCTGCCCGATCATCGCCAGCGTTCCGGGATGGGGCGGTCGAGCCGGATGATCCCGGCGGCGCGACCGACTGGAACCGAACCCGGGGACGATTGGGGCCTGGAGTCGATCCACCGCTGCGTCGTGGCGACGCGGATCCGGTTCGTCGAGGGCTTTACGGAATGCGACCCTTGCGCTTGCCAACAGGTTGATCGACCGCCGAACGGAGGATTCCCCGCCGCGAAGACTCGAACCGCTGAATGATGCGCGGTGGGCGAGGTTCATACCGGAACTCGAAACGTGATACGTTCTCACCATGAATCGCCGGCGCTTCCTCAACAAATCCCTGCTCCTGCCCCTGGCCTCGGGACTGGCCCTGCCCGCCGGCCCGGCGCGCAGCGCGTCCGCACCGGCGCGGCGGGGGCCCGACGCCGAGGTGCGGATGCACCGCGGCAGGCCCGCGATCTTCATCGACGGTGCGCCTGTCGCGCTGCCGGGCTACAGCCCCGGATCGACCCGACGCGACTACGACACGTTCATGCCGCTGTTCTACGAGAAGCGGATGGGCATGTATCTCGTCTGGATCGACGGCTGGGGCACGTCGGTCGAAAACCGCTGGTGGAACGGCGACACCGTCTCCGCCACGCCGCTGTCGGCCCCGCCACCGGACGCCTTCACGCTCGAGCAGCAGGTCGGGCGGATCCTGGCGGGCGACCCGCGGGCGTACCTCGTCATCCGGTTCTACACCCGGCCGCCCGGCGACTGGGCGCGGCTGCATCCCGACGAGTTCGCGGTGAACGAGGATGGCCAGCCCATGCCAAGCACCCCCTCCTTCGCTTCGGACCTGTTCTGGGAGCAGGCCGCCGCCTTCGGCGCGGCGCTCGTGACGTACTGCGAGGCCCAGTCATGGGGCCACCGGGTGATCGGTTACAACACGCACTACCTCGAAGAGGGGAGCTACATGCCGATCGCATCCGGCTTCCTCTTCGACCACGGCCCGCGGATGACCGACCGCTATCGCCGCTTCCTCCGCGAGAAGTACGGCACCACGGAGAACCTGCGGGCCGCCCATCATGATCCCGAGGTGACGCTCGACACGGCCGCGGTGCCGCGGGATCGGCTGCGGGGCAACGCGGCCGACGTTGCCGGCATCCATTACTGGCTTCCCGCGCGGGAGAATCAGCCGCTGCGGGACTACCTCGAACTCACCCGCGACCTGTTCCACGAGCGGTTCGCCGGGTGCGGCCGGGCCATGGAGGCGGCGAGCAGCCGCAAGGTGCTGATTCTCCACGACGCGCTCAAGCAGGTGATGCAGGGCTGGAACAACTACGGCTTCTTCCGCTACGACTCCGAGGGCGTGTCGTGGAGCCCCGCCTACCCCGAGATGCTGGCCGGCTCGGGACACATGAACGTGGCCGAGCTGCTTGACTCCGCCCCGGGCTTCTCCGGCATCCTCACGCCGCACGACTATCAGGCTCGCGGCGTCGGGGGCGTGTACGAGCCCGAGGGGGCCGCCGATTCGGCCGTGCTCCGCGGGAAGTATTTCCTGGCCGAGATGGACACCCGCAGCGGACCGACCGACATCGCCCCCGCCCGCGACCCCCGCGAGTGGGCCGCGATCACCTGGCGGAACTACGCCACCGGCTGGGCGCGGGGCTTCGACTCCTACTGGATGTACGGCTTCTTCATCGCCGACTGGTTCGGCGCGCCCGCCGTGCAGGACACGATCCGGCGGCAGGTGGAGGTGATCCGGCAGTCGATCGACTGGACCCACGAGCCCGTGCCGGGCATCGCGATGATCCTCGACGACACAGCGGTCCTCGAGACCAACGGCTCGGGCAACTACCTGAACGAGGCCGTGATGTGGGAATGGAAGATGGGGCTGGCCCGCTGCGGCGTGCCCCACTCGATCCATCTCCTCGAGGATCTGGCCCACGAGCGGTTTCCCGACCATCGCGTCTACTACTTCCCCAATCTCTTCCGGGTCGACGAGCGGCGGCTGGGCCTCCTGCGGCGGAAGGTCTTCCGTGCGGGCAACGTCGTGGTCTGGGGGCCCGGTTCGGGCATCTCCGACGGCGTGGTGATCGGCACGGAGTCGGCCGCGAGGCTGACCGGGTTTTCATTCGAAATGATTCCCGCCAACGCCCAGCGCAGGATCCTGATCTCGAACTTCGAGCATCCCGTCACCCGCGGCCTCGATGAGTCGCTCGTGATCGGCGGCCCGCTGGCCTACGGGCCCGTGATCATGCCGACCGACGGCACCGAACTCGGCCTCGCCTGGGCCAAGGGGGGCAACCATCACCGCGGGCTTGCGCTCAAGGAGTTCGGCCGGGGGGCGGCGGGCCGTCCGGAGGGCGGCCCGGAGCGGGGGCCGGGTGACTATGCCGCCATCTTCACCACGGCGGTCCAGCTGCCGGCGGACCTCTGGCGGTCCGTCGCGCGGTATGCGGGGGCCCACGTTTACACCGAGAGCAATGACGTGATCATGGCCAGCCGGGGACTGGTCGCCCTCCACTCGCTCAAGTCGGGCCCCAAGCGGATCACGCTCCCCGAACTGCGGCGGGTGACCGATCTCGTCAGCGGTGCGGGGTTTGCGGCGACGACGGCCGAGATCACCTTCGACCTCGATGCCCCCGAGACGCGTGTCTTCCTGCTCGAGGAACCCTAGGAACGAAGAAGGGTTCCTGCGGGAGCCCGGCGGCGGCCGGGGCCGTGCCGCATGCTGCGACCGGAGATCCGCTCCCGCCCCTGATCCACCGGGACGAACGAGATGATGCGACGGTGTTCACCCATGCCATCCGCGGCTGGAATGCTCGCAGTGCTCTGCCTGACGTCGCTCGTGCCCCGCGCCGCCGCCGAGCCTCGTGAATCCAAGGCATCCATCCACACCGCGCGGCTTGAGACCCCCACCCTCCGCATGGTCATCGCCGACAACGAGGCTTACCCGCCCGAGCACGAGGCCGGCTACAACGGCGTCGCCGAACTACGGCTGGGGGGCTGGAGCGAGCCCGACCTGTTCGTGCCCGCGTATGGCGGGCTGAATCTGGAGCACGTCTTCAGCGGCGACGTGGACTCCTTCGGCTGGGACATCTTCGAACCCCGCCGCGCCCTTTGGCGCTCTGCCAGTCCTCGAACCGCAGGGTGGAGTCATGCCAGCAGCGGACGGAGCACTGGCCGCTCCGCAGCCGGCTCGTGTACGAGGTGCAAGGCGATGCCGTCGAGCTGACGTATCACGGCACCCCGTTGCAGGACGTCTGGAGGAAGCACGGCTACATCGGCGTTTTTTTCGCCTCCTACATCCAGGCTCCCGAGGACATGGCGATCCAGTTCATCGGCCGGTCGCGGCCGGGCGGGGGCGATCTCACTCCCCGCTGGATCAAGCAATTGCCCGAGAGCCATGGCATGGCGGCGAACCATCGGCCCGCCGGCAGCACGTGGGATCCGACGTTCGACGATGGCTTCAGGCTCACGCTCGCGTCCGCCTTTTCGGACTACGAGTACCTCCATCCCTTCTACTTTGGACGCTCGGGCGACAACGTGCTCGTCCTGATGTTCGAGAACCCGGACGACGGCGGCGAGGTGCGATTCGCCCAGTCCCCTTCCGGCGGCGGCCCGGGCAATCCGGCCTGGGACTTCGTCTATTTCCGCCGCGACTATGCCGTCGGGCGGGAGTTTCGCTTCCGAGTCCGCGCCGTGTATCGGAGGTTCACCGACCGCGAGGATATCGTGCGGCTTTACGAGAGGTGGTCGGGAACGGACGTCCGGCGGCCTCGACCGTGAACCGAACCGGGCAGCCGGGCTGGCCCCGGATCGGTTCGATGGGTCCGCCAACATCCGGCAGCCGCCGGCACCCGCGTTGAACCCTAGTCCTTATCCAAGCGAATTTGGACTTGCGCGATTCGCGCTGAGCGCATAAAAAACTCGAAATCCCCGACGAATCGCTTGATTTCGGTTGGCGCCACT
>Ga0194129_10006662_pt1 | contig 14059 bp, 13 predicted proteins | sample TA2KigCa35mmetaG_FD_150862 | JGI IMG/M metagenome (GOLD analysis project Ga0194129, IMG submission 150862) | Freshwater microbial communities from Lake Tanganyika, Tanzania - TA2015038 Kigoma Deep Cast 35m | ecosystem: Environmental > Aquatic > Freshwater > Lake | place: Tanzania: Lake... | reverse complement strand
TGAACTACCGCGAGAGCTATGGGATGGTTGCTTGCAACGGGGTGTTGTTCAACCACGAGAGCCCGCGGCGGGGAGAAACGTTTGTCACGCGCAAGATCACGCGCGGCCTGGCGCGGGTGGATGCCGGGCTCGACGACTGCCTCACCGTGGGCAATCTCGACTCGCTGCGCGACTGGGGCCACGCCCGCGACACGAGGTCTGCTGGGGACTCCACCAGGAGTGTTCACATTTCTGTGCAGTCCGTACAGAACTGGAAACAGGCGGTGGAATGACTTGGTCTGCCTCTGCTTCCAGGCGACTCCGCCGGAACGATGCACTGGGCCTCCAGTTGCACGCGAAAGCTTAGCCCTGCAACGCTCTCACAAGCTGCAGCTGCTTCTCCGCTCACGCCTCTCAGTGGCCCAAAGCCCACTGACCGTCCTAGGGTGATGTCATTGACATCTCTGAGAGCTCAGGAGGTTGATGGTGCAGATCACAGCTCGCCTGCCCGATGCCCTTGGGGCTGAACTTGATGCGGCGGCTCAGCAGCTCAACCGATGTCGCGCTGATGTGATTCGTTCGGCCATCGAGTACTACCTGGATGACATCGACGATTTGCGTCGCGGCGTTGAAGCTTTGAAGGATCCAGCCGATCCGGTTCTCGACTGGGCTGAGGTGCGGGATGCGCTGCTCGCTGCGGATTAAGCGTTCTGCTGCCAAAGCACTCGCAGCCATACCCAAGGCCGACCGTCAACGGATCGTTGCTGCGATTGATCTGTTGTGCGACTCACCTGCTGCCGGTTCGGCTCTCAAGGGCGAATTTGAAGGGCTGCGGCGGTTGCGTGTTGGCCGTTTCCGGGTGGTGTACGAGTGGCAGCGCAGCGAGTTGGTGATTCTTGTGGTGCGGATCGGTCATCGTCGCGAGGTCTATCGGTAGAGGGCGCTCAATCCGGTGCCTTACTTTCTCCGCTTTTGTTGATCGAGAGCTGACAGCAAACTCATGTGCGGCATCGTCACCCTCGTGGGCTCCCAAGCCGCAGCGCCCCTGTTGCTGGAGGGATTGCGCTAGCTGGACTACCGCGGCTACGACTCCGCCGGCATCGCCACGGTGAACGCTGAGCGGTATGGCAGTGCGGCATCGGACACTCGCGCTGGGCCACCCATGGCAAGCCGGAGGAACGCAACGCGCACCCGCACCTGGATGGACCGGGCCGGGTGGCGGTGGTGCAGAACGGAATCATCGAGAACGACCGCACGCTGCGGGAAGAGCTGCAGGCGGAAGGCGTGGTGTTCCGCTCCGACACAGAGGTGATCCCGCATTTGCTCAGCCGCGAGCTGGTGCGGTTGCAGGCCGGCGGAGCCAAGCCCAGCGGGGCGCTGTTGCTGCAGGCGCTGCAGGCGGTGATCCCCAGGTTGCACGGTGCCTATGCCCTGGCGGTGGTGTGGGCGGAGCTGCCCGGTGCCCTGGTGGTGGCCCGCAAGGCGGCACCGCTGCTGATCGGCCTGGGGGAAGGGGAATTCCTTTGCGCCAGTGACACCCCGGCTCTCGCTGGGTTCACCCGCACGATCCTGCCCCTGGAGGATGGCGAGGTGGCGCTGCTCACCCCCCTGGGCATTGAGCTCTATGACGCAGCCGGTGATCGGGTGCAGCGCACCCCCACGCTGCTGAGCGGTACGGAGCACGTGGCGGACAAGCGCAGCGTCCGTCACTTCATGCTCAAGGAGATCCATGAGCAGCCCGAAACAGCGGCGCTGTGGGTGGCCCGTCATCTGCCGGAGGCTGAACCCGGTGCGGCCCCCCATGCGGGTTCGCTGGTGGCCTTGCCGCTCGATGAGAGCGTGTATGAGGGGGTGGAGCGAATCCAGATCCTGGCCTGCGGCACCAGCCGCCATGCGGCGCAGGTGGGGGCCTATCTGCTGGAGCAGCTGGCGGGCATTCCCACCAGCGTGTTTTACGCCAGTGAATTCCGCTACGCACCGCCGCCGCTAAGCCCCAACACGCTCACGATCGGCGTGACCCAATCGGGTGAAACGGCCGACACCCTGGCGGCCCTGGCGATGGAGCAGGAGCGCCGCCGCGCCGTGGCTGATCCGGTCTATGCGCCAAGGCTGCTCGGGATCACCAACCGGCCGGAGAGCTCCCTGGGGCGTTTGGTGGATCAGATCCTGGATATCGGCGCCGGCTTCGAGGTGGGTGTGGCGGCCACCAAAACCTTCTTGGGACAGCTGCTGGCCTTCTACGGCCTCGCCCTGGCGTTTGCCGAACGCCACGGCGGTGGCGCACCGGCCATGGCCCGGAACAGTTGCGACAGCTAGCGGCCGGGCTGCGGGCTCTGCCCCAGCAGCTGCGAGACCTGGTGGATGACCACGATCGCCGCTGCGAGCAGCTGGGCCATCTGTTTGCCGACACGCAGGAAGTGATCTTACTGGGCCGGGGCATCAACTATCCGATCGCTCTTGAAGGTGCGCTGAAGCTCAAGGAGATCAGCTACATCCACGCCGAGGGCTACCCGGCCGGTGAGATGAAGCACGGGCCGATTGCGCTGTTGGATGCGCGGGTGCCGGTGGTGTCGATCGCGGTGCCGGGCACGGTGTTTGACAAGGTGCTCAGCAATGCCCAGGAAGCCAAGGCCCGCGATGCCCAGCTGATCGGTGTGGCGCCCGATTGCGCCGACAGCGAGCTGTTCGACACACTGCTGCCGGTGCCGGTGGTGGATGAACTGCTCAGCCCGCTGCTGACGGTGATCCCAATGCAGCTGCTGATTTATCACATCGCGGCCCACCGGGGCCTGGACGTGGACCAACCCCGCAACCTGGCCAAGAGCGTCACTGTGGAGTGATCCACTCGCTTCTCTTTCCCTTTCATCTCTCCCTGCCTGCATGACTGTTCTGGTAACCGGTGCCGCCGGCTTTATTGGGTTTCACCTGAGCCGCCGGCTGCTGGAGAGGGGCACGCCGGTGATGGGGTTCGACAACGTGAACCCTTACTACGACCCATCCTTGAAGCGGGCTCGGATCGCCCAGCTGCAGGCCACGGCACAGCGCACGGGCACCAGCTTCCAACTGCTTGAGGCCAACCTGGAAGATCGCCAGGCGGTTGAGGCGGCCTTTGCCCACCACAAGCCCAGCAAGGTCGTGAACCTGGCGGCCCAGGCGGGGGTGCGCTATTCGATCGAAAATCCGGCGGCTTACATCCAGAGCAACCTGGTGGGCTTTGGCCACATCCTCGAGGGCTGCCGCCACCACGGCATCGAACACCTGGTGTATGCCTCCAGCAGCAGCGTTTATGGCGGTAACACCAACCTGCCATTCTCGGAGCATCAAGGGGTGGACCACCCGGTAAGCCTTTATGCGGCCAGCAAGAAGGCCAACGAGCTGATGGCCCACACCTACAGCCACCTCTACGGGCTGCCGGCCACGGGCCTGCGTTTCTTCACGGTGTATGGCCCCTGGGGCCGGCCGGACATGGCCCTGTTCCTGTTCACCAAGGCGATGCTGGCAGGCGAGCCGATCCAGGTCTTTAACAACGGCCAGATGGTGCGCGATTTCACCTACGTGGACGACATCGTTGAAAGTTTGCTCCGGGTACTGGACAAGCCAGCCGCTCCCGATCCCGGCTTTAATCCCGCACAGCCTGATCCGGCCACCAGCTGGGCACCGCACCGGGTGTTCAACATCGGCAATTCCAACCCAACGCCCTTGATGGAGTACATCGAGGCAATCGAGGCTGCTCTGGGCATTAAGGCAAGCAAAGAATTCCTGCCAATGCAGCCCGGCGATGTGCCCGCCACAGCGGCCGACACCTCAGCACTGGAGGCCTGGACGGGTTTTAAGCCCTACACCCCTGTGCAGGAAGGTGTTGCGACCTTTGTGGGTTGGTACCGCAAGTTTTACGGCATTTAAGGTCACACCATGACAACGAATCAACTTCCCGCTCTCAACACCTGCACGGTGTCCATAATAGGTTTGGGCTATGTGGGCCTGCCTCTTGCGGTGGAATTCTCCAAGCCTCAGCCGTGCCATCGGACGGGCATCCCGCTACAGCGGCGGGTGATCGGCTTCGACATCAACAACCGGCGGCTGGAGGAGCTGCGGCAGAGCATCGATCGCACCAATGAAACCAGCGCCGAAGATCTGCAGGAGGCGAAGCTTCTTGAATTCACCAACGAACCAGGGCAACTGGCCGAAGCGGATGTGTTCGTGGTGACGGTACCCACCCCCATTGATTCGGCCAAGAGGCCAGACCTCACGCCACTGGAGAAGGCCAGTGCCACGGTGGGCCGCGCTCTGAAGCAACGCCGCTCGGCTAGTGCGCCAGTCGTGATCTACGAAAGCACGGTTTATCCCGGCGCAACGGAAGAAGTCTGCGTGCCAATTCTGGAACGCGAATCTGGTCTCCGCTTCAACGAGGGATTCTTCTGCGGCTACAGCCCTGAGCGAATCAATCCGGGCGACAGCGAACACAAGCTCACAACGATCACAAAAGTCACCAGCGGCAGCACGCCCGAAGCGGCCGCCTGGGTGAATGGCTTTTACGGCTCGATCATCGAAGCGGGAACACATCTGGCCCCAAGCCTGAAGGTGGCGGAGGCGGCGAAGGTGATAGAGAACACTCAGCGCGATCTGAACATTGCCCTGGTGAATGAGCTGGCCATCATCTTCCGCCAGATGGAGATCGACACGCTGGATGTGTTGGAAGCGGCGGGAACCAAGTGGAACTTTCTGCCGTTCCGACCTGGCCTAGTGGGCGGCCACTGCATTGGCGTAGACCCCTACTACCTCACCCATAAGGCTGAACAGCTCGGGTACCACCCACAGGTGGTGCTAGCGGGACGGCGGATCAACGACGGCATGGGGCGGTGGGTTGTCGAGCAACTTGTGCTGGAGATGGCCCTAAGAGGCATGGTGATAGCAGGCGCGCGTGTGCTTGTGCTTGGGCTGAGTTTTAAGGAGAATTGCCCCGATCTGCGGAATACTCGGGTCAATGACTTGATTAAGACGCTTCTGTGCTATGGAATCGAGCCGGTTCTTGTGGACCCCTGGGTAGACGCCTGGGAAGCGCAGCATGAGTATGGTCTCAATGTTTTGCCATCGATCCCACAAGACAGCAGCTACTTAGCGGTGATTGTCGCCGTGGCCCATAAGCAGTTTACAGATCTCAAAGAAGCGAACTGGCGGGAGCTGCTGCATGATGACGGGGTGTTAGTTGACATCAAGGGAGTTACGCCGCGATCCCTAAAACCATGGCGTCTTTGACTCATAAGGACTAGCCAACTGACCCATCCGCTTTTATGACGACTAAAGCCAAAAGCAGCTCTCCTCAATCTTCCCGAAGACTGCTTCTAGGTATCTGGAATCACTTGAGTTCTCGTCGGCGCGTCCAGATGGGGCTGTTACTAGTAGTAATACTAGCTAGCGGAGGAGCTGAAATGCTGTCATTGGGGCTCGTGGTTCCGTTCCTAACCGCGCTTAGCAATCCTGAACAGCTGTGGCATTATCGGCTGGTCAAATCAATCGCAAGCCTTCTGGGTTTTACGTCATCCAGTCAGCTGGTTCTGCCAGCTACGGTAATTTTTGCCGTGGCGGCGGTCTTTGCGTCGATGATTAGAATCACGAACCTGTGGCTTAACGGCCGTTTCGCTGCAGCCGTGGGCTCTGACTTGAGCTGTGAAGCCTACCGTCGCACGCTCCTCCAAACATATAGCGTGCATGTCCAACGCAACACTGCTGCAATAATCACTGGAACCACAACTCACATCATCCGTACTGTGCAGGCACTATCTGCCACATTGCAAATGATCACATCTTCAATGGTGGCTGCCAGTCTTTTGATTGGCTTATTAATCATTAACTGGGCCATTGCGCTTGGTGCAGTTATCCTTTTTGGGGGGGTTTATAGCGTACTCGGGTTTATGGCGCGCAAAGAGCTACATCGTAACAGTAACAATATAGCAATAGCAACCCAACGTCAGATTAAGGCTTTGCAGGAAGGTCTTGGGGCTATTCGTGATGTCTTGCTTGATGGCAGCCAAGGCATCTATGTCGAGTTGTACCGCCAAGCAGACTGGCCACAGCGTAAGTTGCTGGCCAGGAACCAGTTTATAAGCTTGTTCCCTCGCTACACGCTGGAAGCACTTGGCTTAGTCTCAATTGCTCTTTTAGGCGGTTTGTTTGTTCTCCAGCAGGGGTATAATAGCTCCATTATTCCTTTGCTTGGAGCATTGTCACTCGGAGCTCAGCGCCTACTACCCTCATTGCAGCAGATTTATAGCGGCTGGTCAAGCCTTAAAGGCTTCAATGCAGACTTGGCTGGTGTGTTGAACATGCTCAACCAACCAGTGCCTCAAAAGCTTTTTACTGCAGAGCCATTACCCTTTCGAAAGTCTATTGAATTTTCTGGTGTTCATTTCAGCTATGGAACTGATACAAAAGAAGTCTTGAGTGGACTGAATCTTGAGATCCGTCGTGGCGAGCGTATTGCCCTAATCGGCCCAACCGGCAGTGGGAAAAGTACAACTGTTGACATTTTAATGGGATTGTTAGAGCCAACTTCTGGTCGACTACTGGTAGACGGGGCTGATTTGTACGATCCTGCATATCCTGAAAGACTAGTATCTTGGAGGGCGGCAATTTCGCACGTCCCACAGAGTATTTATTTATCAGATAGCACAATTGCCGAAAACATAGCCTTCGGTGTGCCTATCCGAGATATTGATATGGATCGATTAAAGAAGGCTGCTGACCAATCTCGTATCAGTAGTTTTATTGAGAGCCAACCAGATGGTTTTTATACCTTTGCAGGGGAGCGTGGTATTCGCCTAAGCGGGGGCCAACGACAAAGAATTGGTATTGCTCGCGCCTTGTATAAGCATGCTGAGATATTGATTCTCGATGAGGCAACAAGTGCACTAGATACGGAGACAGAGAAAGCAGTAATCAAGACAATTGAAGAGCTAAGTAACCAGCTTACTATTATCATGGTAGCACATAGGCTGAGCACTATTAAATTATGCGATCGCGTTATCAATATAAGCGAAGGTCGAGCCAAGCAATGAATATATTTGACTAGTCTTTATGTACAACTCACTCTCGACGCAATGGAGCACACGCTCACACGCTTCTCGACAATCTTTTATAAAAAACGCAGATCAAACGATATATCGATAGACATCTTTTGCTACTTTACTCAAGTGCTTAAATAAAATGGTTCTTGAAGCTCTAACAGTTAGCCCTAAACCGCCGACCTATTTGTGGCGCCAAGAAAGCTCAGCAAGAGTACACTGCAGTCTCTTGGTAATTGCCAATAGCAACATACATACTCCTGGAAACACAATTCCCTAATGAAACCCCCAATCTTCATCGTTGGAACAGGTCGATCAGGAACTCACTTCGTTTGCAGCACATTAATTGCGCACCCAGAAATAACCGATCTTACTAATGGGAAAGAGAACAGAATTGTTTTTCGAGCTGTCACTGATAGCGCCTTGAACATGAGGCAACTATCGCCAGAAACCATTTTTAAATATAAAGCCTTAAGACTACTATCCTTTAACGCTCATTATATCGATCAGTCACATCCGAACCTTTGGCACGTAGAGCAGTTGCTGAAAGTATTTCCTAATGCAAAGTTTATCGGAATTGTGCGCTGCCCTTTCTCTGTTACGTATTCTATGCTGAATCACGTTGGTGTTCGAAATCATTTTAATAATTACATGAACTATCCATCCCCAAATCAGTTTTTTGGCATCAATCAAGTCAATGCTAATGAATACCACTCCTTGAGTGCTTCATCTAAGTGTGCCCTCCGTTGGTGTTCACATATGCATAGACTTGACACTGTATGCCGAGCACACCCTTCGTCCTTTTTAATTGTCAATTATGAACAGCTATGTTTGCAGCCTCGCAGCACTCTAGACGAATTGCGTAATTATATTGGTCTGAAGTCAGAAATTCCTGTCCCTATAGTTCGTAACGACTCTTTATACAAGAAATACAACTTAAGCTCATCAGAGCGAACCAATGTTCAGGAAACTGTTGAGTCTTACTTTAAATCTAATCCAATCCCGGATCAATCTTTGGTGCCACTTCGTGAATACCTAAAAGATCAATCAAACCTCACTTGATCGTAGTTTTTCATTTGCTTGCGCGCCAAGGCAGAGCGATAACTTTGGTGCCAGTTAATAATAAATAAACTTATCTTTGGGCGCTCGCAATTCTAAATGTTTTTATATTTATTGCTAGCGTATGATCTGACCTGATGTCTTGTTGCAGCCCTAGGGTACCTCCCGGCACCGCCAGCTTGAGCAACGGTGGGGCTAAAAATTCGGCTGACGGAGGATTTGTGTCGCTTTTAGGGAGTGCCTGGGTGGCCCAGCCGATCGCCCAATGCTGGAATTGAGACTCTTGCCTCCGTCTCAACGGCAATTTCTCAACATGAGATTATCCAGACCTTCCCTGGTGTTCCAGAGCCTACTTAAGAGTAATCACAGCTAAAAGGTATGACATTGGATGCCCAGTAAAACATGCCCAACACCTCTTCTCGCAAGACCAAGGCTAATGGCCCCTTAAATATTAAAAAACTAATTATTCTTGGCGAGGTCTACAGTCCCAACCTGGGCGATCCTGTTATATGCGATTGCCTATCATATATCTTTCAACTTCTCGAGCCAGACCTTTTGATAGAGAAAAGAGATATCTCTGGGCGAGCGCGCCTGAAAGCAGCTTCGACCAAACCTATTTGCTTATCCACTCTTCCAAAATTCCATTATGCGATCAAGCCCCCACCACGGATAGCCTCTTTAATTAAGTTCCCGTTTCGTCTTCTCCGAGACCTGACCTATCTACTATCAAATAGAGATGCGTGCCTGCTGGTATTTGGCGGCGGTCAGTTAGTGTTGGACAACAACTTAAGGTTTCCTCTTGACCTTCTACGTTTCTCGCTGCTCTCGCAAGTATTAAACATCCCACTCTCAGTTCATGCATGCGGGGTTGGATCTCATTGGACACGACTGGGAAAGTCAATTCTTAGATTAGGATTTAGGATAGGCAATATTCGCTATATATCTGTTCGAGACATAGAGTCACAGTGTACATTGCGGCATCTTCTGACTGGAATTAATAATGTTGATATTGACGTTACCATTGACCCTGCTGTTTGGGCTGGAAGTGTGTATCGATATCGCGATGGTTCCCAATTTATTGCCAAGTGTGCAGCCTCGCTGCCGTCCATGAGTGAACACAGGCCAATAAACAACTCCAGTTCCAAGCCTGTTATTGGACTCAACTTAATGGCTGACGGCTTTATTCGTCGCGGTCTTGACACAGGATCTGTTGCATATACAAGAGCAGAACTTATTACGTTCTGGAAAGCTCTTATAAGATACTTACTTGAAAACAAAAGGTATGTTGTTGTATTTTCTAATGGCGCACCAGCCGATGAACTTTTTGCAGATGAGGTTATGCAAACCACTATTGTAGCTTGTTCTCAAAGCTTAAACTGTCTTACTCGCGAAAGAGCTTGCATGCCTTCAGAGCTAGTCTCAATAATTAGCAGATGCAATGTTGTAGTAGCTCATCGCCTGCATGCTGCTATTATAGGTTTCGGTCTAGGAGTACCAGTAGTTTCTTTAGAATGGGACAGCAAAGTTGGTGCATTTAACCGAGCTGTCAACAGAGATGGCTATATGATCAAATCAAGCACCCTGAACCCAATATTGGTTGCCAATATGATAGACAAAGCGCTTCACCTTCCGGCGTCTCAGTCAGTTTCACAATTGCCATTGGCCAAAGAAAATATACTCAGTTCATGCCAAAAGCTTTTGAGCTATATCCACAAATAACTATGCTTATGAGGCCTTATTCTTTCTTTATCCCACGGCTCTCAGATGGTGGAGCTCAAAAGGTAATCGTCAATTTAGCAAATGAGCTGATTCGCCTTATTGATTCCCCTGTTCATATTGTTGTGCTGGAAGCGCAAGGAGCTTTTATCTCCGAAGTTCGCCCTGAGATTAAGATTATAGAGTTAGGGCGATCGAGAGCTCTCTCTTCAATTATTAGTTTGGCTCATTATCTCAAATCTGAAGAGCCCCAGTTCCTTTGCTCTAGTCTTAATTATGCAAATATCTGCGCTTCGATCGCCTGGCGTCTGGCGTGTCGACCTTGTAAACTTGTTTTACGAGAAGACTCTATTTGTCGATCTTTTGAATCTTTTACCGCCTTCCATGTAAGACAACTTTTTCTGCGTATCTTAATGAGGCAATGCTACGGTCAGGCTGACCGTATTGTCGCAATTAGCAAAGCCGTAGCCGACTCTCTACTGAGACAGAATATATGCCGCAGTAGCCAGATTGCAACGATTGGCAATCCTATAGTGATCAACAGTAGAGCTTTAACCGAACCCCTTCCGGTTTCTGCGGTGGCGAGCTGGGGGCCAGACTATATATGTGCAATGGGTAGACTCGAGAATATCAAGGGCTTTGATATTCTGATAAAAGCTTTCGGTAGGCTGAAGTGTAAGGGTGTTAATTTGGTATTGCTAGGTGAGGGGAGCCAGAGAGCGTACCTGGAGGGTCTAGTGGAGGATCTCCAACTCAAGTCACGTGTTTTCCTTCCTGGTTTCATTGCCTACTCTCGGCTCGTTGTGCGTGACTCTCGTTTGTTTGTTCTTTCATCAAGATTTGAAGGATTTGGCAACGTGTTGGTCGAAGCTCTTTCTACGGGGGTGCCCATTGTCTCTACTGATTGCCCTGGCGGACCTCGTGAAATTCTTAACGATGGAAGACTTGGCCATTTAGTTCCTCCAGAAAACGTCGACGCGCTGGCAACAGCGATTGATAGCGCACTAATTAGCCCCCTTGCGTCAAAAGAAGTCCGCATTAATCGCGCACTAGAGTTTGACTCTAAGATAATTGCCCAAAAGTATCTTGACGAAGCTTTCTCCTAGTGAATACTATGCATGCCTTATGGCCCAGCACTCCGAGGCCTAATTTATATCTTTGGGTCGGACTTATGCATGCTTTTCTTCTCTTCGCTTTGCTTGTAAATGAGTTTTAAACAGCTACGGCTAAGATTTCCTGGGGTAGCGCCCCTCTGAGTGGTGTAACTCAGGCGGTCCTGTGACCCTTTCCGGAGGGTGAACAGGAGCAGTCAGAGGATGACTGCCTGGAAGCTGATTGCTCAGTTCCATTCATCCAATATGAACCCTGATCGCTGAATGTGCAACTCAGCAATCGGCTTGTTCTGTTTTGATGAAAGCGCTTCTGCTGATGTTCAGCTGAGTATTCCAGCTGCCTCCTCGGCGCCTTCCCCATCGGAGAGCTCCAGGGCCTCTTCTGGCTCCGGGATCTTGGCCATCGTGGCCTCGGAGAAGAAGCGGCGGCGCTCCAGCTGCCATTCCTCCTGCTGCTCCAGCAGCTGGCTGCCCACCAACCGCACGATCGCAGCGTCGTTGGGGAAGATACCGACCACGTTGGTGCGGCGTTTGATCTCCTTGTTCAGCCGTTCCAGCGGGTTGGTGCTCCACACCTTGCGCCAGTGCTCCTGGGGGAAGTGCAGGAAGGCCAGCACGTCGTCATGGGCGGCGTCCATCACCGGCACAGCGGTGGGGAACTGCTTGCGCAGCATCGCGGTGACCCGCTGCCAGTGGGAGCGCACCTGATCAGGGGCCTGGATCACGAACACGGCTTTCATTGCGGCGGCCACCATGTCCTGCCCTGCTTTGGGCACATGGCTCAGCAGGTTGCGCAAGAAATGCACCCGGCAGCGCTGCCAGGAGCTGCCCTGGAACATCCGCTTGATCGCTGCCGTCAATCCCAGGTGGGCGTCTGAGATGACCAGCCGGGTGCCAGTGAGGCCTCGCTCCTTGAGGCTGCCTAGGAACTGGTGCCAGAAGCCCTCGGCCTCGCTGTCGCCCACGGCAATGCCGAGCACCTCGCGGTAGCCCAGGGCATTAATGCCGATCGCCACCAACCCCGCACGGGAGCAGACGCAGGGCTGATTCAAAGTCTGTCCCAGGGTCTCTTGCCGGGGCTGTCAGCATGGGTTGAGGTCGGCGGAATCGCTTCCTCCCTGTGCTCGAGAGCGTCTCTGCCGCAACCGATCTCGATCTGATCAGCTACCTCAAGGCGATCCCGGACCCGCGCATGCGGCGGGGCGTTCGCATCCCGGCCTGGTACCTGCTGTTGGTGGCGGTGCTGGGAATCCTCAGCCGCTGCCAGAGCCTGCGGGATCTGGAACGCTTTGCCATCCGCCACCACAGCGTGCTCACAGCGGCTTTGGGCCTTGAGCTCCGGCGGCCGCCTTCCGATTCAGCTTTCCGCTACTTCTTCCAGCACGTGGATGTAGCCGCTCTCTGTACTGCGATCCGCGACTGGACCATCGCCCAGATCCCAGGTGGGGCAGAGGATCTCGATCAGCTGGTGTGTGACGGCAAGACGCTCCGGGGCTCCATTGAGCCCACCGCCGGTGGGGGATCCGCGTTCATTGCCCAGGTCACGCTGTATTCGGCCGCTTTGGGTGTGGCGATCAGCCAGGCCTGCTACGCCACCGGTGAGAACCACGAGCGGGCGGTGCTGCGGCAGCTCCTGGGCGAGCTGGATCTGGAGGGTGTGCTGATCCAGGCGGACGCGCTCCATACCCAGCGCCCGTTTTTCGGCAGCTCCAGGAGCAGGGGGCCGACTTCCTCCTGACGGTGAAAGCCAACCAGAAGACGCTGCACCGCCAGATCCGCAGCCAGTTCCAGGGAAAGCGCAAGATCCCTTTCGTGGCAACGGATCACGAGATCAGCCACGGTCGCAACATCACCTGGAGCCTGCGGGCCAAACAGGCGCCTGAGCACATCCGGGAGGCCTGGGCCGGCACCAGCTGGATCGTGGAGGTGACGGCCACCGGCAGCCGCGACGGCAAGCCCTTTCAGTCGCAGCACCTGTTCCTCACCAGCCTGCGCACCACGCCAGAAGCGCTGCTGCAACTGGTGCGGGACCGATGGAGCATTGAGGGCTGGCACTGGATCCGCGACACCCAGCTCCGCGAGGACGCCCACCGTTACCGCGGCAATGGCGCCGGAGCCATGGCCACGCTGCGCACCGCGGCGCTAAACCTGCTGCGGCTGGCCGGCTTTCGGTCGATTCGCGCCGGGATGCAGGCGGTGATGCACGACATCACGGCATTGCTCTCGATGGCTCGGCGATACCCTCAGCCAGGCCCTTGCTAAGACTTTGAATCAGCCCTGGGGGGCTTTAGCCGCTCTGGGATCGCGCCGGTCCTTAAATAGCGACCAGCTAAGGCCGACCCGCCAGACAATATGGTATGCTTTTGCGCAATACGCTTTTAGGGGACATACATTCTTGACAGTCCAGGCGCTCCATAGTTCAGTCACAGGCGTGTGGTGGGCGTCTGCTGTAGCTGGAACAGGTGAGATAATCGTCGGATCAGACTTCAGCGTCCTTTCTGTCGAAGCCAGCGCGACAAGCTCGCGAGGAGGTTCACAAGCTCTCGGCATCGATGCTGCGACCGTCACTGCCGGTGACGGCAATGACTCCGTAACCATCTCTGCCTCAGCAACCGGCAACTGGACCAACGCTTGGGCTGTTCGCTCCTCCTCCATCGATACCGCCGCCGGTGATGACAGCGTCACCCTCACCGCAACAACCCTCAATTTCGGGCAATGGGATCCCGCCTACGGCGCTGAAAACAGTTCTATCCTCCTCGGTGATGGCAACGATTCCCTCGCCATCAACGCCAACGCTTCAGGCACAGGCTGGATTGCCGCCTATGGCGCCATTGGCACCACTCTCAACACCGGCAGTGATCAAGGCGATGACACCGTTGTCATTAACACCATTGCAAGCAGTGAAAACGGCAGCGCTGAGGCTGTCGGCCTTGGCCATTCCTCTCAGTGGAGCAGTGACGAAAACGGTAACTGGAGGGAAGTCATTACCCAAAGCTCTCTGCTCACCGGTGACGGCAATGACTCCGTAACCATCTCTGCCTCAGCAACCGGCAACTGGACCAACGCTTGGGCTGTTCGCTCCTCCTCCATCGATACCGCCGCCGGTGATGACAGCGTCACCCTCACCGCAAC
>Ga0194129_10006661_pt1 | contig 14061 bp, 13 predicted proteins | sample TA2KigCa35mmetaG_FD_150862 | JGI IMG/M metagenome (GOLD analysis project Ga0194129, IMG submission 150862) | Freshwater microbial communities from Lake Tanganyika, Tanzania - TA2015038 Kigoma Deep Cast 35m | ecosystem: Environmental > Aquatic > Freshwater > Lake | place: Tanzania: Lake... | reverse complement strand
AAGATTGCGCTGAGGCTTTAGGAAGTTTTTATAAAAATAAGCCTGTTGGTGTGTTTGGAGATGCTGCAACGTTTAGTTTTTTTGGAAATAAGACCATTACTACAGGCGAAGGAGGTATGATATTGTTCAAAAACAAAGCCATAGCTGAAAGAGCAGAAGTGTTAAGAGATCATGGCATGAATAAATCAAAGAGATATTGGCATGATGAGGTTGGATATAACTATAGACTAACAAATATACAAGCAGCTATTGGTGTTGCACAATTTGAACAAATTAATTTATTTGTAAATAAAAAAATCCAAATTGGAAGAAGATATACAGATTGTCTTAAGAAATATACTTACTTTCAAACACCCCCACAAAACGAAGACATAATAAATTCATATTGGCTATATACATTTCTAATTTTAGAAAATGCACCATTTTCTAGAGAGGACTTTTCAAAATATTTAAATGAAAATCAGATTGAGACTAGGCCAACCTTTTATACAATTGATGAAATGCCACCTTATAAGACTTACGTTAAAAATATAAATTTAACAAACTCGGTTTTTGTTTCAAAAAACGGAATTAGCCTTCCTTCATCAGTAGTGTTGCTCGATGAAGAGGTTGAACATATATGTAATGTTATCAATCGTTTTATTTCTACAATCAATAGCTAATGAAAGTATTAGCAATCATTCCTGCTAGAGGGGGAAGCAAGGCACTTAAAGGAAAAAATATAAAAAATTTGTTAGGCAAGCCACTGATATTTTGGACATTAGATGCCGCAAAGAAATCAAAATTTATAAAGGAAATTGTTGTAAGTACAGATAGCGAAGAAATTCAAAAAATTGTTTCTGATTATGGGTTTGAATGTAATTCCTTGCGCCCACCTGAGTTGGCTTTAGATACAACTACGAGTTATGAAGTAATAAATTATGAATTAACAAATAAAACAGACTTTGATGTTGTATGTATGTTGCAACCTACATCTCCAATTCGTAATTCAAATGATATAGACATGGCATTTGAATTTTTTCAATCTAAAAATGCAGCCTCATGTGTGAGTGTTTATAAAATCGAAGATGTGCCATATTGGACCTTTAAACTTTCCGAAAATGGTTTTTTGTCTCCATTGTTTTCTAAAGAGTATTTCTCCAAAAGAAGACAAGAATTAGATGATGTGTATGCTTTAAATGGAGCCATTTATATTTCGAGAACAAATGACTATTTAATTAACAAAGGTTTTATTTCTGATAAAACTTTACCATTTGTAATGACAATTGATAGGTCAGTAGATATCGACACAATTGACGACTTTGTAATTGCCGAAAAATATTTAAGTTTAAATAATAAGTAATGTTAAATGGAATAAAAAAAATCGAAGTAGAGGGTATTAATTTTGGATTCATAATTTACAAAAATTATGAAAGCACTAAAACAAGTTTTTTGACACAACAAGAATTGCCACTTCAGTTTGCATTTATGAATTTCAAAAAGGGTAAACATATAAAAGCACATATACATAATAAGTATAGTCGTGAAATCTTTGACACTAATGAAATTATAATTATAAAAAAAGGATCTCTTGAGGTTAGTTTTTTTAATTTCGCAAAAAAAATTGTACATAGTGAGGTATTAAATGAAGGAGATATAATTTTTTTACAGGAAGGTGGACACTCTTTTGAGATGATCGAGGATTGCGAATTTTTTGAAGTGAAAAATGGTCCATATTTTAGTCCAGAAATTGATAAGATTAAATTTTAATACACATGAGTAATGAATTTATACCTGTATTTGATAGTCTTTATAATTCAAATGAAGAAAAATATTTAACGGATGTAATTAGAAGTGGAAGAATCTCCTCGCAGGGAGAATATGTATATAAGTTTGAAGAGGCATTTGCAAAGTATAATAATACTAAGTTTGGCATTAGTGTTGCGAATGGAACTGTCGCATTAGAAACTGCATATTATGCGATTGGTTTGTCTGAAGGAGATGAAATTATTATGCCAAGCTTTACAATTATTTCATGTGCAATTGGTGCAATTAGATTGGGATCAATTCCCGTTTTTGTAGATGTAGATCCTTTAACTTGGTGCATTGATGTTGATCTAATTGAACAAAAAATAACCAATAAAACTAAAGCAATTTTAGCTGTACATATGTATGGACACTCATGCGATATGGATAAAATTATGTTAATCGCAAAAAAATATAATTTAGTTGTAATTGAAGACGCTTCACAAGTTCATGGCGGGGAATATAAGGGCCTTAAGTGTGGATCTATAGGACATATTTCTACTTTTTCCTTTTATGCAAATAAAATTATTTCTACTGGAGAGGGAGGAATGATAATCACAATGAATGAAAATTATGCACAAAAATGTAGAGATTATAGAAATTTGTGTTTTATACCAGAAAAGAGATTTTTTCATAATGAAATCGGCAACAATTATCGATTAGGTGCGCTTCAGGCTGCGGTCGGGCTTGCACAGTTAGAAAAAATTGAAGAACATATAGAATTAAAAATTAAAAACGGATTATTATATAAAAAATATTTATCAAATATTAATGAATTACAACTACAAACCGAAATGCCTTACGCGAAAATGGTGTATTGGATGTATTGTGTCGTATTGCCTGATCAATTTCTCAATACTAGTGTCTCTGAAATACTTTTGAAAGAATACCAAATAGAAACTAGGCCATTTTTTATAGGTCTTCACGAACAACCGGCTATAAATAATTATTTAAAAAGTCGCAATTTAATATGCTGCGAAAAATATCCTGTAACAGAATTAATTTCTAAAAGAGGGTTTTATTTACCTTCTGGATTTACACTTTTAGAAGATCAAATTGAATTCATTTGTGATTCATTGAAAAAAACTTTATCAAGATAATTTCATGAAAATTACAAATTGGGATAATCATTGGAGAGAAAAAAAAGATGATCCACTTCAAGGAATTCTTAACCCACAAAGCTGGTCTGATTTCCAATGGCTTCATACTTTGTCAATAATTGATTTTGAAGTAAGTCATTCCATTGAAAATAAAAACAGTATTTCAATGTTAGAATGTGGTTCTGGAACTGCTGCAGTTAGTAGGTTTTTTAATAAAAAATATAATATTAAAAATATAATATTGGATAATTCAATTGAGGCTTTAAAAATTGGCGAAAATTTTATAAAAAATGATAATTTAGAAATTACTTCTATTTTGTCTGATATTAAAAATATGCCTTTTGATGATAATTCATTTGATATAGTTTATCTTGGTGGTGTTATGGAGTATTTACAAGATTATGATTCTTGTGTTCTAGAAATAAAAAGAGTATTAAAACCAGGTGGATTATTACTTTTTATTGTTGTTCCAAATGTATTAAATATACAAATTTTTGGTAATTTTTTCTTATTTTTAAAAAATGCATTTACGAATAAGCAAATTCAATTAGTACCTAGCAATGTTAAGAAGTGGTATGCAGATAGATATATTAATACATTATTAGAATATGGATATACAAGAACCGAGAATTATTATTTAAATCCATTCCCACAAATTCCTTTGCCAAAGTTTCTAAGAAAAATTTATTTAAAATTAATAAATAAATCAGAACCGTTAATTAAAAAGTATAACTTAAAAAAATACCCCTTAAAAAAGTTTTTTTCTGTTTCATTTATGATAAAAGCTATTAAGTCTAATAATATATGAAAATTGGAATTGATGCGAGATGTCTTGAGTGGCAAAGAGGAGGGGTATCTAGATTTTTGGTTAAATATTTAGAATTAAATAATACATTTTTACCTAGTCAAAAATATATTTTATATTTCCAGAATAAAATTCCCAATGATTCTTTTTTAAAAAAGAACAATTTCGAATGCAAAATTATAATAGGACCAAAATTTCTTAAAAAACATAGAATTATTTGTGAACAATTTCTTTTACCATTTCATTTATATTTTGACAGAGTTGAATTATTGATTGCACCTTGGTATACTGCCCCTATTTTATTATTTAAAACTAAATTAATTTTAGGATTATGGGATATTTCATTTATAACACACCCAAGTCATTATAAATTAAAAAATAAAATTTCTTTAGGTTTTTTCGCAAAAATATCAGCTCGTCAAGCTTCGAGTATAATTACTTGTTCTGAGTTTGATTCTTTACAATTACAAAAATATTTAAATTATAGCTCTTCAAAGATATTAACATTGAATTTTCCTGCTGAGAATAAATTTCTTTTAAAACTTAATGAATCAATAATAACGCATGATTTAATAAAGTTAAAAATAAATTCGCCATATATTCTATCACTTGGGGTTATATACAATAGAAGAAATATTCCAACATTAATTGATGCTTTTGAAAAGGTTATTGAAAATAACGATAATTTGATTTTAGTTATAGTTGGCAGTAACGCAACAAATCCCAAGTTCAAATTAAATGAAAGGATAGAACGACTTGTAAAAATAGGTAAAATTATATATTTTAATTACATCGATGAGAAATATTTAGTTTCACTTTACAAGGGCGCTTTATTATACTATTGTACATCAGATGTTGATGGAGAAGCTATTTTGCTTAAAGAGGCAATGTTGTCTGGTACACCAATTTTATCCTCAACAATGTTAAGGTTAGCTACTAATAATTACGGTACTTATGTCAATAATCCAAAAGATAAAAATGAAGTTGCAAATGCAATCAATTTTATTATTGACAATCCACGTGTTATAAAATCTCAAGTAGAGAATGGGTTACAATGGGTTTCTCAAATTTCCTGGGATGAAGCAATATTAAAAACTACTAATTTAATAAATAAAATCAAAATTTAAAATCATGAGTAAAATTCCAGAAGTTGTTGAATACAAAAGCTGTAGATTATGTAATTCAATAAAGTTAGAAGATGTATTTTCATTGGGTAATCAATACATAAACAATTTTGTCGAACTTGATAAAGTTGGCAAAGGTTTAAGAGCTCCATTGGATATTGTAATTTGTAATAACTGTTCGCTTGTTCAATTAAAATATACAGCACCGCAAGAACTACTATATTCGAGATTTTATTGGTACAAATCAGGTGTTACAGAAACAATGAAGAAAGCATTACGTGACATAACATTAACTATTGAAAATTTAATTAATTTACAAAAAGGTGATGTTGTTCTGGATATTGGTGCCAATGACGGGACTCTACTTTCTACATATAGTAATAATGGGATAATAAAGGTGGGATGTGAACCTGCAGATAATCTTATTGAACCACTCTCAACAAATTGTGATGTTGTTCTGCATGATTTTTGGTCAGAAGAAATGTATATCAATAACTCATCTAAATGGGGTAATAAAAAAGCTAAAGTAATAACTGCAATAGGAATGTTTTATGACTTAGATGATCCAAATAAATTTATTTCTGATGCCGCAAAATGTCTAACAGATGATGGTATTTTTATTGCTCAGCTCATGTGTCTTTTACCAATGCTTGAAAAAAATGATTTAGGTAATATATGCCATGAACATATAGAATATTATTCTTTGAAGTCATTGAAGTATTTATTTGAAAATAATGGATTAGAAATATTTAAAATAGAAGAAAACTATGTTAATGGAGGCAGTTATAGAATCTTTGCTAAACCTTATAAGAACGGAAGTATTGAATTGTCTGATGATTTAACAAAACAACATTTATTAGATTTTAAAAAACGAATTGATAAAAATAAGAAAGATTGTGTCGATTTTATAAAGAAAGTAGTATCGGAAGGAAAGAAAGTATATGTTTATGGTGCGTCAACAAAAGGGAATGTTATTCTTCAATATTATGGACTTGATAATTCATTAATTTCTGCAGCAGCTGAAAGATCTCCAGAGAAATGGGGTAAATATACTATAGGTACATGGATTCCTATTATTAGTGAAGAACAAGCTCGAATAGACAATCCTGATTATTTTTTAGTTTTACCATGGTCTTTCTTTGATGAGTTTTATACGAGAGAAAGAGATTGGTTAGCACGTGGCGGAAAATTCATTTTACCTTTACCCGAATTTAAAATTGTTGTTTAATATGTTTTTACCTACTGAGGAATATAAAAAAATTATTAAATCAATTCCAATTGTTTGTATCGATTTAATAATACAAAATCTTGAAAATAAATATTTATTAGTCAAAAGAATAAACGAACCTCTGAAAGGGTACTATTGGGTGCCAGGTGGAAGAATAATGCATTACGAAACGATTGATAATGCTTTATATCGTATTCTAATGGCTGAACTTAAAATAGAGGCTGAAAATTTACAAACGAATGTTATTGGAGTTTATGAAGATTTTTTTGATCAAAATTCTTTTGAGTCAAATATTAAGTATCATACTATCAGTATAGTTCATAAAATATTTCTAAAAAATATAATCAATATCGAATTGGATAATCAAAGTGAAGATTACATTTGGTCTAACGAATTACCATCGAGATTAGTAAACAAAACAATTAAATTAATCTAAATGAAAAAAGCACTTATTTTTGGAGTAACAGGTCAAGATGGCAGTTATCTTTCTGAGATTTTATTAGAAAAAGGCTATCAAGTTCATGGTGTAATAAGGAAATCAGCTACAGGTAATCACAAAAATATTCAACATTTAATTGATCAAAATTTGGATAATTTTATTCTACACCGGGGTGATTTGGCAGACTCTAGTTCGATATCAAGAATTATTTCCACAGTTTTGCCTGATGAAATTTACAATGAAGCAGATCAAGACCATGTAAGATGGAGCTATGATTTATCTGAATATGCGATTGATATCACTGCAGGTGGCGTTGTGAGAATTCTTGAGTCAATCAGGTTATTTTCTCCTAAATCCAAATTTTTTCAGCCATGTTCATCAAATATGTTTGGTCTTACAGATACCTTAATGCAAAACGAATCCACACCATTTAATCCTCAGAGTCCCTATGCAATTGCTAAATCAACCGCTTTTTACACAACTAAATTTTACAGAGAAACACATGGAATATTCGCTAGTGTGGCAATTTTGTATAATCATGAATCCCCTAGAAGAACTGACGATTATGTTTCTAGAAAAATAACGTCCTCGTTAGCAAAAATTTTGGCAAGAAAATTAGATTATTTGTATTTGGGGGATATATCAGCTAGGATTGATTGGGGATATGCTAAAGATTATATGAATGCAGCATGGAGAATTATGCAATTGAGTGAGCCTGATGACTTCATAATAGGTTCTGGTAATGCATATTCTGTAGAAGAATTTGTTAAAATAGCTTTTAATTTAGTTAACCTTGATTATAAAAACTATCTTAAGATTAATGATAGTTTACTCAGGCCTTCAAAAACTACAACACTTATCGGAGATATTTCAAAGGCAAAAAAAATGTTTGATTTCAAGAATGAGTATAGTTTAAATTCATTAATTAAATTGATGTTAACAAATGATTTAATCGAAAATGGTTTAAATCCTAAAGATTATTTAAATGATTGCTAGTAAAATTCCATTTGATAAGGAAATCAGTTTCTTTAATTTCACTGTAAAATTAATTGATCAAGATTTAGGCTTTAAAAACAAACTTTATATAAACAAACAAATTAGTATTTTAGAAATTTATAAACCATATTTAATTCTTTATGTACTTCCAAATATTCTCTCTAAAAATATTTTTCTTAGCTACTTTCGGTGTGTTAAATTGGCAATTAAAATATTTTTAAAATCCAATTTATTCTTAAATTATTCTTTAAAAGTGGATTCAAATCTTTTCATTAAATCTGAAAATAAAAAAAAAGTAGCTTTAATTAATTTTACAAAACATTTTTTTGATGAATCACTCAATAAATTGCAAATAAATGAGCATCAATACTTAGCATTTTCAACTATTAATATTTATTCTGATAATTCTAATTACATTTCTAATAGTCAAATTTTACTTAAAAATAAATTAATCTATAATGAGTTCTTGAAAATACTTAAATCAAATCATCGAAATTTTATAAATAAATTTGGAGTCTACAATAAATTAGAATTATACCTGAATTTACGTTATTTATTTCTTAACATAATACCAGGCCAAATTCTGTTCATGAATGATGTTGTCGAAAATCAAAAATTAAACAATTTTGATGTTATCATTGCTAATGATTTTGCGGAACCTATATCAAGATTTTTATTATTATACTGTAAAGAAATTGGTATTAAGACTGTAATTATTCAGCAAGGTGTTTCCAGTTTAACATATCCTGAATGGAAATTTAACTTTACAGATTATACCTTTGTAAGTGGTCAAAAAACGAAAGATCACATTCAATTTCAAAATCAAAGTTTAAATAATGTTATTGTAACTGGAGTACCTAATTTTGACATTGAGCGTTACTTCAAAATAAAGTATGATAAACTTGAGTTTAAAATCCTTTTAGCTACTCAACCTTTTTTCCCTTATTCTTTCGAATCAAGAATGCAAAGATTTAAAATATTTTCATCAATTATTTTTTTATGTTTAAGGAATAAAAAGATAAGTCTTACAATAAAGCCACATCCGAGTGAATCGATTATTTTATATAAATTTCTTTCTTTTTTTTCCCCAAGGCTTCAAATAACAAAAAAGCCAATTATGGAATCTTTTGATGGTCAAGATATATTTATAACGTCTTTTTCGCAAACATCGATCTATTCTACCTTAGTTGGCATCCCTACAATAAATGTTTTTTACAGTAATAAAAATTGCCATGTGGATTTTATATACTCAGGAGCCACATTGTTAATTGAATCGTATTTTAATCTTAAATTTTACCTCAAAAATATAAATAGTGTTTATGAATATGATTATAATATCAATAAACTTTTCCCTTGGATTTATAATAGAGATAATAATTCTGTTAAAAGGATTCAAGAATTACTAATATCAATATAAACATGATCCTAGCTATATTTTCATTATTTAGAAAAAAAACAAAGATATTTTTCATTATATGTTTTTTTTCAACTTTTTTTCTATCAATTGCAGAATCAATAAGCATAGGTATTATTATCCCAATAATTTCTTTAATTATTTCCCCAAAATTATTTTTTACAAAATATAATTTAATCTCAAATTTAGAATATCTGAATATTCATACTGAAAATGATGTAAGAATTTTTGTTTTATACATTTCTTTTTCTATTATATTCATAACAACTATTTTAAAGTTAGTTTTGTTGAAAGTTAACACTAAATTCGCATCGCATCTTGGTATTGAAACATCTAATATTTTTATTACACGAGTTCTAAATTCACGGTATTCTTATCTACAAAAAATCAATTTTGATGATTATCTTACATTTTCATCAAAAAATATCGAATATTTTATTTATTACATAGTTTTACCTTTCATAAATTTAATTTCTAGTATTTTTCAGATATTATTTTTAATATTGCTATTAGTCTATATAGATATCTACATCTCATTTTTTACTTTAATCTTTTTTACTTTTATATATTTATTTTTTAATGTTTTATCAAAGAAACTTATTCAAAAGAACAATAGAATTATTCAACAATCCACACCTTTGATTATTAGTAATGTTAGAAATATTCTCAATGGTTTCAAAGAGATTCAGTTGTATAATAAAATAAATTTTTATAAAAATAAAAGTAATCAAATATATAATTCTTCTTTCATTGCTCAATCAAATTCATTATATATTGCAGCTTTTCCTAAATATATAATTGAATCTTTAGCTATGTTTTTCTTACTCTTATTGCTTTTTTATAAGATAAAAAATAGTGAAAACATTATAGAAACTATACCATTTCTAACTACTTTTATTTTGGCTTTGCAAAGATTATTACCGAATTTTCAACTTGCATATTCTTCATATACAAATATAAAAACATATTCTTATATTTTGAATGATATCAATAGAACCTTACTTACACTTGAGACTAATAAACAATCTATTACTATTGATAAATTTGATTTTAATTTGGAATTTGAAAGTATAAAGTTTATTGCAGTAAGCTTCTCTTATTCCAATAAAATAATAATTAACAAATTTAGTACTACAATTAATAAAGGTGATAAGATTTTTTTGTATGGTAAATCTGGTTCTGGCAAATCTACATTCATAGATATTTTTTGTGGTTTTCTTAAGGTTAACGGTGGCAGCATAATTATTAACAATAATATTGACTTTTACTCTGTATTAAATCATTGGAAAACTAAAATAGCTTATATACCTCAGAAAATAAACATAATAAATGGTTCTTTTTTTGAAAATATTACATTCTCAAATTCTTTTGGAAACGATAATCTTGAAAAATGCATTTCTGTTTCAAAGCTTTGTGGATTACATGATATAATCATAAAAAAACAGAATGGATACGAACATCAAATTAATTCCGATTTCAATAATTTATCTGGAGGTCAATTAAAGCGTTTAGCAATTGCTAGAGCATTATATTCTGAAAAATCTATTATAATATTTGATGAAGCAACTTCCGGATTAGATTTAATTTCAGAAAAAGAAATTATAGATATGCTTTTGAATTTAGATGAAAGTAAAACTGTTATATTTATTTCTCATAATTTAAGTTTTAAAGATAATTTTAATAAGAAAATTAATCTTAATAATGATTAGTGTTTGTATGGCTTCATACAATGGTGAATTGTTTATTGAAAAGCAAATTTTATCAATTTTAGATCAACTGAATGAAGATGATGAATTAATTATTGTGGATGATAATTCAACTGATTTAACAATTAATATTATTGATAGTTTCCACGATAGACGAATAAGATTATTTATTAATGATTACAATAAAGGTCATGTAAAAACTTTTGAAACTGCAATATGTTTTGCTAAAGGTGATTTTATATTTTTATCCGATCAAGATGATTATTGGTTGCCTAATAGAATAAATATATGTGTAAATAAATTACAAAATTCTAATTCTTTAATGTTGATTTCAAATATGATTGAAACTAGAACACAAGGTATTTACAACACCACTAAAACTTTTAAAATGCCAAAATCTAGTTTTTGTTTCAATATTTTAAATTTATTTTTTTCCAAATCGTTATATTTTGGTTCACTAATGTGTTTTAAAAAAGAGCTTAAAACAAATATCTTACCTTTTCCAAAAATAGTAAATGCTCATGATATTCATATAGCCTTGATATGTAATTCTTTATCCACCATTTTACATCATGATGAAATTCTTTTATTGAGAACTAATACAAGTGAGAATCTTACCTATAAAAAAAAGTCAATTATCAAAAAAATCAAAAATAGAATAATGTTGTTAGTTAATATATTTTATTCAATAAAATATTTTAAATTTGGCTAGGGATAAGATTGCTAGATACTTATACTTTTTTTTACTCTTTTATATTTTTTCTGAATTCTTTGGTGATTCTATAATGTTAACATATGATAGAATTATCTTTAATTACGATACAGAAAGTAAATCAATTGTTCTAGGAATATTTATTTTACTATTTTTTTTTGGATTCAGAAAATTCCAAAGATTTGATTCCAAAATGCTTCCCGTATGGATAGTAATTTTTGTAATTTCTTATGGAACAATAGTTGGATTTTTGTTAAATAAGCCAATCAATGCTTTTAATGATGGGTCTTCATATTTCCCTTTATTATTAATTTTTTTAATACCATCTTTAAAATTTAAAAATAATAATAGAGATTTAATATTTAATTTTATCAAAGTATTATTAATTATTTTAACTATAAAATTTATTGTAAATCAAATTATCTCAATTTTATTATTTGGAACTCCATCTTGGAAAGTTTTATTTAAACAAACCCCAGTTCTATTGATAGGTTATTCAATTTTAATAAATTCATATTTTGCCAAAAATAGCATTAAAACTGTTTTACTAATATTTATAACACTATTTTTATTAGTTGTAGGTATGGCAAGAATGATTTTCGTTTGTTTAATATTTATTACAATTTTTCAATTGTTTTTAAATTTTAATAAGCATGTTTTTTTAAAATTATTTTTCTTAGTTACTATTTTTATTATTTCTTTTCTTACATATTTTTATTTTCAACAAACTGACCAAGAAGATATTTTTTCAAATATATACGGTGGAAAAAATTACGAAGATGGAATGGACTATCGTTCAAATCAATTTAATATTTTATTACAGCGGTTTAAAACTTATCCAATAACTGGAGTTGGTTTTGGTGCTGTGACAAAAGGATATGAAACATATGAAGAACTTAGTAAACCATATCAACTAGAACTAGATTTAATTAATTTTTTAACAAAAATTGGAATTTTAATTTCAATATTATATTTTTTCAGTTATTATTTATTACATAAATTAATCAATAAAATACATGATAAAATGATTAGAAAATTTTATTATTCTTTTGAAATTGGATTAATTTCTTTGTTAATTTATAGTTTAGGTCAAACAGCACATCAAGGCTATATATACTGGGTCATTTATACATTATTTTATTCACTTTTATTAATTGAAATTAAAAAACAATATGATAGATAAAATACTACTAATTACAGGTGGAACTGGTTCATTTGGTAATGCAGTTCTTAATCGGCTTTTATGGAATGATCAATTTTCAGAAATTAGAATATTTAGTCGTGATGAAAAAAAACAAAATGATTTAAGAAAAAGAGTTAACAATAATAAAGTTAAGTTTTATATCGGTGATGTACGTGATCGTGATAGTTTAATTCCGGCAATTAAAGGGGTTGATTATATTTTTCATGCAGCAGCATTAAAGCAGGTTCCTTCTTGTGAATTCTTTCCATTAGAAGCAGTTAAAACAAATATCATTGGTACAGATAATGTTTTAACAATTGCTCAAGAATTCGAAGTAAAAAAAGTTGTTGTTCTAAGCACAGATAAGGCTGCTTATCCAATAAATGCAATGGGAATGTCAAAGGCTTTGATGGAAAAGGTAATGGTTGCAAAATCAAGAATATTAGATTCAAATATATCTATATTTTGCGGAACAAGATATGGAAATGTAATGGCTTCAAGAGGTTCAGTAATTCCATTGTTCATAGATCAAATAAAAGAAAATAAATCTTTGACACTTACCGATCCGAATATGACACGCTTTATGATGACATTGGAAGATGCAGTAGATTTAGTATTGTATGCTTTTGAACATGCTAATCAGGGTGATTTATTTGTTCAAAAAGCACCTTCTGCAACAGTTGGTATTTTGGCCCAGGCTTTAATTGAATTATACAAATCTTCGAGTAAAATTAAAGTAATTGGCACTAGACATGGTGAGAAATTATACGAAACACTTGTTAACAGGGAAGATATGATAAAGGCTGAAGATCTTGGTGAGTATTATAGAATTCCGGCTGATAACAGGGATTTAAACTATGAACAGTATTTTTCAGAAGGTATGCCAGATATTGCTAATCTAAACGAATATCATTCACACAACACTGCAATTTTAGATGTGGAAGGAATGAAAAAACTATTATTAAAACTACCTATCATTAGAAAAGACATACTTGGCGAAGTTGATGCAATTCAATATCCTTATTAATCATGATTAAAGTTGGAGTAACAGGGTCAAATGGTTTTATAGGATGGCATTTGTGTCGCACATTAGAGCTAGATACAAATAAATTTGAATTAATTGAATTTCAAAGAGATTGGTTTAATGAGAATATATATCTTGATTCTTTTGTTTTAAAATGTGATATTATAGTACACTTAGCTGGACTTAATCGGCATAGTGAAGAAAGTGTCATATTTAACACAAACATTGGCTTAGCCGAAAGATTAATTGAGTCTTTTAAAAGAACAAATTTTAAGGGTCAAATTATATTTTCTTCATCAATTCAGGAAGAGAAAAAAAACATATTTGGCAATTCAAAAAAAGCTGCCAGAGAGAATTTTTCTAATTGGGCAAATCAATCTGGCGCCACTTTTCATGGAGTAATAATACCAAATGTATTTGGTGCATTTGGTGTGCCATTTTACAATTCAGTTGTTTCTACATTTTGTCATCAGTTAGTTAGTAATGAATTTCCCAAAATTGAAACTGATGCGACACTCAATCTTATTTATATTAACGATTTAATT
>Ga0194129_10006658_pt1 | contig 14061 bp, 9 predicted proteins | sample TA2KigCa35mmetaG_FD_150862 | JGI IMG/M metagenome (GOLD analysis project Ga0194129, IMG submission 150862) | Freshwater microbial communities from Lake Tanganyika, Tanzania - TA2015038 Kigoma Deep Cast 35m | ecosystem: Environmental > Aquatic > Freshwater > Lake | place: Tanzania: Lake... | reverse complement strand
TAAAACTTGATTCAATGTTCTCTCCTGTTTTTCGGCGGATGGGACCGGGTTTAGTAATTTTCCCGTTTATTGCTTTTCTCTGATGTAAAAGCCCCCGCCTGGGGGGTACTTCAATTATAACAAGGAGGTTACGACGATGCAAACACTGCTAAAACCCAATAAATATTAGGGTTTTACGACAAAATGTCTACCAAATCAACAATATCAATGGCGACAATTGCCATGTCCTTTTTGGGTGACCAGGCGAGAAATTCAAAATCCACTGTGTCTAAAACTCCGTTTGTCATGTCATTGGCTAGCTCGTGAACCGCATCGCGAGTTGCCTGTTCGTCTTCCCCTTCCCCAATTTCTTCAATATCACTAAATTCAAGAATAGAGTCTTTAATTATTCTTGACATTAAAAGCATTATTTCTGGCTCTGACGGCATTTTCATGCTTGACACACTATCACTCAAACGGCTATCGTGTAGAAACCATCCCAAAACCAAATAGGAGTACCAATGAATTTAGCACCGGTAACAATCATCGGGAATGTCACGGCAGACCCAGAATTAACCTATACACAGAGCGGACAAGCTCGTCTCTCGTTCTCTGTTGCGGTAAATCACGTTTGGTACGACCAAAATGACAACAAGCAAGAAAAGACCAGCTTCCACAATGTTGTTGCGTGGCGCTATCTTGCTGAACACGCAGCGCGCACTGTTGAAAAGGGAATTGGAGTTATCGTTTTTGCCCGCCTTGAACAGCGTTCCTACGAAGACAAAGATGGCAATAAGCGCTCCATTACCGAACTTGTGGCAGAAGAAATTGGAATTGCCACCAAGTCACTAGAAACAGTAACTCGCCGACAGGGCAATGGAAACGGTGGCGGAAACCAAAGACAGTCAAGCGAAAGCTCCGGCTCCCAACCGCGCCAACAACAACAGTCACCGCGTAGAAGCAAGCCGCTTGCCACTGCGTCTGTGCGAAATTCCGAACCAGAAGAAGAAATGCCAGAGCCGTTCTGATTCCCCCTGGAATTGACAATCGTTTAATTTGCAACAGAGAGGGCAAAAACGACGGTCAATTTTATGAAAAATAGTTGCAATTTCAATTTACACCTGTAGTGTTTGGGGCAGTAAATAAACCACTTATCAAGAGGGAGAAATAAAAATGTCTGACTCAGAGTATGGAAAGTTAAAAGAAAAAGGCATGAGACGCGGTCGTCCGCGCCACACGCAAGAACAAAAAGAGAAATCACAATTAATAAACACGGCTCGACAGGAAGCGCGTCGTCGTGCTCACCTTGTTCTCAAAAGCAGGCACATGGACGAATACAACGAAATCTATGATGCAGAACTTTCTGCTTTGCTTTCTGTCGCAACGGAAGAAACAAAACAAAAAAGAACACGCAAGTAGCCAAAAATTTAATCCCGTCCCCAAAACGGGGTGCTTAGCTCAGTGGTAGAGCAGCTCGTTTACATCGACCAGGTTCGGGGGTTCGATTCCCTCAGCACCCACACACCACGCGCAATTATGAATCAATTTTTTTATCTTCTGTCTCCGGCTGAAAAGATTTAAAAATTTTTTTGAGGTATCTTTTTGCCCACTCTCTTTGTTCGTCATTCGACATTTCAAAAAAAACTGGTGAAATTGGAATCATGCTTAAGCCAATCTTTTTCTTACTCTTCTTCATAATCTCCCCACCCATCATCTAGTGTCTCTTCGTCTTTGGGTTTATATTTTTTTTGCATATATGCGAATATCGTGTCAAGGTCGAGCTTGTGTTCAATTCCGGAGTTTCTTGTTGCACCATCAATTGCTATTAAATTTGCCGTTTCCGAAGAAGGAAAGCTTATTCCACCGATTGTTGTCATTTTATTCCTCTACTCCTCTATTTTTTCGTTTTGTTTTTTTGTGTACCCTTTTTTTTGAACCGTAATATTCCAACTCCAACCATTCATCAAAATCCTCATAAGCACCAGGCGTCATTCTCATATATCTCTCATATTCCTTTAGAAGTTCAATGTATTCGTCGTCATCTTCATCAAATTGCCTACCCATAAAAATGCATTACTGCTATTCTCTTGCTTTTTTGCCGGCTTTTGCTGCCGCGTCGGTGTTGGACACAAATTGTTTTCCAGCTCTACTGCCCAAAATTTTCTTTTTATTGGTTGCCGCACGCTGCGCTGGAGTCATTTTTTTCCAAGCCTTAGCAGGGAGGTATCTTCTCATTCCGCCAGGTCTATTTGCAGGCTTGCCGTCGCTTGTGGTCCATTTTTCTCTTGTCCATTTAGATAAAGAGCGTTGACTTTTTTTCTTTTTGCCCCTGTATCCGCCACCGGCTTTTCTATATTCAAGCGCAACAAGTTGAGCTTTTCTTGCAGACCACTGCCCAGGCCGTCCACCCTTCGAGCCAGCCATTATTCGATTCTTAATTGATTCTCGAAGTTTTGGCTTTGTGTAATTCATCGCAGCAGTTTTAACCAAAACAGAAGAAGCTTCAGAAACAAAAGAATTCACAGTTGCCTCAACCCAGGCAGCTGCAACATCTGAATTCTTAAAACGGCGCATTTTGTATTTTCTCCATATTTGAATCTTTATCTTTTTCTGCAAGTTTTGACAGTGCACCAGAAAATGAAAGACGTATATGTCTTGGAAGACTTTTATACCAGGAAAAACTAGCTATTTCTTTGATTTCGTTTTCACCCAAGTCGTCCAAAGAGCTTTTTGCCATGCCAAGAAATTTTAAGACGTCATCAGGACTTGTCATTTTTTGGATATCGGGTCGACCACCCTTTATCCAATCTGCATTGTCTATGGTTGAGTCAATATTGATAATTTTTAGTTTTGCCATGAGAGTACCATTTTATATTAGTAAACAATCCCGGTTTCAGAAGAATCATATGTTCTTTTATCAGTTATATCTGTCATTTCGACACTGTCCAAAACAGAATCTCCAAACATTTCTTTAAAATACTGTCTCACCATATGAAGAAATATTTCTGCTCTTTCGAACTGATTTTCGGGTTGTGGAGATGTCGATATCAGAAGGGTTCCCCCAAGGGCCAAAACAACAGTTGGAGGCTCGTTCTCTATCATGTATTCAGCAAAACTTCGTGGCGAATAGCTCCAGTAGCCCGGGGATTTTTCTATTCCTTGAACCTCCTGAGTCCCAGCACGCACCCTAATCAACATTGTTAGCTCTTTCTTTGTTGTTTAAATACGATTTTTGAATTTCCTGAACTAATGGAGCTAACGCAAACACGACAACCGGGTGTGTTTCGTTAAGGTCACTATCCGAAATTGACAGAGCGTCAAAATCAGCGCTATTTTCTTCAGATTTGATTGAATGATTAGCTCTTGGTTTTCTATTAGAAGCTTGAACGTATTCAAGATACAGTTTCATGAACTTTTCTGCTCTCTCCGCGTATCTTAAGTTGTCAAGCGATACTGGTGAGCCAGCAAAAAGAAACCAAGTAGTAAAAGATTCGGCAAAATTTTCCACGTTATTTCTTTGTCCATACTCACTTGTTGGAAATGGAACATTATCAACCAACTCGCTAAAGAAATCCGGAATCCCTCCGGGAACGCTCTCCTCAATATCTCGGGCCGCAAAATCAAGGGCGTGAGCGAGTTCGTGTATTGTTATGGCATATGTAGCGCGTTGTTTTATGTTTTGATAATATTTCGATATTACTTTCCTGCGCAGCTTTATTTGTTCTTCAGAGAAGTAAATCCCCCCATACTTGTCTTTCATGTCCTCTGTTGGTATTGGATTTTCCTTATAGTCCCATCCAAGTCTGGCGAAAAGGTCGTCCACCATTTTTGGCAATAAATATCTTTTGCTCAAAAAACCGTTTTCGCCTCTTTCGTTTGCGTAGAGCCTGGTTGCCCACCGACTCCCCCTGTTGTACATGTCCGTATCCCTAGCGTCTTCCTCGCTTATGTTTGTGTCAATCCGGCTACTATAAATGCCAACATCTTTTGCTATCATACTCATTAGTTCGTCAATATTAATGCGCACAACCCCACCGCTATTATCTTGTTTTGGTTTGTCTTTAAAGAAATTTTTCAAAAGTTCTTTCTCTTTGGCATCCATGGTCTCTACACCACGTTTATCAAATTGTCTTTCCTCAAACGTGCCGTAATAACTAGGCCTAAGAGGGTCTTTTGAATTTTTTATTATTACCACTGGAAATTTTTCTTTGTCAATTTGAAGATTTTTTACAAAATCATCAATCGCTTGAAGTGAACCATAAATTGCTGGTTCTGACGACTTGGAAATTTTTTCATCAAAAACTATATGCAATCCGTGTGTTTTGTAAAAGTAATCTCCTATTTTCTCTGGCGTATTACCAAATTTTGTCTTAAGCTGTTTGATGGTCGCCATGTTTGGCAAATTTCTCTTATCGCGGCCATAATCAAACGAAATCGGACCATTTTTGATTATCGAATCGTTATCTCTTCTCCCGGAAGAAATTCTTTCGTCTGGCGAATAATCTGGAAGATTTTTTAGTCTGCGCAATAATGACTCCGCCATGCCTCTATTCATTTCATATCTGTAATTGATGTAGTCGTTGGCGATGCTGAGGAGACCAGAAGACATTTTGCTTGTATCTTTTGAAGCCATTAAGCGACCAATCTGTCTTCTTAATGAACTATCATCTGTGGCACCAGAAGAAAGTCTTTCGTTGGATTTTGGAATAACGACAGCGCTATTTCCCGGCCTTGCTGCACTTGCGAGAAGCAAACCAACGGTGAATCCCATGTGTTCTCCATCAACGTCCCTGTCTCTGAAGAAAAGCGCCTGCATGCCAGTCGTAAGTATTTCGTAATGCGTATGGCGCTCATAAAATTTGTTTCCGTAAAACTTTCCTGCATATTCTTCGAGCCACTCATCTTTTATTGCTACTTCATCATCTTTATAGTGTGTATTGCCACTAATTGTGCTTAATTTTTGACCTTTTTCTCCCTTTTTCCTTCTACTCATGAAGAACAAATACTCAAGGGCGCTGACCCAGTTATTTGCGGACTCAATACCATGCACGGCTTCGTGTAATTGAGTGGACTCCCATGCCCTTCGCACCGCCACATCGGAACTGAGTATTTTATCCGTAGATGCGGTTTTTATTAACACCAATGAATTACCGTCACTGTCAAGCTTGCTGCTGGCGGATGCTCTACCCTTAAATCCGAGAAGAGAAACAAATTTTAGTTTTCCTCTACGTGTTAATTGATTTTGGCTTACTCCATTTATATCCCAAAAATCATCATCCTCTCGTATAAATTCTAAAACTTCTGATTGCGAACCATCAATTAGTGATTTTGGCAAAAACGAGACAATTTTTGCTTTTGCATTCAAAACGGCGCGCAAAAGGTCATCGCCAACTCGACGCCTTTCCATTTCTCGCGGTGATTGCCTTATCTGTCTATACACTCTGAATCTGTCAAAGTATTTATCTTCATCAGATGCATCTTTTACGGATGGTACGTCAAGAGAAACATCATATATTTCCATATCTGTGTCGGTGTCAAATGGGTCCGAAAATACAACGCCAGCTGATTCGAGAACATCAATAACTTTTTGCTGTTGTACTTTCAAAACTCGGTCGGCCGCCCAATTTTCAATTTGGGTAAACGTCATGCTTTCCCATTCGGCATTCAATTCGTCGATATCCATGTTGTTGTTTTCTGTTGGTCTAATTACTTCAGTTTGAAATCCGGCAGTGTCTAGTTTGTTTATTTTTTTGATTTCTTCAACAACCAATTGTCTTTCCTTATTTGATTTTTTTGCGGCATCAAACGAAAGTTTTTTAAGCTCAACTTTTCTTGTTCCGGCAGGCAATATTGTTTTATCTGGTAGCTCAATATCCGCTTCTGTTGCAACATCTAAGACTTTTCTCTCCAATGATTGAACCGAGTCAGAAGCAAGGATTTTTTTAACTTGAGCTAGGAATATTGTTTTTCTATCTTCGGCTGGAATCGCTGTAAATGCTTTGAGATTTCTTTTTATATCTTGCACAAATGTTTGATATCTTTTGGGAAGTTCATGAAAATCAATTCTCTTTAGACTGGAAATTACTCCATCTTGGCTCCCATTATCTATTGATATTTCAATTTCCTGACCAAAATCATCAATGTCGATTAGGTAATGTTCATTTCCCGCTTTAATGCGTATGGTCGCCTCGCCAATATACGGTGTGATTGTTACATATGCATTTGAGTTGTCAATTTTTTCGTGTTTTTCTTTTAATTCTTTGTATTTTTCGTCAGTCATTTTCGAGAGCCCTTCTTTTCTTTCTCTTGCTCTCGTTTCTTTGGCTAAGTCCATTGATTCAATTCTGTGTTCTTTTTGTTCTTCTTTTGACATAAATGTGAAATTTGTAGTACCATAAAAAGGAATTTTCACTGTTCGTGAATATGATTGCAACAAGTCGTCATCGCTCATTTGCAGAAGTGGAATCGGTTTTCCTGTTTTTTCATCTGTTTCAAAATTTCCAGCAAAAACATCACCCAACAGGGTTTGTGCCCCAAGTTCAGCGTTTCGCATTATCGCCAAAAGGTCACTCACGATACTTGGGTTTGAATCAACTAGGGATTTTTCTTCATCCGTAACATTCCCAACAAGTTCTGTTGGTTTTTGTTGATAGTAGAAACCGCGCCCATATTCTCCGTCTTCACCATGTCTCACAATCCTAAAAGGTCTACTTTCACCGCGTTTACCAATTTTTTTGAGTGATTTACCAACAAATTCAACCTTATGTAAACCGTATTCGTTTCGTTCTGTCACGTTTGACACTAGGTTTCCAGCTAATTGCAGTTGGTGAATCGTGTCTGGACTGTCTACGTAGAAATGTGTTTCCGATTTCCCATAAGCCGCATCTCGCGATGATTCGACAAGCTTTATGGCATCTCTGAGACTTTCAACAAAAGTTTTTGCATCTACTGCGTATGGGATATGCTCCATTCTTACATGTTCAGCTCTTCGGCTTTTCCCCAAGGTAATGCCATATATCGCATCGGCGACCATTTCCGGGTCTCGGGCGCCGGTTTCTTGGTCTATTTTCTCGTCTAGTTTTTTGAGTTCCTTTGACAATGCGTTTCGAACCGAAACACTTTTGACTATTCTTCTGGCAAGGGTGTCGCCATTCACTACGTCGCCAGAGTCTGTTTCGGCATGAAAAGCATCAATTTCGTCGTTTATCGCACCAATGACAAGTCCGCCAGCCTCAATAATTTGTGAAACATATTTTTGTTCTTCCGGTGTTAGTTTTGAAATTTCATCTATAACCTCAGAATCAGACAAGCCACCCATCGTATAAACTTCGTTCCCATTTATATCTTTTGTTTCAGTTAATCCAAGTCGTAAAAGTTCGTTATATCTTTTTTCTCTTTCTTTTTCTATATTTTTTATAGAATCGACTGGGCCCGTGGGAAATATTGAATGTATTATCTCTCTTGATTTTTTAACTTTTTCTGGTGATTTGAGTCTTGATTGTTTTGCTTCTAGGGACTCCCCGGACCTTAGCCGGTTCTCAATCGCTTCTTCTGTTTCACCGTAAAATTGAGACCGTTGAGTAATGCTCGACTCTCTGTCGAGTGAATCTTCTTCGTCTTTTCCGGACCAGTATATAAATCTTTCAATAAAATCGCGCTTTTCTTTGTCGGTTTTGAAACGGTATTGAAGATTTAATTCTGGAAAAATTTCTCTATGGAATTTAATCATTTGTTTTGAAATTCCGTTATTTCTATGCCATGCTTTTATCTTTGCTTCTTCAACTGTCCATTGAGCTGGAAACTTCTTAACATCATTGCCATACTCTTGTCCAGAAATAACTTCCGGAAAATCTGCAGCTTCTCGGTAATCAACATTAATCCAGCCGATTAATCCATTTATGTGTCTAGAGCTGTCGTGATGTGGGCTATCTGGGTCCATATATGTTCTTATAACATTGTCCCAATTTCTGAAAGGAACTTTTTTCTTTTTTAAGTCTTTTTTAAGTTCATTTACGTCTATTGCGACAACTCGTCGATAACCATCAAGAACAAGAGCAATAAGATATTTTTTGCCGGCATCGTTTGTGTATTCAACAAATTTTGCTTTATTGAAAACTTCTCGCCCAAATGCAACCTTGCTATTGATATTTGATGGATGCATGGGCTGGTCTTGTTTTCTGAGCTCCGCATTAAAAACACTTGGATTGCCCTTGATGTATTCTTTGAATCTTTCCCACACATCAAAACCGTCATCTGGTCCTGTTATTTCAAAATACATTGTTCCAGCTTTTTCGGTTGTCCCATATCTCTCAACAAATTGTTTTATTCTTTTATCGCTTGAAGGCACTTGTTTAAATTTTGGTGTTTTTCTCTTTCCCGAAGAAATTCTTTCTATTGCATCTTTTGCATCAATCAAAAAACCAGCTTTTTCCGATTCGCGACCAGCCGCAATTAAATTGGTTAATATTTTTATTCTTTCTGGTTCAATTGTCTCGGCATTAAAATATTGTGTTGGCATTGGTTCCGGAAGGTCTCTATTCATGTTCTCGGCTATTGCTCTTTTTACACCACGTCTTTCACGCGTTTCATAAACAACATACCCACCCGGAACTCGACGTAATTCTGGTTTAGCTTTTCTGTCTGCTGCATTCCATCTGACTTTGTTTGCATCCGGAAGGTCATCGCCAATAGTGTTATCTAGTATTTCTGCAACTTTTTGCAATTCTGGAATATCGTAATATCTGTCCATTCCCTTAAACTTGTTAAACCAGCCATTTCCGTTTCTGTGTATGCCAAAAAATGGATACCATTTTCCGGGAGTTACACCATCTTTGGGGTTTTTCCCACTGCTTCTATAAAAAGGAACGCGCACGCCATTTACTCTTACGACAACTATTTGCCTACCAGCAACAGTAAGCAGCGGAGAAGTAATTACTTCTCCATTTGGTTGCGTATGGTTAAACCAAACAGCATTAAGTCTTGATTTTATTATCCTGTTTCCTGCGTCATTTATTTTTTTGATATCTTCTTTGCTTGGTCTTGGATATCTTTCTCTTATCCAGTCAGATTCGCTTTCATACACCGCGAGCGGTATGCGTTGGCCGTTTTTGAGCCTAAAATAGTGAACTTTTCTTTCTTTTTCGTCTCTCCCAACAATTCTTTCTTTTCCGTCTCTCCCAACAATGACGTCTCTGCCCGAGGCAATTCTGTTTGTTTCTTTGGAAAGTCTTTCATAATATTTGCTGACATCATTTGCATTAAATTCGTGCTGAGCACGAATCATCGCATCAGCAAGCCCCCTATTCACGTGCTCTCTATCAACAGATAAATCAAACATCGATAAAAAGTCTTTTGAATTTTCATTTGCTGTTAGTTTTGCAATCGGTTTTTCTTTTTTAATCATTTGATTTAACTGTTGGCGCGTTGGTCTTTCCGAAGGTGAGCCAGTAATATACTTTTTCAACTGCTCTCCGGAAAATACAGAAACACGCAAACCGTCATCGGAATCAAAGATAAAATAATCTTCAAAATTATTTGGTCTCACTTCATATCTAACTCTTCTGACATTTTTGCTTTTTTCTAATTCAATTCTTCTTGGTGTGCCTATTTGTCGAAGTTTATGATTCCCGGTTGTTTGAATATTTGTTAAGCGTTGTCTCATTCGCGAGTCAAAGTTTTTGATTGTTTCACGGCTTACGTCTTTTGAGCCAGTCGCTCCAGATTTTATGAACGGGTCTTCATTTTTATTAAGTTTTGAAAGAATGACTGCATTTTGTTGTCTTTCTTCTGATGCAAAAAATCTTGCCTTGTCAATAAACTCGGGATTTTCTGGATAAATGTCTGCAATGTCAAATCTAATTTCATCATCCGAAATTACTGCACTTAGCGCTGCTTTCGAAAAGTCTGTTTTCCCAGAAGAAAACTCTTTTTCTCCGTTAAATCTTGTCCAGGCAATAAAATCGTCCAAAAATTCTTCGGTTGGTTCACCATTTTTATCGAACAAATTCAAATTAGAAAGTTTAAAACCTTTTTCATTTCTTGGTACTGCTACGCCTTCGGTTATTTCACCGTCTGCACCGATGCCAATTTTGTAATCGTTTTTATCAAAATCGAATAAATCTGTTTTGTTATCTTCGTAAAACTCCACAGGTATGTTTTTTGCAAAACTCAATATTTCTTCGTCGTTCATGTTTTCAATTAACCGCGAATTGAATCTTTCTGCTCCGGAGGAGATTCTTTCATCCGCTGGTATCAGTTCAAATTCTTTTTTCCTTAGCGGTTTAACAAAATCATCATCGATTTTTTCAAAAAAACGAACCGAGCCACGAGGAAGACGCGACCCAGCTTCATCTTGATTTAGAGAAGGGGTTAGTCTCATTGCTTTTTTAATATCTTCGCTGCTTGGACTATTAAAACCCTTCTTTGTTATAACTATTGATTGTCTTGGTTTTCCAAGCAGAACAATCTCGTGTTCGTTTAGACAACCAAATCCAGTTAGTGGTATGGCCAAAATGTCCTCAACTGGAACGACGGAGGATAAAAGTATTCCAGTTCTTGATTTTGAGCCACCTGGGGTTTCAAACACATCACCGCTAAATCTGTTGGCTACGTCAATACTTGTCGACCAAGACGATAACGGCCTCATGGAAACTGACATATTTTCGGGAGTTCCGTTTTCGAGCATTTCTTTTGACAATTCCGAAATCGGAATGCTCATTCCCCTGTATACCGTTACGTGACTTATTCCTTTTTCCCTAAAATATTGTTGCGTATTTTCATGCATTGCTTTTAATACGTTTGACAAAATTGATTTTGCTTTATCTGGAAGGTTTAGTGTTTCGTCATTTTCGTAAATGCTCCGCAAAACACCCATAATCGTTCCCTTTGGCGCAGTTGAGTCGGTCAACATATCATTTATTTCTGTTGCACCGTTTAAGAAAAACAATTCTTTAGCGATTTCTTGGGAAAGAGTTGATAACAGAACTTTGTTTGAACTTCCAGCCCAAGACCTTATTAGGTTTGAAATAATGACAGTCTTTAAGGCTTCTTGACCCTCTTCTGTTCTTGCGTCAAAACTTGGTGAATCGGTTGAGCCATTAAATGCATCTTTCACGTTTGCAAAAAAGGCTCGAGATGTCTTTGGACCCGAAGAAAATATATCTGTTATTGAAAGAATCGACGAATCTTCGTCCATTTCATTTGGAGCGCTTAGCTTCCCAAATTCTGCACTCGACGCCTTTATTTGTTCTTCAAGAATACTGAGTCTATCTCTTGTGTGTTCCGTTGTGAAAAATCTATCAATGACTACTGCTGCAGACTTTTCGTCCAATCCCCCAGTTTTTAGGTCAACTGTTTTCATTAATCCTTTTGGATAAAGACTTGGGTCATAATCCGGAAGCGGCTGATTTGTTTTTCTAAAAAAGTAGTGAAGCATTCCATTTTTTGATTCATAAACATCAACTTTAATGTCTTCAATTTTTGGATTATTTTCTCCAAAAAGTGGATGAATAATTGTTTTTATGTTTACAAGTCTTCTTCGCCTTAAACCGGTTTTATAATCCGTGAAAACTGCATTTGTTGTCTTGCCAGTGTATTTGTTCGGCGGATTTGGTACGGAGCCCCTTGGCATAAGCTCATCACCACCAAACTCTCTCGCTGAATTTTCTTCTGCAGCGATTATGAGGTCAACATCTTTTATGTCGGGAGTTGGTAATCCATCTCCTAGTTCTCCTTCTAGATATCCGTTCTCGCCCCACTCAAACATTGCTTGAAATTGAGCAACTTTTATTTCTTTTCCTGTAGTTGCATCTTTGACAACCCCGGAATATGAATCCGATAATCCATTATTTATTCCCCACGCTGGTTCCGACATTCCGTGGCGCTCTTTCGAATCCGGCCAGGCGGAGTATTGAATCGTATAATTTCCAAAACTTCTTTTTCCTCTGTTTGGATTTCTGGCGTCTGAAAAAATACTGCTAAAAATTAGAAGTGCGTTTGTGTCAAATTCCAAATCATTTTTGCCATAGCCAATCATCGACATTTCGTCATCAGACAAATTTCCAACTGTTTTGAGTATCGAAGCGAGTCTCTCCCTGTGTTGTTCTGGTATCCAGGGTTGTAATTCTGTTGGATATTCATATTCTTTTTTGGAAGATGATGGTGGATACTTAACAAACAATACGTCGTGAATCAATCTTTCAATAAGAAGTTGCGCATGGTCTGCTTTTGATAAACGGTAATTATTCCAGTCGGATGTGATTGATGTATCCCCTTTGATGGAATCCCAGAATTCCAAACCCTCTTTTAGCTCTGGAAATATTGAAAGTATTCTTGTTTTATCGATTGTATTGTCGTCCCCAATTAACGAGGACAGCCCCCTGAGGAGTTTTTGTCGCGCTACGTTGGTGTTTGTTGTAGCAAAAAACGTTTTTTGTTGTTTTTTAGAAATTAATTCGCCGGTGTGTTTATCTATCTTAAATCCGTATTCGTAATCGGGTAAATTTAATTCTTTTCCTGGTTTGGTTATATCTAAAAGCTCATCAAGAAACGCTGCGACAGATGTTTCGGAGCTGCCAACATCATCTGGCAAAAGACCGAATATTGATGCTGCGCCTTTGGAAAGACCATCCTCGTCAGACAAATGTAGCTTGTCTGTAATTTTAAAAATTTTGCGCACTTCATCCCTGTATTTTTCGGGAAATAAATCAATAACGTCTTTTCTTTTAAAAATCAAAGAGGATACGTCGTGAACGCTTTCATCTAAGTGTGCAACCACTCCGGCTACGACTGCTCGTTTTGCGGAACTTTCGACAGTTGTTTTCCTTAAACCATTACTATCGACACCGCCATCTAGGTCTTCAGCTTCAGAAATTATGTCCTTCATTATCGATATTCCGGAATCTGGTCCCAAAACAGATGAGTTTATTTCCTCTCCGTCTTTTGACAAAGTTTCAGAATCGTAATTTCTGGAATCAAATTTTCCCGTTACGAGAGCTTCAATCCATGTGTCTTCACGAGTTGCGGAATTGGTTGGGTCAGATTTTCTGTATTTTTTGTTAACAAACTTTTTTCTTGCATTTTTAAATGCTTTGTCTAATGCAATTTTTGCACGAGACGAACCACCAGACGAAATTCGAGACGTGGATTCGTTATCGTTGTGTATGAGGTCCAATACATGCTTGCCGTATTTCTCGTTAAGGTCTTCCCGGCGCAGTACCGTCTTAAGATAGTTATTTAAATTTACGTCATTTGAAGCTTCGTCATAATTTGTCAAAAGGTCGTATATTCTGTCCTTTAAAGTGCGAAAATTTTGTTCCCGATGACCAGACGATAAATCCCCAAACCGCGGGTTGGGCATAACCTTAATGAATGATGGTCTTTTATTGTTTCTCAAAATTATTTCTTCTTTGTCCGAAGAACCCATTCCCAAAAAATGCGTGGAAAAAACTTCGTCTATCGGAACAATCTTTTTAAGAATTATCGGTTCGGTTTTTTCTGGGTTCTTTCGGTTGGCGTAAGAATCTCCATATACTTTCCATATGTAGTCAAGATTATTTGTCCAAGATGAAAGTTCATCTTCATCAAGTATGCCAAAAAATGTATCTTCAACTTCACGATTGAGAGTATAGTCATCGCTGGAATATTTTCTAGGCGTTCTTATTCCTACATTCAATAGAATTTCATCAAATCCACCCGAGGAATAGTATATTTTTTCTTCTATATCTTTATCTTGTTCCATCAACTTGTAAACAGCAAGATGCGTGATTCCCTTTCCCTGTAGGTAGTCTTGCGTTTTCTCATGTATTGTTTTTACAACATCTCTAACGAAATCCATCTGCCGTTGTTCTTTAAATTCGCCAGCATCATTTGAAAATAATTGAGAAACTGCTTTCTTGAAGATTTTTGATATTGGGTTCTCGGTTGAGTTATTCCACTCATCCAAAAGTGAAAGTATAAGCATTGTTTTGAGCACCTGAGAGCCAGTTTCTGAATTTGCATTAAATTTGGCAAAATAGCGATTGTTTATTATTTCATCTCGTTTTTGTGCCCTGACGCTCCGTTCGAGACCATAGCCAAATCTTT
>Ga0194129_10006655_pt1 | contig 14065 bp, 3 predicted proteins | sample TA2KigCa35mmetaG_FD_150862 | JGI IMG/M metagenome (GOLD analysis project Ga0194129, IMG submission 150862) | Freshwater microbial communities from Lake Tanganyika, Tanzania - TA2015038 Kigoma Deep Cast 35m | ecosystem: Environmental > Aquatic > Freshwater > Lake | place: Tanzania: Lake... | reverse complement strand
TTTTGGTGGTGGAATCGAGCTACTTATGAACAATAAATTTAAGGATAGCGAGCGTAAAAGTGGAGGCGGTGGAGGCAGCGGTGGTGATATTGATTTGAGTGAATTGACGGCACTTGAAAATGAATTGAATGACCTCAGTAATGTAGGCCCAAGCAGGAATTCGAATCATGAGTCTGGAAGCGGAAGTGGTGGCGGCGGCGGCGGATTTTTGAGCGGAATATTCAACTTAAGCAAATCTGATGGTGAATCTGGCAGTGGCGGCGGCGACGGAGGAAGCGGCGGTGGCGGAATTCATTTAGGACAATCCACATCAAATACAGACGCAGAGAATCGCACATGGGACGGGTATGGTAAATTCAATAATATTCCGATGGATCCTGACGCAAACGCTGACCCAACACCACAGCTCTCGAAAGAAGAAATGTTGAAAGAGAAATTCAAACTTCTTCGTAAATTGGAAGAGCTCGAACAGAAAGGTGTTCAACTTACAAAACGTTACTCGATGGATTCATCGTATCAAGAGATGAAGGGGGAATATGATACGCAAATGGAAGAGCGCGAGAGACAGAATAGTGTGAAGTTTCAGGGAAAAATGTTGCTCGCATGTATCACCGGTTTAGAGTTTTTGAATAACAAGTTTGATCCTTTCGACCTGAAGTTGGATGGATGGTCAGAACAAGTGAATGAGAACTTGAATGAATACGATGAAATCTTCGGCGAGCTTCATGAGAAGTATAAGTCGAAGGCGAAGATGTCGCCGGAATTGAAGCTGTTATTCCAGTTGGGTGGAAGCGCAATTATGCTTCATATGACGAATACGATGTTCAAGTCGGCACTTCCTGGTATGGACGATATTATGCGTCAGAACCCGGAACTTATGCAGCAATTTACACAAGCAGCTGTTTCATCGATGTCAAATAATACGATGGGTGGTAGCGCGCCATCCGGTCGCGGTTCTGGTTTTGGTAATTTCATGAATGATATTATTGGCGGCGGCGGCGGCGGCGGGTTTGGCCGTAATAATGAACCACCTCCTTACGCACAGCATCGCCCACCTCCTCCACCCATCGCAACAAAAGGACCCGTCGCCCCTCCTCCACCAGTTCGTCCAGGAGCGACCGCGATGCCTACACCGTTAGACCAAAAATCGCGACGCCCTGAAATGCGTGGTCCAACGGCAGACCTATCCGATATGATGTCACGATTGAAAACCAAGACGATTAATATTCAGCCGACGGGCTCAGGGTCTATGACTGCTGGCTCCGCTGCCGCATCTCAATCTGATGAGGGCAATCTAACACTCCAAAATATTCTATCGGGTATGACCGGTAGTGGTGGCGGCAACGACGACATCAATCTCGAACCAACCGTGGTGAATGTGTCTAGTTTAGGTGATATTCCTCAGGATTCAGCGCCACACAAATCAAAGAGACGTCAGCGTTCTGAGAGAAATACGGTAAGCATGGACCTCTAAAACAGATATAAATATTTTACCACAATAATAAATAGTTATAATACCCAACAAGCGTGAAACATACACATCGATGAGCACAACAACCCAGTTTCGCCCGATATGCACCCAAAATGATATGAGATTAGGCAAAAACACCGAAATGAAGTTATTCACTTTGGAATACAAGTACAGCAATCCCAATTTTGATATTTTGCCTCTTATCAATATTAATATTCATAAATTGTTGTACGAAGTGAATAAGGATATCATCGAGACGATTGAAATTACACCGAACCCAGAAGATTCAACCGAATATAATATATTTTATAAATTCCACGAAATCGGTGGAGATTTAGGAGGATTGAAGACGTATATGTATGTAAATACGAAGGTAGCAAAAAGATTCGCGAGTAACGGCAACACCGAAATTATTTTTACAAGCAAAAGTGTGCCATTTGAACATCACGCTCGGCTTCAAGAACAGAAATACAAACTCCTCGAATATCCTCTGTATATACAAAAATTCATTTATGATGAAACCGCTGGTCAAAAGACGGTGAATTCAACGATTCAGGTTCTTCATATGTTCAAACTGAAACCCGATCAAGAAACCGAGCTTACTGTGGCGATGGAAAATGCGATAGGAATTCTTATCAAGAAGATGTACTTTAGATTAAAAATCGCGATGGAGTCACTTCGATAAAGCGTAAAAATACCATACATATTATATCACTAAGATAATATGTATTTAGAATTAATACTTGTATAGTTATTAACGTTACATATTTCTTATATCGATGGATGATTTGTTGAATGAATACATCGAACAGGAAAAGGAATTAGAATCGGTGAATTCATCGGATCATTCAAAGACAGAATGTCGTAATACATATGACGATGACAAATATGAACAAGAACAGTATCATAGTTACATCGAAAGAACAAAGGAATACTATTACAAGATGTCATGTAGTGATTTTATTCGCGCATTATGGTTCACAGCTTCATCATGTTATATTTGCGCAACTGAATACATGAAATACAAAGTTGGGTGGAAATCACGTAACAACGCGATTATTGATGTAAGCAAAAGACTTGCTGCGAAAAATATGATGTATGTCAAAATATTCCAGGCATTCGCAACAAACCGTAATATTGTATCAACGGAATTAAATGATTTTTTTAGTGATTATACTGATAATGTGGAATACACGAATGATGAATATGACATTAACGAACTTAAAGAACTTGAAGAAAAATCGATAGAAAATGCTCCCTTTCGACGATTACGTATTCTTAATGATTATACGCCAATTAAATCTGGATTGATGTCGTTGATTTTCAAAGGTGTATTTGAAGCGGAAAATGGTACAAATAACGCGAATAGTGAGCAGGAGCAAGAGGTTGTTATCAAATATTTGCGTAAAAATATAAGTAAGAATTTTAATTCGTCTATGAATAACCTAGTCGTATTTGCCAAACTTACTGAGTATTTACCATATATTCGAACATTAAATATTGAGAGCTTGATCTTACAAAATATTGTTTCTCTCAAAGACCAAGTATGTTTTCGTAAAGAACTAGCAAACATTAACCTTTATTATAAATGTTGGCATGATTACGAGTATGTGAAAATACCAAAACCGTATCCAGATTATACCGAAAAAATAAATCCAGATGTGATAGTTATGGAATATGTCCATGGAATGAAAATAACCGATATTGATCCAGAAGATAATGATGATTTTGGTAAAGTATTGGCATTATTTAATTCAAAAGCGGCCTTTTGTACGTCATTTTATCATGGCGATCTTCATCCTGGTAATATCCTTTTCATAAAAAATGAAACATCGCTACCGACGTATCGAATTTGTATTCTTGATTTTGGAATTATTGGACATTTGTCACGAAGTGATCAAGAACTATTACTGAAAATGGTAAGATATATGTATCAAAGACGGTTTAATAAGGTTATCGATCTAACAATAAGTTGTGAATTATCTGAAAGTTGTAAGACATATAATGTGAATGATATTCTACCAATTAAGGATAGTGTTAAATATATGAGTCTTCGTAATGAATTAACAGAAGTACTTGTTCGTTATACTACACCAGAGATTCGTTTTTTTGGAGTAACCGAGCTATACGAACTTAATTACATATTAAATAAATATGGACTGATGTTTAAACGCTCACTTTATCGTCTCTTTATTACACTTGCGATCATGGATTCGATTGGGACACGGTTAGGTAGCAAAATGAGTTATATACAATACATGACAGATATTATCGTAGAGATGTATAATATTAATCTTCATGAAACCGCAGAAACAGACGAGGAAGACGAAGAAGCGGACGAACACGAAGAAGAAGAAGAAGAAGAAGAAGAAGAAGAAGAAGAAGAAGAAGAAGAAGACGAAGAAGAAGACGAAGAAGCAGATGAAACCGAGTCGTTATAATAAAGAATAATGAAGATAAATATAATCAATATTAAACAACAAATAGTATTATTGATTATATAATGAAAATTGGAATAGTTGGTCACGGATTTGTTGGACGTGCCACGCGTCTCTTTACAAAAAATTATTATTCGAATAACGATAACGAAGAGAGATATGAAGTTTTACCGGATACGGTGACAACGCCAGCAAAATCAAAGTCTGTGAGGGGGTATAGTTCATTTATTGATGACAACGACGATGCCCAAGAAAAATCATCAATCGAATCACTAACAACGAATGATACTAATATATCGAGTGAAACTACTATTATTGGGGGACGAACACCCAAAGAGACCCCTGTTCCTCCTTTTTTCAAACGCATATTTTTCAAACCAATCGACGTGCTTATTTATGATATTAACCCAAATTTGTGTCAGCCCAAAGGCATTACACTAGAACAGCTGGACCGCGAGTGTGATCTTATCTTTTTTTGCCTACCAACACCTTTGAATCATGATGGGTCGTGTTATACCAAGATATTGGAAGATACTATCGCAAGATGCTCGAATCCATACAAAGTCATCCGTAGTACGATCCCAGTCGGATTTGCGGCAAAACACCGTTGTTATTTCATGCCGGAGTTTCTTACGGAAGCTAGATGGGAAAATGATTTTTACAACAATAAAGAATGGATTATTGGGATTCCGAGAGAAACATCGAATGCTTCGATGAATATTCAAGACACACAAAATACCGAATTCAAACAAAGAATAACAAAACTGATTAAACGAAGTCATAAAAACGGGTCCATTAAATCAAATAAGATCGTATTTTGTGATACGAATGAAGCCGAAATGCTCAAACTCATGAAAAATTGTTTTCTTTCGGCCAAGGTCGGTATCATGAACGAGTTCTTTGATTTCTGTAACGCAACAAATACAGACTTCAACAACGTTACGGATATTGCGAAATTGGACGCACGTATGGGCACATCGCATTTTCAAGTGCCGGGTCCAGATGGGCGAGATGGATTCGGCGGAACGTGCTTTCCGAAAGACACACACAGTCTGTATTGCCAAATGACGACCAAAGGTATTCAGCCGTATATATATCGGGCAGTTTTAGAACGTAATGATACACATGACCGTCGAGAACGCGAATGGACCAACGATGTATGGCGCACAACGATACCACTTCCATCCCCGAAATCAAAAGTCGTTGTTGTATTCACAAACGGTAAAGAACACTCCACGTATTTTGATGATATTATTCATGAAAATCTCTCGAAGAATAATGTTATAATACAAGTGGTCCGACAGCGCCAATATGATAATTCAAGTTCAACTACTACATCAACCGGTATCGTTAAACCAACAAATCCAAACCATCTCATAAAATATTGGCCGGAACCAAGCACTTCTATATTTTTTCCGCGTGTGGATGAATGCTATTATAGCCCATTCGATGACACGTTGGCTTATCAAACGATACGCGATGTAATGCATATCATCGATTTGTGGAATAGCCACGAAGAAATGATACTATATGTTGTAAAAAATTCCAAAGGAACAATCGATCATGTAGAAGCCAACAACACATCATCTACCGACGCTCATTACAGAAAGGTATGTGACGACGAAAGCGGAACGGAAGGTTTTGACGATGACGATGACGATGACGAATATCAGAAAGATTATGAACCGCCAACTCTACTCAAGACGACCATCGACTACGCGAAACTATTCGAAGACCAATATAATGATAAGTTCAGTCGAACACGACGTAAGCTCGTTGTTATGTTTTAGTGATAGCGAACGCGATCGCAATACTACTTGTTTCGTCGTGTTTTATTCAGGAATAGCGTATATATTTTATGTTTTCGGGTATGTTTCGTTGTCTCTTCAACGCAGTCGCGGTCATGCTGGTGTTTTCGTGTTATATTACCTCCTACCTGATCTCTCTTACTTCGGCCATGATTGACAGTCGTATAACGAATTTTGGGTTTTGGGGTTATTTTTTGTGATTTTACATCGGTATTTGTTACTTCAGGCATCATACCGATTTGAGGTTCAGGCAATTTTTGTAATTCTTCTTTAATACCAGGAACTATATCACGTAGAGCAAAATCATCAAATATCTTGCTCATCATCAATTCTTTTACTTTTTTACTATACCACAGAGGGTCGATATCACCGGATAAAAACGTTCTATTCGCTAAATCACCAGACCCATGAAATATCTCTCCCACTAATGTTTTATGAATATTTTCTATCAACTTAACAATTTTTTCATTTGAATATTTGTCGGGTTCGTCTCTTACCAATCGAAAAGCAATAATGATCACCCAATTCAACATGCATATATAATCTGATTGACAGTGGCGACTCATAAAAACCGAAAATTGTCCGTTATGAAAACAAAATTTCGAAAATAAACCATTCGCAGTACGTGGGGCTGTTCCTTGTATGCGTAGATTTACATCATATAATAGTTTATTTTCATTATTTTCCCATCCTAATCTTTTACGTATTTGTTTATATTTCGACGGATCCGGCGACATTTTTAGTTTATCAAATATGAGATATACAGCTGTAGCTGGCCTACACATCTGAACAACTTCATCGTATTCTTTGATTAAATTATCTGGATTTTGTGTAATGCCGCTTAACATATTCCGTATAATCGCCGGGGTTTTTGCTGAGACATATGCCTGTGGTTGAGAAGATGATACTGGTTCAATCGATGGCTCATCGATTTTTTTTATTTTACCGCTTTTGATTCCATCGATGACTTTCGTAAAAAAATCGGGATGTTGTTCTTTAAATTCATTACTCGGATGGAACACCTCAACCTCAAATCCTCGATATAAATCAGAATCAAATGGTATTTCATATGCGATTCTTCCCCCTTTTTGAATATGTTTTCCACCACCAACATTTGCTAATGATGGTGCGGATGATGGTGCGGATGATGATGTGGATGCAGGAACAAAGAAAAATTTACCGGTTTTATCTGCGACTAATTCTCCATTTTCAACATCATGACGGGTTATGAATTCGGCTAATATCTTCTTTAACTCATCATAACTAGCAGTTACATTTTTATAATTATTATTCAATGTGAGCAGCTCTTTTATATATCTATTACGCATTGTTTTATTATGAGCTCTTTCCGAATATCTGGCATTCTTAATTGCTTGTAAGTTTTCATCTATTATTTTTTTTTGGTCAATTATTTCAGTATATATTCTATTTTTTCCTGCGGAGGTTATACCTTTTGTATTATAACTATTTAATCTACGGTTGATATGAGATAGTGATCTATTAATTTCATTTGTTAATTTTCTATATTGCTGAAAATCTTCATTTGTCATCGGAGGAATTGGAGGCAGACCCGCGTCTTTTGGCGGTGGTTTATGTTTTGTAACGAACACTCCCGCTACTACATCTACTTCCTTATCTCCCTCTTCTTCAGGTCGGCTTGATGATACAGACACTGCTGCTGCGGTTGCTGCTGCTGCTGCTGCGGCCGCTGATGCTGCTGTGGTTGTTGTTTCTGTATTTTCCGTAGCTCCATGTGATATTTCGCTTTCGTCATCGCTTTCGCTTTCGTCATCGCTTATATATACACCTATATCTTCTGGATTAGTTGTATAACTATTGACACTAGCGACACTAATGGCATCAACCTCATCGCCCTCGCCTCTACCAACCTCCTCGCCCTTGCCAACAACATCGCCTTTGCCAACAACATCGCCTTTGCCAACAACCTCGCCACTGCCAACAACATCGCCACTATCAGAATCCGGCATACTTTCTAAAAAATTACTTGCTTCTTTCGCAGCAACTTTAAATACATCATCATCATCAACTTCTTCCACAATAGTTTTAGGTATTTCTTCAACGGGCGTCTTAGGCGTTTCTTTGAGATTGCTTTCCCGGTTTTTTATACTCTTGGCAGCATTTAGTTTTTCAATTTCACTACGTATCTCAACTATTTTGTCTTTTGCGTCATCCTTATTATGTATTGTGTAATCGAATTCAACGACCCCCTTTTCTTCTCGCGCGGATGTCGTGAATAGCTTAATCGCTTTGTTTGGGTCTTTGGTAATAACTCCGGCAACACCATCTTTATACATTAATCCTAATTCATATGAAGCATCTTTGTGACCTCGAACCGCAGCTCGTTCATAATATTTTACAGCTTGCTTTAAATTTGGGGTCTGTCCTAATAATCCGTCTTTAAATACATCTGCGAGTAGATTTTCTGCTGGAGTAAAATAATCATTCGCCGAAGTTTGAACCATATCCATGGCATCTTTATTTGATAATGTGGTTTCATCGATTTCGCCATCAATTCGTAATTTTACCAATAAAACCTTTGCGAATGGGTTCGTTTTTGCGGCTTTTTTGAGTAGTAATATAGTTGTTTTCTTTTTATCTGGTGCTCCTCCAATATAGATCCGTCTTCTTCCACCTGTCATAGAACTGCTTTTAGCACCACCTTCACCACCACCTTCACCACCTTCTTCACCACCACCTTCACCACCTTCTTCACCACCACCTTCACCACCTTCTTCACCACCACCTTCACCACCTTCTTCGACGGCTTCTACTTTATCTTCATCTTTGAGTTCGTCCAAAATGATACCTTTGATATCATCGGCAATATCTGGATGTATAATAATCAAACCAATAATAGTACGCGAATATTCACTACCGTTTGTATAGGCGGTCATAATATTTTTTACGCTGTCTTGTTGCTTCTTAGTGTCCGGTGTGGGAGTAGAACGTAAAGCGTTCAAAAATTCACAATAGCCAATAACCGCATCATAATCAGGATCACCTTTATAAGGTGTCGTTAATCGAAGCGCTTCATTGATATTCGCTTGCGGCGGAGACGTATCTGGATCATAAGGCTTAACAACAACACTCAATAATAACATCGCTTTGTAGATTGAAGACGTAGCCAACAACTTATTTTTAAGTCCAGTCAGTTGAATTGATGTTTCTACACCGATTGATTTTAGTAAATTTTTTGTTATTGCCGATAGTTCATTTGCCTGTTCTTGAATTAATCCACGCACATTATTACATTTTTGCGGGTCAGGTTTTATCAACCGAGTAAGATTGTCCATTATTTTAGACCCGATCGCATGATCATCCCGAACCGAAGGTTGAACATCGCCGATACTGAATGACGGATTTTGAAACCGAGAATCATTCGATGAATCTTTACCCGGTTCGATCATTTGGGGCGATGGTTGAGACGCAATCAACAAAACACACAAGCTACCCTGTCCAGCTGGTAATTTATTGCTATTAAATGCGGGTTCATCTACTACTTTAATATCGAATACACTTCTTTTAGTCGGGAGTTTATCAATTATAAGATCGAGGCGCTGTTTCGACACCGTAGTACCATAAGCAACACCTTCATTCCATCGTTCATTAAGTAGTTTAAAACCACTTTTCGTAACAATTTCCGCATTATCTAAACGAAGGAACACCCATTTTGATACCCCTGATAAACTACCGATTCTCATATCTGGCGAATACCAAAGAACGCGTGGTTTGGCAAACAACATATGAACAACCTGAACCGTGTTATGTTCTAGTAATTCAATCAATGCCGACTTCATCTTTTTACGATTTTCTTCTCTCACACTCATATCCGTGCCATTCGCGTCATCTGCTAATCCGAGTGCTTTATTCAAACTATTTTTCATATTGGTTGTAACATAGTTTATCCTTTTCGCGATGGAATTTGAGCTCGATGATGATAATTGAAGAGCCCACGCATCATGATATTTTTTACCATCTATTAGACCGGATAATTTAGGATCTCTTGATGTTTTTGAATAATAATATTCAGAACGATCGGGCATAATTCGCTCTACTGGAATACCAATTTGTTTTGAAATCAAATCAAACATGTGAGTTAATTTGCTTTCTTTCAATTTGATTTCTTGTCGTAATGCGAATAATTCACCGTTCTTGTCATCGATTTTATCGAAAAGCGCCTTGTTTTTATTTAATTCAGAAACAACATTATTTGTCACATAATACAAGACATAAAAAAGTAGATCTATACCGAATTGTAAATCAATCGTATTTTTGTCACGAATATCGTTGTATGAACCTAATACTGTTCTAAAATACATATTTTTGTTCATGAAATTAATCAGATCATGATCTCCGACGACATTTTCATAAATACGAATAAGGCGGGCAACATGTTTTTCTTCATTTTCAACCATATTCACATATTTTTCTGCATGGGGTAAAACGCGTTTGTCATCAAAATGTGATAATTTAATAGTTTCTTTCATCTCGATGTATGTATTATCATCGAAGTTTGGAGTTAATTCGTCACCACTAGGTAGGTCTGCTTTATTATATACTTCATTCGGTGACAGTTTATCATAACTAGACTCAAATGGATTCGGCTCGCTTTTTCTATCCGACATTAACCAATAGACATACTGTATGAGTTTGTATGTTTTATAATACTCGCGATAACTGAGTCGGTCATTTTTCGCAATACTTGAATGAAAAACATCTTTTAATTGCGACGGAAACCTACGATTCAGTTCATTTATTTGTTGAGTAAATACTTGAAATAGATCGATTAATTTTAAGTATGGAATTTTTGTTATGTCATCACCGAAGCTATCTATAATATTTTTGATTTCGCTATATAGTTTGAAAAGGTCGTTCTTCACATTCTGGTCAAATTTATATTTATAGCCTAGTTCATTTTGTCTGCTCTGTGTAAAGTTGAGCGTATCAGACATATGTTTTGTTATCTCTTTGAATATTACATCAAAAAAGGTAATATAATGAACCAATACCGGTCGTATAACTCCTTTTTGGATTTTACTACCAAAATGTATATATAGATCGTTAATACCATCAATTGAAATTGTATGATCACCTGAATGCTTTTTTTGTATATCTTCTATTAATTTCATGAGACCTTTACCGGTTGAATAATCAAACACGTCATCAAATACAATTTTTAAAGCGACCACTTCATTTTTGGGCAATTTTTGATTTTCAACGAAAAATCGAGTTGCGTTTTGGTAAAATCGCCAGTCCATATATTTATTATGCCAGTTATCGATTTTAACTTGAATACGTTGCGCTGTCTTTTCGTCGAGGTCAAATACATTTTTCATAGGTGCTCCACCGGTCATTCCTGTCATTCCTGTCATTCCTGTCATGGTTGAACCCACCCCAGTCGCTGTCGTGAGCTTTCCCGGAAGTGTATGCTTGTAAAAAAGACTATTGTTATTATTTCCGTATGCGTTAATTACTAAGGCCATGAGCTCCTGGGTTTCGGGGTCATTACGTCGGGACATCTCTCTGAAATAATCAGTTATCTCTTGAAAGTTGATTTTGTAACCGGTAGGAATGAATATCGCAAGAGGATTTAGATTCATAGAACCAGCACGATGATACACCATTTGTTCATATAATGGCACCGTTGATTTGGGAAATTCTCCATCAACACGTGTTAATTTCAGAGTATCTTTCGTTCGGTTGCCGGTGCCGGTGCCTTGTTCATTCACCGATATTTCTCTCAAAGGGTTGCGATTACTGATCTGTTCGACAAAATGATCGATTCCTGAGTCGATACCGGCGATCATGTTTGTTAATGTGATATACGGAGGTGGCGCTTCAACGATTGCCGATTTTTTAGAGGATGAAGTTTTTGGTGGAGAAATACCGCCTCCTTCGCCGCCTTCGCCGCCTTCGTCTTCGATTTCGCTACCATCATCATCGCCTTCGCCTTCGCTACCATCATCATCGCCTTCAATTTTGCTGACTTCGCTGGATACAGATACATCGTCATCCTCCGTTACACCACCTCTACCAGCTATTTTCAGTTCTTCCGCATCAAATGCCCCTTTAAATTTATCGTATGTATTACAATCAGGAATCGGAAAAATAACCTTGTCAAATAAATCTTTGTATGTGATCGGATTATCAGTTTCTCCACCAGGAATAACCGCAAGAAGAGCTTGGCAAAATAATCGCGCAACATGTTCAATATATCCAGAGACTGGTGTTCTATCATTCTTCGGCGCAAAAGCTCCACATCCCCATGCCCCCAAAACTAAAACATTGCATTTTTGGTGATTCGCAGCGACATACGCCATATTTTGAATCATGCGAATCATAGAATTGTTGAATTCTTCGTTTTTTTCATATTTATCAGGATTTGGTTTATATCTCCAATCATAAGCTGCCGCAGTAATGACGTGGCCTGGAAATTGTAGGCGAGGTGCTTCCCACTGGGTTTCTCTCGTGGTATTGTTGGCATAGTACTTCTTTCCAGTAGTAGAATCAGTTAGCTCAATCCAAGGCGCAGGAAGCCCAAACGTAAATTCATCAGTTGTATCAAATTCTAATGCTTTTGTATCGTTTGTGTAGAAGAATTTTGTATTCCACTTATCTTCGCCCCATGCTGTTTCATATATATGTCGCGGTGTAGGTTTATCATTTGACATTTTTTTAACACCATTAATAGATGCCAACGTTACATATAATAAAGGCGACATCATACAAAGAGTTTCTTCTTGAACCCATGAACCATACATTACTCCACCACCTACGTGTTTCGGATTCGCAAAATTCAAAACACTTGTTTTTACGCTCCTGTCCCCTTGAATGAATAACGCATGCCCTGATGTCATTTGTAGAAAATTAATTATTCCATTTTTTTTATTTGGTGTGAATGATGTTAATTCGTCTTTTACTTCGTGGACTTTTTGATATTGTTTTAGTTGATTGATCAGTTGATTATACGCTATTTCATCCGTAATTTTACTCGGATTTATACTTTTCAAACTTTCAATCCTTCTTTGGTATAAATGATCTAATTTATTTCTGAATAAATACCTCCGAAACTCTTTGTAACCACACCAAGCCTTATCATTTTTATTATCTTTAATAGATGGTTGTGGATTCTCACCGTATGTGATCAATTTGAAGAGAATACTATGAGGAACTGGAATATACTGAACGAGATTTTGAATGTGTTGAATACGGGCGTCTTGTTCATTAATTGGAATACAATTTGTTGCGTCTTTATTTGTGTTATTACAGTTCTGGTCAGTTATACTTTTATTGAATTCTTCATTGGCAACTATACGTTTTAAATAATCACGCAACTGATTTATTTGCGGCTGGATATTCGACGATGAAACGGGAGAATTATTAAATATCGGTATTTTACCATTCACCGGGTCATATGGTGGGGTGGATTTTTTAACCACAGAAGGATCGAACTGAAAAACATTTGTTAGGTCATGACCGCCTCTTCCGACTATAATTGAATTGCCGTCAATCCCATGTAAAAAATAATATTTTTCTCCAGGATTTATTGATTTTTCGGCGTCAAGGATTACTTTATCTGAACCAGCTAGTCCAAAGAATGTAACATTAAAGCTATTCAGACCCTCCACTTTACTCAATTCTCTTTCAATACCATACGCACGAGCGGTTTCGTCCGGCCAAACAAACATGTTTTTGGAAAGATGTTCTCCATCACTTGCTAGTTTAATCTTATTCGGATCGGGACTGACGTCGTCGATACTCGCAAACGCCTCGCGGCAAAGTTTGATTCGGTATTTATCACCATCTTTGTCATAGGTTATTTTATTTGGGTCTAACTTATTTTTTTCCACAAGGTCATCAACCGGCGAAACAACGTATATTACGATTACGTCGAAGAACCTAGGACCTCCTGCATCTACTCCTAGACTCGCTGGGACATTCGCTAGTAAACTTCGTCTTGCTAATGTGAACATTTCCAAATGACCATTATGTATCGGGTTGAATGAACCTCCATTTACTAAGATTGCGATATTTTTAGACGCTTTTTTCTCCAAGTGGGATGCTTCTGTGGCTATATTAGCGACTCGATCAATCAATTCGCGTTTAAATCCTTCAACGTCGTTTAATGCGGGGGCAGGGGTGATAGGGCTAGGGGGAGAAATAGATTTACTGGAACTTCCTTTTTTAAATCCGGCGGTAGCAGCAGCGGTAGCAGCGGTAGCAGCAGCGGTAGCAGCAGCGGCTTTCAACGATGATGATTTCGGAAGGCTATTCACAAATTTTTGAGCATCCGGGTTCCACTTGTTTAGAGCCCAGTCCCTGTATGT
>Ga0194129_10006654_pt1 | contig 14065 bp, 10 predicted proteins | sample TA2KigCa35mmetaG_FD_150862 | JGI IMG/M metagenome (GOLD analysis project Ga0194129, IMG submission 150862) | Freshwater microbial communities from Lake Tanganyika, Tanzania - TA2015038 Kigoma Deep Cast 35m | ecosystem: Environmental > Aquatic > Freshwater > Lake | place: Tanzania: Lake... | reverse complement strand
GAGACGCTCAACCAGCGGTGCTACTTAAGCCGCACGCCCCACCGCAGGAGCAGGGCGCCACGCGCGGCGATCAAACAGAGGAGCACCGAGATGCTTGAGCTCGACAAGACAAACACCCTCATCGAAGAAGCACACCAGCTCATCCAGAGCGGCGGGCTGCTCGATCTCAGCGTCGTTGAGCGCCTCTCCCGTGAGCTGACGCGCGACACCGTCCTGTACCCGCTCATCGGCGGCGCGCTTGGCGCAGGAGTCGGCACAGTGCTTCGCGCTGTGGCGCCGACCCTCACGCGGGGGCCGCTCGGCGCCCTGACCGCGATGGTGGGCTCCGTGGCCGTGGGGGCGTACCTCGGTGAGAGGCTCAAGACCTCCCCTTTGATGGACACCCTCAAGGACAAGCTCTCTTTGCTTCAGTCCACGGAGAGCGCCCCCCCCGAGAACACCCGCGGCCAGCACCTGCTCACGGAGAGGCTCGGCCTCCCCCCTGGGCACCCCCTCGTGGAGAGCATCCTGTGCATTGACGCCCTCGAGAGAACCCAGATGGAGAAGCTCATCAACCTCTCGATGGTGAACCTCGCGCAGCTCATCTGCGTGGCCTTTGAGGAGCACATCAAGCGCCTGGTGCAGCGTCAGATGAATGACATCTCTGAGTTCCTCAACGGCAAGGGGGGCGAGCACTACAGGCAGCGCCTCAGCGAGTACACCAAGGGGGGCGCCTGCACGCTCGGGCACATCGAGGCGCTCCTCTACGCGCTCAAGCGGATCGCGCGGGCGGGCGCCCTCCCGCGCTTTGCGCTCCCCTCGGGGTGGGGGGAGTGGCTCGAGCTCGTGGAGCTGGACGCCGTGCGCTCGCTCCGGGAGCTGCGCAATGACGCCGCGCACGGGCGCCCTGTGCAGCTCAGCCAGTACGAGGACAGCTGCCGTTCGCTGCTGGGGCTCCCCTCCTTTACGCAGTGGTTCAACGGGGAGGGCGCGGCGGGGGCGTCTTGGTTTGATGCGTTCCTCGCGCAGCCCGCGCTCGCCGACGCCTGAGCGCGCCGCCCCGCCCGACCTCGGCGCCCCGCCTCGCCCGCTCAGTCAAAGAGCCCCCCGATGACCTCCCCGAGGCCCCACACCGCCGCCCCCACCACCGCCCCCACGGGCCCGCCGCAGGCGGCGCCGATGGCGACGTGCGCGCCGCAGCCCACGGCGCGCCCCGCCGTCTTGGCCTCCTCCTGGTTGAGCCCGAGGTTGCCCCCGAGGTGCTCCACGGCGATCTGCGCCGCGTCCGCCGCGATCATCAGCCCGCCCCCCTTCACGAGCGTCTTGCCCACCGTCTTGCCCGCCGCCTTCACCCCCTCTCGCGCGGCGAGGCGGGTGCCCTCCTTGACCCCCTCCTTGATCAGCACCTTGCTCAGCTCGCGCCCCGCGGTCTTGACCGCGGCGCAGCACAGGCGGCGCTTCACGTCGCCCACCTGACGAGAGCGGGCGTGGCCCTCGCGGCACCAGGTGGCGAAGTGCTCGCAGTTGTTGCTCACGACGTTGTACCCCCCCTCGCCGAGCCGCCCCGCCGCGCGCCGGACGACCTCGTCGGGGGAGAAGCGCGCGGGCAGCTCCTCGATGTAGACATCGCGCCCATCGGCGAACTCCTCGAAACTAGAGCGGCGCACCCCGCCGAGCTCGCGGGACATGTGGATCACCGTGCCGTCGCCGCAGTCCACGCCGTGGTGGTAGAAGGTGGCGTAGTGGACGGTGAGGTGAGCGCCGCGGTGCGGGTGGCGCGCGTGCTGGGTGGGGCGACTCGCGGAGGGGGTCGCGGAGGAGGTCGCGGAGGGGCTCCAGGAGAGGCTGTGGGGCGTGCTGGGGTGTGACATTCGGGGCTCCGAGCGGCGTGGGGGGAGAGGGACACGCTCGTTAACGCTCCCCGCGGCCCGCTGCGGACAGGTCGGGGCTGAAAAACCGAGCGCGAGCAGCGCCCTAGCGCACCACGCTCCGCTCGTACCCCTCCGGCGCCTCAAACCCCATCAGCTCCAGCGCCGTCGCCGCCACGTTGGCCAGCCCTGGGCGCAGCCCCGCCGCCGCCGCCTCCTCGGCGGTGAGCAGGCGGGGGGCCTTGCCGTGGGGGTCAAAGAGCGTGAGGGGCACGGGGTTGAGCGTGTGGCTGGTGAGCGGCTTGGGGGCGCCGTCGGGGCCGCGCAGGGGCGCCCCCGTCTGCTTGTCGAGCTCGTACATCTGCTCGGCGTTGCCGTGGTCGGCGGTGATGAGCGCGAGCCCCCCGGCGCGCTCCACGCCGCGCAGCAGGCGCGCGAGCGACAGGTCGAGCGCCTCTAGGGCGAGGACGGTGGCGCGCAGGTCCCCCGTGTGCCCCACCATGTCGCCGTTGGCGTAGTTGAGCCGAATCAGGGCGTGGCGGCCCTCCTCGAGCGCGCGCAGCGCCACGTCGGTGACCTCGGCGGCCTTCATCCAGGGGCGCTCCTCGAAGGGGACGCCGTCGCTGGGGACCTCGACGTAGGTCTCTAGGGCGGGGTCAAAGGCGCCGGAGCGGTTGCCGTTCCAGAAGTAGGTCACGTGCCCAAACTTCTGCGTCTCGCTGCAGGCGAGCTGCCGCACCCCCGAGCGCGCCAGCAGCTCGCCCATGGTGCCATTGATCTGCGGGGGACTCACCAAGAAGCGCGCGGGGCGCTTGAGGTCGCCGTCGTACTGCGTCATGCCCGCGAAACGCGCGCGCACCGGCGCGCGCCCGAAGCCCCCAAAGCCCTCCCCCTCCTCAAAGGCGCGCGTGAGCTCGATGGCGCGGTCGCCGCGGAAGTTGAAGAGGCACACGCTCGCCCCGTCGCGAATCGGCCCCACCGGCTCCCCCGCCGCGTCCACCACCACGAACGGCGGCAGCGCCTGGTCGCCGATGCCGGGGGCGGCGGCGCGGGCGGCGGCGAGGGCGGCGGCGGCGGAGGGGTGGCGGGGGCCCTCGCCGAGCACGTGGGCGCGCCAGCCGCGCTCCACCATCGCCCAGTCCGCCTCGTAGCGGTCCATGGTGGTGGTCATGCGCCCGCCGCCGCTCGCCACGCGGTAGTCGAGCCCCTGCGCGTTGAGCTCCGCGAGCACCTCCTCGAGCCGCGCGAGGTAGAGGTGGGCGCTCACCTCGCTCACGTCCCGCCCGTCCCACAGCGCGTGGACGCGCCCGCGGCGCACCCCCTCGGCGGCGGCGCGGCGGAGCAGGGCGTGGAGGTGGTCTTGGTGGCTGTGGACGTTGCCGTCGCTGAGCAGCCCGATCCAGTGCATGGGCTCCTCGGTGGCGAGGGCGCCCTCGATGAGCCAGCGCCACCCCTCGCCCTCCCACAGCGCCCCCGAGGCGATGGCGTCGCGCACCAGACTCGCCCCCTGCTCAAAGACTCGCCCGGCGCCGAGCGCGTTGTGCCCCACCTCGCTGTTGCCCATGTCGGCGTCGGTGGGCATCCCCACCGCGCGCCCGTGGGCGGCGAGGGGGAGGCGCCCGTAGCGGGCCCAGAGCGCGTCGAGGGTGGGCGTGCGGGCGAGCGCGAGCGCGTCGCCCGCCGCGGGCGCGCCGTCGGGGGCGGGCGCGCGCAGCCCCACCCCGTCCATCACGGCGATCACGAGCGGCGCGCTCAGGCGCGGGAGTCGCCCGGGGCGCAGGGGGGCGCCGGCGGGGAGGGGCGTGGGGAGCGGGCCTGCGGGGGGCTTCAACATCACTTACTCATCTCCTTGAGGTGCGCCCCCGCGCCGAACCACGCGTGGGCGGTGGGGAGGGCGCGCTTGAGCGCCTTGGGGTCCGCGCGATACAGGGCGAACGACTCCGCGAACGACTCCCCGTCCGACGTCTCGCCGTAGTTGGTGGGGGCGCGGCGCTTCCCGCGCGCCTTCACGTACGCCGCGAGGACGGGGCCGCGCTTCATGCCGCGCGTCATCGCCGCCTCGAGCCCCTTGAGCCGCTTGTCGCGCGCCGCCACCTCCGACACCAGCCGCGCGTTCTCGGCGCCGCGGGCGGCGTTGGCGCGCTGGGCGAGGGCGTTGCGCTCCGCCACCGCCTTGAGGTACGCGCACTGCGCCCGCCGCCCTGGGGCGTTGTGGACGGCGTGGCCCACCTCGTGGAGCAGCGCCATCGTGGTGATGGGGTAGATGCGCTCCGGCACGCTCACGTCCCCGATGAACTGGTCGCTCTGCGCCGTAACCGCGGTGTCGTAGAGCGTGACGCGCGCCGCGCAGTTGGTCCCCTGCGTGTAGAGCGCCGCCTTGCGCTTGGAGTCGCCGCGCTTCTCGCGGAAGATCGGCACATCGCGCATGAGCGCGAGCTCCTCAGGCGACAAGAGCGACAGCGCCACGTCGAGGGCGCGCAGGGCGCGCTCGGACCACCCGCGGTCCTTCGCGTCCACCTGCACCCGCCAGCGCCGCTCGAGCTCCTCGGGGCTGCGCGGGGCGGGGCGGCTGGGCCACGCGCCCGCCTGCGCCCGCACGTCGCCGCCCACGCCCACCCACACCGTCACCGGCGTCGTCCCCTGCGGCGTGCGCACCTTGAGGTCGAGCTCGCCCCCAAAGAAGCTCTCCTGCTGCGCGATCCAGAGGGCGCGCAGGAGCGCGTGCGGGAGCTGCGCGAGCTGCCGAGGACTCACCGCGCGCGCCTCCCCCCTCTCCACCACCGACACCCGCCGCCCCTCGAGCAGCTTGGGGACGGCGCGCTGGAGATTCGCGTACTCCTGAGCGTTGGAGTCGGGCGTCTTGACGAGCGTGGTTTCGTAATAGAGGCGCGGCGCGCGCTCGCCGCCCCCGCAGGCCGCGAACAGCGCGAGGGGCGCGAGCAGCGCGAGGGGCGCGAGCAGGGCGCGCGGCGCAGCGATCACCTCAGCCCCTCGCCTGCGCGTAGAGCAGGCGCGCGTAGTCGCGCACCTGGCGGTCGCTGTGGAAGCCGGGGGTGCAGGTGGCGATGGACTCCTTCACCATGCGCAGCCAGCGGCGCGGCAGCCCCGCCTCGTCGCGCTCAAAGAACGCCGGGATCACCTCGCGCTCTAGGAGGGAGTAGAGGGAATCGGCGTCCTCGCGGTCCTGCGTCGCCTCATCGGCGTAGTCCTTGGGCTCGCCGATCGCCCAGCCGTTGAGGCCATTGAAGCCCTCGGGCCACCACCCGTCGAGAATCGAGAGGTTGAGGCCGCCGCTCATCGCCACCTTCATGCCGCTCGTGCCGCTCGCCTCCTTGGGGCGGCGCGGGTTGTTGAGCCACACGTCGGCGCCGCGCACCATGGCGCGCCCCACCTCCATGTCGTAGTCCTCCACGAGCAGCACGCGCCCGCGCAGCGCGGGGTGCTCGCTCGCCTCATAGACGGCGCGGGCGAGGGCCTTGCCCCCCTCGTCCGCCGGGTGCGCCTTGCCCGAGAAGAGCAGCTGCACGGGGCCCGGCGCGCGCTCAAGGAGCCGCACGAGGCGGTCGAGCTCGCTAAAGATGAGCGCGGCGCGCTTGTAGGTGGCGAAACGGCGGGCGAAACCGATGGTGAGGGCGTGGGGGTCGAGGCGGCTCCCCCAGGCCGGCAGCCCCAGGCGCGCCCGGCGCGCCGCCTCGCGCTGGTGGGCGAGGGTGAGGAGGCGGGCGCGGGCGGCGGCGCGCGCGCCCCACAGCGCCTCGTCGGGGAGCTCGTGGATGCGCGCCCACGCCGGGTCGCCCCCCTCGCGCTCCGCCCCCGCGCCGCCGAGCCCGAGCCGCAGCAGGGCGCGGACGGCGGGCTCCTGCCAGGTGGGGGCGTGGACGCCGTTGGTCACGTGGGTGATGGGCGCCGCGGCGGGGTCGACGTCCCAGAAGCGCGCGAACATCTCGCGCGACACCTCGCCGTGGAGCGCGGCGACGCCGTTGAGGTGGGCGCAGGTGTGGAGGGCGAGGAGCGTCATGTTGAACAGCGCGCCCGGGTCGCGCTCGTCGGGCCAGCGCCCGAGGGCGAGGAGGGCGTCGCGGGTGAGCCCGAGCGGCTCAGCGAGCCACGAGAGGGCGCGCCAGGCGAGGTCGGGGTCAAAGCGGTCGTGCCCTGCCTCCACGGGGGTGTGGGTGGTGAAGACGGAGGTGGCGCGCACCCGCGCGAGCGCCTCCTCCCGCTTGCGACCCGCCGCCACCTCCTCGCGCAGACGCTCGAGCGACAGGAAAGACGAGTGCCCCTCGTTGAGGTGGAAGGTGGTGGGGGCGTAGCCGAGGGCGCGCAGGGCGCGCACGCCGCCCACGCCGAGCAGCAGCTCCTGCTGCGCGCGCGTCACCGAATCGCCGCCGTAGAGCTTGGCGGTGATCGCCCGGAGCGCGGGGGGGTTGCCGTCATGGTCGGCGTCGAGCAGCAGGACCTCCACGCGCCCCACCGCCAGCCGCCACACCCGCGCCACGCACCGGTCGCCGAGGACGGGCACCTCCACCAGCACCGGCGCGCCGTGGGCGTCGAGGGCGGGGGTGAGGGGGTAGTCGTCAAAGTCGTAGGTGAGGTGCTCGCTCTGCTGGTACCCCGCGGCGTCGAGGCGCTGCTGCACGTAGCCGTTGCGGTAGAGGAGCCCCACGCCCACAAAGGGGAGGGCGAGGTCGGAGGCGCTCTTGACGTGGTCGCCGGCGAGGATGCCGAGCCCGCCCGAGTAGATCGCCACCGACTCGTGGAGCCCGAACTCCGCGCAGAAGTAGGCGACCTCCGGGCCGCGCGCCCCCTCGCCGCAGGGCGCCCCGGCGCGCGCGTGCCAGGCGGCGGCGCGGGCGGCGGGGCTCATGTAGTCCTCAAAGGCGCGGTGGGCGCGCGCGAGGTCCTCGGCGTGGCGATCGAGGTACGCAGAGAGCGCCCCCCCCTCCGCCCTGAGGGCGCGGAGCATACGCCGGGGGTTACCGCCGTGCGCCGCGCTCTCGCGCAGCCAGGCACCGTCGGGGTCCCCCCAGCACCACCAGAGGTTTCCGGCGAGCGCCTCGAGGCGCGAGAGGGCGAGAGCGTGGGGGGCGGCGAGACTCGGCGAGGGCATAGGGGGGAGACTCCTGTTGGGGCCGTGAGGGGGGTAGGGGAGGGGCGAAGAGCGAAGGGTGAAGGGCGAAGGGCGAAGGGCGAAGGGCGAAGGGCGAAGGGCGAAGGCGGCTCGCTAGGCTAGGCAAAGAGCGCGGGGCGACACAAGCGGCAAGAAGCACCGCCGAGGCTCTATTAGTACCCTGCCCCATACGGGTCCGCCGCCGCCGCCGCCGCCCGCGCCAGCTCCACCACCGCCACGAGCCCCAGCGCCACCGCCGCCGCCGCGCCCGCCAGCGCCAGCGCCACCGCCACCTGCCGCCCCCCGCCCCCCGCCCACCAGCGCCGCGGCGCGAGGGCGAGGGGGAGCGGCAGCGCGATGAGCGCGGCGGCGACGGGGGTGGGCAGGGCGGGACTCAAGAAGTGATGAGCGTAGAGCGCGGCGGTGGGCAGCGGCGCGTAGGAGACGACCGCCCCGAGGGCGCCGCCCCCCGCCCCGCCCGCCCGCGCCGCCCACAGCCCCACGGCGGCCACCGACAGCCCCACGGCCCCGAGGAGCTGCCCCGCGGAGGCGCTCCCGCTGGCGGCCAGCGCCGCGGCGGCGGCGGCGTAGGAGAGCGCGAGGCCCGCTGCGAGCGCGAGCGGGCGCGGCGCGCTCCCCGCGTCGCCCGCGCCCTCGCCCGCCTCTCCCGCCAGGCGCCACAGCGCCGCGCCCACCGCCAAGCCGAGGGCGGCGGGCTCGAGCACCCACCCGCGCGCCAAGGCGAGCGCCGCCCCCTCGGCCATGAGGCCCGCGTGGCCGCTCACCACCAGCCACGCCCCCCCCAGCGCGCCGAGGGCGCCGAGGGCGGGGGCGCGCAGGGCGCCGAGGCAGAGGAGCAGGGGCGCGAGCGCCCACCACGACCGCGCCCCGAGCCGCGTGAGCTCCCCGAGGCCCGCCACGCCGACGAGGGCGAGGGCGGGGGCGAGGGCGAGGGCGAGCGCCGGGGCGGGGGCGCCCCCCCGCCCCACCCGCCCGAGCCCCGCCGCCGCCAGCAGACTCGCGGCGGGGGCGAGGAGCGTGCCCCAGAGCAGCGCCAGCGCGGCCTCAGCGGTGGGGCTCAGGCTCATTTGTCGCGCGTGCCCTCAAAGCTCACGATGAGGGTGATCTCGTCGCTCACGGCGGCGGGGAGGCCGTAGCTGATCCCAAAATCGGAGCGCTTGACCGTGAAGGTGGTCTCGAAGCCCACGCGGTAGCCGCCGTAGGGGTCGTTGCCCTCGCCCACCTTAGTGACGGGCACGGTGATGGCCTTGGTGACGCCGTGGAGGGTGAGGTCGCCCGTCACGTGGGCGAGGCCGTTGCCCTTGTCCTCCCACTTGGTGCTCTTGAAGGTGATCTTGGGCGTCTCGTTGACGTTGAAGAAATCGGGGCCCTTGAGGTGGTCATCGCGCTTGGCGTTGGCGGAGTCCACGCTCGAGGCGTCCACCTCAAAGCTCACGGCGGGGGCGGCGCCGCCGGTGTAAGAGCCCGTGATCTTGTTGAAGCGCCCGTAGGTGTAGCCCACGCCGAAATGCTTCGCCTTGAAGAGGATGGCGCTGTGAGAGGCGTCGAGGGTGAAGGTGTCGGCGAGGGCGCTGAGAGGGCTGAGGGCGAGGGCGAGGGCCGAGAGGCGAAAAAGGGACGTGCAGATCATGAGGCGCTCCGTGGCGGTGGACTAGAGGTCAGCAGATAAGGGAGGGGAGGCACGCTAGCCGCGACCGCCCCAGCGGTAAAGATTCTTTAGAAGCGCTTCGGTCGCGCCTCGCGCGCCTCAAGAGCGGTGAGAGAGTGTGAGCCGCGCAAGGCGGCGGGGGCGCTCTTTTGTAGCGTTTGCGTGCACGCCATCGGGTGTGCTGTGCTGAGGTCTCCCCCTGACCCCGCCCGAGTCCCGCCCAATACCCAAGCGCCCCCCCCCGCTCCCCCCCCCCCCCCCGCTCCCCCCCCCCCCCCGCCGGCCCCGCCCGCCCCCCCCCCCCCCCCAGCCCCAGACAAGGAGAGTCTTTTTGGACATCAACTCCCTCATCTACGCCGTCCCGGCGGCGGGCGTCCTCGCCCTGCTGTACGCCTTCTTTAAGGCGGCGTGGGTCAAGAAGCAAGACGCCGGCGACGAGACGATGCGCAACATCGCCGAGCTCATCCAAGAAGGCGCCATCGCCTTCCTCAAGGCCGAGTACAAGGTGCTCGCCATTTTCGTGGTCGTGGTCGCCGCGCTCCTCGCCTGGAGCAACATGAGCGGCGGCGCGGGGCAGAGCCCCCTCATCGCCGTGTCGTTCGTGATCGGCGCCTTCACCTCGGCGCTGTCGGGGTACTTTGGCATGCGCGTGGCCACCAACGCCAACGTCCGCACCACCGCCGCCGCGCGCAAGAGCCTCCCCGACGCCCTCGCCGTGGCGTTCGCCGGCGGCTCCGTGATGGGCATGTGCGTGGTGGGCCTCGGCCTCGTGGGCCTCGGCGGCCTCTTTATCGCCCTCTACGGCAGCTTCGGCGCCACGGGCATGTCCACCACCCTCAACGTGCTGACGGGCTTCTCCATGGGCGCCTCGTCCATCGCGCTGTTCGCGCGCGTGGGCGGCGGCATCTACACCAAGGCCGCTGACGTGGGCGCGGACCTCGTGGGCAAGGTGGAGGCGGGGCTCCCCGAGGACGACCCGCGCAACCCCGCCACCATCGCCGACAACGTGGGCGACAACGTGGGCGACGTGGCCGGCATGGGCGCCGACCTCTTTGAGAGCTACGTGGGCGCCATCATCGGCACCATGGTGCTCGGCCTCGGCGCCCTGAGCGCCGCCGGCGGCGCGCTCAGCGACACCGACGCGCTCCGCCCCATCGCCCTGCCCCTCGTCATCGCCGCCGTGGGCATCGTCTGCTCCATCGTGGGCTCCTTCTTCGTCAAGACCAAGGAGGGCGGCAACCCCCAGCTGGCGCTCGACGCCGGCGCCTTTGGCGCGGCGGGCGTGATGGCCGTGGCCACCTTCTTCATCGCGCAGCAGATCTGGCCCGCTGAGGGCCTGTCGTTTAGCGGCACCGTGGTGACGGCGCAGCAGGTGGGCTACGCCACCATCATCGGCCTCGCCGCCGGCGTGGCGGTGGGCATGATCACCAGCTACTACTGCTCCATGGGCAAGAATCCCGTCAACAGCATCGTCGAGCAGAGCAAGACGGGCGAGGCGACCAACATCATCGCCGGCCTCGCCGTGGGCATGGAGTCGACGCTCTTCCCCGTCCTCGTGATCGCGGCGGGCACCGTGGGCGCCAACTACGTGGCCGGCCTCTACGGCGTGGCCATCGCCGCCCTCGGCATGCTCTCCACCACCGGCATCCAGCTCGCCGTGGACGCCTACGGGCCCATCGCCGACAACGCCGGCGGCATCGCGGAGATGTCCCACCAGAAGCCCGAGGTGCGCGAGCGCACCGACAAGCTCGACGCCGTGGGCAACACCACCGCCGCCATCGGCAAGGGCTTCGCCATCGCCTCCGCCGCCATGACCGCCCTGGCGCTCTTCGCGGCCTTCATTCAGCAGACCGGCATCAGCGGCATCGACGTGAGCAAGCCCATCGTGATGGGCGGGCTCTTCGTGGGCGCCATGCTCCCCTTCCTCTTCTCGTCGATGGCCATGAAGGCGGTGGGCACCGCCGCCATGGACATGATCGAGGAGGTCCGCCGCCAGTTCCGCGAGATCGACGGCCTCAAGGAGGGCCGCGAGGGCGTGAAGCCCGACGTGGGTCGCTGCATCGACATCTCCACCAAGGCCTCCATCCGCGAGATGATCGCCCCGGGGCTGCTCTCGGTGATCACGCCCGTGGTGGTGGGCTTCCTCGCGGGCCCCGAGGCCCTCGGCGGGCTGCTCGCCGGCGTCACCGCCTCGGGCGTGCTCTTGGCGATCTTTATGTCCAACGCCGGCGGCGCGTGGGACAACGCCAAGAAGAGCTTTGAGGGCCCCGGCTTCACCATGAAGGACGGCTCCGTGCACAAGAAGGGCACCCCCACCCACAGGGCGGCGGTGGTGGGCGACACCGTGGGCGACCCCTTCAAGGACACGGCGGGCCCGTCGCTCAACATCCTCGTCAAGCTCATGAGCGTCGTGGCGCTCGTGATCGCCCCCCTCATCTCCACCGGCGCGGGCGGCTGCGGCGGGGAGAAGGCGGAGGGCGGCTGCGATAAGGGCGCGGTGATGGCGGAGAAGGGCTCCTATAAGAAGTCGGGCAAGGCGGCTGACGGCGCAGACTGCGAGAGCGGCTGCGACAAGAAGTCGGCGGAGGGCGAGGCCTGCAAGGACGGCTGCGCGCGCCAGGCGGCGGGCGGCGCGCCCTGCGAGGGCGGCTGTGAGAAGGCGAAGGCGGCGCCCGTTGACGCGCCCGCCGCGGCGCCCGCTGCGGCGCCCGCTGACGCGCCCGCTGCGGCGCCCGCGCCGGCTCCGGTGCCCTGAGCGCGCGAGGGGGCTCCCCCCGCTCCGCTGAACGGCGGCCTGCGGCGCCTTGAGAGGCGGCGTGGGCCGTGTGCTTTTCGGTAGGTTTTTTAGGGATATAACAGGTGCCTGGCACCTGCTGGGCACCTGCTGGGCACCTGCTGGGCACCTGTTGGGCACCTGTTGGGCACCTGTTGGGCACCTGTTGGGCAGCGCCTGTTGGGCGATGAATTTATTTAGATGATCTTGCTCTGAACGGCGCGGTGACTACCCTCACGAAACGTACTTCCCTCGTAACTCTCCCAATCCTCACCCAAAGAGCCCCCATGATCACCATCACCCAAGCCATCTCTTGGCTAGGCCCACTCTTCACGATCGCCCAGATCAGCGGCGCCCTCTACGTGGCCTACGGCGGCTACCAGCTCCTCAAGAGCCTGCGCGGCGAAGGGCAGAGCGCCGAGGCGCTCCGCGCGCTGCGCGCCGAGCTCACGCACCTCGCGCGCCCCCTGCTCGCCGCCCTCGCCGCCCTCGCCGTCCTGCTCACGCTCGCGCTCGTGGCGCACACCACCCTCACGCGCTGGACGCTCGTCATCGCGCCGCTCTCCACCTTTATCTGGCTCGCGCGCCTCAACCTCAACGCCCGACACGTCCGCCCCGGCGAGCTCCTCGAGGCGCTCGCGCCCCTCACGCCCGCGCCCCTCACGCCCACCGACGTCGAGCTCGCCCAGCGCGCGCAGGCGCTCGCGGCGGAGGGGCGCCCCCTCACGGGCCCGGCGCTGGCGCAGACGGCGCTGCGCGCCCTCGACGACGTGCGCGCGCGCCCAGAGGGAGCCCACCTCAAGCGCCTGCCCCCGGAGCGCCTGCTCGCCCTCGCGCGCGACGTCCTGCGCGACCTCCACGCCGGCGCCACGCGCCTGCCCCTCGCCCGCGCCCTCACCCTCGCGGACTGGGACGCGGAGGTGCGGCGCGTGGAGCGGGAGTGGGCGGAGAGCCTCTCGCGCGTTGACCTCGGTCGCGCGCTGATCAACCCGCTCACGCTCGTCGACCGCCTCCCGCACGCCCCCCCCAAGGACCTCCTCACGCGCGAGCTCTCCTCGTGGCTCCACCGCGGCCTCTACGCGCTCGTCACCCGCCGCCTGCTCGCCCTCAGCGCCCCCGCCGACGCCCCCGCGCCCGCCGACGCCCCCGCGCTCGCCAACGCCCCCGCGCCCGCCCCCGCGCCCGCGCCCGCCGACGCCCCCGCGCCCCCCTCCCAGGCGCTCCTCCTGCGCCTCTTCAAGACTAAGCTCAGCGCCCCCACCTGGCTCTACATGACGCTCCTCTCCGCCGCCGCTGTGGAGGGACACGGCGCCCTCGGGGCCGCCGCGGCCGTCGGGGCGCTCGGCGTCACCGCGTGGGCGCTCCGCGAGACCTTCTCGCTGCCGCGCCTGCGCGCCGCCTGCGAGCGCCTGAGCGCCCTCGAGGGCGCCGCGCGCCCCGCGCAGGACCCCCGCGCCGCGGAGGCGAGCCAGCGGGTCGCCGCGGCGCGCGCGCGGGCCCAAGAGGCGCTCGGCGCGCGCCCCTGCGGCGCCCTCCTGGGGCTGCTGACGGAGGGCGCCCTCGGCGGCGCCGAGGTCTACAGGCGTCACCCCGACGACGCCCCCCCCGTCCGCTACCTCAACGCCACCCTGCCCAGCGCCCTCGCCGCCGCCTGCGGCGCGTGCGACGACGCGCTCGCGTGGCGCGCGCAGCGCGGCGGCCTGCAGACTCTCCTGGTCGTCCTCAACGCCCTCGGCGTCGGGCAGCTCGACCTCGACGCCCTCCTCACCGCCGCCCTCAGGGAGTGGGCGGGCCTCCCGCCCGAGCCCGCCGGCGACGCGGGCGCCCCCGCCGCGCCTCAGCCCGCCGCGCCCAAGGCCCTCGCCGAGCGCGCCGCGGCCCTCGACGCCTGGCTCAAGGCCACGCTCGACGCGCTGCCCATCTGGGGGCGCCTCCCAGCGCAGCTCGCCGTCAACAGCCTCACAGAGTCGCTGCTCAAGTCGCTTGCCGCGCAGCTCGACGGGCGCCTCAACGACATCTACCGCGGGCGGGCGCCGGCGCCCGGGGGCGCGCCGCAGGGGGCGAGCGGCGAGGCGGGCGGCGCGGCCTAGAGCAGCCCGCCCGCGGCGCAGACCTGGATGACGCGCTGCAGCTGCGCGTCGAGGGGCACCCGCTCAGGGTCAAACGAGTGGTGCATCAGCACCCCGATGATCAAGCTCAGCACCACCTGCGCCTGCTCGCGCCCCTCCACGCTCATCTGTCCGGCGATGGCGTCCAAGTAGGTCCTAAGCAGCCCGCCGAACGCCTCCTGCGCCTCCTGGGGTGTGTGGTGGCGCTGGAAATCGACCGCTAGCTTGAGCACCTTGGTGAGGTGCTCGGCGCGCCCTATCAAGAACGCCTTGAGGAGGGCGCGGCGCTGCTCGCGCGGCACCTCCGCCGGCACCTCGACGCGCGCCGCCTGCGCGTCCTGTGAGGCGATCCAGTCGAACATCTGCTGAAACAGGGCGCGCTTGTTGTCGAAGTAGTGGTAGAGCGTGCCCGTGGAGACCGAGAGCGCCTGCGCTAGCTCTCGCATCGTCAGCGACGCATAGCCGCGCGCCGCGAAGAGCTCAAAGCTGCTCTTAAAGATATCGGCGCGGCGCGCGTCATGATCGACGATCTTTGGCAAGATCACTCCTAATGATTATGAA
>Ga0194129_10006648_pt1 | contig 14076 bp, 10 predicted proteins | sample TA2KigCa35mmetaG_FD_150862 | JGI IMG/M metagenome (GOLD analysis project Ga0194129, IMG submission 150862) | Freshwater microbial communities from Lake Tanganyika, Tanzania - TA2015038 Kigoma Deep Cast 35m | ecosystem: Environmental > Aquatic > Freshwater > Lake | place: Tanzania: Lake... | reverse complement strand
GCGCGTCGCGCGCGTGTCGTGCGCGTGTCGTGCGCGTCGTCGTGCGCGTCGTCGTGCGCGTCGTCGTGCGTGTCGTCGTGCGTGTCGTCGTGCGTGTCGTCGTGCGTGTCGTGCGTGTCGTCGTCGAGGACGGGCGTCGTCGACGCTGCCACCCTCGCTACGCACCGTGACGCTGTGGTGCGTGCTGCTCTTCGCAGCACCGGAAGGTCGACGGATCTCTGGCTGGCGCGTATCGTCCGGCACCTTTTGGGTGTGGTGGAGACGCGATGCGCAGGACGAGCCTGTGGTTGACCCTTTCGATGGTGGCAGCGACGACGTCGGCGGCAGCGACTTCGCCCTTCCCCACCGTCGTCGCGCGGCCGGCAGCTCCGCCCGATCCCGCGCTCGAGGCGGCCAGCGCCGCGGTCGCGACGTTCGCCGCCGACGACGGCGCCGCGCCGGACGAAGATGACGCCGAAGAAGACGATGACGGCGTCGATCCCGAGTCGGAGCTGCTCGACGGGGGCGTCGCAGCCGTCGACGGGCACCGCTACTCGGCGGACCTGAGCGACGAGCAGCTGAAGGAGCTGTGGGCGAAGCGCCCCGAGCAGCTCGGCTCGCTGTCGGTGGGCTTCACCGAGTCGGGCAGCCAGCTCAACGCCGTGCAGTTCCCGACCGAAGGCGGCCCGTGGCTGGTCGTCAATCCCCACGAGGCCTGGGGCGCGAAGGAGACCATCGACTACGTCGTGGCCGCCGCGCAGCAGGTCGCTGATCGGATGCCCGGCGGTCCGCCGCTGCGGGTGAACGACATCTCGAAGAAGGACGGCGGGTGGCTGCGGCCACACAAGAGCCACCAGTCGGGGCGCGACGTCGACCTCGGCCTCTTCTACCCGGACAACGCAAAGTGCTCGAAGGCGCGCGAGAAGTGCATGGACGTCGCGCGCAACTGGGCGCTCGTGCGCGCGCTCGTCACCACGGGCGACGTGCAGATGCTGCTGGTCGACAAGCGCATCCAGGCGTCACTGTACGAGCACGCGCTGTCCATCGGCGAGGACAAGGGCTGGCTGGACTCGCTGTTTCACGGCCCCGAGCCGCTCCTGAAGCACGCGAGTCGTCACCGCGACCATTTCCACGTGCGCTACTACGCGCCGCGATCGCAGGAGCTCGGTCGGCGGGTGCAGCCGCTTCTAGCCATGCGCCCCGAGCACAACCTGATGCTGCACCGCATCCGGTCCGGCGACAGCCTCGGCAAGATCGCGTCGAAGTACGGCACAACGGTGAACGCGCTGAAGAAGGCCAACGGGATGAAGAACACCTTCCTACGCGCCGGCCGGACGCTGCGCATCCCGCTGCGTGGGCCGTGCACGTCTTGCCCGGTGCCGCCGCCCGTCGTCGTTCCCCCGCGGCGACTGCCGCCCGACATGCTGACCACCGACAAGCCGACGCCGCTCACCGCTGTCACCGCGCCGCCAGCGCCCGTCCTCGTCGCCGTCGCGCAGCCCGTGGCGGGCCCGGCGGGCTGACGCCTCTGGACGGACGGACGCTCCCGCGCGCGGCCCCCGAACGGGCCGCGCTCCTTTTTTGGCGCGCGCGGCGCGCTTTGCAGCGCCGGTGGCGCGTGACACAACGACATCATCGCTGGGAGTCCATACATGTCGACGACGACGACGACCGCCGCGCCCCGCACCACCCACCGCCGCCACTACGCGCCGCCGCCGTTCCTGGTCGACACCGTCGCCCTCGACCTCACCCTCGACGAAGGCGACACGCGGGTCACGGCGACGCTGACGCTGCGCCGCAACCCGTCGTCCCCGACGAAGACGGAGCCGCTGGTGCTCGACGGCGCTGTGAGCGACGCCTTCGGCTCGGGGCCGCTCGTTGCCATCGCCAAGGACGGCGTGCCCCTGCCCGCCGACAGCTACAGCCTCGACGCCGACACACTCACGATCCACGCCCCGGGCGACCGCCTCGTGCTGAGCACGACGCGCAGGCTGAGCCCGAAGGACAACGCGTCGCTCGAGGGGCTGTACGCGTCGGGCAGCGGGTTGTTCACGCAGTGCGAGGCCGAGGGGTTTCGCAAGATCACGTGGTTCCCCGATCGGCCCGACGTACTGTCGACGTACACGGTGACGCTGCGGGCGAAGCGGTCGCGCTTCCCCGTGCTGCTGTCCAACGGCAACAAGCAGAGCGAGCTCGACGACGGCGAGTGGCGCGTCGCGACGTGGCACGACCCGTGGCCCAAGCCCTGCTACCTGTTCGCCGTCGTCGCCGCCGATCTGGTCGCCCGCTCCGACTCGTTCACGACTGCGAGCGGCAAGCAGGTCACGCTGAACATCTGGGTGCAGGCGCATGACCGCGACCAGACCGCCCACTGCATGGAGAGCCTGAAGAAGTCGATGGCCTGGGACGAGACGCGCTTCGGCCGCGAATACGACCTCGACGTCTTCAACCTCGTCGCCGTCTCCGACTTCAACATGGGCGCGATGGAGAACAAGGGGCTGAACATCTTCAACACGAAGTACGTGCTCGCCCGCCCCGACACCGCCACCGACGTCGACTTCGACGGCATCGAGGCCGTCGTCGGCCACGAATACTTTCACAATTGGTCAGGGAATCGCGTCACCTGTCGTGACTGGTTTCAACTCTCGCTAAAAGAGGGATTCACCGTCTACCGCGACCAGGAGTTCTCCTCCGACGTCGGCTCCCGCGCGGTCAAGCGCATCGACGAGGTTCGTCGACTGCGTAGCCTGCAGTTCCCCGAAGACGCCGGCCCCACGGCGCACCCGGTGCGGCCCGACAGCTACGTCGAGATCTCGAACTTTTATACGGTAACCATCTACGAGAAGGGCGCCGAGGTCGTCCGGCTGTACGAGACGATCCTGGGGCGCGATATGTTCCGCAAGGGCACTGACCTGTACTTCGCGCGCCACGACGGGCAAGCGGCGACGTGCGACGACTTCCTCGCCGCGATGGCCGAGGTCTCGGGCCGCGACCTGACGCAATTCTCGCGCTGGTATGGGCAGGCGGGCACGCCGGCGGTGACGTCTTCGGGGCAGTACGACGCCGAGCAGGCCACTTACACGCTGACGCTGACGCAGACGATGCCGCCGACGCCGGGCCAGCCCGACAAGCTGCCGATGGTGATCCCGGTGACGACGGCGTTGCTCGGCAAGGACGGCCGTCGCGTCCCCCTTATCGTCGACGGCAAGCCGGCGGGCGACGAGGTCGTGCTCGAGCTCGACGCCGCGACTCGCACCTTCGTGTTCGGGGGCGTAGGCGACCGACCGGTGCCGTCGCTGCTGCGGGGGTTCTCGGCGCCGGTGAAGCTGACCACCGATGACAACGAGGCGAGCCTGCGGTTCCGCCTGGCCTATGACGACGACCCCTTCAACCGCGTCGAAGCCGGGCAGGAGCTCTACCTGCGTGAACTCGAGCTGGGCGTCGACGGCGTCCATGAAGGTCGTGAGCCGTGGCCACCGTCGCCCGAGCTCATCGAGGCCCTGAAGACCGCGCTGGCGTCGTCGCTGCTGCCCGGCGCCGATCATGCGCTGCTGGCGCTGGCGTTGTCGCTGCCCGGTCTCGACGTGGTCGGGGATCGGCTGGGGTGGGCCGACTACACAGCGGCCCACCGCGTCCGCGAGGGCCTGGTGACGACCCTGGCGCGCGCAATGGCGCCGCTGCTGGCCGAGGTCGACGCGGCGTTGTCGCGCGAGCTGGACGGTCGACCCTACGCGTTCGAGCCGCGCGCTGTCGGCCTGCGCAGCCTCCGCAACCTGATCGTGTCGTGGCGTTCGCGCCTCGACGAAGAGCACGCCTACGCGCACCTGCAGCGCGCGTCGTGCATGACCGACGTGCAGACGGCGCTGGCGCTGGTAGCGCTGTCGCGCGGTCCTCGACGCGAGGCGGCGTTCGCCGACTTCTACGCGCGCTGGCGCGGCGAGGCGTTGATGATCGACAAGTGGTTCACGCTGCAGGCGCAGTCGACGCGCGCGGGGGCCATCGACGACGTGACCGGCCTGCTGTCGCACGAGGCGTTCTCGCTGAAGAACCCCAACCGCGCGCGCGCGCTCGTGTCGGCGTTCGCGATGGGCAACCCGCTGCACTTCCACGACGCCTCGGGCCGTGGCTACGCGTTCCTCGGTGAGCAGGTGCGGGCCCTCGACGCCTTCAACCCGCAGATCGCGGCGCGCTTCCTCACCCCGCTGACCCGATGGCGACGACAGGACGCCCCGCGGCAGGAGCAGATGAAGTCCGAGCTGCGCCGCGTGCTCGAGCGGCCGGCGTGCAGCCGCGACGTGTTCGAGATCGCGAGCAAGGCGCTGGCGTAGCAGCCTGCGGTGAAGATGGCCGAAGGCCGTTTTCGCCGAGGGCTGCGTCTTGGGTGGGGGGCCCCGTCGAGCTTCGCTCGACGGGGGGCGGGTCTGGAACAGACCTGCCAGAGGGATCGCAGGCTGTGTGGAAACGCCGCCGGCGTTTTCACCACAGCCTGGTAGGCGTCGGCGGCGCGCTGGCGTTCAAAGCGCAGTCAAGGCGCCTCGCGACGAGGCAGACGCATCGGTCAGCGGACGGAGCACCGCCGGACCGGGCATGGTCGACAACCTTGCCATGCCGCACGTCGACCACGTCCCACGCACCTCCCGCTCGCAGCCGCACACCAACGACCACGGTGCCGTCCACGTCTGCAAGCGCGGCGACACGCTGTGGGACATCGCCCGCGACCACGGCGTGTCGTTGGCCGACCTGCAGAAGGCGAACCCCCAGCTGGCCGGTCGCGGCATCTTCGCCGGCACGCAGGTCCACATCCCGGCGAAGGCGACGTCGGCGGCGGCACCTGCGACTCCGCGCGAGACGCCGGCGCCGGCGCGCCGTGCGGCCTCCGCCGAGCAGCAGCGCGAGACCCGGAGGGGCGCCGCGGACGCCGACGACCAGGTGCGCCGCCGCGTCCTTGGCGCCGACGGGCGCGCCACCAGCGACGTCGGCGCCGCCCGCGCCGCTTGCGCCGAGGCACCGTCGACGAGCATCCCGCGCCGCGCCGACGGCTCGGTGGACGTGTCGGCGACAAAGAGCATGACCGAGGCGCAGAAGTTCGACTTCTACAAGGCGCTGATCGCGCAGAGCGGTGGCAAGTTCCACTCGGCCCCCAACGCCCGCAACCTCGTCGGCCTGCGTGACGAGACGAGCCCGAAGAGCAACGGCGGCCGCGGCGCCAACGACGACAAGTTCGTGATGCTCTGGCAGGACAAGAGCGGTCGCAAGCACGTGAAGGAGTTCACCGGCACCACCGAGGGCAACGAGGCCAACCGCCGCGCGTTCTCGAGCGACGTCAATCGCGACGGTCGCAACGATCTTGGGCGCATCCCCCTCGGCCACTACGAGTATCAGGTAGGGTCGTCGGCGCGCCTCGGCGACGTGCTGCGACCGACGAAGGCCTTCCAGGTCGAGCGCGACTTCAACAACGACGGGCGCTACAAGGGTCGGCGCGAGAAGCACGCCGACACGTCCTCGGCGTTTCTGTTCCACAAGGGATCGTCGGCAGGCTGCCAGACGATGGACGACGCGAACTGGAACCGCTTCTGGAATGCCCTGCACTCCTCGGGGCGTCCGTCGAAGATCGGCTACACCCTCGTCGCCGTGTGAGCGGCCGCGGCGCCCGCCTCGGCCCTGCCACCCTCGCGCTCGCGAGCGCGGCGTGGACGTCTTGCGCTGACGGCGTCGCCGACACCGACGCCAACGGCGTCGTCGACGCCGGCGCGGTCGTCGACGCCGGCGCGGTCGCCGACGCCGGCGACCTCCGCGATGCCGGTGCACTCCGCGATGGCGGGAACGTCTTCGACGCGGGCGACGTCGTCGATGCTGGCGACCTCCGCGATGCCGGTGAGCTCCGCGATGGCGGGAACGCGGGCGACGTCGTCGACGCTGGCGACGCCGGTGGCGACGCGCTGCGACCCGAGCGTTCTTTGTGCGCGTCGGGCCGGGTCGGCCCGATCGAGGACAGCGGACCGCTCGGCGACCCGGCGCTCACCGAGACCTCGGGCCTGGCGGCCTCGTGGTTGAACCCCGGCGTCCTGTGGGCGCACAACGACTCGGGCGACGCCGCGCGCTTCTTCGCCGTCGGCGACGACGGCTCTGCCCGCGGGCGCTTCGTGCTCGACGACGTCGAAGCCATCGACGTCGAGGACGTCGACGTGGCGCTGTGCCCCGACGCACCCGACGTGTGCGTGTGGCTGGCCGACACCGGCGACAACGCGCGCGCCCGCCACGCCGCCCGGCTGGTGATCGTGCCCGAGCCGTTCGTCGACGACCTCGCTGGCGACCCGCTCGCCGCCCTGCCCGCCGGCGCGGCGCTCGTCGTGCCGTTCACGTACGAAGGGGGGCCCGTCGACGTCGAGGGCACCGTCGTTGCCGCCGACGGCCGTCGCGTCTTCCTGTTCGAGAAGATCGACGCGGCGCAGGCGCGGGTCTACGCGCTCGCGGCGCCCTTCGTCACCGACGGCTCGATGGTGGCGCGGGTGGTGGCGACGCTGTCGTCGCCCGGGCTCGCCATCAACCTCGGGCGCGCGATCACCGCCGCCGACCTGCACACCACCGGCGCGCGGCTGCTGCTGCGCGTCTACACCGGCGTTTTCGAGTACCGCTTCGGCGCTGGTGGCGAAGTCGACGACGCGTTCGCCAGCCTCGGCGCCCTGTCGCCGACGCAGCTCGTCTTTGGCCCGCTGTCCGAGCCCCAGGGCGAGGCCGTCGCCTACGACCACGACGGCCGCGGCGTCTTCAGCGTCAGCGAGGACCCCGACGGTCGCCCCGGTCGGGTGCTGCATCACTTCCCGTGTCGCCCCTAGACTTATGGGATGGGCTCCTCGTCCCCGATTGGCTGGCGACGACGGCTGCGCGCGTACACCGCGGTCGTCGCCGCCGCCGTCGTCGTGAAGGCCGCCCTGTTCGTGTGGTTCGTGCCGATCGGCGGCGCGGCGCTCGCCGACGGCGACCGCGACGACGTCGTCGAGCGGCGTAATCACCTTGTCGCGCTGCTCGCCGACGCCGGGCCGCCGTCATCGCCACTGCTCGACGAGCGGTTCGCCGACGAGTGGCGCATCGTCGCGCTGTCGATGACGGCGCTGGAGACGGCGTAGGTCGCGTTTGCGCCCCCCGACACCCGGCCTGAAGCCATCCTCGCCACGCGCCGCCTCGCCGACGTCGCGCCGCGCCCCGACAGCCGTGCCTTCGACACCGCACAGTGGCAAGGCGACACCCTCGCGAGCCTCGACCGCGACGAGCACCACACCGGCTGCCTCGCCCCGGCGCCCACCGCGTGCTCGGTGGCAAGGACCGCAGAGACGTCCACCGCGCCGTCGTCGCTGCGCCGCGGCGCCGCCTGCAGGCGGCGCCGCGACCGCTGTTGCCGCGGCGCCGCCTGCAGGCGGCGCCGCGACCGCTGTTGCGCACCTACCCGGGCGAGACCGACGCGATGGACAACGTCGTGCCGCAGGCGGCGCTCGGGATCGCCGCCGTCGTCGATCCGTCGCCCGCGAACGACGCCAAGCGCGCCCGCTTCGTCGCCTTCGCCCGCGCCCACCTGCTCGCCCCGGAGACCGGCGTGATGGCGTTCTCGGTCAGCGGCGCCGGCACCTTCGCCGAGCCGCGGCTCGGGCGCCGGCTGGAACAGCCACGACACACCACACGCCGACGCCGCCTTCGCCGCCGAGCAGTGGCGCGCCCTCCTGCGGTCGTACGTCCTCAACGTCGGGCCGCTCTTTGCCGCGCTGCGCGAGCACCGGCACGGCAAGGACGGCGGCGGCGACGTCGACCCGGGCCCGGTGATCTTCGGGCTGTCGCCGGCGGGCACGAGGTTCGCCATCGCCGGCGCCCGCCACGCCGGCGACGCTGCTCGGCGGGCGGCTCGCCACCGCCGAGCAGCGCCGGGACGTCGTGGTCGTGGGGCGGCCGCCGCGGCTATCTGCTGACGCCCAATGTCGGCGACGCCATCCTGCTGGCGACGAGCACCGCCCGGCGGTTCGACCGACGCGATGTCAATCGGCACATCGACCGGCACGTCGACGTGCCGGTCCTGGGCGCGGAGCCGGAGCCACCGCCCGCCAGCGCCGTCAGCCCTTGAGCTTCATCCGCAAGCGCTCGACGACGTTGCCACCGATCAGGTGCTGCTGGATGACATCGTCGACGTCTTCCTTGGTATTTAGCGCATACCAGACGCCGCTGGGAAGATCCTTTTCACCATAGACGACCGCCGCCGGCCCCTGGGCGCAGGTGTCAAGGCAGCCGGCCTTGTTCACGCGCACCGCGCCCTTGAGCCCCGCCTTGAAGCAGGCCTCCTTGGCGTGGGCATGCAGCGCGGTGGCGCCGCGCTGCACGCACGACCCCTTGGGATCGTCGGCTGAGCGCTCGTTGGTGCAGAAGAAGATGTGATGCTGAAACGGTGGCATGGTTTCTAGCGTATCCTGAAAAGTCAGTTATCAAGGTCGGGCGTGAAGCCGCGGCGCATGGTGTTCTCGGTGACGCAGCGCGGGTCGGCGAAGAGCGGCAGGTAGCCGGGGCCGCCCGCCTTCGTGCCGATGCCGCTCATGCCGAAGCCGCCGAACGGCTGCCGCTCGACCAGTGCGCCGGTGCTGCCTCGGTTCAGGTACAGGTTGCCGACGCGGAAGCGACGACGCGCCTTGTCGAGGTTTGCCGGCGAACGCGAGAACACCGCGCCCGTCAGGTGGAACTCGGTGCCGTTTCCGACGGCGAGGGCGTGGTCGAAGTCCTTGACCCGGTAGACGGCGAGGACGGGGCCGAACAGCTCGTTCTGCATCAGCGGGTGGCGGTCGTCGTCGACGGCAAAGATCGTCGGCGGCACGTAGCAGCCGTTTTCCGGCACCGTCGACGAGAACAACTTCGCAGCGCCGTTGCCGGGGTTTTCGATCACCACGAGCAGGCGCTGCTGGCTCTCGACGTCGACCACCGGCGGCACTGCGGTGCCGCAGTCGGAGCCGGGGCCGACGCGCAGCGCGCGCGCCGCCTCGACCAGGCGCTTGACGAAGGCGTCGTAGACAGCGTCGTGGACGAGCACGCGGCTGGCTGCCGAGCACTTCTGCCCGGCGAAGCCAAACGCGCTCTTGACGACGCCGTGCACGGCCTCGTCGAGGTCGGCGTCGTCGTCCACGATGACCGCGTTCTTGCCGCCCATTTCGCACACCACGCGCTTGACCTGCGCCTGCCCGGCCTGCGTCTTCGCTGCCGCCTCGACGATGGCGAGGCCGACGGACTTGCTGCCGGTGAACGCGATCTGCGCGACACTCGCGTGCTCAACGAGCGCGCGGCCGACCTCTTCGCCAACGCCAGGCAGGAAATGCACGACGTCACGGGGTAAGCCCGCGGCCTTCATCTTCTCGTACAGGCCAAAGGCGACGGCGCTGGACTGCTCGGCGGGCTTCAAGACGACGGTATTGCCGGCGACGAGCGCCGCGGTCGCCATGCCGCAGAGGATCGCGAGCGGAAAGTTCCAGGGCGCAATCACGGCACAGACGCCGCGACCCTCGTACGAGAGCGTGTTGTCCTCGCCAAAGACGTTGCCCTGCTTCTTGTCGGACAGCTCGAGCAACGCCTGCCGCGCGTAGTAGCGACAGAAGTCGACGGCCTCAGCGACGTCGGCGTCGGCCTCCTTCCACGGCTTGCCGACCTCGAAGCACTGCAGCGCCGCCATGGCGTGGCGGTCGGCCTCGATGAGGTCGGCGAGCTTCTCGAGCAGCGTCGCGCGGTCTTTCAGCGGCGCGTCACGCCACGCCGGCCACGCCGCCGCCGCCTTCGCCACCGCGGCGTCGACGTCGGCGCGGGTCGCCAGGGAGACGTCAGCGACGATCTGGGCGTGGTCGTTGGGGCTCGTGCGCCGCTGGGTCGCCCGCCCCTTCAACACGTCGCCGCCGACGACGACGGGCACCGCCAGCGGCAACCTCTTGCCCACCGCCGCGACGGTGGCGGCGAACGTCTCGCGCGTGGGCGCGCGGCTGAAGTCGGCGAGCGAGCAGTTGAAGAACGGGCTCGCAAGGTCACCCTTCACCAGCTTTGACCTGGTCGCCTGGTTCGCCCTCTCGAGCGCCGCCGCCTCGGCGACGGGCCGCGCGAGCAGCTTGCCCATGTCGACGTGGTCGTGGTGGCTGAGCTTCAAGAAGCCCGAGTTGCTCGTGTTCTCGAGCAGGCGACGCACCAGATACGCCATGCCCGGCAAGAGCTCGCCGACGGGGGCATAGACGCGCACGCGCTGGCCGAGCGCGCGGAACGCCTTGCGCTCGGGCTCGGCCATGCCGAACAGCATCTGCGCCTCGAACGCGCGCTCCGGGACCTTCAGCTCCTTCGCCAGCACGACGGCGTGGGTCAGCGAGCGAAGGTTGTGGCTGCCGAACGCCGCGCCGATGTGCTGGTGATTCTGCAGCAGATAGCGGGTGAGACGTTCATAGTTGGCGTCGGTCTCGGCCTTGACGCCGTACACCGGGCACTCCCAGCCCTGCTGCTTCGCCAGCACCGTCTCGTAGTCCCAGTAGGCTCCCTTGACGAGGCGGACGCCCACGGGCGCGCCGCGGCTCTTCGCGATCGACACCAGGCGCTCGGCGTCCTTCTGCGAGGATTTCAAGTACCCCTGAATGACGATGGCGACGTGGGGCCACGACCGCAGCTCGGGCGTCGTCACGAGATCTTCAAAAAGATCGTAGGTGATGTCGTGGTAGGCCCACTGCTCGAGGTCGACGTTCAGGTAGACGTTCTTTTCTTTCGCGCGCAAGAACAGCGGAAGCACCCGCTTCTTCAGCGCGGCGACGCTGCCTTTGACGTCGACGGCATCGATCTGGCTGAACATCGCCGACAGCTTCAGGCTGACGTTGGTGCGCGGGAGCGGGCCCAGGTGGTTGCGGTCGATGACGTCGTCGGCGGGGAACTTCGCGACCTCGTCGGCGAGGTTGTCGATGAGATCCAGGTAGCGGGCGGCGTAGTGGTCGGCCTCGCCTTCGCTGACGGTGCCTTCGCCGAGCAGGTCGACGGTGAAGGCGATGCCGTCCTTGTGCAGCTTCTTCAGCTCGGGCAGCGCGGCCTTCGCGTCGCGGCCGACGATGAAGCGGTTGGCCATGCCTTCGATCTGGCCCTTCATCGTCGCCTGCGCGAGCCCGGCGGTGAGCCCCGCGGTGGCCGCCTTCAGCGCGGCGGCGATGAGCGCCGGCAGCTCGCGGCCGTCCTTCAGCAGGTACTCGTGGATGTGCTGCTTGACCTGATCTTTCGTCTGCAGCGTCGGGAAGACGTCGACGAAGCGGAACATGTCGACCTTGAACGACGGGTCCTTCATCGCCCACTCGAGGATGGCGCCCTCCCAGTAGGCCTTGTTGAAGACGCCGGGGGTCTCGCCCTTCATGCGGGCGTGCAGGTCGGCGCCGGCCTTCTGGATCGCGTCATCGAGGGCGGCCTCAGCGGTGGACTTCGTCGTCGACGTCATTGGGTCACCTCGGCGGTCAAACGAGCATCGCGGCGCTGCGGGCGCAAGGTCCTTCTGCTATCGAACGCGCATGATGCTCCGCGTCGTCGTCCGGGTCGCCGCACCCCTGCTCGCGCTCACCGCGCTGCTGCCGACCGCGGCCTGCGATGGAAGCGCTGGGTCACCGGGGTCGGCGGCGTCGGTGGCATCGACAGCGTCGACGACACCGGGCGACGACCGGCGCACGGCGATCACGATCACGACGACGCCGGCGGGGGCGACGGTGGTCGTCGACGGCGTGGCGGTGGGCGCGGCGCCGGTGACGGTGCCTTTGAACCCTGGACCGCACCGACTGCGGGCGACGCTGTCGGGCTACTACCCGGCGCCCGAGACGCGGATCGTGGTCGAGCGCGGCGTGGCGGCCGTGCACGCGCTGGCGCTGGTCGCCTCGCACTGACGAGGCGAGCGCGCTCGCCTCACCGCGCCGCGCAGGACGCGCCGAGGAAGCGCGCCTGCGCCAGCAGCGCGTCGGCGTCGACGGGCCGGGTCACGACGAGGGACGCGCCGGCCCGCAGCCACGGCTCGTCGTTCTCGCCCCGCGGCACGAGCACGAAGGTCGTCACGCCACGGCCCTTCGCGGCGGCGACGAGGTCGGCGGCGCCCGGCAGGTGGCCGTCGACGATCAACACATGGGGCAGCCGCGGGAGGTCCAGCGACGCTGTCACCATCAGCGCCGAGTGCGCGATGGAAACGTGGCAGCCCGAGCCCATGAACGCTTGAGCGAGCCGGGCGGCGTGCATGCGGTCGGTGTCGGCCACGATGACGTGGAGCAGCGCCCGCGCCTGCTCGACGAGGGCCAGCTCGGCCCGCAGCGCGTCGAGGCCGTCGGGCTTGTAGAGGAAGAAGGACGCGCCGGCCTCTTTCGCTGCCTCGGCCCACGGCTCGGGGTCGAGGGCCGACAGCGCGATGATCGGCAGTTGGGGCGCCACCATCTTCAGCGCGCGGATCAGCTCGAGGCCGTGGATATCGGGCAGCGTCAGGTCGCAGAGCGCGACGTCGAACTCGCCCCGCAGCGCCGCCTGCAGCGCCGACGCCGCCAGCGGGCAGGAGAGCACCTCGTGCCCGTCGCGCCGCAGTTCCGCCGTCAGGATGCGCAGCATCGCGGCGTCATCGTCGATGCAGAGGATCTTCACAGGCCGATAGCGTAGAAAACGGCCGCGCGATCCGTCACCTTCTCCGCCTCGGCGTCCCGCGACGAGGGCCACCCCCAACGCAAAGCATGGTGTCCCGGGCGCCGCAGCGTCGCGGTCATCGCCGTCGGCGCCCGGCGCCCGACACGCAGGATCCACAACGCCCGCAGCGGATCGGGCGGCGGGATTGGGGGCGCCGCTTCCTCTTTGCGCGCCACGGTGACTGTGAAAACCTCACGATAATGCGGTGCTCGAGTCTCGTCAGCCCGTCTTCCGTCCTGACCGTCGCGCTCCCCTTGCTCAGCCTCGTCGCCGGGCTGGCCGCGCCCGTCGCGGCGCGCCCCACCGGCCCCCGCGCGCTGTGCGCCAGCGCCGACGTCGACGCGACCGCGTGCCACGGGGCGCTGCCGTCGTGCACGCTGTGCCATCAGAGCCCTCCCGACCTGAACGCCTACGGCTTCGCCGTCGCCGACGCGCTGGCCGCTGACGGCGCCTATACGTTCGACAACTTCGAGGCCCGCCTGCCGGCCGCCATCATCGCCAGCGGCGACGACGACAGCGACGGCGACGGGCTGTCGAACCTCGAGGAGCTGCTGCTCGGCTCCCTGCCCAGCGACGCGCAGAGCCACTTCGTCGCGCCCCCCGCCCCCACCGGCGACGCGAACCCCTTCTTCGCCGTCGGCGACCGCGACGTCGCCTTCGCCTACCGCCGGGTGCTCACGTCGTTCTGCGGGCGCCCGCCGACGTTTGACGAGCGCGCGGCGTTCCTCGGCCTCGAAGACGACGACACCCGCGAGCGCGCGCTGCACGCCGCGCTCGACTCGTGCCTGTCGTCGTCGTTCTGGCGCGACGAGGCCCTGCACCGGCTGGCCGACGCCAAGATCCGCCCGCTCGAGGCCATCGGCTTCGACGGCCTCATCCCGCTGGCCGACTACGCGTGGGACTACCGGCTCTTCAGCCACGTCATGAGCGGCGATCGCGACGTACGCGACCTGCTGCTGGCCACCTACCACGTCGACGCCAGCGGCAACGTCGTGGCGGGCGTCATCCCCGCGCCGGCGGACTCGCTTCTCGACACCGGCGGCCAGCCCCTGCCCCCCGAGCAGCGCGCCGGCATGTTGACGACGCAGTGGTTCTTGATGATCCACACGATGTTCTCGGCCCTGCCCCGCACCACCGCCGCGCAGGCCTACCGCGCCTACCTGGGCATGGACATCGCGCGCGGCGAAGGCATCGACCCCGTCGCCGGCGAGCCCACTGACGTCGACGGCCGCGGCGTCGCCGAGCCCGCCTGCGCCGTCTGCCACTCGACGCTCGACCCGCTCAGCTATGCGTTTTCGCCCTACCACGGCATCGGTCGCTACTCGACGCGCGGCGTGCGTGACCTTGAGCTCACCGGCACCCACGACCCCGGGCGCATGCCCTGGCCCGACGACAGCGTGCTGTTCGGGGCCTCGGTGC
>Ga0194129_10006647_pt1 | contig 14076 bp, 19 predicted proteins | sample TA2KigCa35mmetaG_FD_150862 | JGI IMG/M metagenome (GOLD analysis project Ga0194129, IMG submission 150862) | Freshwater microbial communities from Lake Tanganyika, Tanzania - TA2015038 Kigoma Deep Cast 35m | ecosystem: Environmental > Aquatic > Freshwater > Lake | place: Tanzania: Lake... | reverse complement strand
ATCTGTCACGACGAGGCAAGCCAGCTCGGGCCAAAACCCTTGCTATAGCTGGAGAAGCAAGTGAGGCGCTCACGCCGCAGACTGCTTTGGGAGCACTAGGTCGCAGGTTCGAATCCTGTCGCCCCGACTGACTTCTCAGGGATTGGCCAGATCGGTTGGTCCCCACCGGTCCCCATCGTTCACGGGATCCCCAGCGGGTCAGTTCCGCCACGCCCTGGCCTCACGCTGATCTGCAGCACATCCGCAGCACCCCACACCGTCAGCTGGCAGACCGCTCAGCGGTTGCAGGAGCGGGCTGACAACGAAGGCCGCAGCCTGAGCAACCTGATCGCGCACCTGCTGGAGGCCAGCCTGTGCTGAACGAGTAGCAAGACCCGACAGATGTCGCTTGAGATGGCCATGGATCGCGGTGATGCTGTGTTCACGTTCCACACAGGAACACCACCTCACACCCCCGACACAATGACCGCCACCACCTACACCCTGCAGACCACAGACGTTCAAGAACTGAACGATGCGAGCCTCCAAGAAGTCAACGGTGGCTTTCTGTCGTTCAAAGTATTCGCTCTGTTCCACATCGCCAAGAGCCTCGTGGGCATCCTGAGCAAGGTCGCCAAGTAACACCAACTTTTCGAGGGTTTCGTTGATGGAAGGCCTCCGCCTCTGCGGGGGCTTTTTCATGGCTTTCACCACTGCGCCCCAACCCGCCGCCATCCGGCCTTCTGTAGCCGCTTCCACACGATCAACGCCGCATCCCTAGGGACCCGGCGGCGACGCTTGAGCAGGGCGGGCTCGCAAGGGATCGACTTGCCGTGGTCGATGAACACCCATTGGTCGTACCAGCCGCTGCTGGTGTCTTGGTGGTAGCGCCTGACCTCGCGCTGATCCGGTGCCTTCAGCTAGCAGACACGCAGGGATGGGTGTGGCCCGTCCCTCGACAATCAGAAAAAAGCTTGCCTTACCCTCTGATTGTGTCCAGAATGGAAGCAATATCAGCTTTGCAATCGATCGAAGGCAGAGCCCCAGTTTTGCTAACTTGCTATAGGCTGCATGTCAACATCTCAAACCAATATTCTTACTGCAACAATGATTGCGGTCCTGCTGGGAATTCGTCTATTCACCCTAGGCATTGGATTTTCAAGTCTATTGCTTTCTGTTCTTATCTTCTTTTTCTTGATCCCGGCGCTCGATAGCCTTAGTGGAAATGGGACCGTACGTCGATGGGATCGCAATACATATCGCTGGACCCCAGCCCACCGTCAGCAAGAACCTTTTCTTTATTGGTTTAGCTTGATCTCAAGCTGGCCGTTCACCATTGTATTTGCCTATTTGCTTTTGCGTGTTCCCAGGCTTCAATAGGCAGGCTCGTGAACGATGTGATTGTGACGACCTTGCTTGGAACGCCAACCAGGCACCTAAAGATAGTTGCGCTCACTAGCCCTCTCTTCTAGATCAGTCTTCGCCGCACATTTGAAATGTATCTACAACTAATTGCTTTTGATCGTTATTATGGTGCGCTCGAGTGTTTGATACACTCGGCTTCGCTGCGCGGGTAGCGCTTGCGTTGGGCATTGTCGTAGGCGTGCGCCAGAAGTTCGAACCTCATGGCCTTTCGAGTAGACGCCGCAACGAGCTGAGCCAAAGCCGCTGGGGCGCCCTCAGGGGCAAACCCGAAACTGTCGCTTCCACCTGCCGTCTGGCGCGGAGATGCTGTGTTCACGTTCCACACAGGAACACCTCCTCACCCCCACAAGACCATGACCACCACCACCCTGCAATCTGCCGACATCCAGGAGCTGAACGACAAGCAATTGGAGCAGGTCAACGGCGGCTTCTTGTGGTTCTTCTTGGCACCCGTTGTGGCCAAATGGGCCACCATCACCACGGGCATCTCGGCCCAACGGGCCGCCCAGAATGGCCGCGAGCTGATGAACAAAACGCTTGGCTGAGCCGCATGGATCACAGGCGTCAGCGATCTTCAGAGCGCCCCTGCTTCGGCGGGGGCTTTTTGATGGGCGTCCCTTGGTCGGCCCAGATCAGTGTCATCGGCTGCGCACAGCACCCTTAAGAAAAACAATGGTTTGTGGGACTCAGGCGCCAGCTCGTCAGAACGGTTGAAACGCGTACTGACCATGGCCACCACACCTTCGTTTTTGTTTTACGAGGACGAGGACAAGATCTTGCCACTGTTGCTGCATGCAGTCGATTCCCAGGGACAGCCCTGCAGCTGCCGAGATTGCCTCGCCCTGCAGGTGCGGATGAGCCAGATCGAGCTCCTGATGGCAGCGGCTCCTGCGGATGCCCAGCCACTGACAGACGACCCCCCAACGACTGTGGCCCGTGCACGCAGCACAGTGATGAAGGCCGATGCCGCTTGATGGCTCGGCTGTCGTGATGCGGGGGCGTCAGGCGCGATCGCAGCTGTAGCGCTCGATGGCACCACGACGCTGGGCAAAGCTCGGATGCTCTGGATCTTCGACCTGCCACCACCAGCGGCCGTCGCTGAAGCTTGGAATCCCGGCGTTGTTGGTGCGGGGCAGCTGCAGGCTCACCCCGCGCCACTGGAGCACCACGTAGGCTCCCGGAACGGTGCCCAGTTCGGCGCTGGGGATGTCTGTGGCGTCCACCGCGCCCGCTTCAACCTGGGCTCTCAGGGGATCGCCATCACAGAGGTAGGCGTCGACGTTGGACTCAGGCAGGGCCGGAGCGGCGCTGACCATGATCAGCCAGCTCAGCACCATCCCCAGGACTGCGCTCATCCGTCGCGCCTTTTTTCCATGATGGCGGCATGAGCCTGCAACTTGTTTACGACGGCGCCTGCCCCTTTTGCAGGCACTTTGCGCTGCGTGCCGAGTTGGCGGGTGGGCTGCCGCAGCTGCAGCTTCGTGATGCACGGCGTGACCCTGGCATCAGGCGTCAACTCCGCCTGCAGAGGCTGGATCTGGCGCGTGGTGCCGTGCTGCTCGATGGTCGGCAGGCCTGGCATGGGTCAGCGGCCATTGCCGAGATCTGCCGGCGCATGCATCCCAGCGATGCGCTGCTGGCTCTGTTGCGACTTCTGTTTCGTTCGCCTCAGCGGGCGCGGCGGCTCTATCCGCTGCTGTTGCTGGCCCGGCGCTGGGCCTTGAGGCTCCAGGGCCTTACGGAGAACCCAGAGGAAACGCCAGGCCCCTGACCTGCAAGGGAGGCGTCAATCCTGTCCCAGGAAACGGGGGCTCAGCCGCACCGCCAGCACCACGGCGGCGATGCCATAGGCCACAAAGGTGATCCCCTGTCCGGCGGAGCCGGTGCCGTAGACCTCACGCTGCAGCAGTACGGCATCCGCCAGAGAGGCGGCCGTGCCCCACAGCACGACCCAAACGCTGACGTAGCCAACCCCTCGGATGGTGGACTTCATGCTGCTCATGGCCTGGTGTGCGGCCCAACCACTGTGAACTGCTCCGTCATTGCAGCCGCTCGAAACCCAGGGGCCCCCTTGGCTCCACCGTGAGGCTCCAGATGCCCCCGGCCAGCTGCCGCAGCTCGGCCAGCAGGGCTTCGGCATCACCGCTGTTGATCCAATTTGCCTTGATCTGGGGGATGTCGGTCTGCAGGGCTTCGATCGGCACCTCTGCCAGCAACAGGCTCTGGGCCCCGGCAGCCCGTTGCAGCGGCCCTTCATCACTGCGCTGCCAGATGCGCAGCAGCAGCTCAAGGGCCTGGGAGCAGCCCTCCTCACCGGGATCGGCAGAGGGCTCGATTGCAGTCCGCAGGGATTTGCCCTGCAGCGGCATTGCACGGCGGCCGTCCTGCTCCAGCAGGGCAAAAGCAATCAGGTAGGGAGCGTCGGCCATGGTTTCGGCGCAAGCGGTGGCTCACTTTGCACAAGCGCTGGGGTGAGGGGCTGGTCTGGAACGTTCACTGTCCCCATCCGGGGATGGTGCTCAACCCTGGCGTTCGTGGATGCCAGCGGCGCTGAGCTTCACGTGTATCGCGATCAGGCTGCCTTGGACCCCGCGGCATAGAGCCCGATCAAACGGGCCTGCGCCAGCACGTGCCCCGCCATCGCCTGTTGCAGGTCCTGCACACTGCAGGCCGGTTGCAGCGGCAGCGCACGATCGAGGGCGCTCAACACAAAGCGGTAGTGGTGCACGCGGCCTGGGGGTGGTTGTGGGCCCTGATAGCCGATGCGCTCAAAGTGGGTCACCCCCCAGCAGCGCCCATGGCGGCAGCCATTGGCCAGTTCAGGGGTGCGTGCCAGGCCTGCGGGAAGGGCGTGCAGCTGGCCAGGAATGTTGAACAGCACCCAGTGCAGCCAGGTTCCAAACGGCGCATCCGGGTCATCCAATACCAGGCTGAAGCTGGCCGTGGCCCCGGGTTCACCGCTCCAGTGCAATGGCGGGGAGAGGTTCAGCCCCTCGATCGTGTGCAGGGGCGGAATCCAGGCGCCATCGGCAAACGCTCGGGATTCCAGCTGAAGCTGCTGCGCATGGCTGATCGGCCCGCTGGCTGAGGGCAAGGACGTGCTCGCGTCCTAGACGCCCCGCTGCAGCTCGGGTTTCTCTTCGGGCACGATCGCACCGGCTACCGGGCAAACCTGCAGACAGATGCCGCAATCGATGCAGGTTTCGAAATCGATCCAATAAAACGCCGTGCCCTTGCTGTTGGCTCCCTGGCCGGGGTGAATGCAGGCCACGGGGCAGGCATCAACGCAATCGGCCACGCCTTCACAGACGTCGGTGACGATGGTGTGGGCCATGGCGGCAGCGGGTTGATGTTTTGGATCGTAGGCAGTGGCGCTCAACCGCCGAGCCAATGCACGCCGAGGCAGCCTCGTGCTGCAGCAATCACTTCGGCCGCAGCCTGGCTGGCCACAGGGTGGCTGTGGAGCTCAGCCGCCGTGCCATTGCGATGCAGTGCTTCAAGCGCATCGAGGGCGACCTGCAACTGATCCGCCTGAGAAAAGGCCACCAACGGCCCCGCCGCCATCGCCGTCTCGGGTTGAACCAAGTCGCGCACCGCCTCCACATCAAGGCCGAAGCCGACACCTGCGGCCGGCAGGTTGCGCAGGCTGGCCGGGGTGCTGAAGCGTCCCACCAGGCTGTCGTACCGCCCGCCGCTGGCGATGGCCACCGGCACCGCATCGCCCTGGCACACGAGCTTCAGCACCAGGCCGTCGTAAAGATTGAAATGGGGCTGAAAGGTGGGATCGAGCTGCAGCGTGACCCCCGAGGCGGTGGCCGCCGGCGTCACCAGGTCGAGAATCTGCTGCAGCTCCTGCAGCTGCGCCAGTGGTCCCAGCCAGCGCTGCAAGGCCGCCAGCACGGCCACCGGTTCACCCCGGAGACACAGCAGCTCACGCACCAGCAGGCGCTGTTGGTGATCAAGCTCAAGGGCCTCCAGACCCAGCAGGTCGTAGGAGGTGAGAGCAGAGCGGGCGGGCTCGCGCTGGTGATCGGGCAGCAGGCCCAGCAGCTCCTGCAACACGCCGTGGTGGCCGATCAGCAGCGTGGGCCGGTGCAGGTGCCCCAGCCCTACGGCGGAGGCAGCGGCCAGCAGCAGCCTCATCAGTTCGACATCGGCGGCCAGCGAGGGCTCGCCCAGCAGTTCCACCCCGCTGTGGATCTCCTGGTTGATGCGTTGGCTGCCGCCATCCCCCACGGTGGTCCTGAAGGTGTTGCCATCGGCCCACAGGCGCAGTGGCATCGGCCGATCAGCCATGCGGGTGCAGGCGGCGCGGGCGATCGAGGCGGTGAGCTCCGGACGCAGCCCCAGGGGCTCGTCGCTGGCGAGCCGCACCAGCTCCTGGGCGGCGATGCCCCCGCCGGCGGCCAGGGTGTCGAGCCGCTCCACACTGGGTGGATCAACTTCCTGGTAGCCCCACAGGCGATAGGTGGCCGCCAGCTGTTCACGGATGCAGCGGTTGCCCTCCACCTGCCGCGGATTGAGGTCGCGGGCGCCGGCAGCCGGTTGCAGGGCCATGCGGGTTGAGCGGGGCGGGGTGAGCTGACGCTGATCCTATGGAGTGGTGCTGTCGAGGTCGGGGGCGCCGAAACTGGCCCCGCTCAGGGGCCGGCAAGCGGCCAGGCCCTCGATCAACGCCGGCTGCAGCGCCGGCGAGGTGGCGATCAGTCGGCCGCTGCTCAACACCAACGGCGAACCGTCATAGGCGCTGACCACACCGCCGGCCTGCTCCACCAGCACCACCCCTGCCGCCAGATCCCAGGGGCTAAGGCCGCGTTCCCAGTAGCCATCGAGCCGGCCGGCGGCCACATAGGCCAGGTCCACGGCCGCAGCCCCACCGCGGCGCACCCCATGGGTGCGGTGGGTGAACCAGGCGAATTCGGCGTAGTTGTTCTCGAGCCGTTGGCAGCGGTCATAGGCAAAGCCGGTGACCAGCAGGGCATCGTCCAGCGCGGCGCAGTGGCTCACCTGCAGCTGTTGTTCGTTGCACCAGCAGCCGAGGCCCGGTGCGGCCCAGAACAGTTCATCGAGGCGCGGCACTGCGATGGCCCCAAGCAGCGGAGTGCCATGCCACAGCAGTCCCACCGAGGTGGCAAACAGCGGAAACCCATGGACGTAGTTGGTGGTGCCATCGAGCGGGTCGACGCACCACTCCAGAGCTGCAGCTGGGCCGCTGTCGCCCTGGCGGCCGCTCTCCTCGGCCAGTACGCCGACCCCGGGGCTCTCGCGCTGCAGCAGCTCGAGCACCGCCGCTTCGGCGGCGGTGTCGGCATTGGTGACCAGATCGCCGCAGCGGCCCTTGTCCTGCACTGTGGCCAGTCGCCCAAAATGCTGGCGCAACTGCTGGCTGCCGGCCTCGGCCGCCCGGCGGGCGATGGCAGCCAGATCAGCCAGCTCAGCGCGGCTGAACCCACTGGCTGCCGCAGCTTGGTCCGAGTGGCTGGTGGCGTGTGTCATGGCTTCGGGGCTCGTCACTCGTCGTCAAGGGGGAACCCCTGGCGCACCTTGCCGCGGCCAAAATGGCGTCCGAACTGCAGCTCGTAGACCTCGTCCTCATCCTGGGTCTCGACCACAAGCGGGCCGGTGGCCCGGGCCACGCAGAGCAAGCCGTAGCCCTGCTGCCGCAGTTCGCGCGAGAGGCCAAGGGCCTCGCGCTGATCGATCGTTCCCTCCAGTACCCGCACGGCGCAGGCCGTGCAGCAGCCGTTACGGCAGCTGAACGGCAAGGGATCTCCCTGGACCTCGAAGCTGCGCAGGATGTAGTCACCTTCAGGCACGCTGTGGGTGATCACACGGCCTTCCTGGCGCCAATGAACGGTGATGGGATGGCTGGTCATGCTGCTACATTGCCACCTGCTCCGATTGTGCCGCTGGAGAGGTGGCCGAGTGGTCGAAGGCGCAGCACTGGAAATGCTGTATAGGGGCAACTCTATCGAGGGTTCGAATCCCTCCCTCTCCGTATCAACCGAGCCGGCTCATTGAGCCGGTTTTTTTGCCTTGCATCGCGCACTTGAACGGCTAAGCAGTGGCGATCAGCTCACAAATGTTATTTGCCAAGCCAAGTGCAATGTAGACCGCGGAATTGAGCCGCGATCTGCAGAACTGCTGACACGACTCGATTGTCGATTGGTATGGCAGTCAGTTGATTGCTGATGCCCGGAGGGTCCTATCCGAAGCGGCCGCTCACGTAATCCTGTGTGGCCTGTTGATTGGGTGCGTTGAAGATGCGCTCGGTGTCATTGAATTCCACCAGATATCCCACCTTGCCACTGCCAGCATCGACGGCTTCGGCATTGAAGAACGCGGTCATATCGGCGACGCGAACGGCTTGCTGCATGTTGTGGGTCACGATCACGATCGTGTAGCTGCGCTTCAATTCATGCATCGTCTCCTCGATCTTCAGGGTCGAGATCGGATCGAGTGCCGAGCAAGGTTCGTCCATCAGAATCACCTCAGGCTCGGTGGCAATGGCGCGGGCGATGCAGAGCCGTTGTTGCTGCCCCCCCGACAGTGCCAGACCACTCTCATTGAGCTTGTCCTTGCATTCCTCCCAGACAGCTGCCTTGCGCAGTGAGCGCTCCACCAATTCGTCCATGTCGCCCTTGAAGCCGTTGATCCGCGCGCCGAAGGCAATGTTCTCGTAGATGGTCTTGGGGAACGGGTTCGGTTTCTGAAACACCATGCCGATCCGGCGCCGCACTTCGACCGGGTCGATGCGCTGGTCGTACAGATCATGGCCATCGAACAGCACACGTCCCTTGAGGGTGCAACCGGGCACGAGATCGTTCATGCGGTTGAGGGCCCGCAGCACGGTGGATTTGCCACACCCGGAAGGGCCGATGAATGCCGTGACGCGGCCGTGGGGAATGTCCATGTAGACATTGCGCACCGCTTCAGACTTGCCGTAGGAAATGGTGACGTTCTGCAGAGACATGCAGACGTCCTGCGAGATCTGGTTCGGATGACTGAGTGTGCTGGTCATGGTTTGGTGCTCTGGAAAAATGATCGGGGCAGTACTGTTAACAACACGCATCAGACCTGTTAAAGGGATGCCAATGCATCGCTATGGAAGGGAATCGCTGGTCATGGACGTGCAAAACGGCTAATCCAGCGCGCCAGAAGGTTGGCTGCAAGAATCATCATCACCAGCACAAATGAGGCGGCCCAGGCCAATTCGTTCTGGGCTTCATAGGGCATGATCGCGAAGTTAAAGATCAGCACCGACATTGTGGCGATCGGGTTGAATGCCCCTTCAGGCCAGAAGGGTGAAAACAGGGCCGTGAAGATCAGCGGGGCGGTTTCACCGGCGGCGCGCGCAATCGCCAGCACCACCCCTGTGGCAATCGGGGTGAAGGCTGCCGGCAGCGAGATTCGCAGAATCGTTACCACCTTGGAGGCCCCCACGCCAAAGGCACCCCAGCGCAACTCCTGCGGTACAAGCTTGAGGCCCTCGTCGGTGGTCTTGATCACCGTGGGCAGCATCAGCACCGACAGGGCGATGCCACCGGCCATGGCGCTGTAGCTCTGGCCGCCGATGACGCGGGTGGCCACGATGATGCCGTAGACGAAGACCCCGCTGATGATCGAGGGCACGCCGGAAAGCACATCGTTACCAAAGCGAACGCTCTGAGCGAACCAGCCATTGCTTGAGTATTCACTCAAAAATATTCCGCCTCCGACCCCGATCGGAATCGAGATCAGGGACGCGACCAGGGTCACCACGATGGTGCCCACGATGGCGTTGCCGATCCCGCCTCCTTCGAGACCCGGTGGCGGCGGCAGTTCGGTGAACAGGCCGATGCTGAGCAGCCTGCCGCCCTGCAACAGCACGTAGAACAGCACCAGCACCAACGGCAGAATGGCGATTCCCGAGAAGGTGCCCGCCACCAGGGTGCAGAACTGATTGAAGCGGTTACGCCCCAGATTTGGGTCGTAGGTGAGAGGCCGCCGCTCAAAGAGTGGCGAATTCGAGTAAGTGATTGGGGTGTTGGCCATGGGGGCGACGCTGTTCAGTACTTGAGGCTCAGGCGACGCACAATCCATTGCGCGGCGATATTGACCACCAGGGTCAGCACCATCAGGATCAGGGCCGCATACATCAACGCCGACACCTGAATGCCATCGGCTTCGCTGAATTGATTGGCCAGCATCGAGGCGATCGTGTTTCCTGGGGCTAGCAGAGACAGGTCGAAGTTCAGCGAGTTGCCGATGATCAAGGTCACGGCCATGGTTTCGCCCATTGCCCGCCCCAGGGCCAGCATCACCCCACCGGTGATCGCTGAGATTGCCGCAGGCAGAATGATGTTGAACAGGGCTCCCCAGCGGGTGGTGCCCACACCAAAGGCGCCCTGGCGCAGCTCGATCGGCACCTGATTGAGCGCATCGCGGCTGATCGCGGTGATGATCGGCAGAACCATCACCACCAGGATCAGGATGGCTGGCGCCATGCCTGGTCCCTGCGGTTCGCTGGCAAAGAAGGGACTCCAACCAAGCAGGCGGTGCAGCAGGTCGAGGGCGGGCCGGATCGCCGGTTCCATCACAAAGATGGCCCACAGCCCCAGCACCACCGATGGGATGGCCGCCAGCAGCTCAACCATCAGGCCAATGCCATTGCGCAGCGACGAAGGAATCAGATCTTCGGTGATGAAAATGGCAGTACCGACCCCCAGTGGCACGGCGATCAACAGCGACAGCAGCGCGGTCACGAGGGTGCCGTAGATCGCCACAAAAGCCCCGTACTGGTTGTTGACCGGGTCCCATGAGGAGGTGGTGATGAACCGCGAACCGAAGCTGCTGATCGCTTCGCGTGCTCCGTGAAACACGGTGAGCACGATGGCCAGCAGCAAGATGCCCATCAACGAGGCGAGGCTCAACGTGAGCAGATGGAACCCCTGATCCAGCAGCTTTTCACAGGCGGGCCTGCGGCGCAGCGTGAATGCCTCGTCAAGGTTTGGTGGTGAGGAAGCCGAACACATAGAAGGGGTTGCACCTGGCTGAGGGGTACAAGACCATCGGTCCTGACTCTTTGCCCTTGACTCTAAAAAGCGCCCCAGAGCCCCCGTTTAAGCCATGATTAACCACGGCGCGAGCGGACGCGTCGACCCTAAACCTCTTCCCTCACAGACACGCAGCGGCATGGGCCGAATCGTCGGCATCGATCTGGGCACGACCAATTCGGTGGTGGCGGTTCTCGAGGGCGGTCGGCCCGTGGTGATCGCCAATGCCGAAGGCGGCCGCACGACCCCCTCGGTGGTGGGTTTCAGCCGTGATCAGGAGCTGCTGGTGGGGCAACTCGGCCGCCGCCAGCTGGTGCTGAATCCCCGCAACACCTTCGCTAACCTCAAACGGTTTGTGGGCCGCAGCTGGGACGAACTCGACGACGGCAGCCTCTCGGTTCCGTACACCGTGAAGGCCAACGATGCCGGCCTGGTGCGGGTGGTGTGTCCGGCCACCGAGCGCGAGTACGCCCCGGAAGAGCTGTTGGCCAGCATCCTGCGGAAGCTGGTTGATGACGCGTCAATCTACCTGGGAGAACCGGTCGAGGCGGCCGTGATCACGGTTCCCGCCTACTTCGACGATGCCCAGCGCCAGGCCACCCGCGATGCGGGACGCCTGGCGGGCCTCACCGTGGAGCGCATCCTCAATGAGCCCACCGCGGCTGCCCTGGCCTATGGCTTTGACCGCAGTGCGGTGCGCCGCGTGCTGGTGTTTGACCTCGGTGGCGGCACCTTTGATGTGTCGGTGTTGCGCATTGCCAACGGCGTATTCGACGTCAAGGCCACCAGCGGTGACACCCAGCTGGGCGGCAACGACTGGGACCGTCGCATCGTCGACTGGCTGGCCGATGCCTTTCAACAGCAGCACGGTGTCGACCTCCGCCGCGACCGCCAGGCCCTGCAGCGGCTGAGCGAAGCCGCTGAAAAGGCCAAGATCGAGCTGAGTGGCGTGCAGAGCACCCCGATTTCGCTGCCGTTCATCGCCACCGGATCCGAGGGCCCGCTGCACATCGAAACCACCCTCGAGCGCAGCACCTTCGAAGGGCTCTGCCCCGACCTGCTCGACCGTTTGCTGCGACCGGTGCAGCGCGCCCTGCGCGATTCGGGCCTGGCCGCCGAAGACATCGACGATGTGGTGCTGGTGGGAGGCTCCACCCGCATGCCGATGGTGCAGCAGATGGTGCGCACCCTGGTTCCCCGTGATCCCTGCCAATCGGTGAACCCCGACGAGGTGGTGGCGGTGGGTGCGGCCGTGCAGGCCGGCATCCTCACGGGCGAGCTGCGCGACTTGATGCTCAATGATGTGACGCCGCTGTCGTTGGGCCTCGAGACCATCGGCGGGGTGATGAAGGTGCTGATTCCCCGCAACACCTCGATTCCGGTGCGCAAGAGCGATCTGTTCAGCACGTCCGAGGCGAACCAGAACGCCGTCGAGGTTCATGTGCTCCAGGGGGAGCGGCAGATGGCTCACGACAACAAGTCGCTGGGGCGCTTCCGGCTCTCGGGCATACCCCCGGCACCGCGGGGTGTGCCCCAGATTCAGGTGTCGTTTGACATCGATGCCAACGGCCTCCTGCAGGTGTCAGCCAGCGACCGCACCACCGGCCGCCAGCAAAGCGTCACGATCCAGGGCGGCACCAACCTGAGCGAGGAGGAGATTCAGCAACTGATTGCCGAGGCGGAACAGAAAGCCGCCGAAGACCGCCGCAAGCGGGCCGATATCGACCGCCGCAACCGGGCCCTCACGCTGGTGGCCCAGGCTGAACGCCGGCTGCGCGATGCAGCCCTGGAGCTCGGTCCCTATGGCGCTGAACGCCAGCAGCGCTCGGTCGAAATGGCCCTGCGGGATGTGCAGGATCTGCTCGCTGAGGAGGCCGCCGGTCGCGGCGATCTCGCCGAGTTGGAGCTGTCGGTGAGTCAGCTGCAGGAGGCCCTCTATGGCCTCAACCGTCGCCTGCTGAGCGAACGCAAGGCCGATCAGGGCCCCCTGCAGGGGCTGAAGAACACCCTGGGCTCGCTCAAGGATGAGCTCTTTTCCGACGACGAATGGGACGACTGGGAGCGTCCGGGCAGTGACCCCTGGGCCAGTCCCAGCCGTCGCTTTGATGATCGCACTCGCTTCGACGACCGCTTCGACAGGGGTTGGGACAGGGGCAGGACTGATCACTTCGGTTCGGTTGAACTCGATCGCGAGTCCGACCGCGATCGCGGGCCCGCAGACCGCGAGCCGGCCAGCACCCGGGGACGGAGTTCCGGCTGGGATGACGATCCCTGGGATCGGCGCTGAACGCCGTGACAGCCTCCGCCGCACCGGCCGATTACTGGGCCGTTCTGGGTCTTCAGCCCGGAGCTGACGCCGCCAGCCTCAAGCGTGCCTTTCGTGCCCAGGCGCGTCGTTGGCACCCCGACCTCAATGGCAACGACCCCGTTGCTGAGGAGCGCTTCAAGCTGGTCAATGAGGCCTATGCGGTGCTCTCCGATCCCAGGCGCCGCAAGCTCTGGGAACGCGGGGTTCCCCTGGGTGAGGAAGCGGCTGCCGATGGCGTTGCCGGCGATCCCTTCGCCAGCGGCTTTCCCACGTTTGAGACCTACCTCGAAACCCTGTTCGGTGAGCGGCCCCGACGGCAGAGCGACGGCGAAGCCCAGCCGTTCAGCGACCCCTTCGACCCGGCTGAGGCTCGCGGCAGTAGCGAGCCCCATGACGAGCCGCGGGGGGAGGTCACGGCTTCCGCGCCGCCGCCACCACCTGTGCAGGCCGCCAGCAGTGTCGAATCGCTGGTGGAGCTCACTCCTGAGCAGGCCGTGCGCGGCGAGCGGGTGGAGCTGGAGTTGCCCGATGGTTCTGCCGTGGAGGTGTGGACACCATCGCTGGCTGGCGATGGTTGGCGTCTGCGGCTCGCGGGCGTGGCTCCAGGAGGGGCAGACCATTTTCTGCAGCTGCGGGTGCGCACGTCCGAGGGTCTGCGGATCGATGGTCTGCGCGTGAGCTACACCCTGGAGCTCACCCCGGCCGAAGCGGCCCTGGGCTGTGTGGTGCTCGTGCCGACGCTGGCCGGAGATGTGCAGCTGAGGGTGCCGGTCGGCAGCTCCAGCGGCCGACTGTTGCGGCTGCGCGGCCGCGGGATGGAGCTCGAGTCCCAGCGCGGCGATCAGCTCGTGGAGATTCGCATCGTCGTGCCCGATGCACTCAGCGAGGCGGAAGCCGCCCTCTACCGCCGCCTGCAGGAACTGGCGCAAGGCCCCAGCGATGGCGATGACTAGTGAGACACTGGGGCCTGTCCTGATTCACGTGTGGTGACGGCCGATTTGGTGTACGTGTTGCTGTTTGACGCCGGCAGCGATCAGGAGGGCATCCATTCACTGGAACTGGCCGGTCGCACGGTGGTGCTGCTGTTTCAGCACCGCGACGATGCCGAGCGCTACGCCGGCCTGCTCGAGGCCCAGGACTTCCCCACTCCCACGGTGGAAGCCCTGGAACGCGATGACATGGAACGCTTCTGCGCCGAATCCGGCTACGAAGCGCGCTTTGTGCCGGAAGGATTCCTGCCCCAGAGCGCTGAGGACCGGCTGTTGATCGCCCCACCCGAGCGCAACATGGACACCAGCCTGTGGCGTGAACACGATGACGCCACTGCCG
>Ga0194129_10006645_pt1 | contig 14079 bp, 11 predicted proteins | sample TA2KigCa35mmetaG_FD_150862 | JGI IMG/M metagenome (GOLD analysis project Ga0194129, IMG submission 150862) | Freshwater microbial communities from Lake Tanganyika, Tanzania - TA2015038 Kigoma Deep Cast 35m | ecosystem: Environmental > Aquatic > Freshwater > Lake | place: Tanzania: Lake... | reverse complement strand
CGTCTTCTCACCACATGACTCAGCAACACCAGAAGATTTTTCAATGATACAAAAACTTTTTTCAGCCTGCGCTGCGATCGAAAAAGTTCCCGAAGAAAAACTGGATGCCGTCACCGCTCTCAGCGGCAGTGGCCCTGCTTTTGCTCTTCTTTTTTTAGAAGGTTTGATGGAAGCGGGCATCAAAGCTAGCCTTGATCCTAAACTCTCGCGTCAGCTTGCTGCACACACTTTAGAAGCAGCTGCAGCACTGGTTTTAGAAACCTCCGCAACACCTGAATCTCTCCGTCACGAAATCACGAGTCCCCAAGGGACCACAGCTGCGGGATTACAGGTTCTGGATCAAGCTAATTTAAATGCAATTGTTGGAAAAGCTGTTCAAGCCGCTATTCAACGAGCCACCCAATTAGGGCGTTGATCAAAACTTTTTCCTCTTTCTAAATTTTTTTAAATCCCGCTTAGCATCATGATCAAACTTCTTCTTTGTCCTCGCCCATTCTTGGTCAGACTTCATATCTTCTTGCTCAGATTTCATGTGCTCGTTCATGCACTCTGTGTTATAGTCGTTCAAGTATTTTGTCGTAATAGTAGAAGGGACTTTGCTTCTTTCTAAATTCATGATGTCATCATATCCGATGTTTTTCCCATAAATCATTTTGTCATAAGTTTCTTGCGGCACATGATAACTGCTTAACACCGCAGCGAGTTCTTCATCAGGCTTCCTCTCTAACATCGCACAGCTCGAGAGCAAAAACATCAGCAATAAAAGCAAATAGGTTAAATAAAAATTTTTCATAAAAAAAGAAACTAAGAGAACCTATTAGCAAGATCGTTCTCTTTTTAAAATTTGCAACTAAATGAATAAAAAAAAGTTATTCCTCTACTTCATTTTTTTTGTTTTTGCTCCCTATTCTCATAAGTTGTCCGCTAAGGAAAACACTTCCAACCCTCAAGCTGCTCGCCGAGTGGCTGCAGAAGCAGCTAAACAATATGCTCAACAGCAGCTTCCTGAGGCCGAAAAAGGATTTCAAGAGGCACTCCGACTTGACCCTCAAAATGTGGAATACCTCAATCGTCTCGCTTCCGTAAAGACACGCTTAGGAAAATCTGCTGAGGCATCAGCTTTGTTAAAAGAATCACTTCAACATCAATTGGAAAACCCAACAGCTTGGCTCTTACTCGGAATGAATCAACTGGAAGATTATCAAAACGAAAAAGCTTTTGCTTCTTTGGTTCAAGCTGTTCTGTATGACTCAAAAAATGCTCACGCTCAAAATTATCTAGGAATTGCAGCACAACGGAATCATTGGAACGACATTTCGGAAGCCTCTCTCCGCAAGGCTGTCGAGCTCGATCCTAACTATGCTGATGCTCAATTTAATTTGGCCGTTTACTATCTTCAGCTCACACCTCCACTTATTGAAGTAGCGCGGCGTCATTATCAACGGGCGCTCGACCTTGGAATGCCTCACGATCTCAAAATCGATGAGATGATGAAGAAGAAAGGCTGAGGGCTGAAGGCTGAAGAATTTTTGAAGATCATCTATTTTGAAAATAGGATGACTTTATAACTGTGAAATTAAATTTGAATGCTATCCTGATTGAGGTTTTAATCTTCAGCCTTTCGCCTTTTCATCATCTCATGAAATTTCTCTTTTCCTTTTTCCTTTTTGCATTCGTAGCGCATAGCACCACTCCCCCTCCCGATGTCCATGGAGCTTCCGTTGTCGTCATTGATGCGAATAATGGAAGCGTTCTTTATTCTCGCAATCCCAATGAACAGCGTCCTGTTGGTAGCACTCAAAAACTATTAACAGCGCTGGTGATCGTAGAACGTGGAGACCTCAATCATCTTGTCACGATTCAGCCTATTGATGAAAAAACGGAGCCTACCATGCTTGGATTAAAACCTGGAGAACAGTACACACGCCAACAACTTTTAACGGCATTGCTTGTCAAAAGTCCCAATGATGTCGCCCGTGCATTAGCACGCGATGCAGCAGGCTCTTTTGAAGCTTTTGCAGAATTAATGAATGACAAAGCCGATGAACTTGGTATGACTTCATCTCATTTTGTCACCCCCAATGGCCTTCCTTCACCCAATCAATACTCCACGGCCGCTGACATGGCACGATTGGGATATGCTGTTTATCACAACCCAACACTGCGATCGATTATCTCGATGAGATATTATCCCTTTCGGAAGAATGACGGTTCCGTAGAGATGTTAAAAAACACAAACAACACAATGCAACGCAATTCATTTTGTAATGGAATGAAAACAGGCTATACCAATAAAAGCCAGCACTGCTTGCTCACGAGTGGATGTTATCAAGGTCATGATGCTATTACCGTTATTTTAGGTTCTAATGATCGCCATCAGCTTTTTAACGACTCGACGAGGCTCCTCTGCTGGGCACTGGGGATACCCCTCACCACGGTTTCTCAACGTCACCCCACGACAGCAGCCCCTCCTGTTCATCATCATCGTCACAGACATCGGAGGAAGCAGAATTCACAGGGATAGAAGCAATGGAAGGGATAGAATGGATGAGGAAAAGTGATTTTTTAGAAGTTTGTTTTTTAAACACTTCACAATAAATTTCCAGCAACTCTTTTTATAAAATTATTCCAATTTTGCTACAATCCCTTTCATTCCTTTCATCTCTTTCATCCCTGTGAATTTTTCTCTCGATTATCGCTCTGCTCTCAACGAGCAACAATATGCCGCTGTCACCTCTCCTGCTGGTGCAGCGCTTGTGATTGCAGGTGCAGGGAGTGGCAAGACACGCACGCTGACCTATCGGGTGAGCTGGCTTTTAGAACAAGGCTACGCCGCTGAAGAGATCTTGCTTCTCACTTTCACCAACAAAGCAGCTCGCGAAATGCTCGATCGCGTTAACCAGCTGTTGCCAGGAAGAGCAGCTCGACTCTGGGGAGGAACCTTCCATTCGATTGGGTATCGAATGTTACGACAACATCCAGAGCTGATTGGTTTTCAAAAAAATTTCACGATCATGGATCGCGATGACCAGGAAGAGCTATTGGAATCGATGATCAACCGAGAAGGATTTCGTACCAACAACAAACAATTTCCAAAAGCCAATATCGTCGCTGACCTCATCAGCTACTCGGTCAACACTGGCGAAAGCCTTACCGCACTCCTGCAACGTCGCTATCCTTATTTTATCGAGCTCGAGGACTCGTTTTCAAAAATCATCATCGCTTACGAAGCTGGAAAAAAAGCGGCCAACGCGATGGATTTTGATGATCTCTTGTCAAAAATGCATCTCTTGATGATAACACATCCCGAAATTGCAAAACTTTATCAGCTTCAATTTCGCGCTATTCTCGTCGATGAATATCAAGATACCAATTTTTTGCAAGCGGCCTTGATTGACCTCTTAGCCTCACACCATCAGCATGTGATGGTCGTAGGAGATGATGCCCAATCGATTTACTCATGGCGGGGAGCAAACGTTGCCAACATTTTAGAATTTCCAAAGCGCTACCCAAAGGCTCAAGTTTTTCCAATTGAGACAAACTATCGAAGTGTGCCGCAAATTTTGAAACTCGCGAATGCTTCACTCACGTTCAACACCAACCAATTTTCTAAAGAACTGCAAGCTGTCCGACCGCCTCATGTGATTGCACCAGCGCTGGTGGCTCTTTCTACTAACAATGAGCAGGCTTCTTTCGTGGCTCAACGTCTCTTGGAATTGTACGAAGAGGGAATTCCTTTTTCAGAAATGGCTGTTCTCTATCGCGCTCATTACCACTCCATGGAAATTCAGCTAGAACTGACGCGGCGGGGTATTCCTTTTTTCATCACGAGTGGACTCCGCTTTTTTGAACAGGCTCACATCAAAGATGTCGCCGCCGTCATGAAGTTTGCCCTCAATCCGAATGACGAAGTCGCTTTCAAACGCTTCATCCAACTTCTTCCTGGCATCGGAAAAAAAACCTCGGAATCACTCTGGAATCAAGTCCATAAGATGCTCCGAGGGAGACGTGAATTCTCCAAGCTCATGACTTGCAAAGCTCCAACGAAAGCGACCAAGGATTGGAAACAATTAGTTCACACACTCGAAGAGCTGGCACCCAACACTCAACTCTTGCCTCCCTCTGAACTCATTCGAATTATTTCACTCGGCTTTTACGATGAGATCATGAAGGAAAAATTTCCAAATTATGATTCTCGTCGCGAAGATTTGATGACCTTGATGAATTATGCAAAGCAGTTTTCTGACACTGCGGAATTTTTAGCGCAGCTCACCTTGCTTGGGGAAGGGGAAGAACAACGCTCTCCCAACAATGCCGCAAATCAAGAAGGCGTCTGCCTTTCCAGTATCCATCAGGCTAAGGGGCTGGAATGGCGCGCTGTTTTTGTTGTCTGGCTCACGGAAGGAATGTTTCCCAGCGGACGCTCTTTAGAAAATGAGGAAGCTCTAGAAGAAGAGCGGCGACTTTTTTATGTCGCTGTCACTCGTTGCAAAGAAGAACTCTATCTCACGTATCCTGAACTTCGCTTAAATGCAGCTTACGGAGAGGCTTTTCAACGACCATCACGATTTGTAATGGAACTTCCAAGTGATCTTTATGATAAATGGGATGTTCGTCAGACTGCAGGCTACAGGCTATAGGCTTCGGGGGAAATTCAACCTTGAAGTGGAAGTTCAGGTTGTGAACGCGCTCTGAGCTCCTCTTCCGCTGCTTCCACGATAGCAACACGATCTCCTTGAGACAATTCTTGAGAGACACCACGGCGGGCCCCTGTAGCAAGAGGAAGAACATCTCCATGGAGTGCCTTCTTCTCATAATCAGGATCATATTGCGGAGGAGTGAATCCATAGAAATCGATGATACTTTTTAGTTCCGCACTGTTCATCGCTTTCATGGCTTCCTCAAGAGAATTAAAAACATGATCAACTGCCTGATCTTGCCGTAAAGAAAAAGCTTCCGTTGCACGAATCTCTGCTTGACGCTGAGCTTGGCGAATCCTTTCTTGACTAGCTGTGAAGCTCGTCGTCCCTAGGTTTCCCTCCGTTACCATCTCGGCATTAGGACCAGCATCATATAATTTCTTACGATCCCATTGAGTTCGTTTTGCAAAATCAGGATTGCCTGTCACAGCTTCTTCTGCTTTTTCTTTAACATAATCTACTGCTTCTTCCACAGCCTCAGCGAACCCTTCTTTCTTTTTTTCATCTTTAATGTTGTAAACAGTTTGATTAAAAGCACCATTGTTCTCAAATTGGAGAACCAAGGTTTTTTCCTTTGGCAAATCTTTAAAAACTTCTGCTGGTGTGTTGGAACCAGCTCCACCATCGATGATTCTTTCTCCATTAATGAGCACTGGATTAAAAGCTCCAGGAAGCGCCATTGATCCTCGAACAGCCGTAGCAATTGCTAGAGCTGGTGTTGTCTCAACATTAAAATATCTTTCTTCTTTTTTATCAGAATCATATTCAGTAACCGTAAGCTCCTTAAATCGCGAATCGATCTTTGTCAGCGCTGCAAGGTCTTGGAATGTCACCATGTAAGTCGGTTTTTTCTTTTGAAACCAAGAACCAAAAAGCCAATGCGGCGGCGGCGGCGTAATTTTTTGATACAAATCTAGAAGTATTACTTTATCTTGGTCGTTAAGTTTAAGTCGGCCTATTTCTTGCTCCAACTCATTTTTAGTTTTAAATTTATTAAAATATTTTTTAATAGAGCCCACCATCTCTTGATTGAGATGGTCCACAGCATAAGTTCCTGAAAAACTGAAATCAGAAAACCATCCCTTTTTATCTAATTTTGTCGCAGCATTAATAGTCGGATCGCTAGAAGTTCCAGTGAGAACGCTCCAAAAGCTAGTGCGATTACTCGCCTTCTCAAAATCCTGAGCACTCATTCCTGAAGCGATCAAAGCCGCTGTCATGGCTCCGGCAGAGCTGCCGGCAATGCGTTTGAGATTTTTTAACACACCAAATTGTTCTGCTGCTTTAAACCATCCAACATAGCCGGCTCCTTTGACTCCACCTCCTGAAAGAACAAAATTTTCAGGATGTGGTGCCGCTTGCAAAACTGACCATTTACCCTCACTCGTTTTACAAAACTGCGGCGTGAACTGCGGCGTTGCAAATTGCTGACGCAATAATGCAAGAGAACTAAGAGCACCTTCATCTGCCTCTTGAATCGCTTGGCTCGTGGAAACAGTAGAAGTTTCAATAGTCGTTGTGAGTTTTTGGGTGATGACTTTAAACGACTGCATCGCACCTGCCATTAAATTAGTGTACTCTGCTGAATCTGTTTTAATTCCTGTTTCTTGAACAAGAGTCCGAAGCTTCTGAGAAAAATCGAGTCCAAATTGTTCTCTCAAATTTTGTAATGTCTCCTCCCGACTTGCATAAACAGGAGTTTTCTCCCAACCGATCGCGACTTTAAACCTCTGCCACGTGCTTGGAGCATTCACTTCGACTCCTCGATCTCCAACTCTGATGTCAGCATTCAAGTTGTCATTTTGAAGAGCTTTCTCTTTGATGGTTTCCCATGAGGAACTAGAGCTGATGGATGAAATATCACTCATGACAAAAATTTTTACGTCAAAACAAGTTGCTCCACTCCGGAGAGGTCTTGCTTTTTGAATTGCTCTTGAATCCGAACTGCTTCCAGTTCATTCGTCATCACATTAAAAAATTTCCGAACCGCAACAGCACGTTGCAACAAAGCTGTCACCAGCAATTTTGTTTCATACTCTTCAGCAGGAGGAAGGAGTGCCATGAGCAAGAGCCCCTCGCGGTCATCCACGCCAAGGTAGTAGTTGTCGCTCAAAAAAGTAATCGCATTGGCTTTGAGCAAATGCGGGAGCAAATTGCTAACGCCAACAAAGTCGTTTAAATTTCCAAGATTGATTGCGATCATCCCTGCAACTTCTTTCGTAGCTGGTAGCAAGCGGTAATAGTGTCCCTCAGGTGAATAAGTTTCCATCGCATGGGAGGCATTCGCATGACGCAATTTTTGTCGCTCCCATTCTCCCAAGGTCCATGCTAAGCCGGTCGAGTAAGCAAAGGTGCGTAAACGAATCGTGAGTTCTTTTCGGAATCCAAGGTCGCGTGTTAACTGAGTTGCACCTTCATAAAAAGAAACAGCTCCTTCGACGACAGCTAAGATCGCTTTCTTTGAAGTTTCCAACTCTGCATCCAAGGGAAAGAGTGCTTGCCACTCCATGATGTCCCCGGGCAACAACACAGGCACCACTGGAAAAATAGTTCCCGGAAAAATGCGACAAAGAAGAAGGGCTTCTAAAAACTCATGATGTGCCGTCCAATCTGAAGCAACATTCGGTTTTTCAAAAGTCATCAAGAGCCGCAAGACATTCCATTCCTTGATAAACTCTGCTTGCAATTGAACCTTGACCTTTTTTCCATCATTGAGATCAAATTCTAACCACGCTTTCCAACTCTCCGAAGGAGAAAGAGTTTCCTTTTTCACCTCATCAAGAGTCGAGGAGATCCCATAGAAAAAAGCGATCTCTTCGATGAGTTGAAAGAATCTTTCTTGCGGATTCATGTCTGCATTTTAATATTTGCCGATTAAAAAGACACGTCTAAAATTTTTTCTACTATGCTTGGCATTCGTAACCCACAAACAGCTAAAGAACTCGAAGGCATTTGGGAGCGCGTCGGCGATGAGTTCGAAGGCTGCTTGGTTAAAGTTTTTCACGAAGACGATGAATGGATTGGTCAGCTCATTGTTTCAACACCTGCCATGCTCGATGCAGGATGGGAAATTGGAGACAAAAAATGGCGCCAAATTGAAGGTGACCCGCATGAAGGGTGGCATCTCCTCGATCTGCGCAAGCAGTATGACACTCAAAATAGAAAACTCATCTCTACCGATTACGCGCACTACTGGATTTCGCTCTTTGGGACGCGCAAGCTGCGCCTCCATCAATCCAAGGTCCCACTTTTCCCGGAACAAAATTGGAAAAAAGTTGGAGACTTGATTGTCCCATAAAAAGCAATTCACCACAAGGAACACAAATGCCGCTTTCAGCGGCAACACAGAGAACACAAAAAGATTTTTTTTATAAAAAAAATCTAAGTGTTAAAAACTGAAGTCTCTTTCAAAATGACAAGTCTTTGAACTTTCAAGCTTAGCTACGCTTGTCATTCTCAAAATCTTAAAATTTTTTTATAAAAAAATTTTTTGTGTTCTTTGTGTGCGGCGTGAGCCGCTTTGTGATCTTTGTCATGAATTCTCTTACTCTGCTCGTGCTTGATTTGACGGCATTGGGCGTTCAGTTGTACTTAGTTAATAGCGCCCTCAGCATCACCAAAGAAGCTCCATCTTTATTTTCATTGAGATTCGCTGATGATGCTAGCTGCAGAGGGTAAGCCAGATGATATCCAAAGGGAGCCTGCTCTTCGGCGAGACGCGAGAGGAGCATGATTTCTTTTTGCTCTTGGCTGCAGGCTCCGGAAGAAAATCGTACAATCACTGGAAGATGATGCTTTATCTTAAAACTATTCACTTCGTCACGATGGACCTCTCCATTCACTGCCTTCATCACAAATCCATCAACTCCATCGGGAATCATGTTGGCAGGACCTTCGTAGGTTACGAGCTGACCATGCGCATGCGCAAAATTAATTCCCTTGGCTAACGCTGTTGGAGAAATCACATCATTGCTTGACGAGACAACCATGTTAATCATGTCAGGCCCCAATTTCGTCGTGACCTCCTGAAGTTTAGCCAGTAGCTCCGACACTGTAAGATAATGACTGACGTGAAGTGCTACTGCAAATTTGCAACGAGGATTAGCAGCAACAGTTTTTTGTTTTATTTCAAGAAAAAGAGCCATTTGAGCGGTTGAGAGTGGTGCGTCATCAGCTAGATGTGAAAACCCCATGATCAATGTCGGTTGTAACGCACTGAGTGTCCGTTCTAGACTCTCTAATATTGCAGCTGAGCGAGTAAATTCTCCGGCGTTTTCTATGTTTAATTCTAAAATGCGACTGAGGCTTGGTTTTATCTCTAAAGCATGAACTCTGATCGGCATCATTGCTTGTCCTGCTCGAACCTCAGCATGGACGTTTAAAAAAATTATTGTCAGCCAGCAGAAAAAAAATCGCCGAACAAAAGAAAAAAAATTCATAACAAAAAAATGGAAAATTTCTAGACTTTGACTTTGATAGGCAGTGCGCACTTCTCCTTGATACCATGAGCGAAGTGCGAAGTTAACTCAAACCCAAACTTCTAATGCTGGCATCGAACAAGTTCCATCGGTACACTGAAATTGTTGAGAAGAAACCTTCGTCCAATCACACAACGCCACCAATAACTGTGGCACTGCTGTTGGTGAGGAGTTTAAAGTTGCAGCCATTGTTTGAAAAATTTGTTCAGCCATCATTGCGGGATTCTTAAAGCGCAGCATCGTGCATCGCGAAAAGCGCAGCAAATTTGATGCAGCGACAGAATTAGCGGCAGGCTCCGCTCCATCGTAATCTTCTTTCATGCGCACTAAAAGATGAGGATCACCGGCAGCGCTACTAAAATAGCCTCCTTGCGCTTGGTCCCAAAAAAGTTCATTCATTTTTTCTTGCAGCTCCTCAGCCCAACTCAACCATATTGAGTCAGAGGTTGCGTCATGCAGGTCTAACAAGGCTTGAATCAAGCAGGCATAATCTTCGGCAAAGCCCTCTGCAATGATTTTTCCTCCGCAGTAACTTCGATGTAAAAGACCTCGGTGAGGATCATAAAGATTCTTTTTGATAAAGGTAGCTGCTTGCTTTGCCATCTTCAGATAATGCTGATTCTTTAACGCTGCTCCTGCTTTTGCAAATGCAGAAATCATGAGGCCATTCCACGCAGTCACTATTTTTTCATCCCGATGCGGACGCGATCTCTTGTCACGAGCTATAAAAAGTTTTTTCTTAATTTTTTGGAGAGGCTCTAAATCTGCCTGCAAAGGTCCTTCAAAGCACATCAAAATATTTTTTCCAGTGAGTTCTCCATGCGGATCGTATTCTTCAGGAATATTTCCTTCAGCTTGCAAATGATAATGAGCCGTGATCAGCTCTACTTCCCCGGAGGTCAAGAGCTGCTTTAATTCTGACATCGACCAAACATAAAAAGCTCCTTCTTTTTTGATGCCGCTCTCATCTTTACTATCAGCATCTTCCGCTGCATAGAACGCACCTTCAAGCGATGTCAAATCACGGATCACATAATCCAATGTATTTCGAATAACATCAAAAAAAACTTTTTCATTCATCATGATTCCCGCCTCCAAGTAGGCAAGAACGAGTTGAGCCTGATCGTAGAGCATTTTTTCAAAATGAGGGACTTGCCAAATTCGATCCACTGAATAGCGATGAAACCCGCCGCCAAGATGATCTTGCAATCCACCCAAAGCCATTTGTTCTAAGGTTACCCTCACCATCTTTTGTGCCTGCTCTGATGCGTGCGACTCGACACATTTTGCATAGCTTAATAAAAAGAGCAATACCGAGGGGCGGGGAAATTTGGGAGCCCTGCCAAACCCTCCCCATCTCTCATCAAAACTCTGCCTCCATTCTTCGTAAGCATGATGAAGAATTTCTTCTTTTTTAAAATTGAGCTCTTCTTGATGTCGTCTGGCAAGGTGTTGCAATGCCTTGACCGCTCGTTCAGCTTCCTGTTGCAATCGATCACGATTTTCACGCCACAGCTGACTCAGTTGTAACAACACGGAAGGAAACCCGACGCGCCCATGGCGATCATCTGGCGGAAAATAAGTTCCACCAAAAAACGGTTTGAGCTCTGGTGTTAACCAAACGCTCATCGGCCAGCCGCCGCTTCCCGTCAAGGCTTGGACATAGGTCATGTAAAGACGGTCAACATCGGGACGCTCTTCGCGATCAACTTTGATACAAACAAAATATTGATTCAGCAACGCTGCAATTTTTTCATCTTCGAACGACTCATGCGCCATGACGTGACACCAATGGCACGTCGAATATCCAATCGAAAGAAAAATTGGTTTCTTCTCCGAACGAGCTTTTTGAAAGGCTTCCTCACCCCATGGATACCAATCAACAGGGTTTGTAGCGTGTTGGAGAAGATAGGGAGAGGAGCTGGCTGCAAGGGAATTCACAGGGATAGAAACGAAAAGAAAAAAATTTACAGGGATGGAAGGGATAAAAAAACTTTCGTGAGTTCAAATAAAAAATTTTAAAACGCCATCAGCATTTGCTAAGAGGCAATTTTAAGAAATATTAAAAGCTAAAATTTATTTTTTGTCTTTATCCCTTCCATCCCTGTGAATTCTTTTCCCTCACTTCTTCGGCACTGGCAATTTCAACTTCTCATAAACCTTTGCCGTAGCAATGCGTCCTTGCGGAGTTCGCTGGAGATATCCTTGCATGATCAAATAAGGTTCATGCACCTCTTCCAAAGTTCCTGGCTCTTCCCCAACAGCAACAGCAAGTGAGTGCAGTCCGACAGGACCGCCTCCAAATTTGTAAATGATTCCCTCTAAAATGCGCTGATCCATTTCATCGAATCCTTCTTCATCGATCTCTAACATAGAAAGAGCATTGGCTGCAGCTTCCTGGTCAATCAAACCACGATTTCTTACTTGTGCATAATCGCGCACCCAACGTAATAGATTATTAGCAATGCGAGGCGTCCCTCGCGAACGTCTTGCAACTTCCAAACTGCCAGCCTCGTCAATTGTTACGCCAAGCAGCTTTGCAGTTCGTTGGACAATTTTTTTCAACTCTTCCGATTGATAATAATCGAGACGACAATTCATACCGAAGCGAGAGCGCAGGGGCGAACTGATCATACCGGCGCGCGTTGTTGCTCCGATAAGGGTGAAGCGAGCCAAGTTCAGCCGCACGCTCCGTGCATTCGGACCTTGGTCAATCATGATGTCGACACAAAAATCTTCCATGGCAGGATAGAGATATTCTTCGATAACGGGTTGCAGCCGATGAATCTCATCAATAAAAAGAATACCTCCCTGTGGCATCGTGGTGAGCAATCCAGCAAGGTCTCCCGCTTTTTCAATCGCAGGACCACTTGTTACTTTCACCTCAGCTCCCATGGCATGACCCAAAATGTGTGCAAGCGTCGTCTTTCCCAAGCCAGGAGGCCCACTGAGCAAAATGTGTTGTAATGATTCTCCACGCTGGGTTGCTGCCTCAACAAGTAATTGCAATCGCTCCAATGTCCGTGACTGACCTGTAAACTCCTGGAAAAATGAGGGCCGGAGCGAGACATCCAAGCCTTTATTCGAGGGATCAGGTGATTTAGAAAATGTCTCAGGCGTCATAAGAGTTAGATTATAGCGTAGAGATTATCGGTTACAGGTAAAATTTTGTACCCACTCCAAATATTTCTGGCTAACAGATGCAGGTTTGATGGCAATGATTTCAGGAACCTCATAAGAGTGAAGCGCCTTCAGACGGTCCATGCAGGCTGATTGTAGATCGTGCGTCGTTTTTAGAAAAATAACAACCTCGCTGCTCTCTTCTATTTTTCCGTGCCAAAAATAGATCGACTTGGCTTTTGGAATCATGGTGCCACAAGCAATCAAGCGTTCTTCAACGAGTTTGCGAATCGTTGTTGCGGCTGTCGCCTCATCGGAAAAAGTAGTCATTAAAAGAATTAATGAGCTCATGGAGTTTAAGAGTGCAAGAGTTTAAATATTGAAGAGTTTAAGAGTTTAAAAGAAACTGACGAGAAAGAAAAATGGCATGCCGATAAACTCTTCAATACTTCAACGTTTCAACACCTCACCTACTGCAAAGCAGTACTTGATTCTCTTTTTCCTCCTCCTCTTCGCCCTCTGCTACTATGGCAGCTACTACCGTTGCAGTCTGTATCCTGCTAGTGAAGGAGGTATTGAAGGTGTTGTTGCCCTGCGCTTGATGGAAGGGAAAGTTCCCTTTCTGGAAACCGCGCTGAATTACAATCTCTTTTGGTTTTATCCGATTGTTGCGCTCTTTAAAATTTTTGGCCCGAGTTATACGACATTAAGAATTTTTTTCTTTTTTTTAGCAACCCTCACTAGCCTTCTTTCTTTTTACGCTGTTCGTTTAACGACAAGGAATCTCGGCGTAGCAACTTTAGCGGGCCTCCTCACGCTCATATTGCCAGGTCAATTGTTTCGCAATTACATGGCATTCCTGGTCATGCTGAACATGGCTCTCTTTTTAAAAGCATTTCTCTCTTCTCACTCGACGCCTCAAAAGAATCTGCTCTGGGTTGCTGCTGCTGGATTTGCTCTTAGCCTCACTTTTTTGATTCGAGTTGATCTTGGATTTTTTTTGAGTCTGATATTTGTGCCTCTTGCCGTAATTTTTCCTTGGATCAGCTGCCATAGAAAAGAGAGTTTAGCACTTTTCACCCATCGTTTACTTCTCTCACTCTCTGCTCTCTTGTTAGGAATCTTCGGTTTTTTTGCGCTTCATTTTCCTGTCTATCTTCATGCACAACATCGCGGCTTTGGTCCCTACTTTATCGCTCAATATGAGCAGTATCCTCACATGATAATAAGCCAAGGAAGTCGCCTTTTTAAAAAAATGCTCCCGGCGTCTCATGTTGCATCACCCAACACACAGGTAAGTCAGAACTCTAGATCAGGAAGCCCCCTCTCTTACTCAACGTCATCATCTCCATCAAATACTACAAAAACCCCTCTTTTACGCCGTTCTCTTTTTTCAACTGATCTTCGCGAAAAAATCACCGCTCTGAATCTTTATCTGCCCACCATTATCTCACTCCTTCTTCTCTTCATGTCCATTGGATTTTTCTTTCAAAGAGAAACCAATTCTTCTCAGCGTGCCTACCAACTCCTCACCTCGCTAGGATGCTCTCTCACACTCTTTCCTCAATACTTTTTCTGGCGCCCTGACATGGTCCATTTAAGCGAGTTTATGGTCCCGATGACTGTAACAATCATCATCGCTCTCTTTTTTTCTTGGAAAAATTGGCCCGCTTCAAAAATTTTTTCCAAAATTATTCTCTCACTCTTTGTATTTTTTGGAATCACCACACTCTCGCTCTACTTCATTAATGGCTGTCAGTCTCAGTCAACAGGAGGCATCG
>Ga0194129_10006644_pt1 | contig 14079 bp, 17 predicted proteins | sample TA2KigCa35mmetaG_FD_150862 | JGI IMG/M metagenome (GOLD analysis project Ga0194129, IMG submission 150862) | Freshwater microbial communities from Lake Tanganyika, Tanzania - TA2015038 Kigoma Deep Cast 35m | ecosystem: Environmental > Aquatic > Freshwater > Lake | place: Tanzania: Lake... | reverse complement strand
CTCCGCCGCCATGCAACGCAATCCCAACCCAAACAACCTGCCGGTTGAGCTCAACCGCACCAGCCTGTACCTGGGGCTGCTGTTCGTGTTCACCTGCGGCGTGCTGTTCTCCAGCTACTTCTTCAACTGATCGGGAGGATCTCCAATGAGCGGCAAAAAATCCAATCTGCCCGACGGCCGGATCCCCGATCGCCTGCCTGACGGCCGCCCCGCTGTTGCGTGGCGCTCCCGCTGGACCGAAGGCGTGCTCCCCCTCTGGCTGGTGGCGACCGCCGGCGGCATGGCCGTGATTTTTGTGGTGGGCCTGTTCTTCTACGGCTCTTACGTGGGTGTGGGTTCGGCCTGAGCTTGGCTGATCTGGGGCAAACCAGCCTTGACTAGAACCAGCCGACGCAGCCGGCGGCCGCAGCGGCGCCAGCTTTACTGCCCTGCCCATCCTGAGCAGCGCGTCGAAGGCAGCGGCCAAAAATATTTCTTGCACCTGCTAACGCCTGAGCAACTGCAAGAGCGGGGTATGAACCACCGCAAGGCGCAACTGGTGATTGATGCCTACCCGGTGCTGGTGCTCAGCGATGAATGGCTGGAAGAACTCTTCTGCCCGCAATGCGGGAGCAGCCGCTGGTGCCACATCACCAAACACACCCGAGTGCTGCACACGGTGAGCTGGGCGCCGCGGGAGCTGTGGCAACAGGTTGCCCATGTGGATCCCCTGCTGCCCAACCCCACGGTGAGTGAATATACGCGGCGCTCAGCGCGACGGCCCAGCCTCAAACGGACCGATGGCAAACGGGTTTTTGATCCCGGCTGAATCACAGGCCGCAGGAGGCCCGTTTAGAGCGGCCCGTTCAGGGGCCAGCCATGCGCCGGTGCTGCCGGTGGCGTCAGAGCTGTCCAATAAAGGGCACCCAAATCACACCACGGTCAGATCCCTGGCTTGATGGCCATCTGGCCCCGGAACCACTGAACTGTGAATAGCAATCCAGGACCAGACGGTCCAGGCGAGAACGGCGCTCATCAAGACAAGAAGCACAAGCAAGCGGCATGTGGAATGGCCTCAACGGCAGGCCCGCTGCACCACCGTACGCACGGCCGCCGCGTAGCCGGTTATCTGTTCCGGAGTGATGGTGGGGTGTACCAAGAACATCAGGCTGGTGTCGCCCAGCTGACGGGCGACGGGCAGGCGTTCGGCTGGGGCAAGGCTTGCATCCTGGAAACACTTTTCCAGGTAGATCTCGCTACAGCTGCCGGAGAAGGCGGGATAGCCGAGGGCCGTGATCTCCGAAAGAATTCGATCACGGCTCCAGTCATCGGACAATGCCTCTGGCTGCACGAAGGAATAGAACTTGTACCAGGCGTGCTCAATTCCCTCAGGCGGCAGGGGCACCCGCACGGCGGACAGATCGGCGAGCGCATCCGCCAGTTGCAGGGCGTTGTGGGTGCGGGCGGCGGTCCACTCCGGTAAACGCTGGAGCTGCAGGCGGCCGATGGCGCTCTGCAGCTCGGTGAGGCGGAAGTTGGAGCCGAAGCGTTCGTGCAGCCAGCGGAAGGTGGGCGGCTGCTCGCGACCGAAGACAGCCTCATGAGTTTTGCCGTGGTCTTTGAAGGCCCACATCGCATCCCAGAGCTCGGGGCGGGAGGTGGTCACCATGCCGCCTTCTCCGGCGGTGGTGAGGATCTTGTCTTGGCAGAAGCTCCAGGCGCTCACATCACCAAAGCTGCCAACCGATTGGCCATTGATGCGGGCGCCATGGGCCTGGGCGCAGTCTTCGATCACGGCGATGCCGTGGGCGCGGGCGAGATCACAGATTGCTGCCATATCGGCAGGCCAACCGCCCAGATGCACCACGGCAATGGCCTTGGTGCGGGGTGTGATCAGCGGAGCGATGGTGGCGGCTGTGATTGCACCGGAATCGGGATCCACATCGGCGAACACCGGCTTGGCACCCAGCAGCACCGCGCTGGAGGCGGTGGCGATGAAGGTGCGCGGCGTTGTGATCAGCTCATCACCCTGGCCAAGGCAGATGGCCAGATAGGAAGCGGAGAGGGCCAGGGAGCCATTTGCCATGGCGATGGCCTGACGGCTGCCACACCACTCAGCGAACTCGTGCTCAAAAGCCTTCGTCTCCTCACCCGTCCAGGTGTTCACCTTGCCGGAGGCAAGCACACGCGTGGCTGAATCGATCTGGTCGCTATCGAATTGAGGCCAGGGGGCAAGAAACACGGGCTAAGCAGAGGAATCAGTTAGAAGACAAAACACTCGCTGGAACCCCGACTGCAGTGACACCATCGGGAAGGTCGCGCACCACGGCGGCGCCGGCACCAACGGTGACATCGGAGCCGATGCACACCTGCTGGATCACGGAAGCACCAATGCCGATCCAGCTGCGGGCGCCGATGTGCACCGCACCAGCTAGGCGAGCACCGGGGCAGATGTGCACGCCATCGGCGAGCTTAGCGTCGTGATCGACGCTGCAACCCGTGTTGAGGATGGCACCCGTGCCGATGGAAGCCTGGGCCTGCACAGCCGCCTGAGCAAACACCACAGATGCAGGACCGAGCTGGGCAGACGGCGACACCCAAGCAGTGGGATGTATGAGCACGGGTAGGTGGTAACCAGCAGCTTGAAGCTTCTCGATCCAGAGCAGGCGGGTGGCGGCATTGCCGATCGCCACCACGGCTATATCAAATTGAGCCGGTGTGCCTGCCTGCAGCGACAACGCCAGGGGGCCCAGCACAGGCCAACCGGACACCGGTAGCCATAAATCTGGGCCAGTGCAACGGTCGTCGAGAAAGGCAATGCGGGAGGCGACGCCACTGGCGAAGGCCGTCTCCGCAACTACCTTGGCGTGACCGCCCGCCCCCAGGATCAGCAGGCCGCTCATTTGTGTGCCGCAGTGCCGGTGAAGGGCGTCATGGTGGCCTCTCCGGCGGCGCTGATGCCCTGGCGACGGATAACCTTCCAAATGGTGAGCAGAAAGATCCGCAAATCGAGCCAGAAGCTCTGATGATCCACATACCAGACATCCAGGCGAAACTTCTCTTCCCAGGAAATGGCATTGCGGCCATTGATCTGGGCCCAACCGGTGATGCCGGGACGCACCTCGTGGCGGCGAGCTTGCTCGTGGGAATAGAGAGGCAGGTATTGCATCAGCAGGGGCCGCGGACCGACGAAGCTCATCTCACCGCGAAGGATATTGATCAGCTCGGGCAGTTCGTCGATCGAGGTAGCCCGCAGCAAGCTGCCGAAGGGAGTAAGCCGCTGGGCATCGGGAAGCAGGGAACCACAAGCGTCACGGGTGTTGATCATAGTGCGGAACTTGATCAGCCAAAAAGGCTGACCAAGCAAACCAGGTCTTTGTTGCCGAAAAAATATGGGTGCCCCTAAGCGCCAGCGCACAAGCAGCGACACAGCAAGCAAAAGAGGGGAAAGCAACAACAAAGCGATGGAGGCAATTGCTAAATCACAAATGCGCTTCACTAGACTCAAGGAGACGGACGCCTCTTCGCAACCGTCTTGAACATGATGGCAACATAGTCAGCCGCAAGATTTTGATAGCACCTGTTTTCAAGAAGCCAAACCCTGCCTCGAACACCAACACTTCGGCGCTCCCCTTCACTCATGCCATAAAAGCGCAAGATTTCATTCTTCAGAGCAACAACGCTACCCGGAGGCAAAAAAGAGCCACAGCAAGCCTCGTTGAGCATAGAAGGATAACCACCATAAGAGGCAATAATTGGCCTTCCCGCAAGCATGTAATCAATAACCTTATTCAACGACTGACCATATTCCCAGACTTTGGAATCAAAAACAGAAAAGTAAAGAAGATCGCAATGACTCAAGGCGTCTTGAACCATCTCCTTGGGGATCTTTGGAGGAAACGATAGATTAGGCAAATAACCATACATACTACAATACATTTCGCGAAGATCTCCACTGCCGATAGCCAAGAAATGGATATCAGGCAGATCTTTCATAAAGACCGCACACTCAAAGAAAGTATCCAATGCATTTGTAATACCAATAGACCCAACATACGCAACAATAAATTTATCGACAGGGAAGTATGCATTCAAATAATCGCTCGAAAGACGAATAGAATTAGACAGTGAGACCTCATCAACCCCCATTGGAATACAATAAGTCTGCTTATAGAATCCGAGAATATTTTCAACATGCTTGCCAAGATTTGGCATTGTTCCGACAATCGCATCCGAGCATCTATAAGCTAAATACTCAAGAGCACCAAGAAGAGCAACAAATATATTGGAGCGATTAGCCCCCCCTTCCTCGGTCAGCGTCAAAGGCCAAATATCACGCACTTCAAAGATCAAAGGGCAGTTATATATAAATCGCAACAGCAAGCCGTTTAAGATAGTAAGAAGAGAGAGGCTGGAGACGATAACAATGTTGGGGCGATTCAGCCGTTGGCGAGGGATAAATAGAAGGCGCCATTCAAAATGAAGCCAACTCAGTATTCGACGAAAAGACTTGGCTAGGTCATACTTAAGCGTACGTACCCAGCAGACATCAAGCTCGTCGATTCTTTGAATTAGATAGTGCTTAGTTAAAACGGGGGCTGAAATAAGGTGATTGGAGTCCGAAGTAATAATAGTTACCTTATGTCCTGCTCGAGCCAACTCCCTCATCAAAGAATATCCACGAACACCTGCAGACCCACAAGCAGGAAGAGATACGTACTTCGAAACGTACCAAATACTTAAAGACATACGGACGGAAGATCAATAGTTATACAAAGGACGAATGGCATTTATCACAGGAATCACATCATCGAATTCCATGCCAATAGCATCAAGATACCACTTGATATTTGGATAGCGTGGACAGTTCTCGTCTTCAACAAGAGCAAGTGCTTGATCACGAGTTAGATCTCCCTCGCGTATTTGATTACTTCGGAACGTATCGTGCTCCGTAAATCCCGCTACTGTATAATAAATATAATTGTAAAAAGCCGCCGTTCCATCACCTATCCTCCATGTAGTGTTAGTATCTGAGGAGGTCTCCCAATCGTATTGGTTAATCAGAGTGCTATCTATCTCATCTTCTTTCCAGCGATGGTAATCAAAAATATGGTAGTAGTCTGTTTTTCTGCTAAAGCTGCGATAGTATTCTCCGGACAATGTATCCCATAAAGATTTATTGAAGTATCGAGGGCTCTCCAGCATAGCCCCAAAGCGAAGGAACTGATAGCGCAGTTGCTTCAATGCACCATGTGAGTAAACTCGCTTTTCCTCAAAGTCTGGTGGAATTCCAAGAAAACCTGCTTTGAAATAAGTGACCTCCAAGGGGTTAACGCCCCACAAGTTAAGCGATAGCCCTGTTTGTTTCTTTACCGTCTCGACATAACGGAAGAAGTGCTTATCGCCTGCAGTCAGAATGCTTATCATGCCCAAATGCGGCGACTTGAGCCAAGCCCGTAGATTACTGGCGATGTTACGACGTTTTTGGCCTATATCATCAGCTATGATGATGTTTTCTATGCCGAGCTTGCCGCACATACGACTAATATTTCGACGACCCAGGTCGGTAACCATTCCCCAGTCATAAGTATATGTTATAGGCTTCATCTTTAACTCTTTAACAATTAAGTGGAGGCCATAACAGCTGTCACGGCCACCAGAAAAAGGAACGATGCAGTCATTACCATGTGAACGACGAAAAGGTTCTAGGAGGGTTTCTAATTCTTTTAGAGGCTTTGGCCGATTTCGGATCCTATAATTGTGGCAGTAATTACAGACTCCTAATTCATCAAAAGTGATAAAAGGCATCGTTTCCGTCAATATGCAGCGTGTACATCGACGGCCTTTGTAAGGCTCATATCTGAGCTTGGTTTCTTGTGATTTAAGCGAACCTAGAGATGGTATTAAGTTAGATCTGATCTGTGGCGGTTCGTGCAAAGAGGGGTCACCCAAGCTCACTGGTATATCAAGAATTAAGCCTTCTGAGCGAATTTGGGTAACATCTTGGCATTGGAGTAGGTGAATCAGTGGGTATTTTTCAGATGCAAAGTAGCTTGAATGATTCTTTGTTCCATGGAAAAGACTGCCATTATTGGAGAATAGACATAACTTGCCTATTCTTGGCAAAGCGATAGCACAAGCGACAACTCCTTCGCATAGGGCTAATATACATCTTGAGAGATCGGCAATATCGCCACCGTTTTCAAGGTGAACGGCTGCAATAGCCGCGATTACCTCGGTATCGATTTCTTGCTGCCTTACTTTTCCAATCTTACTCCACAATGCCTCATGATTAACTACGATACCATTGTGTATTACACACACTGCATCGCGGTAGATTGGCTGATTGTCAGCCATTCCATTTGTAATCAAGCGACTGTGACCCATCGCGAAGGTAGAAGAAGCGGTACCAACTTTCTCGAGCAGGGAAGTGATGGCTTGACTGGCGCGATAAACTTTATAGCCTTTATTAAGGTTAATAAGTAAGCCACTGGAATCTTTGCCACGCTGCTCTGAATGGTGTGCCAGCCGAGAGAGCTCATTTCTTGCTATGGGAGATTGGCTGACAATTCCGAAAATGCCGCACATTAGCTTCAGATAGTAGCTTTGACTTTGTATTGTTTGCCAAGAAGGGTAACCATGAACTCGGAGTGCTTGGCGCACAAAAAAGCACTGAAGCAGTGCTTAATGGCTATAGATATAATTAAACCATTAAGCCTCCAGAGCATGCTCGGGTGATGACAAACTAAGAACCCTGTTATAAAAGTCTGAGAGCTTTTGGCACTGGTGATCCCAATTGTACCAGCGCTCCACCGCTTGACGTCCATTTCGTCCCATGCGCTCAGCATCGTTGGGATGGGTGATAAGATAATCGATCGCCCTAGCAATGGCTGCAGGGTTTAGGGGATCCACCAATAGACCACAATCATTGCCGGCGATGATCTCGCGCCAGAGTGGGAAATCCGAGGCAATCACCGGAATGCCGGCACTCATATATTCGAACATCTTATTCGGCTGAGCGTCAATGTGATTGGGTAAGGGGTGAAAAGTAACTAAGCCCGCCATCGAACGAGCCAACACTTCACGAACTCCATCGCGATCAACAAAGCCCAAAGGGTTCACACGCTGCCAGCCAGCATGATCCTGAAGCCGCTTCTGAAGGCTTGCGTCGCTGAAGCAACCAGCAAGATTGAGGCGGCCCGCCGATCGGAGATGCCCCATCGCCTCCACCACATCAACGATGCCACGAATCTCAGCAATACCACCTACATAACACACCTCCGGCCGCCTTGCAGACCAACAAGTAGTTGAAGACAGCTCACTCAGAATTGGATAGTTATTAATATCTACTGTGAAAAGTTTGAGTTTTAAGAATTTATCGCGAATCAAGGGGGTGGCTGCAATAACGCCATCCAACTGGCGATACGCCCAAAACTCATAAATACGCAAAACCTGAGCGATTACCCAACGAGTTGGCTTGTTGAGATAGGGCTTGCTGAGCATCTGGCGCGGAACGTCTTCGTGCGAATCAAAAATGACACGCTTGCCGAGCTCCTTGAGCTTTAGACCAATGGGAAGTAGCTCAGGGTCATGGAGATGATATAACCCAGCATTGAGCTCAAGAGCTTTCTCAAAGACGCGACCAGGTGCATGGAGAATGCGATCACGGCGGCCGAGTGAAGCACCTACGTCATGGATGGCAATTGAGTGTAGAGTTTCATCGCTTTTTCCATCTGCCACGATAAGAGCAACCTCAAAACCATTAGCTTCAAGGGTGCGACACATTTTATGAAAGATACGTGTATCTTCGCGAGGGTGGGCAGAAGTTAGATGAGCGATAGCAATCATGACACCAAAAGATTTGATGAACAAAATGTTTACTGAAAAACCTTTGCAGATGCTGATCGTTTACAATACAACACGAGCGCAGTGGATAGGCATTGTGAAAGATCATACAGCTTTATGGTTAAACGACTAAGCACAAGTCGCGGCGCAAGTGAGGTGGGTTTACCGACATTTATTGACATTCAGACTAATGGATATCGTGAGGAAAGAATTGAACAAAAATATGAATATTTTTCGCACATCAGACTCTTTGCCGCATGCCATAACAAAAGACGCTTGGTCCCACGCAATGGATGGATAAGATTACTCAAGTAGCCTTATTCATCGTCCTCTGAGATGCATCCAAAAAAGATAAACGGAAAGCAAGGAAGACAAAAAAAGCAAACATTAATCTAAGACCTTGATCCAAAGGATGGAATACCATCCCAACAACAAAAGCCAAAGACATTGAAAAGATGAGCGGATCTTTGGGATACAGAAAAAGAGGGTAGAGAACCAAGGACAAGAATAAAAGAAGGCCGATGAGGCCAAAGCTATTAAAAACAGAAAAGAAACCAGAATCAACAGGTCCTTGATAGTCAATACCAATGAGGAAACCCAACAAATCAGTAGACTTGAATGACGCAAAAAAATCAGGCCATACTTGCGCAGTACGAGGATCAACAGAATAACCAACTGCTTGATCGCTGAACCCAAAAACGTAAAGACTATTTAGAATTCGGAAAGCAAATGCATCGCGAAGCGGGGGATATGAGAGTATTACCGCAATTAGTGCTATTGAAAAGAGTATAATCATGGGCAAACGCTTAAAGGATATACGAGTAATAAGGAAGGAGCCAATAAGAAGCATAAGCCAAGATGCTCTAGAAAAAGTAACCAGCGTTGCGAGAACTGTCAAAAAGTAAGAGGGCCATCTCTTCTCCCAAAGCAGAGGCAAGGCACAAATAGCCAATAAATCACCAAGAAGAATGGAGTGACCATCAGCAATGGAGGTAGCAGAGCCATAGGAGTTAACTGCAACTTGAGCACCTTTACTGAGTTCTAGGGCATTAGAATCAAGATAACCCTGATAAGGGTAAAGAAAAGCGATTACATGTTGAATGCTCAGAGAGCCAGAAAGAAGGTAACTATCTACAAATTGAAAAACAGCTAAAGAACTAGCAAAGACAACAAACGCTTCATACGCGCTAAAGAATTTAGTGTACGACGAGGATACTAAAGATGGATACAGGATGACGGGAGCAAAAAGAAGTGATATGCGCAGAAACGAGAGAGAAGGAGAAGTAAAGCCAAGAGATATTTGGAGTACGAAAACAAATGCTGAATACAAATTCATCAGCATAAAGAGCAGAAAAGCAGATTTGTTACTATGGATTCGTGAAGAATCAAATAGTAAGCACAGGAGCACAATAAATACAAAGAGCTCAAAGATGTAGAATGTTCGATTGTAGAGCAGAAATCCAGGAATAGTTATAAGAATCGGTGATAGCGCTAAAAGATTAGAGACTTTCATTCCGCCGAAAAGGACAAAGCCGAAAGAGTGGTGAAAAACAGACAGAAGTCAAAAATAGTGCCACAGTATTGAGAGCTACAAGGAAAGAGAGAAATCTTGAAGGGCGTAGAGCAAGACGCTGAAGAGAGGAAAAAGGATTGATTAAGTGCCAAAGAAATCGATGGTAATATCTAGAAAAGAATGGATCGCGTGTTAAATCATACAGAGTTCCTAGCTGCCGGATGTGAAGCTTCTGCTGGTAGATATTATTTGCAGGCTCGCCATCAAGATCGTACATGGACCATGTAACTTTGTCATAGCGATAAAGATTATGCTTAAGACTGATCAACCCGTCGTTCACGAGTTGGGTAGCTCTCGGGTGATATAATCTTATCTTTTGCAAAGCAAGAATGGTATATATATGGCCATTAAGAACTCGAGGAGGCTCAATAGAGGGCTGAGCATATTCTTCAAACCAAGACATACCATCAGCATCAGCTAGAACACCTCCATCTTCTATCGGCAGATCGAAAACTCTCATCGCTTCAGTTGCGGATTTCATATATGTGGATTTACCAGAGCAAATATAGGCTGATGTAAGAACTAGGGCTATTTCGGCTTGTGCCGGAGCAGAAATCCAGCCAGGCTTAAGACCGTATGTATATGGAATAGAGTAAGGCCATATTCTACTAGTTAGCTCATTGGATAGACGAGAAGAAGATTTTGACAACAAAAGATCAGAGATCGAGATAAGCTTAGAGCGCTGAGAATTACTGAGAGAATTGCAATTGCTATCAATTGAAATAATGGCTTCGCCAAGCACTGAGCTGGCTACCTGCCATGGATTTAGGTAATAGCCCGAGTCACTGGCTTTCAGGTTTACACCAAGAGAGGCATACTTGTGATCTAAAGTAGAAAGATTCTTGTTAGGAGTTAGAAGGAAGTTTCTAATGGGCATCCAGAAGCGAGCCTGCTCGGCTTCGGTATACGAAACAATGGCCGCCGACAAAAGAAACGAGGCCAGAAAGCGACGAATGCAAGCGTTACGATTCATAAGAATTGACACAATAAGCCTCCGAAAAAACCACAAGACGGTCACTTGTCAAAGCTTGAGAGGGGCCGGTGAGCGGATTGCTTCAGCTGGCATTCAGGGCTGGGGTTTGTTGCGGATAGAGCTCTCTGCCGACCGGACGCACGCGGTTGCTCAGCCGAACTGATGCGCCTCGTTGATTGGCATTCGCTTCTCGCTGGTTCCGAGCGATTCGGCCCTGGTGACTATCACCACCAGGGCGAGGGCAGGGCCTATTAAAGGTTTGTCCCAGGAGGGCCCCATCCTAGTCCCTGACTGGGTTCTTCTGGAGCCATCCCGCACCTGATCCTTGCCAAAGCCATCCATCCAGAGCCCTGCTGCAGCCACTGACATGATCAGCTTCCTCGAGGCGTTGCCGGATTGCCGCATGCGCGGTGGGGTGCGCTTTCCGCAGTGGTGGATGCTGCTGGTGGCGATCCTCTCGATCCTGAGCGGTCAGGGCTCAATACTTGGGATGGAGCGTTTCGCCAAGCGCCAACGCAAGACCCTCAATGCACTCCTCGGTACCTACATCGCCAAATCACCGTCGGACTCAACGTTCCGCTGGCTGCTGAACCAGCTGGATGTGGAAGGGTTTGAATTCCTGTTGCAGCAATGGATCACAGCGCAGCCTGGTGTGACTGAGGTGGTCGACACCCTGGACTATGACGGCAAGACGCTGCGGGGTTCGATCGCTGAGAATGCCACCGGCGCCGCGCGTTTTATCGCCCAGGTGAGCCTGTACTCCAACAGCCTCGGCGTGGCGATCGCCCAGAACACCTACGCCACCGACGGCGGCAGCGAGATCAAGGCCTTGCGGGAGCTCCTGGATCGCGTCGAGCTTGAGGGGCTGCTGGTGCAGGCGGACGCGCTGCATGCAAACCGCCCTTTTTCGCCTACCTCGAGCAGCGTGGCGCCGACTTCCTGATTGCCGTCAAACACAGCCGCAGCAAGGGCTTTCGCCTCATCTGCAATCGGCTGACCTACGGCGGCAAGACGCTGTTTGAGACCAGCCATCGCGAGCGCAAACGCGGTCGCGACCTCACCTGGACCTTGCGGGGAATGGCGGCACCGGAGTGGTTGGAGGAGCAGGGCTGCCTAAAAGTGTGATCAGGTCGTCTCTGGCGCGGTCGCCACACCTCCCAGCGCCAGCATCCCCTTGATGTCGTACGCCAGCTCCCGAAACCTTTGGCGGATTGATCGATAGCCACCGCGACGCAGCAGGTTCATCACCACCGTTCGCAGGAACGAGAACACCGCGGCACCAGTGCGATGGGCGTAGCGGTGGGCGTCCTCACCGAGCTGCGTGTCGCGGGCCCAGTGCCACTCGTTCTCAATACTCCAGCGCTGCCGGATTAGTCGCAGCAACGCGTCTGGGCTGGTCCGCAGGCTCGTGATGAACCGGTGGTAGGCCACCGCGCGCGGTTCCTTCCTCGTTCTGGTGGTGGTGATGAGCTCCACGATCCAGGCGCTGCCCGGCCAATTGGCTTTGATGTGCTCGGGTGCGTCCTTGGCCCTGAGCTCCCAGCGGGTGTGACGCCAGTGTCGTTTCTCGAAATCCGTTGCGGTGAAAGGGATTTTGCGCTTGCACTCGAACTGGCGGCCGATCTGCCGGTAAAGGCTCCTCTGGTTCGCTTTGACGGTCAGCAGGAGGTCGGCGCCCTGCTCCAGGCACCAGCGAAAAACGCCTGCGTTGTGTGCAGAGCGTCGGCTTGGATCAGCACACCATCGAGATCCATGCTGCTTAGCAGCTCTTTGAGCGCTGCCTTCTCGCTGAATTCATGGGGGTCGTAGGTCTTCTGCGCGAGTGCCACGCCGAGGGCTCGCGCGTAGACAGTGACCTGAGCAACGAACCGGTGGTTGCCGTCCTCCGTCTCGATGGCTGAACCCCGTAGGGTCTTGCCGGCACACACCAACTGATCCAGATTCTCTGCCCCACCTGGGATCCTGGGCTGACTGAAAGTCGATTCACCCCGTTGCTGTGGGGTTGATGCCAACCCAGCCGAGCATTCGGCTGATGTCGTGCGCCACGGCCATCACGCCGGCACGAATGGAGCAAAAACCGTTGCAGCGCAGCAGATTCAGAGCCAAGGTGCGCAGTAGTGCCAACACCTGCTCTCCATTGCGCTGGGCGTAGCGATGGGCGTCCTCGCCCAGCTGGGTGTCACGAGGCCAGTGCCACTGGTTTTCGATTGCCCAGCGCTGACGCACAAGCCCTAGCAAGGCTTTGGGGCTGGTGCGCAAGGTGGTGAAGAAGTAGCGCAGGTGATCAAACCGCTTGCCGTCTCGCCTGCCGGTGCTCACCAGCTCAATGATCCAGCTGGCACCAGCCCAGCGCTCGCGAATGGTCTCAGTGGCATTGCGGGCACGCAGAGTCCATCTCACATGGCGACCACGGTGCTGCGAAAAAGTGGGAGGCCTTCTGTTCGGAGGACGCGGAAGGCTGACCAGCGCCGCTCATCGCCTCAAGGCGATCGAGCTGATCTACGAGGCTCATGCCGCTGGTGCGGGCCTGGTCAGCGCCTGCAGCGAGATCGGCATCTGTCTGCGCACCCTCAAGCGCTGGCGGAAGGCCGTGCTCGGTGATGGCGTTGGTCACGATCGTCGTAAAGGCAGTCCACGCCGTGTCTTGCAGAGGCTGAGCGAGGAAGAGCGACAGCGAATTCTGCTGACTTGCAACCAGCCGCAGTACGCCGCATTGCCACCAGGTCAGATCGTGCCGGCCCTCGCTGATCAGGGGCTGTATATCGGCTCAGAGAGCAGCTTTTACCGCGTGCTCCATGCCCATGGACAGGTGCATCGGCGCGGTCGAGCGCGGACACCACAGGAACCAAGAGCCGTGCCAAGACTCAGAGCCGCAGGTGCCAATCAGGTGTGGAGCTGGGACATCACCTACTTGCCCACCACCGTGCGTGGGATCTGGCTGTACCTCTACCTGGTGATCGACGTCTGGAGCCGCAAGGTCGTGGCCTGGGATGTTGATGAGCGTGAAGATCCAGCCATTGCAGCGGATCTGGTCAGTAGGGCTTGTTTGAGGGAACGGATCAGCAAGGGGCGAAAGCCGCCACTGATCCTGCACGCTGATAACGGCAACGCCATGCGTGCCGCCACGCTGGAGTGCCGTCTGGAAGAACTGGGTGTGCTCAGGTCGTTCTCACGGCCGCGCGTCAGCAATGACAACCCGTACTCCGAATCCCTGTTCCGGACAGTGAAGTACCGGCCTGATTACCCCCGCAAGCCCTTTGCCTCCAAAGAGCAGGCTTGTCAGTGGGTGGCCGCGTTCGTCGATTGGTACAACCACCAACACCGCCACAGCGGCATCAAATTCGTGACGCCCCAGCAACGTCACGATGGCCAGGCCGTGGAGATCAGCCGCCACCGCGCTGTCGTCTACGAACGAGCCAGGCAGCTCAATCCAAGGCGTTGGTCACGATCAACCAGGTGTTGGCGTCAACCGGAGGTGGTTTGGATCAATCAGCCGACAGATGATCTCGATGGAGAACAGAAGCTACCGTTGATGCAGGCCGCCTGAACGGCAGCCAAGGAGTGACACCTTTCCTGAAAGTCACCGCTGCGGCGCAGCTTGTTTCAGCGATTGTGACCCGATAAACTGGCCTCAATCAGGGCAATCGACGATTGCTACAACAACTGCACGCTGCAGATGTACCGAAAAACCCATAACGGCCAGCTTTCG
>Ga0194129_10006637_pt1 | contig 14090 bp, 14 predicted proteins | sample TA2KigCa35mmetaG_FD_150862 | JGI IMG/M metagenome (GOLD analysis project Ga0194129, IMG submission 150862) | Freshwater microbial communities from Lake Tanganyika, Tanzania - TA2015038 Kigoma Deep Cast 35m | ecosystem: Environmental > Aquatic > Freshwater > Lake | place: Tanzania: Lake... | reverse complement strand
TTCACAGCGCTCCGCCCGTAGAACTCTCCCGGGCTCGCCACGATCCCGAGCGTGGCGGCGAGGTGTTCGAGGAACTCCCAGGGGTTGGGAGTTGGCACCCACAGGTAGAAGCCTCCGTCCGGCATGGGCGCAGGGTGACCGGCGGCAGTGAGGATCGCAGCGAGTCGGCCGAGACGAGTCCGGTAGCGGGAGCGTTGCTCCTCGACGTGGACCTGGTCACCGAGTGCGGCGACCGCGGCGGCCTGCGCCGGTCCCGGAACCATCAGTCCGGCGTGCTTGCGGACCTCGGTGAGGTACCCGACCAACTCCGGGTCTCCGGCATAGAACCCGGCACGGACACCAGCGAGGTTGGAACGCTTCGACAGCGAGTGGACTGCGAGCACACCATCCACGCCTGCTTCCAGGATGGTGCGTCCGGGCGGGAGTCCCGGTGCAGCCGGCTCGCCGGCCCAGGTGAACTCGACGTAGCACTCATCGGAGCAGACCGGGACGTCGCTGGAGCGACCCCATTCGGCAGCGGCAACCAGATCGTCAAGACCTCCAGCCGGATTCCCCGGCGTATTGACCCACAGGACGAGTGCCCGAGCGGCATCGTCGGGATCGATCGCTGTCAGGTCGATCCGCCAGTGCTCGTCGACTGGCACCGGGACCGCACGACATCCGGCGAGCAGTGCCCCCATGGCGTATGACGGGTAGCTCACCGCCGGATACAGCACCGTGTCCCGGTCGGGTCGGCGCAGGCGGAGCCAGTGCGGAAGGCCGGCGACGAACTCCTTGGTGCCGATACACGCAGCAACGGTTGCCGGGTCGATGTCCACTGCGAGGCGTTCAGCGAACCACGTCGAGGCCGCCTGCCGGAACGCTGTGGTGCCGACCGACGGCGGGTAGCCGGCGACGTCCCGGCCGAGGGCGCGCACGACCGCCGGTGACGGCTCGTCGCACGGTGTGCCGACCGATAGGTCCACGGCACCCCCGGGAAGCGCAGAGGCCACAGCCCGCACGGCGTCGAGCCGGTCGTAGGGATACGGCGGTGGCCGGAAGGGTTCGCTCACCCCGCCACCTCCGTGCCGCCGTCGGCGAACTCGTTGAACCTGCCGATCACCCTCGGGTCGAGTCGGGCCGACACGGTGATCCCACCCTCACCGGCCCGCTCGCTCAGGATCTCCCCGCTTCTGTGCAGAGCGGCGATGACGTCACCGCGGCTGTAGGGAACGAACAGTTCGACAGGCTCGGTCAGCGCACGGAGACGATCGCTGATGCGCCGGAGGAGGTTCTCGATCCCGGCACCGGTGGCAGCGGAGATCGCCACCGAACCGGGGTGGATCTCCGCCTGGAGGGCGGCGGCCGGACTGAGGTCGGACTTGTTGAACACCAGGAGTTCCTCGGACAGGTCGGCCCCGATCGATGCGAGGACGCTGTGCACCGCTTCGATGCATGCGTCGGGATCAGGCGCAGACCCGTCAACGACGTGCAGGACGACATCTGCGGTGTGGACGACCTCGAGCGTGCCTCGGAACGCCTCGATGAGCTGATGCGGCAGCTTGCGGACGAAGCCGACCGTGTCGGTGCACAGCACCGTCTCCCCACCCGGGAGGTCAAGTCGTCGGGTGGTGGAGTCCAGCGTGGCGAACAGCCGGTCCTCGGCGAGGACGCCGGCGTCGGTGAGCCGGTTCAACAGAGTCGATTTGCCGGCGTTGGTGTAGCCGACCACCACCACGTGACGCAGTGCCGAGCGGTCCCGCGACTTCCGCTGGGTCTCCCTGGTTCGAGCGATCGACTGAAGATCTGCGGTCAACTTGTGCATCTGTCGAGTGATGCGGCGCCGGTCGATCTCGAGTTGGGTCTCGCCGGGTCCTCGCCGAGCTCCGATGCCGCCCGCCTGTTGGGACAAGCTCTGACCACGTCCTCTCAGACGAGGCAACCGGTATCGGAACATGGCGAGCTGGACCTGCGCCACGCCTTCCTGACTGTGGGCGTTCTGGGCGAAGATGTCGAGGATCACCGCCGTACGATCGATTGCCGATCGGCCCAGGATCTTCTCGAGATTGCCCTGCTGCGCCGGGGACAGTTCGTCGTCGAACACCACGGTGTCGCAGTCGAGTTCCTCGGCACGCTCGAGTATCTCGTCGACCTTGCCCCGGCCGACGTAGGTCGCTGGATCCGGTGCCGGACGCCGCTGGGTGAGGCGGCCGACGACGTCGGCGCCGGCGGTGTCGACGAGGAGTTCGAGCTCGTCGAGCGACGAGTCGGTGGCCTCGTCGTCGTGCGGAGGGAAGCTGACGCCGACCACGAGAATCCGCTCCCGGAACGTCCGCTCGATCAGGCCGTCCCGTTCACCACCGAATTCGCCGAATCCCCCGCGGTGGCTGGGTTGGCTCACTGGACCAACCAGTCGGCGACCTCGATGGTGCCGACGAACACCGACGGCCCGATGAGCGAGAGGCTGCCGTCGTCACCAACGACGACCTCGACGGATCCACCCGGCATGTGCACAGTGACGTGCGACCCGACCAACCCGAGTTGGTGCAGGGCCCAGGTCGTGGCGACGGCCCCCGACCCGCACGCCTGCGTGACACCGACACCTCGCTCCCACACGGCGACTGCGATCTCGTCGTCGTCGACGACGGCCGCTGCGTGGACGTTGACCCCTGCCGGGTACCCCGACTCGACCTGCGGGCCGATGTCGGCGATGGCGAGTGCGCCCGGCGTGTCGGTGACCAGCACCACGTGCGGGTTGCCGACGTCGACGCTGATGCGATGGCGGGCCGGCACTGCCTCTGCTGTGCGGAGGATGCCCGGCCCGTCGCCGGCATGGCCGAAGTCGACCCGTGTCACGAGTTCGCTGGACGGTTCACCGCGGACGGTGCGCACCGCTCGCAGACCGGAGAGGGTCTCGACCACGACGGCACCCTCGGATCGTCCGGACGATCGGAGGACTTCCTGGGCGAGGCACCGCAACCCGTTTCCGGAGACCTCTGCTTCGGAACCATCGGCGTTGAGCAGGACCATGGCCACGTCCGCCTCGGCGTGGGTCGGTGAGCGTCCGAGGATCAGCCCGTCGGCTCCGATCCCGGTGCGTCGGGCGCACACGGCGGCAGCGAAATTGTCCGGGAGCGACACCGGATCGCCGAGCAGGACGAGGAAGTCGTTCGCCAGGCCGTTGAGCTTGCTGAGTCTGATCATGATGAGCCCGCAACCGGAGGGCTCCCGGAGGCTACTTCGCTCCAGTGCCGATCGATGCGCCCGGCGAGATCGGCGGGATCCGTGTCGAGTGCGTCGAACCAGGTGATCCTGGGGTCACGCCGGAACCACCGAACCTGTCGGACGGCGAGACGGCGGGTCCGCACGACGATCAACTCGATGGCATCCTGCAGGCTCGTCTCGTTGCGGAGGTACGCGAGCAGCTCCCGATAGCCGAGCGCCTCCCGGGCGGTTCGCGACGGCCCGCCCGGAACGTCGCGCAACCGCTCCACCTCAGCGAGCAACCCGCTGTCGAGTTGCGCCTGCAGCCGGGACCTGATGCGCACTTCGAGGATGTCGCGAGGCACGCGGAGCCCGACCTGGACGTAGCGGTTCGCCGGGTAGGCGGCCAAACCGGGACCACTGTCGGAGAACGGGCGGCCGGAGCCGATCGTCACCTCCAGGGCCCGGAGGACCCGTCGGCGGTTGCCGGGCGGGATGCGAGTGGCGGCGATCGGGTCGAGTCGGATGAGTCGTTCGAAGAGCACCCCGGTGTCGGGTTCGGTGTCGAGCTCTGCAGCGACGTCGTCGAAGCGAGGTGGCAGGGCGAGCTGGTCGGTGACGGCTCGGACGTACAAACCGGTGCCACCGACGAGGACGGCGGCGACCCGGCGATGGTGGAGGTCGGCGAGCACGGTGGTCACTGCGGGGGCGAACTCACTGACGGAGTACTCCTCGTTGGGATCGATCACGTCGAGAAGGTGATGTGGCACCTCGGCCCGGGCGGCGGCCGAGGGTGAGGCCGTCCCGATGTCCATGCCGCGGTACACCGCCATGGAGTCGCAGCTGATGATCTCAGCGGACGTCGACGTCGACTGGCGTCGCCGAACGACATCGAGCGCCACGTTCGACTTGCCAGAGGTCGTTGCCCCGACGATCACGAGCGGGCGCTCGACGATCACCTCTCGTCCGCCAGCGGCTCGGCGTCATCCGCAATCGAGTCGGCGTGAGTGGACAGGACCGCAGCGAGGACCCACCAGTCAACCTGCTCGACGGTGGGCATTGGGGCGGGGTACGCCGCTGCGAACGCCGGCGCCACGCCCGGACCGAACGTCGCCACGAGCGACAGCAGCGCCACGGCCACATCACGGGCCGCTGGAGCATTGGCGGAACAGGACCAGTTCACGAGACCGACCGCTGCCCCGTCGCGCACGTGGAGGCGGGCGAGCGTCGGTTGGCCGTGGGTGGTCACCGGCGCAGCGTCACGATCCGGATCGGCTCCGGCATCGAGAGCGGTGAGCAACTCGGGGACCGTCAGGTGCCGGTAGGCGGCCGCATCGATGCGGTCGAGCGAACCGGCCCCGGCGAGTCGATCCTCGAGGATCCGAGCGACGATGAGCCGATCGATGGTGGAACGGGATGCATCGGGCGGGAGTTGGTGCAGCGTCCCGAGCACCTCGGCGAGCAGGGTGACGGTTCTGGCGGGTTCAGCGAGGTAGGTCGGGTCATCTGCGCGGACGCCCTGATCGCCACGCAATCGGTCGCCACTCAACCGGCCGCCACCGGGATCCGGGTGCGATGGGTCGGCACTGCGAGCACGTCGAGCAGCTCACCGACGAGGTGGGTCTGGGTGGCGTCGATGACCCGCACCGTGGCGTACGTTCCCGGGCGGAGCGCAGGGGCGGTCGGGAAGTGCACCAACCGGTTCTGGCGGGTGCGGCCGGAGCTGCGACTGGCGTCGCGCTTGGATCGGCCCTCGACGAGCACTTCCTCGATCATCCCGATGCGGTCCCGGTTGGCGAGCAACGATGAGCGTTCCAGCACGATCCGGAGCCGAGCGAGTCGATCGACCGACGTCTGGTGCGGCACCAGCGGCTCGAGCTCGGCCGCCTCGGTCCCGGGGCGCGGCGAGAAGATGAACGTGAACGCCGAATCGAAGCCGACCGCCGCAGCGAGCTCGACGGTGCACTCGGCATCTCGGTCGGACTCCCCGGGGAATCCAACGATGATGTCGGTGGTCACTGCGAGGTCTCCCACCGCACTCCGGGCGGCGGCGACACGCTCGAGGTAGCGCTCTGCTGTGTATCCCCGGTGCATGGCACTGAGCACCCGATCGCTCCCGGACTGCAGGGGCAGGTGCAGGTGTTCACAGACGCTGTCGACCTCGGCCATGGCGGCAATCGTCTCAGGCCGGAGGTCCTTGGGGTGCGGGCTCGTGTAGCGAACGCGCCGGATACCGGGAACGGCGCCGACGGCCCGGAGCAGATCGGCGAACAGCGGCCGTGCCGATCGCTGCCCGTCGACTGCGGCAGCCCAGGCGTCGCCAGCGAGGTGCGCATCGTCCGGGCCGGCGTCTCGTCGCAGGCGGAGGGTGAGGTCGCGACCGTAGGAGTTGACGTTCTGTCCGAGCAGTGTGACCTCGGTGACCCCTTCGGCGGCCGCTCGGGTGACTTCGGCGACGATGTCACCGAAGGGCCGGCTCGCTTCTGGGCCCCGGACACTCGGCACGATGCAGAACGCACAGGAGTTGTCACAGCCCACCTGGATGGTGACCCACGCCGCGTGGCCCCGCTCACGCACGACCGGTAGGGCCGAGGGGAACAACTCGTGGTCCTCGACGGCCGCGGCTGAGAGGATCTCGACTTGTTGTTGGCCGGTCTGTCGGGCCGCAGAGAGCAGGTCGAGGGTCCGATGGACGTTGTGCGTCCCGAGGACCACATCGACGTGCGGAGCGCGCTCGGCGATGAGGTCCTGATCCTTCTGTGCCAGGCAGCCGGCGACGACGATCTCGACCTCGGGACGGCCCTCCTTGAGTGACTTGAGGTGACCCAACGTGCCGTAGAGGCGGTTGTCGGCGTTCTCCCGGATGCAACAGGTGTTGAGCACGATGACGTCAGCGTCGCCGTCATCGCTGGCCGGCTCCAGTCCAACGGACTGGAGCAGACCAGCGATGCGCTCGGAGTCGTGCTCGTTCATCTGACACCCGAAGGTGCGAATCAGGTACCTTCCGGCCACGCCGACAGCGTAGGGCCTGCGCCAGCGGGTCAGTCCAGCGTGATCGGCAGGTCGTCCGGATCCACCGCATCACCGGCAGAGTCAGCGGACTCGGCGGTTGGATCCTGATGGATCCCGACCTGACGCAGGACACGGTCCTGGATCTCGACCATGATCTCGGGGTTCTCCGTGAGGAACGTCTTGGCGTTCTCCCTGCCCTGACCGAGCTGCTCGCCCTCGTAGGTGTACCAGGCACCGGACTTCTTCACGATGCTGTGTTCGACAGCGATGTCGAGCAGGGAGCCCTCTCGGCTGATGCCCTTGCCGTACATGATGTCGAACTCGGCCTGCCGGAACGGTGGTGCCACCTTGTTCTTGACCACCTTGACCCGTGTCCGATTGCCCACGACCTCAACGCCGTCCTTGATGGATTCGATCCGGCGGATGTCGAGGCGAACTGATGAGTAGAACTTCAGCGCTCGGCCACCCGGGGTGGTCTCCGGCGAACCGAACATCACTCCGATCTTCTCCCGGAGCTGGTTGATGAAGACACAGATCGTGTTGGACTTGTTGAGGTTCGAGGTGAGCTTGCGGAGCGCCTGTGACATGAGGCGGGCCTGCAGGCCCACGTGACTGTCGCCCATCTCGCCCTCGATCTCCGCTCGAGGGGTGAGGGCCGCCACCGAGTCGATGACGATGACGTCGATCGCACCGGAACGCACGAGCATGTCGGTGATCTCGAGTGCCTGCTCGCCCGTGTCGGGCTGGGAGATGAGGAGCTCGTCGACGTCGACACCGATCCGACCGGCGTACACGGGATCCATGGCGTGTTCGGCGTCGATGTAGGCGCACACGCCGCCGTTGCGTTGGGCCTCGGCCACGATGTGCATGGCCAAGGTGGACTTGCCGGAGGATTCGGGGCCGTAGACCTCCACCACGCGGCCGCGTGGCAGGCCGCCCACACCGAGGGCGATGTCGAGCGCCAGCGCTCCGGTGGAGATGGACTCCACTGCCATGGTGCCCTTCTCGCTCATCTTCATGACCGAGCCCTTGCCGTACTGCTTCTCGATCTGGCTGAGAGCCATCTCGAGCGCCTTCTCTCGTTCCATGTTGTTGACCTCTCTTCCGGTTGGGGGTTGGAAGCGACCATACGGAAGGGCTGTGACAGCGACCCCGGCTGGCTGCACCAGCGTAGTTACGAACAGGTGTTCGTACAAGCATTTCCCGACAATCTCCGGGGGGATCGAACACTCGGAGGGATCGAACGCCCGGTTGGATCCAACGGAGGCGGAGTGAGCGGGATCCAGCCCGAGTTCAGTCGCAGCACGACTCAACCGCAGCAGCGCTCAGCCGCTGCGGAAATCAGATGTAGCCGGGGCCCCCGGTCGCCTGAGCGGAGCGCTCCGAGATCTGTGCCCGCATCCCCTGCAACTGCTGTTGAGCCTGCACCTGCTGGGCGACGAGCATCGCCTGGATCCCGTGGAACAACCCCTCGAGCCAGCCGACGAGTTGGGCCTCGGCGAGTCGGATCTCGGCGTCGGTCGGGGTGCTGTCCGGCCGGAAGGCGAACGAGAGACGCTCGAGTTCTGCTGAGAGTTCCGGGGACAGTGCCGCCTGGAGCTGATCGATCGAGGACTCGTACACCGATCGCAGCTGCTCGCGGGCCGGGTCGTCGAGCTCGATGGATCGGAGCTCCTCGAGCAACTGCTTGGCCATGGCACCGATCCGGATCACGGTCGCCGGCGAGGTCACGTCGGCCACCGACTCCTCGGCCGCAGCAGGGCCGTCGGAGATCACGAGGTCGGGACTGACCACCGCACCGTCGAGCGCACCGTCGAGCGCACCGTCCGGGGCACGGTCCGGAGCATCGTCCTCGATCGGGACAGCGGAACCTGCGGGATCACCTTGATCAGACACGGCCGATGATCCTAGGCGAGTGGAACCGACCGGTTCGGGGACGAACGCACCGGCTCAACCGACAGCAGCGAGGAGCGGCACCCAGACCTCCTCTGCCGTCATCGAACCGTGGCGGCCGATCAGGTGGAACGGCCCCGTGTCGGCCGGATCCTCGAACGCCACCGGCTCCCGGGCCACCAACGCCACATCACCGAGCCGGGACGCCGGCAGCGGCAGCACCTTGGGCCCGAACCAACACTCGTCGAGCACCTGCTCCCGGGTCACCACCCAGGCGAGGTCTCCGTGACGCTCGGTGGCCAGGTCCTCGAGCTCCCGAGCGGCGCCGGGAACCGCATGGAGCCAGCGGAACCGGGCCTCGCCCGATTGCGCCACGAGCAGCGAGTCGATCTCCGCCCCGAGGGGGACGATCCGGTCACCCACCTCGACCTGACCGTGGTCGGCGGTGATCACCAGGGCCACACCCGCCGGCAGCGACTCGAGCAGGAACTCCACCATCCGGTCGACGAACACGAGTTCCGCGTCGTAGTGGCCGCCGAGTCCGTACTCGTGCGCCACCTTGTCGATGCCGTCGTAGTAGGCGTAGACGAACGGCTCCCCCGCTCCCACCTGTCGCAGGATCTCCGCAACGAGCGTCGAGGGCATTCGGTAGGGAACGTGGCGGCACCCGGCGAGGTGCGCTCGGGTGAACCCCGAATCGCGGAACTCGGCGCGGGTGACCACCGGCGGTCGGTGACCCTCGAATGGTGATGAGGGCTGGAACGCCTCGGGCGGGAGTGACTCCCGGGCATCGCCCTTGGCGTTCGACCAGCGCAGGACGTTGAGGACGTCACCATCGACGAGGATCCGGTACCCAACGACACCGTGCTCCCCCGGTGGCAGCCCCGTGCAGATGCTCGTGAGTGCGGTGGCCGTGGTCGTCGGTGCCACCGTCGTGATCGCTGCGCCGTCCATGGCGGTCAGGCCCCGGAGGAACTGACGCCGCTCCTGCATCTGGGTCCAACCGAGGCCGTCGAGGACGAGGAACACGACCTGCTCCGCACCACGGACGACATCGGGCATCCACTCGGGGCACCGGGCAGGATCCTCGACGAGCGGCGTCGCCAAATTGGTTGTGCACGGACCGTCGTAGACGGGCAACACCGGATCCGACGAGCCGTGGTCTTCGGGATCCACCAGCGTCCTCCTCGCCGGTTCACCCAGATCGGGTCGCCAACCGGCAACCGGCCTCGGCACCCGGCACGTTAAGCCTCCTAACACGCTACCGAGGTGGACCCCCTCCAGGAAGTTCACCCTGCCTACAGTGGATCCGTGAAGGTGTCGACCAGAGGTGACTACGCCAGCCGGGCCCTGCTCTCCCTGGCGCTGCACCGCCGGCACGGACCCACGTCGGTCCGCGACATCGCCGAGCGAACCGGATTGCCTCAGCCGTACCTCGAACAGATCCTGCTCGCCCTGAAGGGGGCGGGGATCGTCCGGTCGAAACGCGGTGTCGGTGGCGGCTACCTGCTGGCACGGGAACCAGCAGAGATCACACTCGCTCAGATCGTCGCCGCAGTGGACGGCCCGATCCGCGCCGGCGACTTCGGCGAACCCCACACCGGTGGCGCCTGTGACCACGAGGGCCAGTGCGTGCTGTTGTCCATCTGGGGCGACGTCAGCCGACGCATGCGCAGCATCCTCGACGGCTACACCCTCGCTGATCTGCAGGAGATGACCGAGGGGAATCGGGACTGGCCGACCTGATCGCAGACGCCCGGTCGCTCAGACCGGCGGATTCGACTGCGACCGGAGTTCCCCGAGCACCGCATCGAGCTCCGTCGCCAGGGGAGAGCTGAACGACACCCGCTCGCCGGAACCGGGGTGGTCGAAGGACAGCTCACGGGCGTGGAGGAACGGGCGATTGAGGGAGAGGACCGGGCGCTGCGGGCCGTACAGGTCGTCGCCGATGACCGGGTGACCGATCGAGTCGAGGTGGACCCGGATCTGATGGGTCCGGCCGGTGTCGAGTCGACAGGTCAGGAGAGCGAGCGGCTGCGGTTGGGAGAACACCTCGTCGACCTCGTAGTGCGTCCGGGCCTCCCTGCCGTCGACGGTCACCGTCATGCGCAACGGGTTGCGCCGGGAACGTCCGACTGGGGCATCGATCAGGCCGCGCTCGTGCTCCGGCACACCTCGGACCAGCGCCGAGTAGACCCGCTCCACCTCATGGGCCGACAACTGGGCCACGAGGTCGTCGTACGCCGCCGGGTTCAGCGCCACCACGAGCAGACCCGAGGTGCCCCGATCGAGCCGGTGGACCAGGCCCGGCCGGGCCGGGTCTCCGACACCGTCGGGCCGGGCCGGATCGAGTTGGGGAAACTCAGCGAGGAGTCCGTTGACCAGCGTGGCCCCTCGGTGTCCCGGCCCGGGGTGAACGACCAGACCGGCGGGTTTGTCGATCACAGCGATGTCGTCATCGGAGTGGACGACGACGAACTCGACCTCGGGATCAGCGACTAGCGGCAGTGGCTCGGGTACCGGATCCACGATGACCGAGAGGTGCGCTCCTGCGGCGAGACGACGAGAGACACGCCGCTCGGCAGAGCCGTCGAGGAGAACCTGCCCGGCGGCAACGGCATCGGCGGCGGCCGAACGACTGCACCCCGTCAGCATGGAGACAGCACGATCGATCCGCTCACCCGCAAGGGGTTCGGGGACGTCGAACTCCCGGAACGTCTCAGGAGGGGGCTCGTGATCCACCGGGTTCGAACACCATCGAGATGGCCAGCAGGATTCCGCCGAGGACGACGGCGGTGTCAGCCACGTTGAAGATCGGCCACCACTGCAGATCGATGAAGTCCACGACCGATCCCGAGAACGGTCCGGACTCCGCCCGGGTGATGCGGTCGACCACGTTGCCGAGCGCACCCCCGATGACCACCCCGACCAGCACCAACTGGACCCGGGAGGTCAACGAGCGGGCCACCACGAGGAGGCCAACGACGATGCCCACCGCCACCACGCCGATGAGCCACCCCCGATCTCTGCCGACCGAGAACGCCATGCCGGTGTTCTCGGCATAGTTCAACCGCAGGGTCCAGATCAGATCGATCGGCTCACGCACCGACTGCTCCGGGCAGTAGGGGGGATCACACAGCCGGGTGACCGCCCAACGCTTGGTGACCTGGTCGAGGACCAGCACCCCCAGCGCAGGCACGGCGACCAACGCCCAGCGACCCCGACCCACTCGGTCCGGGGTGCGCTCAGCGGAGTCGGCTGCCGCGGAACTCGACACGCTCCCTCGCCCACGGAATGACCTGGAGCCGCTCCTTGGGGATCCTCTGGCCCGACACCTCGCAGATGCCGTAGACGCCGCGCTCGATCCGAGCGAGTGCCTCGTCGATCTCATCGACGATCCCGCTCGCCTGCCGGGCGAGGTGGAGGTCGAAGTCCCGCTCGACGGCGATTGAGTCACCCTCACCGCCTTCGTCATCGAACTGCGTGTCGCCGGGCTCGCGATCCTGAACGAGCGAGTCCGCCTCGGCCCGGAGATGCTGGGCCTGCTCGAGATGTTCGGTTCGGCTCGCTAGGAGCAGTTCCCGCTGCGTGTCGATGAACGCACCGTCGTAGGGCTTGGCCGAGACCTTCTTCACCGGGGTGGACTGAAGCGAAAGCCCGGTCGCCTTCTTGGCCGGAGCCTTCTTGGCCGGAGCCTTCTTGGCCGGAGCCTTCTTGGCGGGAGCCTTCTTGGCGGGAGCCTTCTTGGCGGGAGCCTTCTTGGCGGGAGCCTTCTTGGCCGGAGCCTTCTTGGCCGGAGCCTTCTTGGCGGGAGCCTTCTTGGCGGGAGCCTTCTTGGCCGGAGCCTTCTTGGCGGGAGCCTTCTTGGCCGGAGCCTTCTTGGCCGGAGCCTTCTTGGCCGGAGCCTTCTTGGCGGGAGCCTTCTTGGCGGGAGCCTTCTTGGCCGGAGCCTTCTTGGCGGGAGCCTTCTTGGCGGGAGCCTTCTTGGCGGGAGCCTTCTTGGCCGGAGCCTTCTTGACAGCCACGGTGCGTTCCTTCAGTGGGGTCGGTTGAGTCGGAGCACCCTAGCGGGTGATCCGGATGACTCAGCGACGCCAGCCGAACCGGCGGTTGTCGTCCTCGTCCTCACCTTCGAAGAACGCCTGCATCGCTGCGTCGGCAGCACCGTCGTCACCTGCCGACGCTTCTCCTTCGGCCGGGGCGTGGTCGTCGGGGAGAGACTCGGCGACCTGGGACCACGATCCGGGCGCCCAGTCACCGGAGCCGTCGACGGCTGGGTCGGCCGGTGCGGGATCAACGACGACCACCTCGTCGACCGCAACGATTTCCGCTCCGGCCGGGAGCACCTCATCGGGGTGAATCGACAGGGTGGCCCGGGCCCCGAGGCGATCCGGGTCGGTGGCGATCCGTGCGAGTTCCTCCGCGGTCCTCGTCAGATCCTCGCGGTAGCCGGCGAGGCGGGCCTCGAGCTGGGTGATCACATCGCCGAGCTGAGCCCGGCGGTCCTCGAGCCCCACGACCTCGTCCTGGGCCCGGACTCGGCGCTCGGCATACTCCTGTTCGGCCTGGATCCGGGCCCGACGGATCAGTTCGTCGGCTTCGGCCTGAGCCTCGCCGAGTTGGCGATCCGCCCGGGACTTGGCCTCACCGAGGACGACCTGGGACTGCTGGCGGGCGTCAGCCTCGATGGCCTCGGCGGTGCGCCTCGCCATGAGGAGGGTGCGAGCCGCCTGATCGACCTCGGCCTGCTCACTGACCGCAGCAGCCGCCGAGGCAGCTGCCCCGGCCTGATTGGCAGCGGCGACGGACTGGGTGGCCCGCTGCTCTGCGGCCGCAGCCCGTTGGCCAGCCTCGGCGATCTTGCCATCGGCGATCGCCACCGCCTGCTCGAGTTGGCGGTGACGGGCGAGCAACTGGGCGAGGGCGGTGCCGGCCTCCTCGAGGAAGGTCTCGACCTCCTCGGTGTCATAACCCTTGCGACGTTCGGTGAACTCGATCGTCTCGAACAGTTCTGGAGTGAGTTCCATGGCGGCAAACTGTAGTCCGCGGGCCTCGAAATAGTCCCGATCCTGAACGTGGACGGCGTGATCAGAGTCCTCGGACGAGGTTCTGCAGGAAGAACAGGACGAACAACACCAGCATCGGTGAGAGGTCGAGCGCCGCTCCGCCGAGTCGAACCGGGGGCAGGACACGCCGGATCGGACCGAGGAGCCACTCCGTGGCAGTGAACGTGAACCGTTGTGCTGCGTTCAGGAGATCGCCCCCCGGCGGGAACCAGGAGAGCACGATTCGCACGAAGATCAGGACGATCAGCACGGTGATCGCAAGTGACAGAAGTCCACCGATGCTCACGTCGAGGATCCGATCTGCAATGAGACCAACGGGATCTCAGTTGTCGCCGTAGTCGCCGTCACGCATTCGCTGACGCTCGTCCTCGGAGATGTGGGTACCGGCGGGTGAGAGCAGGAAGACCTGATCGCCGACTCGCTCCATCGACCCGTCGAGCCCGTAACAGAGCCCTGAGGAGAAATCGATGACGCGTCGCGACACCTCACGGTCGAGGCCCTGGAGGTTCAAGATGACCGGTTGGGACTGACGGAAGGTATCGCCGACCTCCTGCACGTCGTTGAAGTGGTCCGGCACGACGAGATGGGGCTGACCAGTGCTCGGCAGCGGGCGGACGACGCCCCGAGAGTCGGAGGACTCGAGCGCCGAGGAGCCGTGGGTATCGTCGGTGTCATCGAGCACGCGAACGCCGCCGTCAGTCTCGTCGAGTCCACGGGAGCGACTCTGGATCGGGGTGACCGTGGCTCCGGTGGTCACCACGACATCGCCGTCGAACTCGTCGTAGTCATCGTCGTACTGCTCGTCGACCTCGGCGGCCGGGCGGCTGAGCGGCTCGTAGGGATCGCTGCCCAGTCCGAGCCACGATTTGGCGTTGTTCATCCAGTTCGACATGTCACTCTCCGCGATCGTGCGGGCCTGCTCCCTGATCGAGGCGA
>Ga0194129_10006635_pt1 | contig 14092 bp, 5 predicted proteins | sample TA2KigCa35mmetaG_FD_150862 | JGI IMG/M metagenome (GOLD analysis project Ga0194129, IMG submission 150862) | Freshwater microbial communities from Lake Tanganyika, Tanzania - TA2015038 Kigoma Deep Cast 35m | ecosystem: Environmental > Aquatic > Freshwater > Lake | place: Tanzania: Lake... | reverse complement strand
CAAAATAACCCGCCAAAAGTCCAGGGCTTCGCCATTGAGCAGGTCGGTATCGCTGCGGCGACCCCGGCGCATCCCCACCCCTCCAAAGAGCTGATCCACAAAGCCCCGCAGTTTCCACAGCCAGGTACCGTAATACCAACCGGTTTTGCCACCAATGCGCCAGATTCGATCCAGCGCGGCATCGGGGTCTTGGAGCTGGCGCTGCCGCGCATCCACAAAACAACCGTTGGTGGGGACTTCAATATAATTGGCAATGCCCTTTCCTAACACATTGCTGGTTTGGGCGTCTTTCCACGAAGACAGGACCTGGTTTTGTTCAATTTTGTCAAAGGCAAGGCGGATGGAAGTATCGTAGTCAATCAACTCAATCTGCAGGAGTTCGGTCAGGTTGTTGGGGCGACAAACCACCTCGATTTTCATGCTGTTCACCAGGTTCTGGGCCAGCGCGTAGGATGTGGACGTAACAAAATACAGCCAATACGACGAGAGCTTGGGAGTCATCACCGGGACGATGAGAATATGCCGGCGCAGACCCCGGATTTTGGCTACCCGCAATAGCATTTCTTTGTAGCTGAGAACGTCCGGTCCCCCGATATCGTAGCTCTGGTTGTAGGTTTCGGTCCGGCCAATCACCCCCGTGAGGAAGTCCAGGGCATTACGGATTGCAATGGGCTGGCATTGGGTTTTGAGCCATTGGGGGGTAACCATGAAGGGCAGTTTTTCGACCAAATCCCGGATGATTTCAAAGGAAGCGGAGCCCGAGCCCACGATAATCCCCGCCCTCAACGTGGTCAAGGCAAAGGAAGCCCCCGTCAAAAGGGTTTCAACGTTTTTGCGGGAGGACAGGTGTTTGGAGAGTTCCTCGGTATTGCTAATCCCGCTGAGGTAAATGACCTGCTGAACGCGGGTTTGCTCCAGACGCTTGCGGAAATGGGTCGCACAGATCTCCTCCATTGCCCCAAAATCCCCGCCCTGGGTGGACATGGAGTGGATCAGGTAATAGGCCACCTCGATATCCTCGGGGATGGCCCCCAGGCTGGCCTCATTGAGGAAATCCACCTCGATGACGGTCAGGCTGTACCCCGCGTATTTCTTGGTGTTGAAGCGGTCCTTGTCCCGGACACAACAAACCACCTCGTGGCCCTGGTCCAATAAAACCGGCAACAAACGCTGCGCGATATACCCCGTAACGCCGGTGAGGAGGATTTTCATGGGGGGTTCATGATGAGGTGTTCATGACGGGACGATCATGGAGCGTAAAGATAGTAAAATCCAAAAAGGCCTAAGCCGATTCTGATCCAATCTTATAATTCTATTAAACTAATACAGGGTGCTTTTTTAGGAAACTTGCACGAAACGTATTTTACATAATATATTGACGCTTGGCGCAATGGCAGATATCGGAGTACAAAACTGTCAATACACCACAAAAGTTGATGCGTGGTAGAATGTTCATTTAACAACTGAACAAACTTTTTTTTTCAAAACGGATGTTAGCACTTCGCCCTTCTTTTCTGTCGTGGTTTGTCAATCAAATTGTATTAAAACTTCAATGTCTTTTATCATGGGATGGGTTTTTTTTTAAAATTATTTTATCTTTTAGGTTAGTTTTGTTAGCTCTTTAACAAAGCTTTGGTCTGCGATCCGGGTTGTGCGGCTTTGGCAATGTGCTTGCAAAAACCGTGGGCTATTTCTCATAAAACGGTTTTATATCCACCTGAGCAAATGGTTCGAAATGATTGTTTCTGATTAATGCTCTCAATGGTTTTTGAGATGGTAGCATTGATAGTACTGCATCTTTGGAATTCTTGTCTGTTGCGCCAAAGTTGTCTGCCATAAACTTGGCATCTTCGCCTTCTAATTGTAAAGCTATTTTGGTGCCCATATTTTCAAAAACAACTGTCGCGAAGTCACGTACACTTTGAGAAGCTAGGATAAAACCAACTCCGTATTTTCTAGCTTCACGAATCAAGTCTGTTAGTGTTTGGTCGTATGAGAGTTTGTGGGCTTCGTCAATCACTACATAGAGCTTTATTGATTTAGATGGTCCATCAGCTAACATTCTATTGTAAACAGCTTGTAAAACAAACCTTGCCACGGATTTCATCAATTCTGGTGTATGAAGTTTAGATAAGTCTATGATGGAGTTCTTACTTAGGATGTCATTGATTGAAACGCTGCCTTCACCGGATACGAAAATATTGTTTTCAAATAATGGTTCGATTCTGTATTTCAAGTTTCGCACATTTGTTCCTTCACTTTGCTCCATAAATTCCAATATTGACCAAATATCTTGGAATTGCGGAGGTTCATTGTTCCAAGTTGACCTGTCTGTTACTGAAAATCCTTTTTCCTGATAAGCTCGTTTAATTGCATCTTTTAATACGGGATGTTGAATATCACCAAGTCCAAAAATCTGTTTTAAGATACTTGAAACCTGATATACATTGCTCATATAACCAATTTTCTGACCTGTATTGCCATCAACAGAAAGTTCAAGCGGATTAATGTCCATTCCATAAGATGGGTCTAATGTCATTGCGTTAGTTGCTTCTGCAAATGATTCATCTTTGGAATTAGTTAAAACACTTGAAATATATTCCCCTTGAAAATCAAGTATCAAGAATGGTATTTCTTGTTTACTCAATTCATAAAGCACACTACTTGTTGTTTGTGATTTACCTGCTCCCGATTTTCCAACAATCAACAAGTGTTGGTTGGCTAATTTCTTAGGATTCATTGTAATTGGGTCAAAAACCACATCCTTACCATTGTCCACATTTGAACCAAGTATAATTCTCGGTTTAGTCGTTATCGGTGTTTCAATAATTGGCTGCTCTGCTTTCACTTCTTCTTTCTTTTCATCTTGTGGTTTTTCATCTACTGGCTTCACCTCTCTTTTTGATTCGGCTTTTACTTCTCCTGATGGAGTTGGGGTTTTGGGTTCATCTGGATATGGAGCAGGGAGATTGTCATCAAGATTTTCATCATTATTACTTGAATTGTTTTCAGGGGCTTCTTCAATTTCAGTTTCTCGGATTTCAAGTAACTCGCAGATTTCCTTGTTACCCAACTCATAAACTGTATTGCCTTTATAATTGTCAATTGGTTTAGTAATACCAGCCCAATGAATGATGTAGCCCGATTTTTCAAACTCAAATTCAAAATCACCAGTATTGATGGATTCAACGAATGTTTTCAACTCCGAACTATCTTCACACAAATTGTGTCTTATAGCCCTTTCCAAGTAAAAGCCAATAAGTGTTGAAAGTGATTTATTGGATAGGTGTACATCAATTTTTGGATTTTCGTCATCTGAAATAAATTTGGTTCTGAATGCTTTTTCTGAGTTGTCATTTTTCTTGACAATCTCTTCTTTCAAGGCCATACTTTCTGTAATACTGCCTTCACCAGAACGGAATTTTACTTCAATCAAATTAATGTTCAGTTTGCCATTTTTAGCAGTTACTAAAATTAGGTCACTACGTTTTACAGAGATTTCTTCATCACTGTTTCTGCGTTTGCTTTGGGCAAACATATCAATGTGCGTATCTACCGGAATTAAAATTCCGTTTTGCATTAACCCATCTTTTTCAAGTGCTAGTCGTGTAATTGCCAAACCGATAATTTCTCTGGCATTGTTTGGGTTATTAATTAGCTTTAAGGCTAATTTGCCTGAAACAGATTTGATGATGTCTAAAACCTTTATTGCTCTGAAATTAGAAGTCGGGATGTTGATTTTCTTCAAACCATCTTCAATCAATTTTTCAATTTCAGCCAACCAACCTGTTGAAACTATCAATCGGTGACCAACACCATCCATAAATTCTGGTGTGTAGTCAATCAGATAACTTTTCAGATTAGGGTTTGAATCTTCAGGATTATCAAAATATTCTATTCCGAAATTTCTATCAATCGTGAAAACCCAATCAGAACGCTTATGGATTTCACTTAAAATGTGTCTGTCTTGTTTGTTCAATTCCAATTGAATGGTTGGAACATACTCAATGGATTTGCCCCACTCATAGTACGAACAACTTAATCCAAGAACATTTTTGCCGATATTGTAAATCAACGCTGCACTCTCATCACCTTCATTGATTTCAGCCGTTGGTGAAGGCACTACTTTTCTGCTCCACGTAACTGCATCTTCCATCACGTTAAATTCAGAACGATATTCAGCCAATAAACTGTGCAGAAAATATGAACCGGGTACATTTCCAACTGGTCTTGCGATTGATTTGGTTACAAACTGGTCAATAATTACCGTTACGTTTGCTTCTCTAAATACTATATCTGTCCACTTAGTGGGGTCAACCTTTACTTTTGAAAAGAAAAGTTTTGGGAATAACGGATTATGACTTGGCTCTAGAAGTTCATCATCAATATCGGGCCGGCTACCTTCCGTTAATGATTCATCTTTCATTAAATCATCAAATGCACTTCCCATCAGCTCATAGCCCAATGTGCCATAGAAAGTGATGTCGTACCTGAGATTTTTAAATTCATCCATTTTCTGCAATTCACGGATGGTATTCAGGAACAACTGTCCATCTCCGGGATTCAGCACATTTAACATCAATGTTTTGATGTATGGATGATGACGCAAGTATCTCCAAAGTCTATCTGCAATCTGAGAAGGAGAAACCGATGAAATATTTCCAAGGTCGTTTTTGTAGCCCAATGCTTTTGAAATCATTGCTACCACTTTTCGAATATCGGTAGTGGTGCTTTTCGGGAAAATGCTCCAGAATAAATCCAACACATCTGTATTAACAAAAAAGCTATTTTGCTCAAATGCTAAAGCGTTAGGAATATTTAAAGGCAATATTTTTTCAAAGCCTTCAATGTCCACTGCTTTACTATACTCTGATTCATCTAAATCAAAAAGTTTTGCACTCCAATCAAACAACATTAATTGATACTGCAACAACCAAAGCATTTTCAGCGGATGTGTCGGAGCCATCAGAATCATTTCCTCAGGTTCGTCTGCCGTGCCAAGTTTAATATGAATGGTATCTAATCTGTTTAGTAAATGTGTATTGGTGAGCAGGTTGTTTACTTCTGCATCAGGTGAGTTGGTTATAGCATTGGCAATGGTATCTGTTATTTTTTTGTATGCTTTTCCGTAATCAATAATATAGTTTTGAAATTGACGCAAATCCAAAGTTTCAATTACAGATGAAGCGTCCGCAGATGTGATGGCGTGAAAGAGTTCTCGTCTTGCTTCCAGAAACTCATTGAATTCTGTTTTGAAAACCGATAAACTGATTTTGCCTACCTTGAAATCGGTCTGTTCAATGAAGCCCCTGTTTCGAATGTCCACTTCATAAACACCACAGTTAAAAGGGTCATTTAGAATTTTCTTTTCTAAATCATAAAGCAAATCATTTAAAGGAATTTGGTAGGTTTCTCTTGGATTGGTCTTGATGCGATACATCAAAATTCTTCCACTTTCCAAACCTTGACTTTCAATTTCTATTTCTCGTTTGAAACGATAGGTGGCTTTAAAGGTGGCTTCTGCTACATTCCTGATTCTATTGAAGCGTTTGGTTTCTCCCGTGGTTGTGTCGCTTTCTTCACCACGCAGATAAAATGGCTCGCTGATATCTTCTGCAATTTTAGCTTTGTTTTCATCCAGAGCTACTACTCTTATTTGTACCAACCATTCTTCGCCCGGTTCAAGGTCAACATCTTTGAAAGGGAATCTGGCTTGTTCTGTAGTGCCTTTTGCAGTTTTGCGGTGTAGTTCATTGCTGGCATCTGATTGTTCTTCTCTTTCGAGTATGATTACGAACTGTGAAACCTTTGGAGTTCTTCGGGGATTGGTTTTCCATTTTAATTTTAAAATAGAATTAGAAGTCGCTAAAAGATTATCTCCTTCAACTGACAAACCTGTTGTACTTAACGGGTTTCCTTCCTTATCCCGGAATGGTTCTAAAAACAATTCAATTTGATCACCTGCCAAATCTTTGAAACGCCATTTGTCAAAACTGATTTTTTTAAGCCAGTCCTTATCCGTCAATATTTTTTCTGTCCAATCTCTAACTTTTACCTGATTCTGATTGCGGAAAAACTCTAACAAATGTTTTTTGATTTCTCCGTGGCTTGGATCAAGTCCTTTATTTACCATTGCTTCTATGGCAAGGAAAATAGTTTTGTCGGTGTCACTTAATTGGTCAACACATTCGCCATTACGAAGTAAACGAGCCTGAACATCTTCTTCCTTCAACTTCAAATCAGGAATCAAATTAAGATGGTGCAAATAGCCTCCTGCTGTTTCCCAAGTACATTCGTCATTTTTTAAAGCCAACAAGTAACGCAATTGATTTTCAATACGCTGTTTGCGGGCAACGGAAGTTTCCATCATCGATTTTATAATGGCTTGTTGCTCTTCAGGAAAACCAATGATGATAGCGTTTCGGTGCTGTGCCAATACGCCAGCCAGGTCATACGATTCAAACGTGTGAATGTCATAACTGTCTTCGGCTGCACCTTTAAAACCCTGCGGAATAAACACTACCAACACGCCAAAATCCAAACGGTTACGCAACTCAATCAAACGTCCACTTTCTACTTCAAAAGGCCCTGACTTTTTATCTGTGAGAACGTAGGCTTCTACTTCCTTTGCTCTCAGGTCGTCATCTGTGTTTATTTTCTCACATGCAAATTGCATTACATCTTTGGGCAAATAATCTACCCGCAAACAGTGATTTCGTTGCTTGTTTAGCAATTTTGCTTTTAGGTCGTTGAAAACCGCCTGTGCTATTTCTTCAAAGTATATTTCTTGCGTTATCGTTACCATATCGTAAAAACTTTATGCTAGGGTAAGTGCTTGGGTTAATAATTCCTGGGCTTCTTCTTCAAATTCAATGGCTTCTTCTCTTAGTTCGTATGCTTTGCGAACCAAATCGCCAATTTCTTTTTGTTGTTTGTCAGATGGAAGCGGTATGACTGATTGACTAATTTGGTCTTCTGTAATTTCATCAATTACAGCTCCGTGTTTATATCTCAATAATTGATGATAACCGTAGTCAGATGAAAGAAAAGTGTATAAATAGCCTGAATCTATAATTTTTGCATCAGGCTTCACCCTAATTAAGTGTTCTGATGCAGCACAACCTTCATAGTTTTTATATATTAAAACTGTCCTACCAAGTGTGCCTGACCTTGAAATTAAAATTTGACCTTTTGACAACAACATATCATCAAGATTGGCAGTCTCCGATTTTGAAATGTATTTAAAGTCAGGTCTTATTTGAATAATATTTTTTCCTGATAAGAATGCAATTCCATTATCCTTGTCAACATAGTTTCTAGTAGAACGACTGCCTCTAAATGAACAATCTGCTACATTAAAAAGCTTGTCATTCTTAGGGCAATGTTTAGTGATGTTTTCGACAATCAACTTAGCGATTGGATTATAAAAATGAGCATCTAAGCGATAATCTTGGGTAAACTCATCTAATCCTGTCATTCGTATTTCAACTTCGCCATCTTCATCAAGGGTTTCAGGTTTTATGTCGGAGAGTGGCGGAAGGTTGTTGTATTGGAGAACAAGCTTATTAGCTTTTTCCAATAATTCGTGAGACTGTTCTCTACAAGTAACAGCTTCAAGAAATAGATGATTTATTTTTTCAATGATAGAATCACCCAAAACAGGAACTGGTATTTTAGCGATTTGTGGTGCTTCAATATATTTAACAACAGCACCAGATGCATAGTCATTTAAAAGTTTGTTGCCATATTCACTAGATAAAAAAGCTGCTATAAAACCTCTGTACTTCTCTTTTACAATTGCTCTAGCAACATTATTAGCGACAGCAAAACCATCGATTATTTTATCTGTAATTCTTATGCTTCCAATAGTTCCAAACCCTGTAATTAAAATCCAACCTTTTTTTACTCTTAATCTTAAAGCATCAGCTTGGGTGTTTGTTATGTACGTGATTTCAGGCTCAAATGATGCTATTTCAGCACTTGCTAAGTAACGACACTCATTAGGGTCTTCCAGAAACTCTCTTTTAAATACTGCTGGATTGAAAATTTCATCACAGAATTCAGCAAGTGGTCTTGTGTCAAGTTTGTCTAGAAAAAGCTGATTCGTAGAGAAAAACTGTGGGTCTATTCTTGATTCATCTAATTTGATTTTAGACGAGTCAATAACAGATGTCTCAATTTCAAATAAATCTAAAACTTTCATATTACTTCGATTTATCCATTTTGAGAAACATATCTGCCACCTTTGGCAACTCATCATCCACAATTCTTCCTGTAGTTTCTACTACTGGTAAAAAATCAAGGATGGTAGATTCTGCAAAAGGTTTGTATAAATCTCTGTTTACTATTTCACGGCCCTTCTCATCTTTTTTGTAAACAAAGCCGCCTCTACGGTCTTTGCCCACCTTTTTCACATTGGCCATAAAAATCTCATAAGGCCGCATTTGCCCACTCATACTTTCCATCAACTTTTCCTGGTCGCTTTTTCTGCGGAGAATCAACACACTGGTTTGTGTGCCTGTACGTGGTAAAAAGGTTTCTACTGGTAAATCTACACTGGCAAGCACCTGGCAGTTTTGCAAAATCCAATAGCGTACATACGCATAACCCGGATTGCTCAAAATACTGTCAGGCAAAACAATGCCGCATTTGCCTGTTCCGGGTTTTAAAAGTTTGATGCAACGCTCTACAAAGAGCACTTCGGGTTCTAAAGCATTTTTCAAATTGCCTTCTTGCACCCATTTGCCATCTTCGGTTTTGCTCCATCCGTGAGCCAATTCGTAATGTTCTAGAATTTCGTTTCGGTCAATTTTTATCTTAGCTCCAAATGGCGGATTAGCCATCACAAAATCCATTGAGCCTAATTGTATTTTTTGTTTAGCTTCTTTCGATTTCCAAGCATTGGGGTCTTCCAAACCATTCTCAGCATACAAACCTCCTCTGCCATCATTATTCATAATCATATTCATCTGAGCAGCTTTAACCAAATTGCTGTTGAAGTCCGTTCCGAATATGTTGTAACCTGACTGATGGATTTCATCAAACAAAGCTTTTTCTTCTGCTTCGGTTGGTTTGTTGGGGTTTTTCCAATTGGCTTTGTGTTTTTGGCGAAGTTTTTCGCTTACATAGTTAAACGCCATTACAATGAAACCTCCTGTACCACAGGCAGGGTCGTAAATGCGGTCACCCGGGTTGGGGTCAAGCATTTTCACCACCATTTTCACCACATTTCTTGGTGTGAAGAATTCACCTTTTGTACCCTCTAAAGTTGGACCTACAATGGTTTCATAAGCCACACCTTTCACATCTACCGATGAGTGAATGAAGTCGTATTTCTCTAATTGAGCTACGATATAAGAAATGGTCTCAGGATTGAAAAGCAAACCTTCGGTTTGAGCATCAAATAATCCGTTGAACTCGTTCCGTTTGCGAACCTCTTTGAAAAGAATTTCAATTCTGTCTTTAACTTCTTTATGACCTTGCTTGTCATTTCTTTCCTCTGCACTGCGGATAGCAAAACGGGGTCTGCCTCCGTGGGTTTCATCCTCAATTTTGGCAAATAAGATTTTTAGGAATTCCCAAAATATTTGCTCCTTACTTCCGCCTTGGTTTGCGTGAATGTAATCGTGGCAACGCTTGAAAGCATAAAGTAAGTTGTTTCCAGTTGCAACCCTTAATCTTCTGCGGTCCGTTGTATAAATAGACGAAGCATCTTCACCATATCTCGGAAAGTCGTTAACAGGAAATACATCTGTTTCAAACTTGCTTTTTTTCTTTTGAAAGTAGATGGTTTCAATTCCATTCGTCCAGCAACCATACTCAACACTTGGCACATCCACCAGCATCTGCTCCAAATCTGATGCACCACCATTTTTGTCCGTTGGGTTAAATTTAGGGCTTGCAATCATCACCAATACATAAGGTTCATCTTTTTCGTGGTGCATTACCACCAAGGGCACTTTTTTGTTTTTCTGCTTATCGCCATCCCAAACTTTGATGGTGTAATCTACCTGAATATCGGTAGTTGGGTATTGATATTCTTCCACCAAAGTTCTTTCAAAGTTTTGTCGAACAGCTTCTTGTTCTGTTTCTTTTACATATTTACCCGTAATGTAATCGGCTATCTTGCCATCTGGTATTTCCACATTGGCTACATAGTCCATTGCAGGCTCATTTACTTCCATATTTTTTGTATCGCTCATTTTAATATTTTATTCAGGTTCAACTTTAAATCTCGGTTTAATTACCTGAGAGTTTGACGCATCAGAAAGGTCAGTATAGAAACCAAGCTGTCTCAAACGGTCTTTCAATGCGTTAAAATTATTTGTTAATGCTTTGGCTGTTTCAGGACTATCAGAACCATTTGGCCATTCGTTGATGTAGATGCCATAACGGTCTTTTAACCATTCCACAAAACTTACGATGGTGATGGGTTGGGTTTTGAAGCCTTTTGCTGGGTCTGCACTTACAACTGCCAACTGAACTAATACCTCTAATAAAACATTGCCAAGCACATACTTTCTTTTTCTACCACGACCACCTTGTAAAAAGCCATCATCTTTGTTCATGTTACAAAGAGAAGTCATTAATTTTTTATGGTTTGTAGTCCTCAACTTCCAATTTGATGGGTCATTACAGAGTATTTCAACAAACTTGTCTAAAGCCGGCATTTCCATTTTTAAAATTTCCTTCAGATTTTCATTGTCCTCCATATCCGGATCGGCAATGATTCTACTTAATTCATAACTGAAATGCCCGTTTAAATCAGGATGATTAAGAAAGCCCATGAGTTGTTCAGGACCTAAGTCCTTCTGACCCTTTGTAGCTGCAAATTCAGCAATCTTAACTAGCTTATAATGTGATTTGAAGTATCGATACATTTCATTGTAGTTCACGTCAACACTTCTTTTCGAAAGCATATCGCAGATTTTATCTTGACCGAGAGTAAGGTCAACAAATATTTTTGTTTGAAAATCACACTTACATAGTTTATTAAAATCGATACCACCTGCAATAGATTTACAAAGCCCACATTTTGCTTTTTGAGTATCAACAATTGCATTAATCTGGTTGAAAGTTTTCATCACAAACAATGCACAGTGGAAATTGAGTAGTACTGTCAGGTAATGGAATAATTCTCTCCTTGGAACATTATTTTTATATACCAATATTAAGATAATGTCATAGAAAAATTGTCTTTGTTGAGCTTCACACAATGCTTTGAATCCTGGCACTTCTTTCTCTCTTGTTGATGGGTTATCAACTCTGAAAGAATCTAGAATTCTTAATAAGAATTGCGTTTCAATGTCTAAATTGTTGAATCGTTCTTCGTCAGTAACAAGATTGAAACTTCCTTCTTTTTTTGTTCCTTCAATAAGGAAATCCATTAAAAAGCTTTTTGCGCTGCTGCCTCCATCGCCCTTGAAAACATTGTAAAGAAACACACTTGTGTCCCTGTCCTGACTCCTAATTCGTGGGTCTAGCAGTTTTATTGTGCTGATATGAAGGGGTTTTAGATTTGAAATCCTTGGTCTTCCTTGTCTCCCTTTTCCCTCGATTATCGAAGTTGCATAATCACTATTAATCCAATTTTTCATAAGTCGTTCCCTAACAGGGTCCGTAATCCCATCAAAATGTGCAGTGTTTTGTTTCAGGATTTCAACTAGGTCATCGGCATACAGAAAATCCTTTCCTGTTCTTGAAATAGGTTTGCCAGATGTATGTAATAACACCAGTAATCTTACTATTGCTTGCTCAAAAATGATGTTATTAGCATCAATTGGCATTATTGGGAAATATCTAAATGCTTTTTGTTTTCTATCTAGTGCCATTTTTAATTACATTTTACTGAGCACCAATTTACCAGATGCTGATTTTTTGAATTCATATAAGTATGTGTCATCTTCAGTTAAAAAAACTGTTGTAGAACGTTTTGCTAAAATTCTCCGCTTGAACATTTCAAGGTTTAAGAAGAATGTCCTGATTTCGATAGATGTTGGAACATATCCTTCTTTAATTCGCATTAGAATTTCAAAAAGGTCAATATTAATTTCCAAAGATGCTGTTTTGTCAATGTGCCTGAAAATAATATGGTCAGGAAAATATTCAATGTAGTTGGTTTGATTACCAACATCAGGTAATACCACTTCAAAGTCAGCAGCCGTAAAACCGTAAAATGCTTTGGTGGTTGACTTTTTTAGACTATTACTGCTGATACAAACATTCTCTCTACCGACTTCATCATTGTATATTTTCTCTGATTTTGAGATTGCCAAAACCAAATCATTTCGCAAATCATTTTGTGGGTCTTTACCAGTTGAGAGAAATTCAATGAAAGTTTCAAAATATCGATATGGTAAGAATGAATAATGGCTAATTGAAAATTGCTCTTTAAAATATTCATCATTTCCTTCAAAATATAGTTTTCTTTTCATTGCAGATAGAAACAAGTCCGCATTTACTCTTCGAGTTTCATCATTATCACTTGTTCCTTTCGGCTTGTTGATGTAATAATCTTCTAAATAATTTAAGTCAGGATTATTTCCTGAATCTGCTTTTGTCATTAAATGTTCGGTTAGTTCTGTTTTAGGATTTAGAAAATAAAGATGATTTTCCAATTTAGGCAATGGCATATCTGCTACATCCACTTCACTTAGTATGGCAACCATTCTATCCATTTCAACCTTGTTAAAGGCATTGTTGTAATAGAAGCGGTCAAGTAAATTATTTCCAGCATCAATGTCAGCTTGCAACTGTGAACAAGTGTATTTATTGAAAATGATGAATGAGATGAGAGAACGAATGTCTCTCATTGTAATATGCTTTTCTTTTTTCAGGTAGATACTAAGAATTAACTCTTTAAGTCGTTGTTTTACAACTGCTCCTTTCTTTTGGTCTCTAAGGCTGTCAACATTGTATTTGATATAACAGCTATTAGCATAAGCACAATTCTGTTCTTGGCAAGGTTCCCAAGTTTTCTTGGCACCATCTTCATCAAGAATAATGCTGAGCAGTTCATCAAAAATTGAGTTTGGATTGTTGAGTTCAACAATTGCTCTGTTGTTTAAGTTGATAAAAGCCAAGGAATCGGGCAGATTATAATTGTCAAATTCAAGATACCTGTAAACTTGTTTGCCCAACCACGAATATTCTCTTTTGTTAAGAATAAAATCTCTGAGTTTACCCTCATTGATGGCTATTATTTTAACAATCTTCGCTGTTGGTTCTCTTTCCCCTTCAAATGCCTTGAAAAACTCTTTCAATAACAAGTCATTGGATTTGCCTTCAAAATCTTGGCTACCGTCATAAAGTGTTTCAAATTCAAATCCGTTGAAAGTGAACTCACATCCATTGTCGGTCTTAGTTTTAAAATTGCCACCATTTTTCTTGGCTGATTCTTCAATGAGCTGAATAAATGCTGTCTTACCATCACCAGCATTTCCAGTTAAAACCACAAGTTTCTTTTTCCCTTGAAGTACATCATCTTTTAGAGCAGTGTCCAGTCTAGTCGGAATGTAAGTGCTTTCATCAAGTCCTCTCGTAAGTCCTGTACTTAACAAGCTCTGCGAGTATATTTTTAAAAATGTGTCAACGTTTGGGTTGTAGTTCATTTATTCTCTTGTTATATGGCTTTGGGTTTTTGATTGCTCCTTATTTCGTTTCATAAGTTCCGATATTAAATAGCCCATTACTGCTGCGTGATTTGGTATGAATTTACGGCAATTGTCTCCATATAGGCAAGACTGGACCGAAATTGACATATCAGGTCAAAGCAAGCCAAAATTAATCGTTAGGGGCCTATGGGCCTGTAGAGTCCTTTCGGGGCCTTCGGGGCCAGCAGCCGCAACCTTAATAGCTTTGCTTGCCGGGGATGATACCACGGACGCCGCCACGGGGTTCCTGAACATCGCCTTGGTAGCGGGGGATGAGGTGGATATGGGCATGGGGCACGGTTTGGCCGGCGGCGGCATGGATATTGATCCCCACATTGAACCCGTCGGGGTTGAACTGCCTTTGGAGGATGGCTTTAACCTCATTCAAGAGGACAAGGCAGTCCGTTTGCTCCTCGAGGGTCAAGTCAAAGTAATTGGCG
>Ga0194129_10006629_pt1 | contig 14097 bp, 6 predicted proteins | sample TA2KigCa35mmetaG_FD_150862 | JGI IMG/M metagenome (GOLD analysis project Ga0194129, IMG submission 150862) | Freshwater microbial communities from Lake Tanganyika, Tanzania - TA2015038 Kigoma Deep Cast 35m | ecosystem: Environmental > Aquatic > Freshwater > Lake | place: Tanzania: Lake... | reverse complement strand
AGGACGGTTATTCGGTGCACTCCGTCCTCAATACCAAGCTCTTCTTGGGCGGCGAGCCGAACGGCAACAACATCCCAGATGCCACGATCGACGACTTCGCCATCTGGCAGGGGGCCCTGACCGGCGATCAGATCAAGAAGTTGGCCGGTGGCGCCAAGCCGTCTGATCTGGTGATCGACACCGACAAGGACGGCACCCCGGATGACTGGGAGAAGCAGTACGGCTTCAACCCGAACGATCCGGCCGACGCCAAGACCGACTTCGACAAGGACGGCTTTGACAACGTGGCCGAGTACAATGCCGGCACCGATCCGAAGGACCTGACCCCGCCAACTTTGGTGGGAGCCTCCGGCAGCGCCTCGGGCACGACCCTCACGCTGACCTTCAGCGAGAAGGTGGATCCCGTCACCGCCGGGACCGTGGGCAACTACAGCGTTTCCCCGGCCCTGTCCGTGACCGCCGCCGCGGTCAAGGGCAACACGGTGACGCTGACCACTGCCAAGCAGAACCTCAACGGCACCGAGTACACGGTGACCGTGAACAACGTGCAGGACCTGTCCAAGAAGACCATCGCGGCCGGCTCCAAGGTCAGCGCCTACGCCTGGGTTACACTGCGGGACGGCATTGCCAAGATCTCGATCTGGACCGGCATCGGCGGCAACTCCGTGCAGGCCCTGCTGGACGACCCGCGTTATCCGGCCAGCCCCGACCGGACGGCCGCGCTGTTCAGCATGAACAGCCGTGAGGCCCTGCCGACCGACGCGCTGGACAGCTACGGCGCCACCATGGACGCCATCCTCACCCCGGCCGAGAGCGGCAACTACCGCTTCTTCATCTACACCGACGACAGCTCCCAGCTCTTCCTGAGCACCGACGACAAGGAGGCCAATCTGGTGCAGATCGCCGAGGAGTCCGGCTGCTGCAACTTCTTCACCGAGCCCGACAGCCCGCGGACTTCCGAGCCCGTGGCCTTGGTCGCCGGCAAGAAGTACTTCATCCGCTTGATCTACAAGGAGGGCGGCGGTGGTGACTACGGCCAAGTCGCTTGGCGCAAGGAGGGCGACGCCACCCCGGCCGGTTCCCTCAAGCCGATCGACGGCAAGTTCCTTTCGGCCGAGGCTGTGGCCTCGCCCGCGGGCTTCATCAAGAGCGTGGTCCCGACGCCGAATACGGTGCAGGCTGGCAATGACATCGAGGTTGTCCACGTCGATGGTCGCACGGTGCAAACCGTTGAGGCCGCCAGTTTGGAGGTCGACGGCAAGAAGGTGGCTGCCACGATTACGAAGTCAGGCATCTTCCTGAGTATCAAATTCAAGGCTGAGTTTGCGCCGAACACCAAGCATTCCGCCAAGGTCAGCTACTTGGATGTGGCTGGAAAGCCGACCTCTTACGAGTGGTCGTTCGCCACCAACCCTCTGAACGATCCGAATGCCCTCTTCATCGAGGCCGAGGACTTCGACTTCGACGGTGGCCAGACCATTACTGACCAGAAGATCGGCATGGATGGCAAGTATCCGGGTGATTCCTTCAACGCGAAGGGCGGCATCCCGGGCGTCGACTTCCACAACCCCGGTGGCAACGCTGGTCGGCCTTATCGCCCCGATACCGGCGTGGCTGCGGGCAAGAACCCGAACGGCGGCAGTCGCAATCGCGGTCTGTTCGACGTCGACATCAACTACACCGTCGGTTGGAACGACGCGGGCGACTGGCAGAACTACACCCGCACCTTCCCGACCCCGGCCAAGAAGTACTCTGTGTACGGCTTCGCCTCCTCGGGTGGCGCCCCGATTCAGTTCGTGTTGGATCAGGTGACCGCTGGTGTGGGAACTGAAACCCAAACCCTCAAGCCGCTTGCGGAAATTAAGCCCGGCCGCGCGACCGCGGGCTGGGACAACCTGGAGCTCTTCCAGTTCAACAGCCCCGGCACCAAGGACCCCGTCGTCCTCGAGCTCGGCGGCAAGGTAACCTTGCGGCTGACCCTCCCGGGCGGCAACGGCGACATGGACTACATGGCCTTCATCCCGTACACGGCCGTCGAGGAGCCCATCAAGTTCACTGGTATCACCCGCAATGCCAACGGCTCGCTGACCATTACTTGGACCGGTGGCGGCAAGCTGCAATCCGCAGCGAGCCCCAAGGGTCCGTGGACCGACGTTGCTGGCGCGGCCAGTCCGCTCACGATCACCCCGAGTGCCGATGCGCAGTTCGCTCGCATCGTCAAATAAGGGTTGAGTCCTGAAGTCAACAGGGGGACCGGGGCATGCCTCGGTCCCCTTTTTTCATGGTGCGATCCGGTTTTCGACTCCCACTCCCCTTCGAAGACACCTAGGTTTTCCGGACTTCATGAACGTCCCCTCGGCAGCACGACGCTCCGGATCCGCCTGGGGAATCCTCTCCGGTGGGCTCGCGTTGGCCCTCCTGACGGTTTGGCCCGGTGTCATCGGCAGGATCGCCCACGCCGAGACCCCACCGGCGGCGGGCGTGCCCGCCCAGCCGCTCCCGCCCAGGGTCCCTCAGGCGGAACCGGCCGTCCCCGGGGCATCCGCTGCCGGGATCCCGCTGTTCGCGGCAGCCGACCCGCTGGCCCGCGGACGCGAGTTGGCCCGCCAGCACTGCCAGGGCTGCCACCTCCAGCCCGACCCGGACCAGCTCGATCAGGCCACTTGGTACTCCCAGACCCTGCCGCGCATGTCCATCCGTCTGGGCTTCATGCCCCAGTCGATCGAGGGCCATCCGGAGGCTGACTTGCTCAAGGCTTCTGGGCGGTTTGCCAGCAGCCCGTTCGTCCCGCTGGAGGACTGGAAGGCCATCACCAATTACTACGTGGCCAGCGCTCCCGCCCGGGCGCTGCCTCAAGGCCGCACCCAGCCGATCCGGGTCGGCCTCAAGTCCTTCCGGGTCGAGTTGGGCACCCTGGCCCCCGGGGTGACCAACGCGCCGGAGACCACGCTGGTGCACATCGACCCGCCGAATCGCCGCCTGATGGTGGGCGATGGCGTGCGCAAGACCCTGGAGGTGCGTGGTGCCGATGGCGGCCTGCGGCACACCCAGTCCATCGGCAACGTGCCGGTGGGCCTGTCCTTCACCCCCGGCATGGCCGTGCTGGCCTCCATCGGCAGCTTCATGCCCTCCGACCGGCCGGTCGCCGACGTCCGCCGCTGGAGTGCCGCCCCGGAAGCCGGGGGGTCTTCCTCGATCGTCCTCACCAACCTGCCACGCGTCACCCAGGCGACCCTTGAGGACCTCAACGGCGACGGCCGCCAGGACCTGCTGGTCTGCGCCTTCGGCAACACCATGGGCCGCTTCTCCTGGCACGAGAACCAGGGCGGCGGGCGCTTCGTGGAGCATGTGCTGCTCGACAAACCCGGGGCCATCGCCGCGCGCGTGCTCGACTTCAACCAGGACGGCCGGCCCGACATCGGGGTGCTGGTGGCCCAGGAGACCGAATCGTTCCTGGTGTTCCTCAACGAGGGCGGCGGGCGGTTCAACCTCAAGGTGGGCTTCCAGCAGTCGCCGCTCTTCGGGCACACCTCCTTCGACGTGGCCGACTTCGACGGCGACGGCCGACCCGACCTGGTGGTGACCAATGGCGACAACGGCGAATATCCCTCGCCCACCAAGCGCTACCACGGCATCCGCATCTACATGGGCCGGCCCGACGTCACCTTCCGCGAGGTCTTCTTCTACCCGCTGAACGGGGCCTTCAAGGCGGTGGTGCGCGACTTCGATGGCGACGGGCACCCGGAGATCGCCGCGGTGTCGTTCTTTCCCGACTACGCCAAGTCGCCCGAGGAGGGCTTCGTCTGCCTGGAAAACCGGGGCAACTTCCGCTTCGCGGCCGCCACCTTCGAGCAAAGCCTCAAGGGCCGCTGGCTGACGCTCGACAGCGGAGACCTGGACGGTGATGGCGACGAGGACCTTGCGCTCGGTTCGCATGTCCACGGGCCCACCCCCGTGCCGGACCGCCTCCAGACGGACTGGGAGCGCGAGCACGTCCCGTTCGTGATCCTCCGCAACACGACCGTCGACCGGAAGGGGCCATGATCCGGGAGCGCGGGTCGACGTTGCGGCGGAGGTTCCGGCGGGATTCCGAAACTCTGGCCGGGACCGGTCATCCGACACGGCGAGCGGGCGACCCGTTGTGGCCGGGCTTCCCGGGCCGCGCGGGCATTGCCGCCGCCGGGCGTCTGCTGGGCCTCCTGGGTGCCCTGACGCTGGGCGGCATCGGCGGCCCGGGCAGGGGTTGGGGCCTTGCGGCCGCGAGGGCCGATGACGCCCTGCCAAAGCCTCCCGCGGCGGCTACCGCTGGTTCCGTTGGGGCGGGGGCGTCTGCACGGGGTGTCGAGGCGGGCGCCGGGTTCCGGCGCTGGAAGCTGCCCAAGGCTTCCGGGACCGCCACCGGATTCCGGGCCCTGGATCCGGCCCGGACCGGGCTGCGTTTCACCAACGCGCTGGCCGAAGCCTCCGCCGCCCGCAACCGCATCCTCGAGAACGGCTCCGGCGTGGGCTTGGGCGATGTCGATGGCGACGGTCGCCCCGACGTGTATCTCTGCAGCCTCGAGGGCACCAACGCCCTGTACCTGAACCGGGGCGGCTGGCGCTTCGAGGAGGCGGCCCAGGCGGCGGGCGTGGCCTGCGGGGGGCAGGCCTCGACCGGGTGCCTGCTGCTCGACGTCGACGGCGACCGCGACCTGGACCTGCTGGTCAACGCGCTGGGCGGGGGCACCCGGCTCTTCCTCAACGACGCCCGGGGTCGCTTCACCGAATCGACCAACAGCGGCTTCGCCCGGCGGCTTGGGGCCACCTCGATGGCGGCGGCCGACCTGACCGGCGACGGCCTGCCCGAGGTCTACGTCGGCAACTACCGCACCACCACCTACCGCGACGGCTTCGACGGGGCCAGACCCTCCGTGCGCAGGGTCGACGGCAAGCCCGTGGCGACCCCGGCCTCGCGCTTCGGGGCCACGCCGGTCCGGGGCGGCGGCGTGATGGTCAACGAGCGCGGCGAGGTGGACATCCTCTACCGCAACAAGGGCGGCGGCTCGTTCGGACCGGTGTCGTGGACGGCGGGCGCCTTCCGAGATGCGCAGGGTCGATCGCTGACCGAACCGCCGCTCGACTGGGCCCTCAGCGTGGCCTTCCGCGACCTCGACGGCGACCTGCTGCCCGAGCTGTACGTCTGCAACGACTTCGTCCTGTCCCGCGACGGGTTCTGGCGGAACACCGGGGGCCGCGGCCTGCAGGCCTTCGCCCCGGAGGCGATCCGGCAGATCCCCATGTCCTCGATGGGTGTCGACTTCGCAGACATCAACCGCGACGGCATCGACGACGTCGTGGTGGTGGACATGCTCTCCCGAGACCCGGCCGCCAGGCAGCGGCAGCGGGCCAATCACCTCACAGCCTTCGACTGGCCGTTGCACGACCCGGCCTTCCGACCCGAGGTGTCGCGCAACATGCTCTACCTCGGCCGGGGTGACGGCACCTGGGCCGAGATCGCGCAACTGGCGGGCGTCGCCGCCTCGGACTGGTCGTGGTGCCCGATCTTCCTCGACGTGGACCTCGACGGGTTCGAGGACCTGCTGGTGGGCACCGGCAACGACCACGACGTGCTCGACGCCGACCTGCTCCGGCAGGTGCGCGGGCGCGACGGGCGCGATGCAGCAGGCGATGCCGTGGAAAACCTCCGGCGCTTCCCGAGGCTCGAGACGCCCATGGCCGTCTTCCGCAACCGGGGCGACCTGACCTTCGAGGACATGCGCGCCTCGTGGGGCTTGTCCGCGCCGGGCATCCGCAACGGCATGGCGCTGGCCGACCTGGATCTCGATGGCGACCTCGACCTGGTGGTCAACCGCCTCCAGGGCCCGGCGGAACTCCATGAGAACGTGGGCACCGCGCCGCGGATCGCCGTGCGCCTCCGGGGCCTGTCCCCCGACACCGGGGGCATCGGCGCGCGGATCCGCCTGCTCGGCGGCCCGGTGCCCGAGCAGTCGCAGGAGCGCATGTGCGGCGGCCGCTACCTGTCCTGCGACGAGGGCCTGCGCGTCTTCGCGGCGTCGTCCAAGGGGCCCATGACCCTGGAGGTGCGCTGGCGCTCCGGCCGGGTGTCGCGCCTCGAGGGCGTCGAGGCCGACAGCCTGTACGAGGTGGATGAGGCCGGGGCCGTGGCCAGTGCTGCCGGTCCGACCCCGAAGCCCGGGGGCCCGCCGCCGGTCGAACCGCCCCTCTTCACCGACGCCAGCCCCCTGCTGGCCCATGTGCATGAGGACCCGCCCTTCGACGAGTTCCAGGGCCAGCCCCTGCTGTCGCGCCGGCTGGGCGAGCTGGGTCCGGCGCTCGCCTGGTTCGACCTCGAGGGCGATGGCGACGACGACCTTGTGGTCGGCAGCGGCTCCGGCGGCATGCCGGCGGTCTTCCTCGGTGACGGCCGGGGCGGATTCAACCGCCAGACCGAACCGCTGCTGGCCGCGCCGTTGCCGCTGGACACGGCCGGGCTGCTCGGGCTCCCGGCCGATGGCGGCGGCGGCGGTCGCGAGCTGGTGATCGGCGTCTCCAGCATGGAGGATCCGGGCTCGCAGCGGCCCCGGGCCCTCGTGCAATCCCTGGCTGTGGGTGGGACCGCCGGCGCAACCACCGTCGCCGCACCGGCTGCGGGCGCTGCCGTCCCGGAGGCGCGGCCGTTGGAGCCAGGCTCCACGTCCTCGACCGGGCCGGTCGCCGCCGGCTCCGTGGCCGGCCGTCCTGGCTTGGTGCTCTTTGTCGGCGGGCGCGCCGTGCCGTGCCGTTATCCCGAGTCGGCCGACTCGGGCCTGTGGCTCCGGGAGGGCGGGCGCTGGAAGCCCGACCCGGCGGCCGCCACCGCGTTCCGGTCGGTGGGACTGGTGGGTGGGGCGGTGTTCACCGACCTGGACGGCGACGGGAGCGCCGAGCTGGTGCTGGCCCGGGAGTGGGACACGCCGGCCATCTTCTCCTGGACCAATGGCGTGCCGGTGGACCGGACCGCGGCCTGGGGGCTGGGCGGCCTCACCGGCTGGTGGACCTCGGTGCAGGCCGGCGACTGGGACGGCGACGGGCGCATGGACCTCGTGCTCGGCAACTGGGGCCGCAATTCGCGGTGGCAGGACCACCTGGCCGTCCATCCGGCCCGGGTCCACTTCGGCGATGCCGATGGCGACGGCCGGCTGGAACTCATCGAGGCGTTCTGGCACGTCGACAGCGCCCGCTGGCTGCCCTGGCGCGATGCCGAGACGGTGGGCCGGTCGTTCCCGGGCCTCTCCGAGCGCCTGCCCACGTTCCGGGCCTACGGCCAGGCCTCCGTCACCGATGTCCTGGGCGACCGGGCGGCGGCCTTCCGGGTCCGCGAGGCCGCTTCCGGCGAGTCGGTCGTGCTGCTCAATCGCGGTGGCCGTCTCGAGCGACGCCCGCTGCCGGTCGAGGCCCAGCTGGCGCCGGTCTTCGGGATCGGGGTGGGCGACTGGGACGGCGACGGGCGCGAGGACCTCGCGCTCGCGCAGAACTTCTTCGGTGTCGAGCCCGAGACCTCCCGGTTCGACGCCGGCCGCGGGCTGGTGTTGCTGGGTGGAGGCGACGGGACCTTCCGCCCGCTCGAGGCCCGGCGCTCCGGCGTGCTCGTCTGGGGCGAGCAGCGCGCGCTGGCGGTCGCCGACTTCGATGGTGACGGCCGTGCCGACCTGGCCCTCGCGCAGAACCGGGGACCGGTGCGCCTGTTCCACAACACCGCCGGTCGTCCCGGCCTGCGGGTCCGGCTCGAGGGCCCGGCGGGCAACCTGATGGCCCTCGGGGCCCGCCTGCGGCTGCGGGACGGTCCGGCCGGCCGGCCCGGCCCGGCCCGCGATGTCCGGGCCGGCGGTGGTCACTGGTCGCAGGACTCGGCCGTCCAGGTCCTGGCCCTTCCCGGGGGCGCGGCCGTGCTGGAGATCGCGTGGCCCGGCGGCGGGCGCACCACCGTGAACCCCGTGCCGGCCGGGGCCCGCGAGGTGCGCGTGCGGCGGGTGGCCGACTCGGCTGAGCTGACGGTCCTGCGCTGAGACGCGCCCGGGTGGCTCGGGGCCCGTGCCGGGTCAGCGCGCCGGCAACCGATCGAGGATTGCATCCCATAGGGCGATGCGTTCCCGGAGGGCCGCCTCGGCGGCGTCGGCGGCCTCGATCCACCGGGTCGGATCCGTCCCGCAGAGGCGTGCGATCATCCGGCGGGCCAGTTGGCCGTGGTGGCCGCCATCGAGGGCGATGTGCCGTTCCAGGTAGAACTTGAGCAGCCCGAACTGCGACCGTCCCGAGCCCACCAGCGTGTCCACCAGCGGCAGGAACATCTCGGGGATCACGTCCTCGCGCCCGTAGGTGAAGGCGGCCGCCACCTCGTGCAACGCGCCACCACAGGCCTGCCCCAGGGTGAACCCCGTGAACCGCCGAACCCCGGCCGGCACGCCGGCGCCTTCGAGTGCCTCGGCCGTGGGCTGCCCGGCCGCCAGTGCCGCAAGGAACCCGTCGATCGCCGAGGGGTCGGCGCCGGCCTCCCGCATGGCCCGGAGGTAGAGTTCGAAGTGGCTGGTGTGCGCGCCATCCGGTCCCAGGTCGGATTCCTCACCGCAGACGATCTCGTTGATCAGGAACCTCACCTCCGGGTCGCCCACCGGCCGCCACGGCAGGTCCACGCAGGTCAGCTCGCGCTGAAGCCGCTTGAGCAGCGACATGAAGTCCCAGACGGCGAAGACATGGGATTCCAGGAAGGTCCGGAGGGCCTCGGGGCCGGCTACGCGGCGGTAGATCGCGTGCTTCAGGAGGCGTTGGCGGGTGTCCTCGAGGCGGGAGGCGATGGGGTCGGCGGGGGCGTCCATGCGGTGTCTATCGGCCGCGTAAGGTGCCCCGAAGGACGCCCGGGTCAATACCGCCCGGCTCGTCGTCTCCGGGGGGGGTCGCCTCGGGGCATGCCGACCGGTGGGTGGGGGGTCCGCCCTGGAGGGCACCCGGCCCGGGATGGCGCCCCCGCGGCACGCTCGGCGGCGACCGGTCAGCGGCGGCCGCTCAAGGGTCCGACCGGAGCGGCCCCGAAGCGGACCTGCGTGCGGGTGGCCACCTGCACCTCCGTGCCTTGGAAGCGCAGCGTATGCGTGGTCTGGAACGGGGTTCCCAGGGCGCAGATCTTGACCGTCCAGGTGTCGTCCGAGGTCCAGGCGGCGCTGGCGGCGAGGCTCTCCTCGCCGAGGGGCCGGGTGGGCCCGCGCGGCGTGTCGCCCAGGTGCCCGGTGCCGGTGCTCCAGCGCCCGTGGCCGCAACGCAGCAACTCGTTCCTGCCGGAGATCGTGCGGGTCAGCACCCAGCCCTCGGTGCCGGCGTCCTCGAGCCGGAGCGATTCCAGACCGGCGACGTTGGTCTCGAAGCGGTAGGTCCGGCCCAGCACGTCGGGCGAGGACGGGGAGGTGGGGTTTCCCCGGGTCACGGGCACCTGCAGGCCCAGCAGGCGCCGCTCGAGGCGCGTGCGCATCGGGGCGTCGGCCTTCAGCGGCCCCCGGGCGAAGGCCGGCAGGAGCGTCGTCCAGAGGTGGTTCAACTGCCCGGCCATGTCGTTCACGCCGCTGGTGATGGCGATCACGGCGTCCTGATCGGGCAGGACCACGCAGTACTGGCCGAAGGCGCCGTCGCCCCGGTAGGCGCCGTGCCGGCAGCGCCAGAACTGGAATCCGTAGCCCTGCTCCCAGTCGCTGTCCGGGTTGCTGCCATTGGACACCTGCCTCGAGGTCGCCTCGCGCACCCAGCCTTCGGGCAGCACGCGCCTGCCGTCCCATCGGCCCCGCTGGAGCAGCAGTTGGCCGAATTTCGCGATGTCCTCGGTCTTCAGCCGGAGGCCGTAGCCCCCGAGGCTGATGCCCTGGAAGTTGGTGTCCCAGCGCGCCCCGGTGATTCCCAGCGGTCGGAAGAGCCGGGGCTCGAGGAACTCGGCCGTGGTCTCGCCGCTGGCCTGCTGCACCAGCGCCGACTGCAGGAAGGTGGCCGGCGTGTTGTACTTGAAGTGGGTGCCCGGCTTGTGCGGGACCGGATGCGCGAGGAACGACCTCGCCGACACCAGCGATGGCGCGACGGGCGGTTCGTCCTGGTGGCCGGTGCTCATGGTCAGCAGGTCCCGGACACGCATGGCCTTGAGGTTGGGCCCGGGCGACTCGGGCGCATCGCCCGGGAAGTGCCTCAGCACCGGGTCGTCGATCGCCAGCAGGCCCTCGGCGACGGCGAGGCCGACGGCGGTGGAGGTGAAGCTCTTGCTCAGCGAGTAGAGCTCGTGCGGCGTGGCCGCGTCATGGGGACCCCACCAGCCCTCGGCCACCACGTGTCCGTGGCGGACGACCATCACGCTGTGCACCTGGTCCATGCGGTCGAGCGCGTCGACGAAGGCCAGCAGCGCGCCCGGCGGCACCCCCTGGCGTTCCGGGGTGCTGCGGGGCAGGTGGGTGGAGGCGGCCCATCCGTCCCGGGGAGCCATCACCAGCAGGGCGAGGGTGATCGGGAGGAGGATCGATCGGCTGCGAGTCATTTTGGGGAGCTCCGGTCGGCGCCGTCGCTCAAGGCTGCTTCCAGACGATCCGGGCCACGGTGTCGTTGGTCGAGGCCTTGGTGCCACCGCCGTGGGTGATGAAGTACACGGCGCCATCCTTGCCCAGGCCCAGGGCCAGCGGGCCCGCCGGCAATCCCTGCAGGAACGCCTCGCCTGCGCCCGCCTTGCCCGTCTTGGGATCCACCGGGGCCGTGCGGATCGATTTGCGGGCGAAGTCGGCGTAGAAGAGCGCGCCCCGGTACTTCGCCGGGTAGGCCTGTCCCGACGTTCCGGGGCGATAGATCAGGGCCCCCACGCAGGAAGCACCGGTGTTGCGGGGGTAGTGGAACCAGGGATCGGTGAAGCCTTCCACGCGGTTGGTGCGGGTGAGGGTCTGCAGGCCCGGCCCGAAGACCTTCGGCCAGCCGAAGTTCGCGCCTGAGACGATGCGGTTGATCTCGTCGTGGTCGTCGTTCAGGTCGCCGCCGTTCTCGGCCACCAGGATCAGCCGGGTGGGGGCGTCGTAGGAGAGCGACCACGGTTGACGGTGGCCCCGGGTGAAGACACGTGGGTCGGCCCCGGCGGTCTTCACATGCGGGTTGTCCTTGGGCACCGACCCGTCGAAGCCGATGCGCAGCACCTTGCCGCGCACGTCGCCCAGGGCCTGGGCCTTGTTGTCGGGATCGTCGCAGTACTTGCGCAGGTTGGCGTTCTGGTTGTTCTCGCCGGTGGTGACGTAGAGCACCCGCTCCGTGGGGTGGGCCAGCAGAGCGCCGCCCACGTGCTGACCGGCCTGGTCGCCCTCCCAGTCCACCAGGGACTTCTCGCTGGCCGGGTCGAGGCGCGGGTTTGCGCCGCCGCCGCCCGAGACGGTCCAGCGGGCCACGCGGGCCACATACTTGCCCTGCGGCGCGTTGGTGAGGTGGTAGGCCAGGAAGAGGTGCGGGGTCTTCGGGAAGTCCGGGTGGAAGGCGATGCCGTGAAGGCCCCGGTCACCGCTGACCTCCGTCGGCACCGATCCCACCGGCTGCACCGCCCGAGTGGTGGCGTCGATGCGCCAGACCTGGCCGGCACGCCCCGTCACCCAGGCCGCGCCGTCCGGGGCGAAGGCCAGTTCCATGGGTTCACTGACGGCCTCCGGGCCGGCGATCGTCTCGATGGCGAAGCCCGGCGGGAGGTTCACCGCGGCGGACAGGGTGGAGGAGCAGGTCAGGGCGGCGGCCAGGGCCGCCAGGAGGCGCTTGGGCAGGGGCATAACGGGTGGGATGTGGAGTCAGGCTGGCCCGATCGCGTGGCGGACGCAACTCCCCAACCGGCGTCCCCCGGCGGCGGCGCAGCGTCCGACCTGGGTCGCTCCGGGGCTCCTGGCCCCGTGGAAATCCGCCCGGCCGGACGGCGTGGGGATTGACGGCGGCCCACGTGCGGGGGCATGACGGAGGAGTCCACCCCGTTCGTGTCATGAACAATACCCTCCCGATCCGCACCGCATGGGTGCTCCTGCTGCTGCTGCCGCCGGTGTCGACCCTCCCGGCCGCCGAGGTCGCCACCCCGAAACGCACGGTCCATTCCCAGTCCAGTTGGATCGTCGCCACGCCACAGGTCGAGGTGGCGCTCACCCGTCGCGGAGGCCACATGGCCCCGGTCACCTTCTTCCGCGACTCCGACCGTCCGGTGAAGCCCTACCACGTGTCGCCCTGGCAGGACGAGAAACCCTCGGCCATGCCGGCGCCGGTGCTCGGGCCCCTGCGCGGCGACTTCTTCTGTGCGCCCTTCGGCGGCAATTCCGAGACGGTCGCCGGCGAGAAGCACCCGCCCCATGGCGAGATCGTGGGCGAGCCGTGGCGCCTGGTTGGCACCCGGCGCTCGGGCGGCGTCACCACGCTCACCGCCGAGTTCGAGACCCGCGTGCGGCGCGGGAAGATCACCAAGGAGCTATCGCTCGTCGATGGGCACAACGTCGTCTACTCGCGCCACCTCCTGGCCGGATACTCCGGGCGGATGCCGCTGGGGCACCATGCCACGCTGGCCATGCCCGAGACCGAAGGCTCCGTGCGCATCGCCACCAGCCCCCTGCGCTGGGGCATGACCTGTCCGTCCCTCTTCAGCGATCCCCGCCAGCGTGAGTACCAGTCGCTGCTGCCGGGCGCGCGCTGGACCGACCTCGCGAAGGTGCCCGTCGCCTGGAAGGGCTCCCCCGATGCCGACCTGACCCGTCTGCCCGCCCGCTTCGGCCACGCCGACCTCGTGCAATGCGTCCACGAGCCGTGGGAGAAGACTGGCGGCCCGGCCTGGACCACCGCGACCTTCACCGAGCAGGGATACCTCTGGTTCGCCTTCAAGGACTCCGGTGTGCTCAACAGCACGGTGTTCTGGATCGAGAACCACGGCCGGCACGGGCATCCCTGGAACGGCCGCAACCACTGCCTGGGACTCGAGGACGTCACAGCCTTCTTCGCCGATGGTCTGGCCGCATCGACCACCGACAACGTGCTCACCCGGGACGGTGTGGCCACCTCGGTGACCCTCCGTCCCGACCGGCCCACGGTGGTGAACTACCTCCAGGGCGTGGTCCGCGTGCCGGCCGGATTCGAAGCGGTGCAGCGGGTCGAGTTTTCCCCCGGGATGGCGACCTTTGTCTCGGCTTCGGGTCAGCGCGTGAGCGCCCCGGTGCGCCACGAGTTCCTCAAGACCGGCACGCTCTGAATCGCCATCGTCCACGACCTGTTCACCCACCCGTTCCCTGAAAGCACCACCGCCCATGAATCCCTTGCGCCGATTCCTCCTCACCGCCCTCCTGCTCGCCCTGGCCGGCGGGTGCGGCGACACGCCCTCCGGATCGACCGGAACATCCGCCCCGTCCGGCAACGCCCAGGGTCTCATCGGCGTCTCGCTGCTCACGCTCGACAACCCCTTCTTCAAGGTCATCGGCGACCACATCACCTCCGAGGGGAAGAAGCACGGCTACCAGACCCTGGTGGTCAGCGGCGACAAGGACGTCGCCAAGCAGGGCAACCAGATCAAGGACTTCATCGTCAAGAAGGTCAGCGCCATCGTGCTCAGCCCCTGCGATTCGAAGTCGATCCTGCCGGTGATCCGGGAGGCCAACGCCGCCGGGATCCCGGTCTTCACCGTGGACATCCCGTGCAACGAGCCCGGTGTGAAGATCGTCACCCAGATCGCCACCGACAACGAGGGCGGCGGGCGCGAGGCGGGCCGGGCCATGATCGAGGCCCTTGGCGAGGCCGGCGGCAAGGTGGCGGTGCTGCACTTCAAGCAGGCCGAGTCGTGCCAGTTGCGCGTGAAGGGGTTCCTGGAGGTCGTCCGGGCCCACAACGCGTCGGGCAAGGGCCGGATCGACGTGGTCACCGAACTGGAGAGCGGCGGGGCCAAGGACCTGGGCTACAAGGCCGCCGAGGACGCCCTGCAGGCCCACCCCGACCTGCGCGGCATTTTCGCCATCAACGACCCGGCGGCCCTCGGGGCGCGCGCGGCGCTGGAGAAGGCTGGCAAGACCCAGATCCTGATCATCGGCTTCGACGGGCAGCCCGAGGGCAAGC
>Ga0194129_10006626_pt1 | contig 14104 bp, 9 predicted proteins | sample TA2KigCa35mmetaG_FD_150862 | JGI IMG/M metagenome (GOLD analysis project Ga0194129, IMG submission 150862) | Freshwater microbial communities from Lake Tanganyika, Tanzania - TA2015038 Kigoma Deep Cast 35m | ecosystem: Environmental > Aquatic > Freshwater > Lake | place: Tanzania: Lake... | reverse complement strand
CATCATTTTGCAAGTCGTACTGTGGCCTAATGTATTTACCCTCACATTCACAGGAGCTGTGGCCTTAGAGGGCATCATTACTTTGCTCACCATGAATGCGTCAGATCGCTATGAGGCATTTGTTGGAAAGGGCGTATTGTTTTTTCATGGTGGTTCCAGGTCTGTTACCAAGTATGTTCTCACTATTTTTATCACAATCTACATGTTTTACTTTTTGGTTACGTATGTTTCTTTTCAATACACCATCATGCCTAGGATGACCACTTGGATTCACAATGATTATCTGAGATCGTATTCCTTTGTGAATAGTGAAAATAAGCTACAAAATGCCCCAAAGGTAGATCACTCCATATCCAAGAAAATGAGAGACAATACCTTTGTCTGGCCACGTGTTTACGATAACGACGCTATTTTGTTGAATGGAACTCTCGTAGAAGCTAGGCCTACAAAATTGCCAGAGGACAAACTAGACATTCGACACTTAAAATGTCCCTTGCGAGCTGAACAATCCAATTTCTCGTGTTGGGCTTTGAATCTGGCTCCCTTTCCCGTTGCAGTCAATGATTTAGGGTACCCTCAAAATCCCAACTACCCCAATTTCCGAGTTGTACCCATGCCTTCTGAGTTTTACACCATAGACGTGAAGCTTACTCCTTTGTCAGGAAGCAACATTCTCTGCAGAAAAATTGAAGCCTACAGAATTGTGGTAAACGATGAAAGCGAAGCTCTTTATGGTTTAGATTATCCAGCCTCTGGTCCCTCGTTTCCAGTAGAACCCTCTCGCGGGCGCTGTGGACTCTTTGGTGATCAGGACTGGTGCCTTCGCTATGGGCATTCCTTCACGCCTGAAGCTTACGATCAGGAGATTGGAAAAAAATGCAACACCTTTGAGAATAGTCTTGTTTTTCGGCTTCCTGCTCGGACCAAGGACATCGACCCTGAAACCGGGAAAACTGTCCTGGACGCCATTCTAGTGACCAAAGATGTACACGTGCAGGTGAAGTACACTTGGCACTACGAAAGAGAGTCTGTGCCACCCGTGCTGCGAAATCTAGAAGACTGGGCTCATTCCACGGAGCAAGACATGGCTCAAGACTGGAGAATTTCATCTGAAGCCACTGCTGTTTTTTTCAAGTTTTTTATTACCATTATTCCCCTTTTGGTTTGTTGGTATGTCCTGGCTTCTGAATTTCCCAAGGTTGTATCTGATACCAATCAAGTCATGTTTTTGTGTATTTTTATTTTACTGCCCTCTGTGTTGATATTTTTGACGGTGGGAGCATACTTGCCCATGGCTGGAAACATTTTGTGTGCTATTGCCATCAACCACTCACCTCCTGTCTACAAGGAAAACTCCACTTGGCTAGTAAGATACTTTAGACCCATTGTATTCTTTATTTCAGCAGCTTGCAATTGCATTCAATTCATCTGGATTCTCTTCTTGACTGGTATTGCTGGGTGGCCTGCATTTTATTTCCCTGAATCCATTCAACAACTGTCAGAGATGTCCAGCAATTTCATTATTTCAGCGTACGCCACTCCTTTTTGGGTTGCTTTGATCATGCCCATTGTTCTTACCATCAACATCACCATGGTCCTTGGTTGGGCCATTGGCTTTGTTCTTGAAATGTTGCCTGTGTGGGCTTCTTCCTATTAATGAATTTTTGTTTTTATTTAAATCTCTGTGAAATTTTAATTCTCTGAATGACCTCTTCTTTGCTTAATTTTCCAAATAAAAAGCTCCAACGCTCTGGTTTGAAAAAATTTTCTTGAATAAATTTTTCGCTCATGCCTAATTGAATCCAATCATCTACAGAGTACCGAAACAAAACCATGGTTTCTTCATCCACACCATATTTGTCATGAAGTTCTTGAAAAGAAATGCCTGCATTTTTTAGTAGTTCTGGTGTAATGAATTTTCTGTATGTGATAATATCGCCTATGGAACATTGAAAGTCTGTGAAGGGGTTGGGTTTCCACTCTGACAAAAAGGGTAAATCTTCAAGAGAAACTTTATGGTACTTGATCCATTCTTTGATGTCCGGTTGAATTTTGTATAATTTTGCACTTTCTATGCCATTTTTCAGGCACACACTCATGGTAAGATTTTTTTTTTCCACAAAGTCATTCCATGAAAGAGTTCTTTTTGCATGGAAAAGCCCAAACACAGATATACTTTGTTCAGGCGACAAACGAATAGCATAGTAAAAATTCATAAAATGATTTCTGGGTTTTTGCATGTACATATATATCTCCATTTATAATGTCAAATTTTTCACAACAGATAAAAAAAAAAAAGTTCACAATGGTATAATGTGCTGGTCTGTGAAGCATACATAAGAAGAATGCAATGTGACTTTCCATTTGATTGGACCAGCATTCGGAGAACTTCAGTACAACATCACTGCACACAATCCTTATCATCTTGCGAAAATGGTGATGTCGAGCTTATTCCTTCCTCAAATCAAGAGCCGGGTCCAGAGAAAAAACAAGCAAAACCAAAATCAAAAAAAAGAAAAAATTTAAGTTTGGAAGAAAGCAGTTGCAAAGGACAGGCTACAGAGAGTACAGCAAAACGAATTTATACCAAAAAGAAAAATCTTGTAGTGCAATCTGAACTTGAGCAAGCTTCTCAAGACAATGAACACAAATTTTTTGGAGAGGAAGAAGACGACACTTTATGCAAGGATTCTATGCTTCATGCAGATGAAAATGAATCTTGTGCTGCTGCTAAAGAAAAGACACCTTTTTGCAATTCCCATGCAAAGTGCACTGACTTTTTTCACTCCAAGTCATTTTTGAATCCAATTGGCAACAAAACACAAATGCTACAAAAAGATGGAGAAGACCATAATAGTCACCAAGAGCCGAAATGCCATGCCCCCCAAAAATCGCTTTCCATGACATCTTCGAATAAAATCACATCCATAGCCAAAAGCACCTTTTCTGGAGAAATTCGCGATTTGATTTTAAAACAAATTTCCCTAAGTATTCGCACTTGCTCTTCTTTGGTTCCAAATACACATGCTTCTGCTGAAAAGACTATGTGTACGGAGTCTGACCTATTTTCTCAGATTCTAAACAAGGAGGAAGAAACCTATCTCAAACAAAAGAAGAGAGACATGGACCAATTTTTGGACACTGATAGTCTCATATCGAAACTCCCCTATAAAAAAATGTTGCTGGATATTTTTGGTGGGAATCTCCGGGGAAATTTGCAAATGATGGATATTCCATATGTGACTAGGGTGTATGAAGAATCCTTTATGAGAGAGCCTTTGAATTCCAGTGAAAGAGAATGTGCAAAGGGGAAATTATGCGAATGTATGTTCATTGACAAAAAACAACAGTTTGTGGGGGTCGAATTTTTGCTACCTGGTGAAAAACAACAACGAAACTCCAACATGTGTGTTTTGTGCTACCGTCAGATGACACAGCAACTGTATTACGATGTCATTTTTGACAAGTGCGAGTTTCCAGGCTGCATACAAAAATTTGGTAATATTCATAGTGAAAAGGGCGAGTACTTATTGGATGCCATGTTGATTGCTGCTCCCACCGCTCCTTCTCATGTGATGCCGATACCCATAGTTTCCCACCAGCGAAATAGATATACTGTGTATGTTTCGGGGGGAATCAAAAGACTTTCGCAGAGCAGGGTGTATTTTCAGAACACCCCTTCTTACTTGACAGATCTTGGAATGTAATGCCCCTTTTTTCAAGGTGGAGGGCAGACCCATCCAATGATTATAGTATACCGGCAACTAAGAAGGGGGCGCCAAAAACTTTTAATCCAGATGCCATCTTTTGCTACTTTGACCAGACTGTGGAAGAACACCTGCAGCAATTGCATGTTCTGCAGCGTTCTGGAAACAGGGAAGTGCAAGTAGAAATTGACAAATATTTGATATTCTGCATGCATGCTTCTTTTGACACCTTTAAATTACCCAACCACTGCATTCCGCATTATGATAACCTGCCTGATATTTACTACTTGGCCATTGGAATTTTAGATTCAGACATGGATTTAAACAGCTCTCTTCAGCAAGTTTTACTTTTGTTGCGACAGTGCATACCATTACGCAGAAGAACGAAGCGAGCTCAAAGGGAGGTCCAATGGAAAATGAAGAGCTTTTCCTCACTTCAAACCATTGTGCGCTGCATGCAAGGTACGTTGCTCGGGTTGTATCCCACCAGCCTCACCAAAGTTTCCTTTGCTGCCAGAATGGGGGTTCTGACTTTTTTGAGGAGTGTCTTGGTCCAGAACTTTGATGTTTTCCAAAAAGTGGTCAACAAAATCACATTCATTACCAAATTGTGCTTGATGGAACATTTGTGCAACACTATATCAGACTATTTTCCAGGAGTGTATCACACGCTGAATCAGAGTGGCCAAAAGGTGGATGTTTTTTGCAATTCGGTTTCCATGATTTGCGACATTTTTCGAAGTGAGTTGAACACTTTATTTTGCATGCAACTGCAAAAACATCAGGCTCAGAGAAACAAGGAACAATTGGCATGCTTTGATGTGGCTGAAAATCACAGACCTCACTATTGTGGCAACGTATTCCTCAGCATTGTGATTTCTCTGGAAAAAATTGCCCACTCCTATTTTGAACGCTGCACTCGTGCATACAGGGGCATTATTGTGGGCAACGTTGCATTTTATAGACACATTGAGTTAGCTAAAAAATGCCTCAATACTTATATTTTTCAGAACATAGGAACAATCTTGGAAAACACTTACATTTCAAAGTCACAGTCTATTTTTGAGAAGTTGCATGCTTTCAAATTGCACCCCAGTGCTGTTCCTTTTGCCTGGCATCTCACCAATGCAGTGAATCTGCACTTCTTGCCAGTGTCCATAACCCTGAACCAGAAAAAGGCTCTTGCCAAACGCTACACTGGAGATTTTTTGTCAATTCAAAAGTGCCACTATATTTCCTTGTGTTGCCTGTGCCTGATCAGAAAAGGGAACTCAAACTCCATGCGTCTTCGCCATGACTGTCAAACGTCGGAATTGATGTGCATGGTGTGCAATCAAGGGTCAGTGATTACAATGAACATACTCGGTAACATGATTTCGTTGGGCACCAGTAAAATTATCCTAAGCAGCTGCTGTGGCACTGTGATTTACTACAATGGAACCGGAAGCGAATACTGTACTAAATGCGGCGATCAATGTGACTACAAAAATCACTTTTTCAAGAGAAAGGAAAGGCATTCCGCTTTTCTCAAAAAGTCTAACCATGCAGCTGATTTTTCAGAGATGGAAAATGAGGAAGTCTTCGACAATCTGTTAGATTCACAAGATACCCTTTTACTTTCCGTACCAAAGCCCAAGTATACTTCTAAAAAACAAAAAATGCTTTTCAACAACAAAATCTTGTCCAATACTGATCAGGAAATGATGAATGTGTGTTATGTTTGCAAGCACAAAAATGTGGTGCAGTGCATACAGGTGCTTTCTGTAGATCAGCGAAGAATAGTTTCTTTTTATGTGTGCGCAAAACATACCATTCCAAATCACATTGCCACAAACCTCTGGGGAGTTCAATCATTCCAAAAATATGTTTTTTACAATTTTACGTCAAATTCATTAAAAAAGAATGGAGGGTCCAGCTTAATTCAAGCACGGAATCAACTTTCGCTGGAATCGTCTTCTTCTTCTGGGTGTCTGAACGATTCTATTTTGCCAAAGTCAAAGCGTGGTCGAAAGCCAAAGTATTTGAAAATAAATTTTTGAATTAACATATTTTTCTTGTACTTTTTTATTTTTGAATCATCATATCCTTCTTGTACTTTTTTAGCTTTTTTAGTGGTTTGAAGAGTGATGCATCAATGGTGGGTAGCATAAATGATTTTCTGTGGACATTTTTTTCAATCAAAATTCTTATGTTTTCAATGATTTTATGTTCTGCTTCGTTTTTGTTGTGACCAATGATGGTTCCTGCTTCTTTCCATATGTTTTTGATGCTTGGATCCACTTTTAATTCGCATTTTGACTCTGTCAATGCACATACTGGAAAAAACACGCAACTGAGTTTTGTTTTTTCATTTACCTTGGTATCGGTGTGATACACTAATATTTTCCTGGCTATTAAATAAAAAGACTCTGAAGATTCAATTTCGCGAAGTATTTTCAATTTTTTACAATAGTCAGTGCTTCCATATTGATCTTTTTTTTCTTTGGAATCCTTGTCCCAAATAACCCATTCGAAGGGCTCTGGGTCCATGATTTGAATGGTTTTGATGATGTCTGTCATGCTGCTGATGTCCAGTGGTATGCTGCACAATGCATGGAAAATGTTGACCTTATCGTATTCCACCATTTCATAATGTTCAAACCTAGGTATATGAACTCCATGCATCCAAAAATTGAAATTTCCATACTTTATGAAGCAATTTAATAAATTATGAGCTTCCTCCTGATTTTCAAAGCAATTGATTTTTTTCAGAATCATTGGAATAGTGTAATTGCACGGAATATTGATGCCTAGTTCGTTAAACACTTCCAGTATGCTACAATTCTGAGCTTTCCTCCTATTTTTAGACCTAGCAGCAGTGAGCCATGTGCTAGTTCCATCATCACAAGAAAAACAATTTGCCTGATTGTAGTAACCCAATTGTTTCAAACGTGTGCACCTTTGCGTTGAAGCCATACAGTGTCCACATTTACACAGGGAGCATATGGTAGTCCAATCCTTGTGATTTCTGTTTTCAAGGTCATGAATGGAATCGCCTCCTCTCTTCAAATATAAAAAGCTTTCAAAAAGAATAGTTTCGAGCAAATTTTCTTGGCAGCACTCATTTTCACAAAACAATTTGAAATTGCCTTCATAGTAACATACATTTTGTTCATAGCACAAACTATTTTTAAAAATTTTGATTTTAAATGCATACCAATTTACCAATGCTTTGAATACAAAAGAATTGACTGGCAGATCTTGGTTCAAAGATAACTTTAGAAAAACATTTTCATAAACCATAAAGGATAACGTTTGTCCTGTTCCTCTAAATATTTTTGAACATGATTTGAAAGCGAACAAATTGTCATGATCTCTGGAAAGCAGCCGAACCAATTCTACTGACATCAGGATAATCCAGGCAGTCCCAAGTTGCTATTTAAAATGTACTTGGAGTCTTCGCTTTCGTCTTCCCAGTCCACAATGTTTATTAAAATAAATTTATCTTGAAATTTGTCCAAGGAATATTTCTTTTTTTTTAGGTAATTTTCAATGTGAATGGCGCAGGACTTCAGCAGAACAATTACAACAAATAGGATCGCATTTTTTTCGTACCCACTCGTCAACAAATCTACAATTTTAGATATTTGCAAACTCACTGTGAAGGAAATACTGTATTTTAATATGTTTAATATGGTAAAATTTTGGAAGCAGTCACACTGGCATATCACAAACAAACTTAAAAAAGTCAAACACGTAAATGATACGGAAGAAGTGGCCTTGAACAATATGAGAGTCTGAATATTTTGTGCACATGACAGCATCAGAATTTCCTTGAGAAAGACTGTTTTTTCTGAAAGACTACTTATATCAAAAAAAATGAAGAAGAGTTGTGCAAGCACCAGTTCTAAGCGCAAGGAGTCACAGTCTTGGTATTGCACCAAAAACAAATTAAATTCTCGCACAATCATCCTTGCACTAATTGCACTGCATAAAGAAAATATTCTTGAATGCAAACTTGCACTGTCTGGGGAGTTGGGGATGGGAACCAAGACAAAGGTCACCGACAGGATCCAAAGACACAGTGTCAACTGATGATCGTCAAATTTTTGGATTACAGTGCTGGCCACATAAAGCTGTAGAAACTGGGGAAGTGGAATGGCGAGTTTTCCTATGACATTTTGCCATGCAGAAATCACTTGGCACATCAATAAAACATACACTAATATGGATATGAAAAAAAAGTGGGACTGGGGCTCCATCCTAACGATCCAATTGTTTTTGGTGATGCTTTCGCTGAAATAGATGGAACTCAGAACTCCTGATATTTCCATGAATTCTTGGGTAAACAATTTTTTTCTGAAAATGTGGATTGCGCCAAACACAAGCATGCATGCTGTCACTAGGCTACATAAGTTTCCAGGCGTTATGCTTTTAAATTTTTCATTAAAGAACACGAATTCTTCATGGTAAAGCGTGTATGTAAGAGATATGTGTAGTTTTTCGAGAATGATTTTTAAGAGAATAAAATTCTGAACATTCATTCTCCAATTATTATTTATTGTTGGTTCAAAACTTTAAAATATATATAAGCACATTTTTTTCATTGAAGAATAGAACATGAGTAAACTTTTAATGGTAAATCCAGATCTGAATCAATGCACACTAAAAGATGGTGTGAATGCCCCAACGTCTGCACAAGCAATTAAGAGAACTGTTTTGGTGCACATCACTGGCAATAGGGCCACTTGGGAGCACATGGGCATTCATGGTGCCTTGTGGCGAGTAAATCCAGACCGCACTGGAATTATTTTTGGAACGGATGGTTCCCAATCTACCACAGATCCTATTTTACTGGATAAGCTGAGCAGGGCCATGATTCGAAGCGTGACTGTGTTAGAGACTAGCACAAACATCAACGAATTGGTTGGAGTTACAATCGATGGCTTGCCTACCATGGAATACACTGCCAATGGTGATAATGCCTCTGTTTTTTTGACAGGTGAAGGTCGCAATACCACTCCTCACGAAATCTTCAACATGTCTGGAAATACTGAGTTGGGCTTAGCTTGGATGAAGCAATATCCAAAGTTTACGAGCTACAATTTGGAACAGGAAGGAGTTATGTTTTTGCCAGGTTGTTCGTATTATTTTGTTCGTGTGGACCACCCTGTCATTCACATGCTCAAGACCAATGAAGAAACCCTGGGAGTTCACTTGACAGATGAAAACATTGTGGCGGAAGGACAATGGCACAGAATCGACGTGGAGGTTTTTTTATTTTGCATTCGTTCCATCAAAGACAACATTTTGCAAAACACACCTTCCACCTTTAATTTAAATAATCTGACCGTGCGCATTACCAAACCAGATGGACAGCGCTGGCTTCAGTTGGGTGCTCAGTTGGTGGATAGTCTCATTTCGGACGAAGTCAGGGAGAGCGAGGATCCGGAGCTCATAGCGCAAGCCAGAAAGCAGGCAGTTCAGAGGTACATTGACATGCCATTGTATTGCACCTTGCGCTTGTGCATTGAATACTCGTTGCCAGAAACAACCATGGATCAGACGTGTGTTGTAGTCCAGGCCAATGCAAATATGCCAATGTGTGTACAGGAAGTTTCAAATACTTCACAACAGTCTTCTCGTCCATTTCTACAGTCTGTTGTAGTTCAGAATTGCAAATAAATTTTTCAATGCATTGTATTATACTTACTCAATTTACCAACACAATTCATATTTATATGAAATAAAATAATGACAAAAATTGCAAAGTATGGCAGCGCTAATTTCTGGTGCCAATCCAGGCCCAATTTTAGATGGTCATGCGTACCCTAGAGGCACCGCATTTGATAACATTGCATCTTCCAATTCTAGTAATGCACCCACTGCTGCTGATTTCGCTTCCATATGGGGTCCAGCAGCCCTTGACATGAACCTAGACAAGGACAGGCTTCGGAGGACGAGCCGCCTTCACTTGAATCAGCTTCCACATGAACTGCAGGGCAGGCAAATTTATATTGCAGATCGCATTGACGGCCTCATTTCCAACTCCACTGGAAGTCCATTTACTTCCCTGATTTTACCCTATGTTCACTTTGACCGCCCTGACAACACTATAAAGTGGAGAGTATTTTCATTTGATGAGGGTTTGGCAAGCAGGGTTCCTTACGAGTCTGCCGCACGCACTCTTACCCAGAGCAGGGAAGAATTCTCGGCTTACGCGACTAGGCATGGTCTGTCCATTACCATGGAGCATAACTTCATGATGAGTGAGGAGGGCCGCACCAATTTCTTTTACCAGGTGCAGCAGGTCGTTGGCAGCATCCAGAAGACCAACGATTTACACGTTCACATTGCTCTTATCAAGGCCCGCAGTTACTTCCGCAAGGTGAGGGAAAAGTACTACAGGGATCCCCACAGTCTGGAGGAAGAAATTCGCGACTACGTCAACATGTTTGGTTTCCTTCAAAAGAACATCAATGGTTTGGATATTCTCATCGAGGACGCCAAGCAACTTTTGCGTGGATGGGGTGCGTCGGAGCCCAATTTCTTGCTTCTTAATTCTAGGCTTACCTTCCAGCTGCAAATGAATCCAGAGAGGACTCAGTACATTACTCAGGGTCCTGATGGAAAGCGAAGGCTCGCCGAGGGTCCTGACATCAAGACCTACCGCGGCATCCGCATCATTCATTCCCGATCCTTTTCCATTGAGGAAGGAGCTGCCCCACGCGATCTTTTGCGACGAAGGGTTCGTGTGTCTGAATTCTACCTACTTCCCAACTGTTCCTCGGGTCACTTTAGCGCCAATTATCAGTCTGGGACGTCGGGCGCCGAGGACGGCACTTCCTCTGGAAATTCAATTTTGGGAGTCAATGGCTTGTCTCGTCTTCGTGTGGGAGAACGCGATTCTACGTCAATTGGTGCAGATGGGGTGTTGGCCAGCGCACTTGCACTCGAGGGTGATGCCAATGGCGAAATGCGCTTGTATGACGAGAGCAGCGACTCCTTTGTGGTGATTTCATACAAAAAGATCCTGGAGCAGTGCAGGCGCTTCATATCCAGGGCCAATGCAATCGCTTCGCGTCGCCAGCGTGACGACCCTCTGTCCCAAATCTTGATTCCGGAGCAGATTGGATCCGTACTCTTGCTCCGACCCAACGTCGAGCACTTCATGTTGGGAATTATCATGGGCAAAGGAGGGAGCATGGATGACCTCGGTGCTACCTTGTGGGGCCAGACCGAATTGTCATGCTTTGATGACGGTCAGCATGGAGTGTGGGGCATGAGCTACAAATATCACGCTTCTGCCATCGTTTTCAACGACAGAAACTTGATTCGGATGTGGGACATTGCCTATGATGGCTATGTGGGTGGAAAGGACTCCACCATTCTGGATTGGGGCTCTGATTCCGACATCACTCGTTTCATCAAGTCAGACAACAATTTGGCCGCCCCGTACAGTGGACCCAGTCTGATTGTTCTCCCTCTGCCTACCAAGGTGCACACGCTGCCATCTCCTTTCCCCATTGCCAATCTTGTCAACACAGTGCTGGCTACCAATGCCCACAGCCTTGCCACGGCTGACTTATTCGTGGAAGACATGTACGGTTTTTTGACGCGCGTGGAAGAAAAGATTGGAACCGAACACATCATCGGAGTGCGAAACGCAATGAGCGTAGCATACGATTTATTGCATATGCACAGAAACAGTGCAGCTTCAAAGTGCGCCAACAACGCTTCTTTGGAAAACGAGGCTACTTCCATTCGGCTTGCCTACGGTGGCACTTACTTTTACAAATCAGAAACTGAAAACAACTGGGTTGAAATATTCGGATGTGGTCACCATGGCCCAGATTGCGTAGGGAAGGCATCAGAAAGAAATGGAAAGGGCATGAGGTACAACACGACAACTATGCCACGCTCTGTTCACATTGTGTAGCGCCTTCGTTTCTGCGAGTCATCCTTTTGCATGCCTTGGTTTGTTTCACGTGCAGTAGCGATTTGCATTTCCATTGAAATACTTTGCTGAGAGTCTTCCTGTTCAAAGTTTTTACTTTGTTTAATTCCATGATGTCTCTGCACTGATCAAACACGTCAATCAAAAAAGCTTCGCAATGAAGATGGATCAAACCTCTGGCCTTGGACGAAATCTTCAGATCACGACCAAGCTCGTGAAATATCTTTTCCGCCATTTTCTTGACATGGTATTTTGGAATGATTAAATTTTCATTCGTTTGCACATCATAAAAATCTTCCTTCTTATCCATTCCTTCCTCTTGTTCTTCAAGCCCTTCGTTATTCGGATTAAATAAAATATCATCCTTTTCATCCAAATCCTCATCCTCATTGTCGAGATCTTCTTCCTCCATATCGTCCTCGTCCGTGTCCTCAATGGTGAGTTTTGGAAGCTCTTCGTTTTCCACCTTCACTTGGGCATCTTCATTTTTCTTGGATTTCTTGATTGCAGGTGAACGCCCCATGCCTTTTGGAACCCCATATTCAATTTTCATATATACATTTTTTACCTCAAATCATTTCAGATATTCCACACTTTTTTTACGTTTCCACATGCACGTGTCCGTGTGGTGTGAGGTTTACGCTCTGTTTTTGTGTCAACAAAGCATTTGAATCCAACAATTCGTCCCCCAATTTTCTTCCTGTTTCTTTCAAGAAAAATGCCACTAAATTCAGCAGACTGTGATCTTCTGATAAAAGTATGTCAAAGTTTGAGCTGGATATCATTCTCAAAAGAAAAATTTCCCCACAGCTCACTAACCAAAACCACTTGATAGCGGTTTTATTGCTTTGTTGATCTTTTTCTAAGTTTCTTTTGGGGAGAAGCAGAAGTAGAGATTCCAATTTCACTTCCTTTTCTTCACAAGCCATCTTGGACTCTTCGCATGCACACAGTCCAGGAATATTCGTGTCATCATCATACCATATGCTTATGTCGGGAATGAGCTGGGTGAGGAGTGCCAGCAAATGCATATTGCTGTACGGTATATCTTTGAGAGAAAGCTGGGGTTGTCTACTATACTTTGGATAATGAAAATAAATGACTTGTGATACATCATTGTACATGCCTGCAAAGTTAGTTCTGTACACCAATCTCATTCCAGGAGCCAAGTACACCATCTGCTGGAACACATTAAAAAAATCTATGGATGATTCTATGTGGTGGATTTTCAGAGCCTGAATAATTCTCTCGTGGTATGTGTCTGGCATTTTTGGTATGCGCTCGCATGTATTAACAATGTGGAATACTCTGTACAGCGAATGCAAAATGCATATGCCCTGCCTCAGTGCCTTCCTAGAGATGACGCCGTACTCCTTTCCTGGATTTTCCTTGCAGTTTTTTAAAAGTTTTGCATTCAGTGATCTTGGCAGCGCACTAGTGAACTGCACATCATCGAGGACTTGACCCTCCATTTCAAAACAGTGTGTGGCTATTTCCCCCAACCTAGCACAACAGCACCCTAAAATTACCTCTGCAAGATGCAGTGTTTCGTTGTCAAGCAGGGCACCTATTACCTTTCCCCAGTTCAACTGGAGGCATTCTATTAAATCTAGCAACTCACGCAAAGAAAATTGGCGAAATGTCTTATTTCCTGTGAGATGCAGTACCTTTAAGTCTTCATACTTTTCAGGATCAAAAATATGTTCAGTGGTCAAACTAGTAAAATTTTCGTTGATTAGGCTTTCGTGGGTTATGTATAAAATACCATATATATGCATTTCATTCATGTCCCAACATTCCTCCAACGGAAGTGCATTGCAATTAGTATTCCATACCCACTGTGACCAAACCCACTTCACCGTTTCCTGATTCCAATTCTTTCGATTCTCATATAACCATTCTGTTGTTTTCTTCGAGTTCATTCTTCAAAAATACAATGAATCAAGACAAAGTGCTGCTTTTAGAGGGATTTCAAAATGACAATCTAATATACGCGTCTCATTTGCATACTAATATATTGAAAAAATTGAATGCAATTCTCATCCCTTTGTTTGAAAAAGGATGGACAATATTATACGCTATACGCTTTGACATTGCCAACCACAACTGCAACAAACAAGAAAAAAAAGAGTGTATCTTGGGAACGTATGGCGCTCATCTTTGCTCTTCCTTGTTTGTTCCCTCTATTCAAGCAGACAAACACCGCCAATGTTTTTACGTACCATTTGCTCTTGATTTTTCGGAGAAAAGCAATAATATCTTTTATCATTCATCTTCCAACAAGGACCCTACATTGCTAAAAAGCATTCTCGCGGAAAAAAAATGCAGTCAATTGGTGCTCTGCGGGCTGCATCAATCCATTCTAGTAGAAACCTCTCAAATTGCTAAAAATGATTTAAATATTGAAAACGTACAATGTGTTCCTATTTCGAACGAAAAAGATCTGCTTCTCTTGGAAACA
>Ga0194129_10006625_pt1 | contig 14104 bp, 10 predicted proteins | sample TA2KigCa35mmetaG_FD_150862 | JGI IMG/M metagenome (GOLD analysis project Ga0194129, IMG submission 150862) | Freshwater microbial communities from Lake Tanganyika, Tanzania - TA2015038 Kigoma Deep Cast 35m | ecosystem: Environmental > Aquatic > Freshwater > Lake | place: Tanzania: Lake... | reverse complement strand
AGAGGGTACTGATTGGTTGGTTTTATTGGCTGAAGTTTTTTCACTCGGCAGCGGCGGCGCGATTTTATCGGGCTGTAGCTGCTGCGTGGGGTTATCGATTAAGCGTGCGCGTGCGTCACCCAGCTTAACTTGTAGTACTGATTCAGCACGACTGGCAAGCAGGTCTGCAGAGAATTTTCCTTCGCACGGGCCCATGCCGGAAGGATCGCAGCTACCACCAAACGGCGAAGCAACCACACCACCGCTGCGCACTGAGAGCAGCGTAGTAGCGCTATCGGTAAAAGTAGAAAAATCAGTACCGCGAATGCCAATCGCCGCGACCGGTGTGTTCAAGCGGAATTTATCTTTGGCGTTTTGTGCACCCACACCCGAAATAGAGCGCATCACCCCTTTGTGCAGCGTGAGCTTGATGCGGGTTTCATTGGGGTGCTGTGGGTCGTAGTGATACGACTCCACACTGAGCGCAGAGTTAGGGCGCAGGCTAATAAAACCGCGATCGATGGTTTTTACATACACATAGCCATCGGCCTCGGTTTCGAGACGTGCGTCTTCAAGAATGCGGTCGCCGGTTTTTAGTGCTTGCCATTGGCCGTTACCTTGGCGCAGTTTGGCTTTGCCCACCACGATGGTGACGTCACCCACCACGGCAGGCGCTTGCGCGTACACCACCTGAATGCACAGCCACAGCAGCCCGGCAGTGAGCAGCGCAGCCAGCATCCGCACCGACGTGGACGGCGCGGAATGTTGCAGCGCGCGACTGGCTTGTTGATTGACACGCATTGGATGCTTACCCATTTCTACTCAGCTACAGCAAGGGTAGTGCCCGGCCCGGAAAAAACAACGGGAAACTGGCGCTTGATGTGACCACCGTCACATTATAAAGCGGGTGTTTAAGGGTGCAATACGCATTACGTTGAATTCGCTTGAACGTGATGCATTGCTTATTCGTTAAGGCTATTTAGTGTTGAATAATTAACTAAAATTATTTTATTGCTATTTAAATTGCCAAATAATTACGGAATAAATTGAATTTTTCCACTGCCTCGCCATCTTACCGTGACGGCGCGGTGTGACTGTACTACCCTTCGCCCATCTTGCGAGTGGGGATTATGTTTACCCTTAGTAGATTGCTAACCATTATTCAACGCTTTCGATGATATCGATCGAGCTTCTACGCAAACAACGACTGCTGCAGCGCCTGGATGAATCGGTGGTGATTGATCTTGCGCGCCATATGCGGTTTGAGCAGTTTCAGAAGCGCGATTATGTGTTTCACAAGGGATCAAGTGGCGATGCGCTGATTATGGTGCTGAGCGGTCGCTTGCAGATCGTGACGCTTTCCGAAGATAACCGCGAGGTCGGCCTCAGCTTTGTGGAGGCGGGTGATTACTGCGGCGAACTATCCATCATTGACGGTGGCGCGCGTTCTGCATCAGCAGTGGCGGTGGTGGATTCGATGGTGGGCTTTTTACCGCGTGCCAAAGCGCGCTGGTTGTTTTTTCATGATCCTGTTGTGGTTGAGCAGCTGCTGATGAAAATGTCGGCGATGGTGCGCTCTTCCTCGCAGCAGCGCTCATTACTCAGCATGAACCGATCGTACTCGCGCATTTATGCGGTGCTGATGAATACCGCAAAAAAACCATCCAGTGCGCAGCCGGTAATTGAAAACCTGCCCACGCAACAAGCGATTGCGATGATGGCGAATGTCAGCCGTGAGACTGTGTCGCGCGCGATTCAGGCGCTGGTAAAAATGGGCGTGGTTACCAAAGACACCAAACGCCTAATCGTGCAAGACGTCGCCACCCTCGAAAAACTCGCACGCGGCGAGACAGATATCAGCGAAGTTCAAGACCTCAGAAAATCCGCATAATCAACCGCGATTGTTTCCCAATCCAGGTGGGCTTTGACTTGCTGCCACGCGCTGGTCAGCATTGCCTCACGTGCCTGCGCTGATAGGGCTTGCCAACGGTGTAGCGCATCGACTAAAGCTTCTGCGTGCTGATCATGCGCGATGAGATGTGTGTCCGGGTGCAGCACACCACCGCGCGCACCGAAATACGTGCTGATAATCGGCAAACCCGCTGCGGCGTACTCGGCCAGCTTGAGGTTGGTACCGGCACCCGAAATAATAGGGTTAAGCCCGACGCTGGCTACTTTGAGCCAGAGTGCTTTTTCTGTGTCGTTGACCACGCCGAGTAAGCGGGTGTTTTTAGGGACGCGTTGTCGATCAAGTTGATGATACACCGACCCCATGAGCGCGAAGTCAATTTCACTCGCCTTAGCAGCGGCCTCGAGTATCAGCTGGGCCGCCTCAACATTCGGCTGATGCGCGCTGCCCATGAACAACGCCACCGGTTTATGCAAACCGAGGCGCCGTTGTAGCGCTGCACGGGCCGATGGTGATGTGTAAGGCACCAGATCGAGTGCGATGCCATTGGGTATAACAGCACAACGTTGCTCTATGAATTCATACAACGCCGCTAGCCGATCGCGTTCACTTTCGCTGCACGCAGTGATATGCGACGCAGCGCGTACGCAGTTGCGTTCAAGGGCTTCAATTTCGCCGATCGGCCATGGTTGCCCTGCGTAGATGCCTTGTTTCAGGTCTCCCTCGACATTATGTGCCTCGTACACCAGCTTACCCTGCCACCCTGCTTCGGCAACTGCCGGGTACCCATACGGGTGCGAGCAGATCACCGCGTCTGCATTGCGCGTGCTATGCGAGATCGCCCTCACCCAATCGGGTAAGGTGTTGGGGTACAGCGCCGCGGCTAAATCACCGACCGAGGCGTTAACGATTTGCCGTAAGTCGCGCTCGGCTTGCATGAATGCCGCTGAGCTCGGCACCACTTCTTCTGTTAGCCCGGGGTGAAGCTCGCGCACGGTGTGTGCTGATGTGGCACTGGCGAGGTTAATGAAATGAATGTCAGCGTATTTGGCCAGCGATCGGTACAAGCCATACAAGCGAACCTGACCACCACTAACCACAGGCGTGAGCTGAAAGGTGTTCACCACCACGTATCGTGGACGAGCACCCTGTAATAACGCGGTCGCACGGGTGTTGGTTGCGTGTGTGGCCTGTGATGAAGTACCTGGCGCAGTAATAGCTGGTTGGTTGAAGCGTTGGTGAGCAAGACCTCCGGCAGCTTGTGCCGTTTGGCTTGAAAAAAATTGTGTTAGCGCCGGCCAGGTAATGGCCGCGACACGCGCTGATGCAGCCTCACCCATGCGCGTACGCATGGCGGCATCGGCATCAAGCTGCCGCATGCCTTGTGCTAATGCATCAACGCTAGGCGGCACGATCAACCCATTGACTTGATGTTCTACGAGCTCGGTAACGCCGCCCGCATCCGCGACGGTGAGCACCGGTTTGCGCGCATTCATGGCTTCTACGGTAATCAGGCCGTAGTCTTCTCGGTCGGGCACAAACACGACCCATGCCGCGCGCGCGTATTCTTGCGCGAGCGCTTGGTCGGTGAGGCGACCTAAAAACTGTATGTTGGGGTGGCCATTCGCGATGTGCTGCAGACGTTCGCGCTCGGGCCCGTCACCGGCGATGCGTAGCGGACGTTGTATGCCGGCTTGTAACCAGGCGTTGACGATCATGTCGATGCGCTTGGGGGCATCAAGCCGGCTGGCGCTAAACACGGGTGCTAATGCGTCTGTAACTACCGCTGTATCTTTGGCTGTATGCACTGCTGCATCTATGGCTGCATCTACGGATGCATCAGCAAAGCGATGTGCCACGCTGGCCGTCGTTACATCAAGACTGCTGGGATGGTGCATCACCTCAACCGCTACACCTTCCGGAAAATACCCTTCGCGCTCGGCCACCGTGCGAGAAATAGCGGCGTAGCGCTGTATGCGCGAGGGTTGCAGTGCGATTCGATCCAGCAGATGAATAAAGGCGCGCGACAACGGCCCGGGAAACGCAACCAGCGCGGGATCAGCACGCTGCATAACCTCGAGTAATTGCGTGGCAACGTGTGCGATATCGAGCGTGCTTAAAGCATCAAGCGCTTGCGGAGAGGATTGCGAGGCGCGCGCGGCTATGGTGGCGCGATAAGCGGCTTGATTAGCGACTTGATTGTTATCTAGCGTTATCGCTTGTTGAGCAGTTTGATTTGACTCGATCAGCAACGGCCATAGTTCACGTGGTACGCCTGCCTTTTGCAAAAGGGCCGGGTTGATTTGGGTTGATAAATGCGCCGGATAAGTGTCGTACAAGCCGCGCAGTTTATGCTGTACATAGACCGTGTGGTTGGGGTGATGCACGGCCCATGCGGGGTATTTGGTGCTGATCAGCAGATCAAAATGACGCAAATCTAGTTGCGCGAAACGACGGTAGCTGCTGATGACTTCCACCAAGTTACGCTCGGGGCTGGGTAGCTTGATGAGTTCGCACTCAATACCCGCGCGCTGATTGAACGCGGCGAGCATGCCAGCCCATAAGTTCTCGGCACCGCCGATCACGAACGGTACCGGGCTGGGTGCGACGATGCCTATCTTCATGCGGCGCTGGCAGTCAGTTGCTCGACCACGGTGTGCCAGTTGAGGCCGGCCGATTCAATATCTGCACGTGCAGTGCGGCCGGCGGCTGCGACAGCGGCAGCGTTGGCATCTAACCAATCAAAACGGGCCGCGAGTGCTTTGGGGTTAGGTAGCTCTACCCAGCCGTTGCTCTGATGCTGAATGAATTCAAGTGGCCCGCCACCGTCGCTGCACACCACCACGGCTTTGGACGACAGCATGGCCTCGAGTGTGATGTAGCCGTAGTCTTCGTCTTGCCCAGCAAATACCACCGCCAAGCTGTGTGAATACAGTGCGCGCTTTTCAGCCTCGGTCACATGCCCCAGAAAGCGTACGCGGTCTTGCAGCCCGAGCTTTTCAGCTTGCGCGTGCAAGGCCTCGCGCTGGCCACCATCACCGCTAAATACGATTGGCAATGACGATCGCATTAAGGCGGCTGCTTCGAGTATCAGTGATTGTCGCTTCAAGGTTTCGAGGCGGCTGGGTACGTACAAATAGCGCTCTGCGGTGTCGCAATAAAACTTTTCAGCGTCTGCGGGTGGGTGATACAGCACGGTGGAATCAAGCTGATTAAATTGCTGCAGGCGCTGCGCCACTCGGCGCGAATTAGCGAAGCGCAAGCGCTTGCTGCCCAGATGGGTGTTGTCGAATTCGGTGATGGTGGTTTTTAATTGCTGGAGGCTATGGTCGGTGACAACCAGATCATACAAATCATAAACAGCCCGGTGCTGATGCATGACCCAGCTGACATGATCAGGATGCCGTATGCCCCAGGTGGGAAACTGCAAGCTGATCAGCCGATCAACCTCGATGCCGTTGGGCCGCGTCAGATCCAGCTCGGCAGCACGGCGCATGGCCTGCTCGACATCCGACGCCGGACCGAAGGTAAAGGGTAACTGCAGTAGCTCTACCTGATGGCCGTGTTCGCGCAGTGCGCGTACCAGCCCGTGCATGTGGTAATCCGCCCCCCCGTGCAGAAAGGGTGTGAGGTTGGCCGTTACAAGTAGTCTCACGCTTGCCTCGAGTGTTTTGCTGCTGCTGGCTTACGCGCGAGCAGCGCAAAGTCTTGTGGACCACAGAAGTGGCCGTTGACGCGTCGTGTGAGTGGATCATCACCGGGCACCTTCGCGCTATCGGGGTACGGGCTTGAACGAATGATTTGTAGCTCGGCAAAGCCGTGGTACTGCGCCAGAAACTGCAGCGCCGTAGGCGTGACCGGATTACGATGGGTGAAGTCGTGATAGAACGTATGGCTACCGACGAGAACGTTTTCAGGGTTGGGGGTTTCGAACAAAATGAAACCCTCGGGTTGTAGTACCCGACGGCATTCGCGCACTAGTTCGAAACATATTTCAAACGGCAAGTGCTCGATGATATGAAAACCACTCACCGCGGCTAAGCTGTCGTCAGGCAGGCTCTTTAAGATTGCAAGCGCATCGCCCTGAGCTACGTCATGTCCACGCTCACGACACAAGGCGACCATGACTGCGTTGAGGTCTACACCACGCGCGGTAATGCCCATACCCTTTAAATGATCGAGTAATTCACCACGGCCACAGCCGATATCAAGCAACGCGCCTCGGCCGGGCTGCTGCAGTGTTTCGAATACGCCTTTGTACACTGATAGCTTGTCGATGAAGGCTTGGTGCGTACCGCGATTAGCATCTTCGAAGGCGACGTAGTAGGCATCGAGGTCCGCATTGTTGATGGGTTTATGACTTGTCGCTGTATGACTTGTCGGTACATTACTAACAGTCGTGCTGTTCACCTCGGACGTACGACCATCGGTGGGCATGTTGCCGCTACTGTGTGCGGCGTTGGCGCTGGCGCTGGCGTTGGCGGTGACGTGACGCGCGTAGTGCAACTCGCCGCGCAGCTGCTGCACGCTGGTACTCAGCTCGTGAACGGTGTCACGCAAGATTTTTACCTCACGCTCGAGCACCGCCGTGCGGCCTGCGTGCGATTCGAGCGGCGCGCGCCAGCTTTCGATAAAACGCAGAACAGCTAGATCAGCGCCGGTGCGGGCAAGCGATTCTTCAGCGTGCTGAGCCGAATAACCGGTGATCCATTGGTCTATATCGACTGAGAGGCGCCGCGCCGTTGATTTCAAACCTACTGCACGGAGCAAGCGTTCGACGGTCCAGGCAATCCAGGCAAGTTGCAGACCATCGACCTGTACCGCTGCCACTTTTCCCTCGCCGGACAACCGCAGACTGCACACAACGCCAGCTCGGCTACCCCCTTGCGCAAGACGCTGACAGGTCGCCTCGAAGCCATCCATATCTGCCGCGCGGCGGAGCAAACTGCGGTAGGCAAAGCGCACAAAGGCTTCGTTGTCATCAATCAGATAAAAATCGCGCACATGCATGCGCGCGAGTGGTCGACGTACCTGCCCTTCTACGGGGCCGGACGCCGCCAGCCGCATCGGGCCGCCATCACCCAATTCATCGTGCGCGCCGCGCGCGGCTGGGGCATCCCACGCGGCTTTGTCGCGGATACGGCGAATCAGCTCGTCGAGCGGACTAGTGGTGAGGCTCATGATGACCCTTTGCTATCAGGCTTGTTTGCCGCAGATTGTGCATTAATGTGGCGGTCATATCGCGCCAGCTTCGAAACCGACCAGGCTCTGGCCAACTCGGATCAAAAAAATTCAGGTTGCTTTGACATTGTCGCAGCGCTTGTTCAAGCGCTATTGCATCACCTGGCGCGAAATAGCGCGCCTTGGGGCCGGCTACCTCACGATGTATCTCGGTATCGGATAGCAGCACCGGCAGGCCACGCCATCCAGCTTCGGCGATCGGCAAGCCGTAGCCCTCGGCCAGCGATGGATACACCAAACATGAAGCATGCTCGTAGCACCAATCAAGCTCGGCGTCGCTGAGATCATGAAACACAAACAACCGACGACCGCGCTCGGGGTGATGCTGCAAACGCTCAAGTAGCGCATCTACCTGCCAACCGGGTGCGCCGGCGATACACAGCAGCAGATCGCGCGCTGCTGGACTCGCATCCACGTCGCGCCAGATGGCCTCACAGGCATCGAGCAGTACCGCATGGCCTTTGCGCGGCTCAAGGGTACCCACCGCCAATAGTCGCAGCGGTGAATTGTCGTCATGCCCGGTTGTTTGATGCGCAGGCCACATGGCGCGCAGTGCTTCGTGTGGCGCGATACCAGACTGAAGACCATCAGCACCGGGGTGCTGCACGCCTAATTCCAGGTTGTCAGCTCTGTCGGGTGCGGTCTGCTGAATGTAGCTAAGCAGTTGCGCGCGTACGGTCGCAGATACGCACTGAATACTGCTGGCATGCTGAATCACTTGATCAAGATGATGCTGAAAGCGCGGTGCCAAACCCTGCGGAAAAAACTCTGGGTGCTGTAGCGGAATTAAATCGTGCCAAATAACATGTAGCTGCGCGCCGTGATCAATAGCGTTTACGATCGCCGGCCATGCATCAAGGTACCAGGTGGCGTCTACGAGCAGAAGATGATCGTCTGGCTGTAACATCAGCGGTTCGATATCCAAGTGCGGTGGCGCAGATTGGCTGCCAGCTTCGCGCACGTGTGGCATGAGTTTGGGTAATGCATACCAACGCCCTGCCTCGATCACCACCGAGATCACGCAATCAAAACCATGATTTGGCGTTAAACGCTGCGCTACTGCGGTAATGCGGCGCACGACGCGTTGTATGCCCGTGTGCAAACCGCACCTTGCGGTGCGGGTGCACTCAATGAGCAGGCGCGGCATGATGGTTCGCCTGTATAACGCCGTGATACAACGCCGCGTGCTGATCAGCACCCAGCTCCGCTTGAAACAGTTGCGTAAAGCGTTGCTGCGCTGCTTGGCCATATGCGGAACAAAGCTGCGCGTCGTTTCTGAGTGTTTGCATGGCATCGGCAAGTGCCTGGGGATTTTCTGGGGGTATGACGATGCCGGTTTCACCGTGCCGATTGATGTAGCTGGTGCCGGTACCGATTTCAGCACTGATCATTGCCTTGCCATGCATGGCGGCTTCAAGCAACGAAATACCGAAAGCTTCTGCACGTAAATGCGACGGAAACACAAAGGCTTTGCACAGACTCAGCAGCGCGGCTTTATCGTCTTCGGATACGTTGCCTAGCCAATGAATATTGGTGATGTCGCGCGACTGTGCGTGCAGCGTAGTCGCCATGGGGCCATCACCTGCTATAACGATGGGGAGCCCACTTCGACGCGCGGCCTCAACCAACAGATGCAAGCCTTTGTAGTAGCGCAGCACACCCACAAACAGAAAAAAGCCCTCACCTACGCGCGCGTGCCAGTGCTCGAGCTTGCTGTTTGCAGCTGGCGGGTAGCTGGCGGGATCCAGACCAATCGGTATAACGGTACATTTATCTTGGTAGCGTGCCAGTACGGGGCTGGTGGCCAAGTAGTTGGGCGATGTGACGATGATGCGATTAACTGATGCCAGAAAGCGATGCATGAGTGGTCGGTAGAGCGTCATCCAACCGGTTTGCCTGACGACGTCTGAGTGATAGGTGACCACGCTGGGCGTGCTGACTCGCCCAAGCAAATGCGCTAGATCCATCCACGGCCATGGGAAGTGATAGTGAATCACATCAAAACGCGTGGCCAGCGTTTGTAGTTGCGATAAAAACTGCCATGCCATGGGGGTTGAGGCGATGTTTACTTGCCTGCGTACGGTGTGAACGGTGACGCCGTCGAGCTGCTCGGTGCTGTCTTGAAACCCGGTGGTGAGTACTTCACCGGTATCACTACGCGCGGCACCGGCCCGCAGTAGCTGCGCTATGCAGCGCTCGACACCGCCCCAGCCATCGGCGCCGTAGGTTTTATAGACATGCAAGACCCGCGTCATAGCGTTGCCACGTGCTGATAAACGGCGGCAGTTTCAGCTGCTGTTCTGTCCCAACTGAAGCCCGCTGCACGCTGAATGCCGCGCGCTATGGCTTGCTGACGCCAGCTGTCATCATGCAAGGCGCGATCAAGCGCGGCATGCAGTGCATTGATGTCATACGGATCTATCAGCAGAGCGCAATCACCGGCCACCTCAGGCAATGAGGCAATGTCTGCCGTGACCACCGGCACGCCGGATGCCATTGCCTCGAGCACCGGTAGCCCGAAGCCCTCGTAGATGCTGGGGAAGGCAAAGCATCGTGCCCCGGCCATTAACGCCGGTAAGGCGGATTCATCAACATACCCCGCACGCCGCAACCAACCGGCTGCTTGTGCCTGGTGTATCTGCGCTTGTAGCGCTTCATCGTTCCAGCCATCACCACCAGCCAACACCAGCGGCCAGCGCGTGCGCCTGGCGGCGGGCAGTAGTGCGTAGGCCTCTAGCAGCCGTGAAATATTTTTACGCGGCTCGATGGTGGCAGTACACAGTACATAGCCATCATGCTGAAGATTGAGCGCTTGTAATACGGCATGCGTTTGCGCTGCGCTGTGCGGCTTGAAGGCTGAGTCGACACCGAGCGGAATAGCTTTGATTTTATCGGCCGGCCAGGAAAAATAATCGATGACTTCACGCCGCGTAAACTCAGATACGGTGATGATGAAATCTGACCGTTTCAGTGTTTGCGGTAGCGCGCGCCGCATGAAGGCGACGCGTGCTGCAGGATGACATTCAGGATGGCGGTAGATCGATAAATCATGAAAGGTAGCGATGGCCTGCTCGGTACCCGGCGGCACATAGAAATTGGTGCCGTGATAAATCGCGTTTCGTACGCTGCCGAGTCGGTAGCGCATGACAATAGGCCACAGCACTGCGTACACCGCTGCTGCCAATTGGCTACGCACCAAGCTGCGACGTACGGCTTGGCGTACCGGTGCAGCAACCCGCAATGCAGCGATATCATTGACCCAACGATGACGCGCCATGTAGCGTAGCTGATCTTCCGAGGCTAGCAAAGCCGGGAGCCGTGTTGCAAGCTCCCAGGTGTAGCGACCGATACCGGTGAGCGAGGGGTTGATTGCATCAACCGCGAGTACGACATTCATACCGCAGTGCCCTCGCCGTTATGCCAGCGTAATTTGATAGGAAAGTGGCAGACACCAACGCCGCTGGCGCTATCAGCGACGACTTCGAACACCAATGCGCGATCCCACCAGTCGTAGTTATCAGCAATATGATGCTCCTGGCTGTGCAGCGCAACGGTGACGCTGTAGCTGCCTTTACCGAGCGGCAGGCTCTCGAAACAAAACTCGGCACAAAATACTTCGCCCGCGCGGCGCGGTAATGTCTCGCCGAGTAGCATGGTGTTGGTACCGAATACATCGTTACCAAAGCGGTCGCGAATCAAGATGCCGACGGTGAGTTGCTCGAGGGCGTCGCGGCTACGTGCATGCACCTTCAACTGCGCTGCCTGTCCGCTGTACAGCGCGTGTACCGATGCGCCGTCAACAATCAGCTCTACGTGTTCGATACTCGCCTCACCGGTGCCTGAGCGCAGCCCACGGGCACCGTCTTCCGAGGTAAGGGAGCGGATTTCATAGCCAGCGTGCGAGCGCGCGATGATGGCGTTGTAATAATCAAGGACCTGCTCAGGCTCGCCATCCATCACGATGCTGCCTTGATCAAGCAGCAATGCGCGGTGGCAGATGGATTTAATCGCCGCCGGACTGTGCGACACAAACAGCAGCGTGGTGCCTTGCGCCAGAAAGCGTCGGATGCGATCAAAACTCTTGTGCTGGAAATAGGTGTCACCGACAGACAAGGCCTCGTCAACGATGAGAATATCCGGGCGCACCGCAGTGGCGACACTGAACGCCAAACGAACCTGCATGCCGGATGAGTAGACGCGCAAGGGCTGATCAAAGTAGTCGCCGATTTCGGCGAATTCTTCTACGTCGGCGAGTACATTTGCGAGATCTTGATCTGGCACACCCGACAAGCGCGCTGCCATACGTGCGTTTTCTCTGCCGGTGAAGTCCGGATGGAAACCGATACCCAGCTCGAGTAATGCGGTAAGGCGTCCGTTGATCTCTACAAACCCTTCGGTAGGCGCTGATGTACCTGCAATGAGTTTGAGTAAGGTGCTCTTCCCTGCCCCATTGACGCCGACTAACGCGACCGCATCGCCGCGCGCGACTTCAAAGTTGATGTGCTTTAGCACCCAGCGCTGTTGATGGTGCTGCCCGAGACCCAGCCACTCGGCAATGCGTGCGATCGGGTGTCGGTAACGGCGATAGACCTTGCCAACTTGGTGAACGCGCAGATGGCCCATCAGACTTCATCCAAGATGTCGTGTTGCAGGCGCTTGAACACGGCGAAGCCAGCAGCGAGTAAAAGTACTGACAACACGGCGGGGTACAGCAGCGTTGACCAATCCGGCCATTGGTTATTCAGGAAGATGTTGCGATAAGCGTTCATGACAGGCCACATGGGGTTCCATGACAGTAGCGCTACCGTGCGCTCCGACAAAATACTGGGTACATACACAATCGGCGTTAGCCAAAACCACAACTGCAATGCAATACCAAGTGCCTGCTGCACATCACGAAAAAAAACATTCACACTGCCGAGCACAACACCCAAGCCTAGTGCGAAGGCGACTTGTAGCGCCAGCACCGGCAGCAGACCAAGCAAGCTGATGTCTGGCATGCGACCCAGCACCAACAAGAAGACAAAAAATACCGCCATCACTGTCGCGAAATTCAGCAAGCAGGCGCCGACAGCAATCACCGGAAACGACAGCTTGGGTAGTTGCACTTTACGCAGCAAGTGCGCGTTATCGTTGAACACCGTGGTGAGGCGCGACGATACGTCGGAGAACAGATTCCAGGTGAGGATGCCTGAGCAGAGGTAGACGGGGTAATCGAATGCGCCGTCGCCCATGCCGGGGTGACGCATGACGCGACCAAACACGATGCTGTAGATCAGGATCAGCGCTAACGGCTGCGCGATGGTCCAAAGGATTCCTAGTGCTGATCGTCGATACCGGAGCTGCTGGTCGCGCAGGACGCTGTTCCAGATGAAGCCGCGGAAATGCCACAGGGAAGAAAACATCGGATAGCGCTAAGCGAGCATTGACGGGAGGCGCAGCATCATCCTCGGAGAGAGTAAAGCCTTGGATCGTATCACGGCACCGATGTGCGTTTGTGCCCGGTGACCTTGCGTATTTGAAAAGCTGGCCGTCGCAAACGCGCCCGACCCGCGCACCAACCGTCCGCGATCGACTTAGGCCTCGTTGGTGACTTGCTCTGGTTGCGCTGTGTTGGATGCGATGTCGCGCCTCACCAGCGAAGACAGATTCCAGTACACCACGCCATAGCACAGCGAAAGGCAAGCGAATGCCACGATCAAGATCGGGGTGGAGGTGCTGCACTGCCAGCCTAGCCACGCTCCTAGTGCGACAAACGGCCAGATGAGCAGGCACACCCCCACATGGGGCAAACAGCCTTGCGCGAAATACGGAAAGCGCGCGCATAAGTGCGCACCGATCAGGCTGTGCAGATGCTGCCGATCTGGCTGGGCTAGCGCACGATCAAAGGCTAGGCGACGCAAGATAGAGAACAGGGTTTCGATGATGGGGTAGCTGCACGCCAGCACTGCTGCCCAAGGCGATAAGGCCGGGTTGCGCGTAACCAGTAGCACCGACAGACAACCCAGCAAAAAGCCCAGTAAGTAGGCACCGGAATCGCCGAGGAAGAGTTTGCCGAATGGGAAATTCAAGACAAAGAAGCCGAGGGCTGCAGCACCCATCAGCACGCACAATTGCACCAGCTCGACATCACCTTGGGTGTGCGCGATCAGACCCAACCCCACGAGACTGATAAGGAAGCTGCCGGTCGACAGACCATGGTAGCCATCCACCAGATTCACCGCGTGGCAAAGGCCCGCGATGGCGAACACGGTAAATAGGGCAGCGAACGGGGCAACGGTGAGCAACAGATCAATTAGGGGAACGTCGACACGAGCAATTGATAGATCACCCAAAGACACCGCAAGCAAGCCGCTGGCGAAGGTTGCGCAGAGTCGCTCCTTCACACCAATTGACTTGGTAAAGTCTTCGGCCATACCGAACAAGAAGGCGGGCAAACTGGCAATTAAAATCCAGCCGAGCAGCTGGGCAACCGCAGGCGTTGCGATGATCCACGCGAGCACCATGCCGACCAGTACGGCAAGCCCGCCGATGCGCGGCGTGGGATCGGAATGAATTTTTTGTACGCCGGTGTCGGAGTCCAGCGAGTGCCGGCCATGCCAATGCTTGGTAAGCACAATACTGGCCGCCAGTGCAACGCTCGATAACAAGGCTATCGCTATCGCTGATTGCGATGGATAAGGAAACGTCATGAGAAAAAGTACGAAAGGAAATGCAAATTGCCAGAATTATAGCCTTTTTTGCGGTTGCAGCATGCCGAAAGTTTCCTGACAAACCAAGTTGGCCGGGGGAGCGCTGCTACAATCGACGGCCTTTGATGGGCGCCCCGCCCCAACCCTGACCGTTTTAGTCTGATGCGCCCTTCTGCTTTATCGCCGCGCGCCCTGCGCCGGCTTGCTTTCACCCGAACCCGATTAGCTGCCAGCCTGAGCGCGGCACTTGTTCTGGGCACGCCCTACGCTGACGCGATGACGC
>Ga0194129_10006624_pt1 | contig 14105 bp, 21 predicted proteins | sample TA2KigCa35mmetaG_FD_150862 | JGI IMG/M metagenome (GOLD analysis project Ga0194129, IMG submission 150862) | Freshwater microbial communities from Lake Tanganyika, Tanzania - TA2015038 Kigoma Deep Cast 35m | ecosystem: Environmental > Aquatic > Freshwater > Lake | place: Tanzania: Lake... | reverse complement strand
AGGCTGTGCAAGATGGTTTGGATGATCAAAAGGATGTAGAACTGCAGGCAGTTCAAAGCCGTTTTAGCGAAACGCAAAAGCTGGAAGAGCAGAACAAAAAAATTGCGATAGATGCCGCCAAGCAATTTGCGTCTGAGCAAGGCAAAGCTGCAGCGCTGCAACTGGCCAAAGGATTGCAAGAAAATGCCATTGGCACGATCACTGATGTGTTTAATCGAATCAAGCAGCTGCCAAAGGAGATGCAGCTTTCGGTGATCAGCGACCTGTTTGGTGATGAAGCAAGGGCGATTTTACCGCTTATTAATAACCAGCAGCTGCTGGAAAAAGCCTTGGGGTTGGTTGGGGATAAAGGTAAATATGCGGGTTCAGCGCTGGAAGAATTCAAAAAACAAGCTGCAACAACGGCAAATAAAATACAATTAGCTCAAAACAATCTAGAAATTTTAAGCATTGAATTTGGCAAAACTTTTGCTCCTGCGCTTACCTTGGCGCTTCAAGTTGTTCAACCCTTCGTCAGTGCTCTGACTTGGATGATACAAAATATCCCCGGCCTTGGTCCTGTCCTTGGAATCCTAGCCGGAGCTTTTGTTGCTTTGGTTGCAGTGGCACCTGGCCTGGCATCCATTGTTTTTGTCCTTCAATCCATTGGAGGGGCAGCGGCATTGTTAGCTCCTATTGCTGGATTCTTCGCATCTATTGCAGGCGCTGCTGGTGCAGTTGTTCCTGTGCTTTCAGGTATTGGAGCCACTATTGCTGGTTTTGCAGGCGCTGTTGTTCCTGTTTTGACAGGCATTGTTACGTTCCTTGGTCCACAAGGCTTAATCGCATTGGGGATAATTGCTTTGGGCGTTTTGTTTTTTACGTTTCGCGATCAAATCATTGGTGTATTCAATGCTATTATTAGCTTTGTTCAGTCAACCTGGACTACAATCACTTCGCTTCTTAATGCTCCCATTCAGGCTGCAATCATCTTTATACAGAATAATTTCCTGACCCCTATTAGCCAAGGCATCACAAATCTTGTCAATGCAGTCAAAGCAATCTGGCAGGGTTTAGGCCAGTTCTTAACAAGCCCATTCCAGACTGCTGCCACCACAATCAAAGGCGTAGTCAATAGCATTCTCAATGGAATTGGCAATGCGGTGCGTTCTGTGGTGAACGCCATCAACTCCGTGATCGCTGGCGCTAACAGAGCATTGGCTACATTAAAACTGCCACGAATCCCCCTCTTGCCATCGCCCAATATTCCGCAATTTGCTGATGGCGGTCTTATTACTGGTCCGACCTTGGCAATGGTGGGTGAAGGTGGCGAACCGGAGTATATCGTGCCTCAATCCAAAGCAAACGCCTTTGCTGCCAACTGGATGGCTGGCGTTCGCGGCCCTGCTGCTATCCCCCGTTTTGCCGAGGGCGGCGTGGTGATGCCCAGCTCCGCCAATGTCAGCATCCAGACCGGGCCGGTGACACAGATGAATGGCACCAACTTTGTCACCACGCAGGATCTGAGCCGTGCAGTGCAGGCAGGTGTTGATCAGACGCTGGCGCTCCTGGCGGGCGACATCAACGTGCGTTCCGGGCTGGGTCTGATCTGATGGCAAGTTATGACATCATGTGCTTCCTGGAGTATTACGCCGATCGGGACAGCATTATCGATCCAATCAGCAGCCTTAGGGTGCCACAAGGTCAGTGGCAGAACTTCTACCAGACCAATCAAGTGCTGAGCGTGGATGCCAATATCGGCGGCGCTTATTCATATTTGGCTTTTGACGTAGATGGATTCGGCTCGACGGCTGCTGCGTCGATCAACGATCTGAGCATCAATATTGCCGCAACCGCCAGCATTGTAGATATCACTGACGAGGCCATGGGCAACGACAACCTGATCATCGCATCGCTCTACATCCAAGATGCCGGTGAAGATGCGTTTGATGGTGCCAGTGCCCAGCTGATCAGCCGTTATATCGGCAGTATTGAAGGCGCGAGCTTAAGCGATGAGGCTGTGAGCTGGACAGTCAATCCAGCGATCAATAAGTTGAATCCACAGGTGCCGACTCGTAAAATCACGGCAGACATGCTAATCCGGCAGACGGGGCAATGAGCGAAACCGTCTTGGCCATTGATCTGAAGGTGACATGCGCCGACCATGGGACACATGAGGGCGTCACGATGAAGGTGATCGATGAGCGGGTGGTATATGTGACGCCTGATGGTGAGGAGCTGAAAGGTGATTGCTGCGTCAAAACCATTGATGGTGGTTCATTTCTTATGCCACTGACTGTGATAGCAGCCATGATTGAAGAATATCGGAGGCAGGAATAATGACAATCCCAGCGGAAGAAGCCCAACGCATACTCAGTAGGGAAGGGAAAGGAAGACGAGTTGTTGCGACAAACTTCCAGGGCACTCTTTATACTCGCGCTCAGCTTGTAGCAGCTGCTCAAAAAAAAGCAGAGGTCGGCACAACAGCAACCCGCAGCGATACTGCAATCACCAAAAGCAAAAAGCCGCAAACCGATCTAGGCAAACAGCAAACTGTTGCGGCAGCTGGTGACACGGTGCCGATTGTGTTCTGCAAGCGCAGCGGCACTGTGGGCGGCACATGGGTGCAGCCTGCATTGATAAAGACTGGCTCGAATGATTTTGTCGGCAGTTTTCTCTATGCCATCAGTCAAGGGCAGATGGTTAGCTCTCCTGTCAAATATCAAGCATGGGTTGGCACGCAAAGCATTCAGACATTTGCCAGTGCAGGCACTATAACGCTCACGCATTACTACGCGTCAGCTGCGACCATGGCAGCGGCAAAGAATGTTTGCCCAATCAGTAGCGGTAAAGTTTTTTGCAATATCGACACTTATTCGTATTTGGCGCCAATCTGGAATACATCCGGGAACACCGAGCGAGTTCCAGATTATTCTGCCCTTTACAACGCAACCAATGCAATTACTAGAGGAGTTGGCGACACATCGAACTCTGTTATTGTTTTTCAGAACAGCGACGTTGATGTTATTGATAACAAGACTGGCGCAGACGTAACTGCTGGTTACTGGTCTTATTACGGGATCGATCCTGCCAGCACTCAGTCTGTGATCAATGTGAATATATCAACGGGCGGTGGCAATGTTGTTGGGACAATCGAGAGGATACCAGTCAGTGGTTACACAGCGCCTGATCCTAGCTATTTCACCAATTTTGGGGCAACTGGGCCGATTACAATTATTTTCGGTGCCGGCACGGTTAATAATCAGTACAATCCTTCTCTGCCGGCAAGCACTGGAACTCTTTATGGCATCCAGATTGAGTATCAGTTAAGCAGTTTCAGCAATCCATCCAGTCCGCCGGGTTCGGCTGACTTTACGACCTTTGCCGATATTACGTTTCTTGAGATCGACGGCAACATCTACGATCCACCGGATTCAGGCTCTTATCCAACCACCACGCGACAGCTTTCGATTTTCTACCAGAATGGTGTAACCGTTGATCTCTACAGCAACGGTCTGGTGAGCGGTGTCTATCAGACCGGCGCTAGCAATCAGTTCGTTGACCTGGCGATGTATATGTTCACGCTAATGAAGCGCGTGAGCGGTGCTACCACAGCCAGCCTGGCCGCTCCGATCGACGTGAGCAACCTGCAGACGCTGGCGACGTTCTGCACCAATACTGGTCTGTTCTTCAATGGCATCATCGAGCAATCGGTCAATACGATTGACTACATCGCCAAGACTGCACCGTTCTTCCTGTTGTCTTTTGTCTCAAGCAATGGCCGCTACAGTCTGCAGCCGCTGCTGCCACTGAGTGCAGGCAACACAATCAAGACCACGGCGCTCACGGCTGCTGCCACCTTCACTGAGGCCAACATCATCCCGGGCAGCTTCAAAAAGAACTATGTGGATGCTGATGAGCGCCGCGCCGTGAATATCTCATTGGTCTGGCGCGAGGCTGATCCGTTAATCATCGGCATTCAACGCACCACCACCGTGCGCTACTCCACCACCGACAGCAATGCGCCAACGGTGCAGTTCGACATGACGGACTTCTGCACCAGCGCCGCCCATGCTGCGGTTTATGGCAAGTATGAGCTGGCGCGGCGCAAGTTCTCGACCCATAGCATCAGCTTCTCAACGCCGCTGCTGACCACCAGCCTGATCCCAACGCAGATCATTGAGGTGGAGCGACAACGGATCAACAGCCGTGGCGATAACAGGCAGGAGGCTGAGTGGTATCAGATCACGCAGGTGAAGCACAGTAGCGATGGCATTAGCGTGATTGAAGCTGCCCACTTCCCGGTGGATGGCAGTGATATTGCACGCATTAGCAACGAAGTAGTCAACGGGACGTTTGAGGTAATCTGATGGCGACCTTCCCTGCATTGACACCGAGCACCAGGTCGCTGAGTTATGGCGACTATCCGCAGGGCACTTATGAGGCTGTGAGCGGCGCCAACGTGCGGTTCAAGTACGGCAGTGATCGTGTGGTTCAGCGCCTGCAGCTTGGGTATCAGTATTTAACAGAAGCACAGATGAAGTTATTGCTGGATCATTACGAAACACAGCAAAGCACCTTGATACCTTTTGCGTTATCGGCCGAGGTCTGGGCTGGGTATGCAACAGTCCCAGTCTCTGCTGCCTACTACGAATGGCGCTATGCCAAATCAATCGGAGTTGAGATCGCCTCACCATTGCGCTACAACACCACCATCGAGCTGGAATCGGTGCCAATCTGATGAGCACCTTCCCTGCGCTGGTTCCATCCACCCGCACCTTCGTAACTGGTGCAGTGCCGATGGCGATGCAGGTTGCGTTGTCTGGTGTGGTAACAGGCTTCAGACGCGGCAACCGACGGATCGCGCAGACGCTTGGCCTCACCTTCAGGCTGCTGGAGGAGGCGGATGTCACGCTGATCCGCAACCATTACGACAACCGTTCCGGCAGCTTCGACATCTTCTTTTTATCCAGTGAAATTTGGAACGGTTACACCACGCCACCTATCCCGCTGCTGAGTGATTTTGCTTGGCGATACACTGGCGCTCCAACAATCACAGATGTGGCAGGTCATCGTTGGGAGGTTGAGGTTGAACTGGAGACTGTTCCGATCGATACTGGTGATCTGATCTTTGATGCTGGCCTAGCTAGTGCCAGCCCGGCTAGGACTTATATCCTTGATGCAGGCGCTGCGGCCGCTGCACCGGCTCGGGATTACACCATCAGCCCACCAGGAGCATTATGAGCATCACGCTTACCGCCCTCCAAAAGCAGCGGCGCGACACGGCTGCCAACTGGACTACTGCCAATCCAACGCTGCTGGCTGGTGAGATCGGCCTTGAATCTGACACTGGCTACTGGAAGGTCGGTGATGGCAGCACTGCTTGGACGAGCTTGGCCTATGTAAGTGGTCTGGGTGCTGAAATTCCTGTCAGCCGATTGGCCGATGGTTCCGCCCGTCAACTGCTGCAGACCGCTGCCAATGGCACGGATGTGGAGTGGACCAGCAATGTGGATGTGCCGGGGACACTGGACGTAACCGGCGCTGCGACCTTTGATAATAACGTCATTATCCAAGGCGATCTGACGGTCAACGGCAACGCCACCACGATCGACACCACCAACCTGGCGATTAAAGACAAGAACATCGAAATCGGCAAGGTTGCAACGCCCACCGATGTGACGGCTAATGGTGGTGGTATCACACTAAAGGGCACCACTGATAAGACCATCAACTGGATAGATGCCACCGCTGCGTGGACGTTGAGCGAGCACGTCAACATTTTTAGCGGGAAGGAGTACCGCATCGATGGCACCAAAGTGCTGGATGCCACCAGCCTTGGCAGCGGTGTTGTCAGCAGCAGCCTCACCAGCGTTGGCACGATCGGCACTGGCGTGTGGCAGGGAACTGCGATCTCTGATGCTTATCTAGCGACAATCGGTACAGCCGGAAAAGTTAGCAACAGTGCTACCACTGCAACCAGTGCCAACACTGCAAGTGCAATCGTTGCCCGTGATGCAAGTGGCAATTTCAGTGCAGGCACTATTACGGCGAATTTGAGCGGTAACGCTTCAACAGTTACCACTAACGCCAACCTGACTGGTGATGTCACGTCTGTCGGCAACGCCACTTCTATTGCTGCTGGCGTAATTGTCAACGCTAATGTCAACGCATCTGCCGCCATTGCTGGCACCAAGATCAGTCCTGACTTCGGCAATCAGAACATCACCACTACGGGCACCATCACAGCCGGCACGACCGTGACGGGCACGGCATTTATCCCACTGATGACGGCGCTCTACACGCCGGCAAACGGCCTTTACAGCCCAAGCACAAACGCTGTTGCCATCAGTAGCAACAGTGTTGGCCGGTTGATCATCGACTCCTCCGGGAACGTCAACATCAAAGGCGCAGGCGTCCTTGGCTTAAGCCAAGCTATCAGTTTCAACGGCAGCGCACCATCCAACAGCCTCGTTATTGACTCCTCAGGGCGTCTAGGCATAGGGTCTTCGACGGTCGCTGGTCGTCTACAAGTTGGAACAACTCTCCATACTGATAATAATGCTCTTGTCTTTAATAGAGGGATTAAGCCCAGTATCACCGCGAGTCAGACAGCAATACTCTGCGAACATAACGGAATCGGCAGCGCCGAATGTCTTACCTTTATGTCAGATGCGGGCTATAAATTTCTTGATGATACTGGTGTTAGCGAGTTTGCGCGTATTGATACATCGGGACGCCTCTTAGTTGGCGTTTCTTCGACCAGCGATCCGCAAAAGTTTACATTGGCAGATGGGAATGTTGCCCTGTATACATCTTCCTATAGCGGCGGGGAAACGATCAATAAAACGATTACCTCCTACGCTAAAAATGGCGTATTCAGTACCTTATTTGACAAAGATGCCGAAATTTGCTTTGGCAAAGTTGACGGCTTTGATGTTGATTACACTCACGGCGGTTTTATATCTTTTAAAACAACCGCCAACAACAGGGATGTTGCTCCGGCGGAGCGGGTTCGCATCGACTCCAGCGGTGGATTCCGTGTTAAAGGTGCTGGTACAGCGGGTGTATCTGATGCGTTCTTTATTAACGGTTCAGCACCTGCAAGTAGCGCACAACTTGACAGCTCGGGACGCCTCTTAATTGGCACGTCTACTGCGCGTGCAAACTTCCAAAATGCAAGCGTTACCTCGCCTTTTCAAATTGAAGGAACTACATCTTCAAACAGTAGTCTTTCTCTTGTAAATAACAGTACAGGTGATACGTCGTATCTTACGTTGGCTCGATCAAAAGGAACAACAGTCGGCTCAAATACTCTTGTTTCGTCGTCCGATTTTCTCGGAGTATTATCCTTTCAAGGTAACGATGGATCTGAATTTGTTGAAGCTGCTGTAATTTACGCGCAGGTAGACGGCACCCCTGGCGCTAATGATATGCCAGGCAGGCTTATTTTTAGCACGACCTCGGACGGGGCGAGTTCTCCGACGGAGCGTTGTAGGCTTGATAACGGCGGACGCTTTACTTTTCAACGTGACGGATTCTCAGGGAATCCTGGATATACACATGCAGGTGTATCCATTAACGATGGTTATAGCGGAACACTATTTGCCACACGGGATGGAGCTACTCCTGTATGGATTAACCGCCTCACCAATGACGGAAACCTAGTTGAACTTGCTCAAGACAGCACAGTCGAAGGCACCATCTCCGTCTCCGGCACCACCGTCAGTTACAACGGCGCTCACCTCAGCCGCTGGTCCCAACTCCCCAATGGCGCAGACCGAACTGAAATCCTGCGAGGTTCCGTCCTTTCAAACATTGACGAGATGTGCGAATGGGGCGATGAAGATAACGAACAGCTTAACCGGATGAAGGTGAGCGACGTTGAAGGCGACAAAAACGTGTCAGGTGTATTCCAGTGCTGGGACGACGATGACGACACCTATACCAACGACTTCTACTGCGCGATGACGGGTGACTTCATCATCCGTATTGCCGAAGGCGTAACTGTGGAGCGCGGCGATCTGCTGATGTCTGCTGGTGATGGCACTGCCAAGCCTCAGGACGACGACATCATCCGCAGCAAGACCATCGCCAAGGTCACCAGCACCAACGTGAGCTGCACCTATGAGGACGGCAGCTACTGCGTGCCTTGTGTGCTGATGGCTTGCTGATCGGCGGAAGTCCCCTTCACTACCATGCCTGACACCGCCTGGGAAGAATACTGCGAAGCCAGCCTTGACCTGAGCAATCAGGACGATGTTGGCGATCCAGTCATTACCCAACCCTTAGCGCTGAGGCGCTTGCCACTGCAACTAAACTTGCCGTACAACCCAACTGATCATGGCTAAAACTTCCGAGGCTTCTGCTCCTGTTGCCACTTGGCACATTGCCAATCTGGAACGGGAAACCGCCGATGGCTTTGTGTTCATTGGCCATTACACGATTGACATGAGCGACGGCACCTACAACGCTGGCGCCTACGGCTCCATCGGTTTTGAGCGCCCTGAGAACCTGATCCCCTTTTCGGAGCTGACCGAGGAGCAAGTGATCGGCTGGGTGAAAGAAGCCCTTGGTGCTGACAAGGTTGCCGAAATTGACCAAGCACTCCTCAACCAACTGGAAGAGCAGCGCCACCCGTCTAAAGCCTCTGGCGTGCCTTGGTGATGGACAAGCGTCTGTCGATTGCTGGTGCCATCTTGGCGCTGCTTACCACGGTGATCGGCACGACGCTTGCTATTGACTCACGGTACGCTAAAAGCCAAGAGGTACAGGACCAGTTCTGCCAAGCACGCAAACAGCAACTGCGTGATCGGATCTTTGAACTGGATTTGAAACCGCAGCAATCTCCAAGCGATAAAGCACTGCGAGAATACTTGCAACAGCAATTAAGAGATGGCTGTCAAAAGTAAGACCGGCACCGCACGGATCGAGCATCAACCCGGTCCGCCTAAAACCACCGCGCAGGGCATGGGACAACACTCACGCCCTCGCAGACGCGGGCGCAAACCACTCAGAGGTCAAGGCCGCTGATATGGATCCCGACACCCGCGAGAACTGGCGCAAGATTCGCGATCATCTTGAGGTTGTCGGGAAGACAGATAACCACTACTACCGCCGTGCGGTGGCAATCCTGCAGGGCAGGTTAGACCCATTCGATCGCTATTCTGGAGTTAAGCCAGGTGCTGCCGGTGAGCGATGATCCTAAGAACGTGGGCACTGTGCTCACCCAGTCGCTGCCGGCAGCCCTTGCTGCTGGGATGGTGGCTATTGCCGGCCTGTTGATCTCGATGCAGGTACAGTCGGCCAGGATCGAGGCCACGATCGTGCAGATGGCTAAGTCACTGGATGAGCTGAAGGTGGATGCACGGGCGCAGCTCACCGAGCTGGATCAGCGTGTGCGTGACCTTGAAATGCGCCCATAATCAGATAGCCAGATCATCTAGCCATGTCGCCCGAAACCCTCGCAATCATCGCGATCATCGTCGCCGCTGGTTCTGAACTCATCGGCATGAGCAGCCTTAGATCAAATAGCTGGGTCCAGCTATTGCTGCAGGCGCTGAAGATCATGTTCCCAAAGCGTCGCTGATCACATGGCCAACACGGCACCGATCACGCTGCAGCAAATCTTTAGGTATTACAAGGCGTTGCCTCATCAAACCGCAGCGATCAGCCTGCTTGAGCAGGACCTAGCCGCCAACGGATACCAGACAGCGATGCGGCGTGATCGTCCGTGGTTTGAGGCCTGGAGCCAAGATGGCAAGCAGATCGACTTATCGGCTGGCATCAACCTGATCAAACAGTTCGAGGGCGTCCATCTCACTGCATATCCTGACCCGCTGAGCGGTGGCGAACCCTGGACCATCGGCTATGGCACCACGCGCTACAGCGGCGGCGTGCCGGTCAAGCGCGGCGACAAGATCAACATGATCGAGGCCGACATGCTGCTGCGGCTTGAGGTCGATCGGATCGCCAAGAAGTTGGCCACCACCATCCCCAACTGGAAGGTGATGGATGACAACCAGCGATCGGCGTTGGTGAGTTTTGCCTATAACTTGGGCGAGAGCTTCTACGGCGCCGTCGGCTTCGAGACTATCAGCAAGGTGCTGCGCAACCAGGCCTGGGACCAGGTGCCGAAGGCCATGGAGTTGTATAGGAACCCTGGCAGTAATGTCGAATTTGGCCTGCTCCGTCGCCGTAAGGCCGAGGGCGAGCTATGGGGTGACCATCGGCCGAAGCAGCAGCAGGAGCCCGCCAAGCTCACGCCGGATTCATCATTCATTGCCCGGATCACGCCGCACATCCGGCTGGGTGAGTTTGCGCTAGATCAGGAGGCCAGACGGTTTGTGCACCAGTATCAGGTGAACACTGCAGCGGAGCTGGCGGCATTCCTTGAGTGCGTACGGCAACGGTTCGGCGGCAAGGGCATCATCATCACCTCAGGATTCAGGCCTGGTGCCATCAATGCTTTGGTTGGCGGCGCCACCAACAGCGAGCACCTCTACTCTGCGCCGGGTGTCGGTGCTGTCGATTTCGTGGTCAGCAATGCCGACATGATGGCGGTGCAGGCCTGGTGCGATAAGGAGTGGCCATTCAGCCTCGGCTACGCTGCACCGGCCTTCATTCATCTCGGCCGCCGTGCTGATGGCAAGCGCCGCCGCTGGGACTACACCTGATTTGAGTGTCACCAGCAACAAGCCCTAGCGGGACGGCTAGGGCTTTTCATGGGGTGCCGTTGCCGGTGGATCATGCCAGGCGCTTCGGCTGGATCGTCCAGGGGGATCAGGGTGTAGTCATCGCAGGCATGGCGCTCGGCAAAGACTGTTGCAGCGATGTGGGTATCAAACGGCCCGACATGCCACGGGCCGATGCGCAGGATGTATTGCATTGATTCAGGCTAGGGCAGCAGCTGAAAGTCAGTTCAAATATTCGTTCGCCCAATCGAGCAGTTCGTCCTTGATCCAGACGCCGTGCGTCCAACCGGGTTCGCCCCAGTTCAGATGCGGCGCATACTCTGGCAGCTCTGTGTCGCGAATGGTTTCAAGATAGCCGCCGCGACGGTGCAACTCAAGCCTGACGGATTTGATGGTTTTGTATTTCATGGTTGTGAGAATACGAGGGCCCCGAAGGGCCCTGGAAGAAGGTCAGACAAAGCTCCAGCCATTGGCATGGAATTCAGCGATCAACTGACTGTTGTTCATGGATTCCAGTGCCTGGCGCCACTCGGCAGCTTCCTGCTCAGCTGCTTCTTCGGTGCTGTAGCTGTGGGTGTCCATAAAGCAGTCTATGTACTGCTCGATCAGATCTTGACGGCGAGCCTTGGTGATGTAGGTGGTGGCCATGAGTGGTTGTCTGAACTGAAGTAACTATACCCCGCCGACGGGGCACAATGCCCCGGATGCAGGGCACCTTCACAAACTGTCACACTCTCATGGGCTCAGCAGCTGCTCAAGGTACAGCTCAGCTTGAAACAAGTCCGAGCTATACCGGCAGATGCCGCCCACACAACTCCGGTAGTAGATCTCCATCCCTTCGCGGAACAACGTCTCAATGCTGCCGCCATCACGCTCAAACCGTGCCAACACCACAGGCTCAGTCATTGCCCTTCTTGCTGATGAATCCAATCCTTCAACCTTGAAACATAAGCACGCAGCGCCTTGGCCTGCTCAAAATGCCATCGGTCGCCAGTCCTGAACCCAAGCTGGTTGTGTTGGTCAATCGCCTTGAGCGATTGGTAGATGATTGCGTTCCATGGCTCACGCACTGGCGTGTTGAAGTCACGCTCGGGCACTTTCAGTCAGGGGCCACTAATGCCCGCTGAAACCATTCGCAGGTCACAGCGCAGCGGCCACCCGTACGCTTTGCCTCTGGTATCTCCAAGTCACAATGCTGATGGGTCATATCCCACTGCAAGCAATCCCAACACATCACGCTCGCCGTCTTAGGGCGGATGCTGCCGACTGCGGCCTGAAACAAGGTCTGCGCCCGCAGCATCGCCTGATGAAGCTGGATAGTGCCTGTGTCAATGTCCAGCTGTTGTTCAGGCTTCGGGCCAAGGATGATCCGAGCGTGCCAAGTCCGATCAGCACGATCGCAGACAAGCAACAGGCGGCCAGACTTCAGGCGAATCATTCCGTCTCGCCAAAACTCGGTTGGTGATACAACCGCTCCAGCTGCATGGTGATCGGCTCATCGTCCACCAGGTCGATCGGATCGGTGACATCCTTGGCGACGAATACCAGCCGCGAGCCATATGGCTTGAGCACCAGCAGGCCAACGCGGCGTGATTTAGCCAGCAGACGGACCGCTGCCCACTCAAGCCATGTCAACTGGAGATGTTCGCGCATAGCAACATCATGCCGTCAACGCCACTTATCGCCTAGCAACACCTGGCGGCAAACTTCGATGGCCTGTTGCGCTTGCTTCTCGGTCATCACCGATTCGGTGGCGTCCATTGCCTTCACCACACGAGCGAAGAGATCGGGGTAGTAGGTGTCGCGGAAGTTGGCGGCTATGTCGCGGCTGAACTCTGCCCACAGGCCAGTCAGCGTGCCGCGCAGTGGATGCCCATACGGCAACTGCTCACGGCCACTGCGTTGGTACAGCGCCTCCATCATGTCGGCACGTTGCTGATCGATTCTCATTCGTCGAAATACTTACGGATGTGTTGCAGCTCCTGGCAAAGCTGTTCGCGGTTGCGGATGCCCATGGTGCCGCGCAGTTGATCGATGCGGATGTCGATCAGCAGGCGTAGCCGATCGCGTTCTGATCGTTGCCCAGCCTTGAAGGTGTTGCTGCCCTCCAGCAGGCTATAGAGCCGGGCGCGTGCTGCTGCAGAGTTAATCACTGGGGATGTCGGTAACGGTTTCAGGGTTGAGCCACTCCAGTTGAGACCAGAAGGGCAGCCAGGTATCAGCAGCGATCAGCTTGGCCTCGGTCAGGCTGTGCGCCATCACGCATTCACAGACGTTCGCATCCTTGATCGTGAAGTAGAAGCGGCGGGGGGTCATGACTGAAGAAGGGACCAGCCGGTCCAAGGAGTGAACAAATACACAAATCCCTCGAAGTAGCCATCGTCTACAAAAGTTTCAAACTCGTCAAGGGATGCTTTAAGAGCCCTGCCATAAACACAATGCAGGGTAATGAGCTTGTTAGCCTTTGCTTTGTTTCCAAAATCGGTCTGTAAAACGTCGATAGAAAAAGTCTTTCTAGTCGTCGTATAGCGAATGGTTCTTTCTAAGAGATTTGCGATAGCGAGACAGTTGCCGGGAACCCTCACTTGCGCACCTCCACCACTGGCTGCGTGCCGCTGTGGGTCATGCCGGGCTGGTTGCCGGCTTCAAGGCCGATCATGGCAAACACAGCCGCGACGATCAGCAGGCAGATGGCGTTGTTGATTCGATCAGTCATGACAGGTGGCGATTAGCCCAGTTGATGAGTTGAGAGCGTGTAAAGGGCCCGGCAGGCAGCTGCTCGGGCAGGTAGACGGTGTGCAGGCAATGCTCTGAGCTGATCGTGCCGCCCAGTTTGCGGACGGCATAGGTGATCAGCTTGACGGTGCGGAAGCGGATGGGCATCACACCACCGAGCTGAATTGGCCGTTCTCGTACTTGACTACGAGATAGGAGCGGCGACCGCGCGGACGCTTGACCGTGTACTGAATCCGGGCGTTGCCGTTGTAGACGTAGTTTTCAGCCTTCAGAATCTCGTAGGTGATGCCTTCGATGTGGAGGGTCATGAGTCAGAGATGCGGTGCCCCTTCGGGCGTGACCTAAGTATGCCCCACCGACGGGGCACTTGCCACAGGCTTGTGACAGTTTTTCACACGGCACCCTCGCCAACCGCGATCTCAACTGGCACCCGCAGTTCTGGCTTGCTCTGACCCTTTGTTTTCCGGCTCCACCCCACCACCGCAGGGCTGACCAGTACCTCAACCGTGAACCACGCATGGCCGCAGTCAAGGCAAGCACGCTTGCGCACTGTCACCTCGGCATCCCGGTTGTTCGTCGCCATCGCCTTGATGTCACTGCTGGAGCATCGCGGGCATTGCATCGCTATCTTGAGACGTACCCCACTGGTCTAGCACAATGCAGTTCGGTGAGTGGATGGCCGTCAGCCTGACAGCC
>Ga0194129_10006617_pt1 | contig 14116 bp, 17 predicted proteins | sample TA2KigCa35mmetaG_FD_150862 | JGI IMG/M metagenome (GOLD analysis project Ga0194129, IMG submission 150862) | Freshwater microbial communities from Lake Tanganyika, Tanzania - TA2015038 Kigoma Deep Cast 35m | ecosystem: Environmental > Aquatic > Freshwater > Lake | place: Tanzania: Lake... | reverse complement strand
CAGTAGGCGGAGTACATCACGCCACCCGATGCCGTAATCGTCTCAGCCAGGGCGATGGTGCTGGGGGTGCTGATGCTGGTGACGGGAATCGGCGCTCCCTTGGTGCTGAGGACCGACGGTTGGTTGACGGCCGCTGCCCAACCCAGGCCAACCACCGACACCACCAGGGCCACGAGGATGCCCCGGAACAACAGTTGGCCACGATCAAGCCAATCGCCCTGCAGCAGGCTCAGCACAAACAGGCTCAAGCTAAGGACAGCCGAAAGCACACAGAAGGGACAGCAATCGCGGATCGCAAAGGCCATCACCCCGACGAGCACCAGACTGAACACGGCCATGGCGATCGCCAGCACAAACGCCCCCCAGCGGCAGGCTGCCTGCAGCTTGATCCGGAGATCCCCCTGGATCACCAGGGGCGCCAGGGCCAGCAACAGCATCGCGCTGTAGGCCAGAAAGCCGAACAACGCCAAGGGTTGGCCTAGCAGGGTGCCCCAGGCGCTGGACAGCACCTTGACGCAGCCATTGCAACCGAAGAATCCCTGGCTGCTGCAACTGAGGGAGCCGATCACGCCCCATTTCTGGAGCGTGATCGAACCGGTATCGATGGCGCCGATGGTGGCCAGCACGGCCATCACCACCCGCACCCAGCGCCGCCCGGATTCAGGCCGGCGCCGCTGCGTGTGGAGGCGTTCGCTGAGGCGACTGGAGGTCACATCCACAGGGCGGATCGAAACGGATTCTCGCAGCCCTGTCCCATAGGGTGGAACTGGCTCATCCCCAGGCCCACCCGTCCATGACCAAGCCAACCGTGGCCTTTGCCCACCTGGGCTGCGAAAAGAATCGGGTTGACACCGAACACATGCTGGGCCTGTTGGCAGAGGCTGGTTACGGAGTCAGCGCCGATGAAAGCGACGCCTCGGTCGTGGTGGTCAACACCTGCAGTTTCATCCAGGACGCGCGCGAAGAATCGGTGCGCACCCTGGTGGAGTTGGCCGAAGCGGGCAAAGAACTGATCATTGCCGGCTGCCTCGCCCAGCATTTTCAAGAGGAGCTGCTTGAGAGCCTGCCGGAAGCCAAAGCGATCGTCGGCACCGGCGACTACCAGCACATCGTCAGCGTCCTGGAACGGGTGGAAGCCGGTGAGCGCGTGAACCAGGTGAGTGCCAACCCCACCTTTGTGGGCGACGAGCACCTGCCGCGCTACCGCACCACCAGCGAGGCCATCGCCTACCTGAAGGTGGCTGAAGGCTGCGACTACCGCTGCGCCTTCTGCATCATTCCGAAGCTGCGGGGCGACCAGCGCTCGCGGCCGATCGAAAGCATCGTGGCCGAGGCCCAGACCCTGGCGGCCCAGGGGGTGAAGGAGCTGGTGCTCATCAGCCAGATCACCACCAATTACGGCCTCGACCTCTATGGCAAGCCCCAGCTGGCCGAGCTGCTGAGGGCCCTGGGTGAGGTCGAGATCCCCTGGATCCGGGTGCACTACGCCTACCCGACCGGCCTGACGCCCGCGGTGCTGGCGGCCTACCGCGAGGTGCCGAATGTGCTGCCCTACCTGGATCTGCCGCTGCAGCACAGCCACCCCGAGGTGCTGCGAGCGATGAACCGACCCTGGCAAGCCGACGTCACAGCCGGACTGCTGGCGCGCATTCGCGAGCAACTGCCCGAGGCCGTACTTCGCACCACCTTCATCGTGGGGTTCCCGAGCGAAACCGAGGCGCACTTCGAGCACCTGCTCGCCTTTGTGGCCGAACAGCAGTTCGACCATGTGGGGGTGTTCACCTTCTCTGCTGAAGAGGGAACACCTGCGGCAGAGCTCCCGGATCAGGTGCCGGCCGAGGTGGCAGCGGAGCGCAAGGACCGGCTGATGGCACTGCAACAGCCGATCGCCGCCGCCCGCAACACCGCCTGGGTGGGGCGCATCGTCGATGTGCTGATTGAGCAGGAGAACCCCAGCACAGGCGAGATGCTGGGGCGCTGCGCCCGCTTCGCCCCCGACGTGGATGGCGAGGTGCGCGTCGTGCCCGGGCCCGGCGGTCTCTGCGCCGCACCGGGGACGATGGTGCCGGTGCGCATCACTGCAGCAGAGACCTACGACTTGATCGGTGAAGTGGTGGGGGCGGGCGCCATGGTCGACGCGGTCCGTGGACAGCTGGAGCCCGCACGGGTTTGAGCCAAACCACCCTGATCAGCACACTGCGGCTTCATCAGCGCACCACCTTTCTGGTCGCCTCCGGTGTGAGCACGGCCGGCTCGTTCGCCGGGCTGACCGCCAAGGGGTGGATCCTGATCAACGGCAGCAACAACCCCCTGCTGCTGGCTCTGCACTTTGCAGCGCTGGCCTTGCCATCGCTCCTGGTGAGTGGTCCTGCCGGGGTCCTCACCGACCGCCTGGGCAGCGAACGGGTGCTGATCCGAGCCCAGTGGGGCCTGTTCGGCGCCGGGGTGCTGGGCGCCGTGGCCATTCCCTTGGCCACAGCAGAAGCACAGATGGCTCTGCTGCTGCTCAGCACCTTGCTGGTGGGGATCGCCAGCACCTATGAGCTGACGGCGCGCAGCAAATACTGCGCCCTGCTGGTGGACAGCCCCGATCAGCTGGCGCCCTACCTGGCCAGCTTTTCGGTGGTGTTCAACGTGGGCAAATTGGTGGGCCCACCCGTAGGCGGCTGGCTGTTGGCGCTCAGCGGGGCCACCACCGCGCTGGCCCTCGATGCGGCCACTTATCTGTTGCCGGTGGCGACGATCATCTGGCTGTTGGTGCCCAACCGCGACGCCGAGGAGCGCAGCGGCAGCGAAGCTGGCCAGAGCAGCTCGGACGCCACACTGATCACCGCCTGGCGCCAATGCGGACCCGTGCTGCGCCATGTGCTGCGATTCAGTGCTCTGGCATGCCTGGCGGTTTTTTTTCATCCGGGCCTCGCACCGCTGATGGCGAGGCGGGTGGTCGGAGCAAGCCCGCAGGCTCTGGGCAACTTCACAGCCGTGCTGGCCGCTGGCAGCATCTGCGGTGGCTTAGTGCTGCAGCGTTACAGCCGTGGCCTCAGCAGCCGACCCGGGCTGCTGCTGGGGTTCTGCACCCTGATCACCGGCTTGGCACAACTGGGACTGGCCAGCAGCCTGAACCCGATCGTCGGGCTAGCCATGACCTTTGTCATCGGTGCCGGCACGGCCAGTCTGCTGGCCGGCACCAATCTGATTGCCCAGATCGGGGCCGCCCAACGCATTCGCGGGCGAATCGCCGGCTTGAGCCAGATCGCCTTCCTGGGTGGCGGGGGCCTCAGTGGGCTGCTGGCCGCTGGTCTGACCCTGCAATGGGGGCTAGGCGCCTGCTTTGCCCTGCTGGGTGCAGTCGGGAGCGCGCTGGGGGTGCAGGAGCTGATCCGTCATCACGGAACCCGCCTGCCCCCCGCCGACGCGCTCAGATCAGCTTGAGGCCGCGCAACACCACGGTGGCGACGAACGCCGTCGCCAGTCCACCGCCCACCAAACCCAGATAGATCGCCACACCCATGGGAGTTTCAACAATGTGTTCGGCTCATTACAGCAGAGCCGAGGCGGCTTCAGCGCTAAAAACGATCCCCTAGCCTGCTCCAAGGTTGTTGCTGCAGCACTCAGCAACATTTCTGCATCAGTTCACTGCTCTTTTCCTTCCAGCGTTAGTTTCCCATCCAGCTGACGCGCAAGCGCTCTGGTCCGCCCACCCGCCGCCCGTCCATGCGCACGCTGTTCATCTACCCGGAATTCCCCAAAACCTTCTGGAGCTACGAGAAGATCCTCGAGCTGGTGAACCGCAAGGTCCTGCTGCCCCCCCTGGGGTTGGTGACCGTGGCCGCTTTGCTCCCCCAACATTGGGAGATGAAGCTGGTCGACCGCAACGTGCGCGAGGTCAGCGCCGCCGAATGGGATTGGGCGGAGCTGGTGGTGATTTCGGGGATGATCGTGCAGAAGGCTGACATGGCCGTGCAGATTGGGCGCGCCAAAGAGCACGGCCTGCCTGTGGCAGTGGGCGGTCCGTTTGCCAGTTCCACGCCAGATGCACCCGAGATCGAGCTGGCGGATTTCAAGGTGCTCGATGAAGGGGAGATCACCCTGCCCCTGTTCATCGAGGCGATCGAACGGGGCGAGCGCAGCGGTCGTTTCAGCGCCAATGGCGACAAACCGGATGTGACCGGCACCCCGATCCCCCGCTTCGATCTGCTCGAACTCGACGCTTACGACTCGATGAGCGTTCAGTTCTCGCGCGGTTGCCCGTTCCAGTGCGAATTCTGCGACATCATCGTGCTGTACGGCCGCAAACCGCGCACCAAGACCCCTGAGCAGCTGGTCGCCGAGCTGCAGCGGCTCTACGACCTGGGCTGGCGCCGGGCCATCTTCCTGGTTGACGACAACTTCATCGGCAACAAGCGCAACGCCAAGCTGCTGCTGCCCGCCATCAAGCAGTGGCAGATCGAACGGGGCTACCCGTTCAGCTTCACCACCGAGGCTTCGGTCGATCTGGCCTCCGATGAGGAGATGATGCGGATGATGGCCGAGGCACGCTTTGAGGCGGTGTTCCTGGGCATCGAAACCCCCGATGAAGCCAGCCTTTCGGTGGCGGGCAAACACCAGAACACCCGCAGCTCGCTGGAGGAATCCGTGGATCGGATCACCAGCTATGGCATCCGCGTGATGGCCGGCTTCATCATCGGCTTCGACGGCGAGCAGAGTGGCGCGGGCGACCGCATTGTGCGCTTCGTGAGCCGCACAGGCATTCCCGCCGCGATGATGGGCATGCTGCAAGCCCTACCGAACACGGGCCTCTGGCACCGGCTCGAGAAGGAAGGCCGCCTGATTCAAGGAAAGGCCGATGCCAAGGGCGTGAACCAGACCAACCTGCTCAACTTCGTGCCCACCCGGCCGATCCGCGATATCGCCAACGAATACGTGGATGCCTTCTGCCGCCTCTACGAACCGAACGCATACATCGATCGCGTCACCCACTACTACGGCAAAGTTGGAGCCCCGCGCTGGAAGACCTTCTACAAGCCCGAGAACTCCGACAAGCCAGCGATCCCTCCCGCCAACGACCTGCGCGCCCTGGCCACGGTGGTCTGGCGCCAGGGGTTCAAGCGCGACACCCGCTTCCGCTTCTGGCGTTCGCTGGCCCGCATCGCCCGCCGCAATCCGGCCAACCTCGAGCAGTTCCTGGTCACCCTCGCCCACAACGAGCACTTCCAGGAGTACCGGGCGGTGGTGACCCGCGAGATCCAAGAACAGCTGGCCATACTGCCGCCAGAACCCCCGGCCGCACCGATGCAACCGCAACGGGAATTGCAGCCGGTCTAATCCTGGATGTAGGTCTGACCGGCAATCAGGCACTGTTCGGCCCGTTGCAGTTCACGCCCTAGATAGAGGGCATGGTCCAGACGTGACAGGCGGTGGGGTCCATCGCCTTCGGTCAAGGCGATACCCAGTTCTTTGGCGCTGCGCCCGCGGACAATGGCGGTGGGTCGTCGCACGGCGCCACCACGACAACTCAACACCTCGCCCGTGTCGGGATCGGTGGCCAAGCCACGCGCATCGATGGCATTGCTGTAGTGCTCGACCACAAGCTCGGCCGCCCCATGGTCGACCTTGATCAAAAAGTAGCCCTCTGGGTCGAGGGCGATGAAGCGCTTGGAGAGGTCGTGATCCAGGCCATGGATCAGACGCTGCTGCTCAGGGCTCAGGGGCTGGGGGCTGGGCTGGGACATCGGGGGGATCGTACGCAGCCGTGAACGGCAATTCGGCGTTGATGGCCTCGATCTGCTGCAGCATCTGCTGGTTGGCCCCCGGCAGCCACTGGCGCAGGATCTGGGTGAAGCCTGGATCGATCCAGCGGTGCAAGCTGATGCGCGGCTGGGCGACGAAACCGCGGCGGCGCTTGTGGCTGCCGCCGGCACCGGGGTCGAAGTGCTGGATGCCCTGCTCGATCGCCCAGGCGATCGGGGCGTAGTAGCAGACCTCGAAATGCAGGTTGTCGAGGTCAACGGCGCTGCCCCAGTAACGGCCCCAGATGTGCCCACCGCCTCGCACGCACAGGGACATCGCCAAGGGTTCGGTCACTGAGGAGCCGAGGGGATGGGCCGCAAACAGAACCAGGTCATCACGCAGATCGCGGGCCGCCGCCGCAAAAAACTCCTGGGTCAGATATTTGCTCCCCCAGGCACCCCAACGGGCGCAATGCATGGCGTAGAACTCGTGCATGCGATCGACCAACACAGGTGGAATCGCTGCGCCGGCCAGGGGAGTGACGGTCAGGCCAGCCGCCTCCACTGCGCGCCGTTCGCGCTTGATGTTGCGGCGCTGGTTGGCGTTGAAGCTGGCCAGGTAATCGTCGAAGCCGGCAAAACCGGGATTGGTCCAGGTGCTCTGCTGGTTGAGCCAAGGGCTGCAACCTGCGGACTCTGCCAGGGGCGCCCAATCGGGGTCCACGTAGAGCAAATTGAGGCTGAAGATCCCATGCTCGCGGCAGAAGTCATCGATCAACCGCAGCATCGCGGCCGTCAGCCTGGTGGCGTCTTCGGACGGATCGATCCAGAAGCGGTAGCCCACCACCGGGCTCACCGGGCTCATGCCCACCAACTTGGGGTAGTAGCGCTGACCCAGGCGGGTGGCGAGCTCGGCGAAGCTCTGATCGAACACAAATTCGCCGTAGCTGTGGCCCTTGAGGTAGAGCGGAGCCACCGCCACAAGCTGCCCATCGCGCCAAAGACCCAGATGGCATGGCTGCCAACCCTGGGACGGCACGATGCTGCCGCTCAGCTCGAGATGGTGCAACCAACGCCAGCGAAAGAAGGGCGATGGCACTGAGCTGCCGCTGGCCGCGGCCACCAGCTGATCCCAACGGGCCTCGGGCAGTTCGGCCATGCCTTGATGCCAGCGGGCTTGCAATCCAGCGATCGACACCCACACGGCAGCGGCTTGGCGCAAAACTAACCAGTGCCCCCAGCCTGCCGAGATTGCCGCGCACCAGCTCGCCGTTCACCACCCTGATCTGCCTGACCCTGGGAGGGGCCTGGGTGCTGCAGACCGCGACGACACCAGCCAGGGCGGGTCTGCTGCGGCCGCTGCTGGATTGGATGCAGCCACGGCTCGAGGAACGCCTCAGCCAAGCCTGCGTTCAGCAGCTGGCCGCTGACGATGCCCAGCTCGGCCGCCTTGTGCAGGGGCCCTGCAGTGCCCTGGCCAGACCCACCAGCCGCTGCCTGATCGAAGAGACCGAGCGCAGTGGCCGCGGCTTCGAGGTGCTGCGCGAGATGTGGGCTGGCCGCTTCGGAGCAGCCAGCGAAAGCGTCAGCAAGCGCTGCGTGGCCAGGCAGCTGGGTTTGCCGGCAGACAGCCTCGATCAGGTCCCGCTGCGGGAGCTCGTGCGTCGCTACAGCGAGGGCACCCGTCGGTAACGAAGCAGCAGTTCCTCTCCCTGCAACGGTTGCTGTTCACACAACTGCCACCCTTGCCCAGGCCAAGGCCGATCGGCCCCCACGGGAAGCCAGCAGTGGGGCCCGCCAAGCAACAGGGGGCAGAGGGTGAGCTGCAGCTCGTGGATGCAGCCGGCTTCCAGCAGGCTGGCAGCCAGTTGGGCACCGCCCAGCACGACGATGCGATGCAGGCCGTTACCGGCGAGACGGGCCAGGGCCAGGGGCCAGGGGTCCAGGGTCAGAACGCGGGCAAAACCAGCCGGGGGCTCCCCCGGGTCGGCAGCGGCCGGGTCCGGGGTCAGCAGCCAGCGCTCCAACGGTTGTGCAAAAAAAGGCAGATCGGCGGCAAAAGCAGCGCTGCGGCTGACAGCGATGGCCACCGGTTGGGGCGCCCGGCCGGCAGCGCGACGCCGCTCAAGCAGTTCTGGCCGATGAATCAGGCAGCTGCTGCCATGCAGCCGCAGCGTCTGGGCCCCGATCAGCACGGCATCGGCCCAGGCCAAGGCCTGTTCGAGCACCTGTCGATCGCCAGGCCCGCCCAGTTGGGCGGGCCCGCCGGCCGCTGGGGCCAAACGACCATCGAGGCTGATGGCCAAAACCAGCTTCAGCCTCGGTTCGCTCAAGCGCTCAGCGCAGCCTCCAGGGCCTGGGGCACCATGCCCAGCTGCGGCGTCTCGGCGAACACCTCGGCGGCGTTGTTCGGACTCTCCTGCAGCCGCACCTTGTGCAGCCGGGCACCGGTGGCCGCCACCGGTGCACTCAGGATGTCGGCGATGTGCAGGGCGATGTTCTCGGCCGTGGGCACGCAACTGGCGAAATGGGCCACATCCTTGTTCAAAAAGGTGTGGTCAAACGGTTCCACCACCAGGTCAGCAACCAGTTGCTGCAGGGCGGCGAGGTCGCAGACCATGCCGGTGCGGGGGTCGATGCTGCCGCGTACGGTCACATCGAGCAGGTAGTTGTGGCCATGGCCGTGGGGTCGGGCGCACTTGCCGTAGATCGCATCGTTCTCGGCCTGGCTCAGCTCCGCGCGGGCGAGGCGGTGGGCGGCGGCGAAATGGGTGCGGATCGAGACGAAGGCTTCCATGGTGTCGCCGAGCAGATCGGCCCAGAGGGTGTCGGATTCATAGAGGCGGATGCCCACCACGGGCAGCCGCGGAGCCAGACGGCTCCAGATGGCGCTGGCCAGGGCCTCGGTGGTGGGCAGGCAGCCCTCGGGATGGCCGAGGTCAAACTCGGGACAGGCCTCATTGAGACAGCGGAAATCGAGCTGCTCGGTGACCTCTGAGCGGATGGCGTGCTTGACCTCCGAGAGGTTGAGCACCATGCCATGGGCATCGAGGGGACCGGCCATGGCCACGATCAGCTCGTAATTGTGACCATGGCCGGGGGCGATGCTGCAGGGTCCGAAACGGGCCCGGTTGTCATCGGCCGAGAGCTCGGGCAGCCAATAGAGGTGGCTGGCACTGAAGCGCGCCCGGCGAGTGATCACGCAGGGTCTTCCGCGGCCATGGGCGGGAGCAGTGGCCGTCATCGCCCTCCTCAACGAGTGTGCATCCTAGAAACCGTTGAACGCCCATGCCGAGCCTCCGGCGTCGGTCACCCGCACAATGGATTCCCAGGAGCTGCGCCAGAAGCTGGAAGGTCTCAATCTCTACCTGGTGGGGATGATGGGTGCCGGCAAAAGTGCCGTGGGCCGTCCCCTGGCCGAAGCCCTGGGCTACCGCTTCGCCGATGCCGACAGCGCCATCGAGGCGGTGGCCAAACGAGGGATCCCCGAGATCTTTGCCACGGAAGGCGAAAACGGGTTTCGCCGCCTCGAAACGGCTGTGCTGGGGCAGCTGGCCGGCTGGCATTCGCTGGTGGTGGCCACCGGCGGAGGGGTGGTCACGCGCCCCGAAAACTGGGGGCACATGCACCAGGGGGTGGTGATCTGGCTCGATGCCCCCCGCGAGGTGCTGCTCCAGCGCCTGCGGGCCGACGCAACGCCGCGCCCCCTGCTCGGCGACGCTGACCCTGGGGCGCGATTGGATGCCCTGCTGGGCGAACGCCTGCCGCTCTATGCCCAGGCCGATCTGCGCATCAGCCACAGCAGCGAGTCGCCCGCTGCGGTGGCCGCCCTGGTGCTCGCAGAGCTTCCCGGGCTGATCAAGGAGCGCACGGTCGCCCCCACGGCCCCCGCCGGCCTGCGCAACAGCGACGGCCAAACGGTTCAATCGTTCAACTGAGCGCTTGGGCCGAACCCGGTGGTTCAAGCCGGACCGCAAACCACTGCACTGTCTCGCCTGGAGCGAGCTCCAGCTCACAGGCCGTCTCGAGCAGGCGCTGGGCCCGTTGGGCGTTAGTGGCCAAACCCTGGAGATCGGCAGACACATCCACCAGCGCCTCGAGTTTGCTGACGAGCCACTGCAGGGTTTCGTGGGCCGTCAGGATGGTTTCGGGCCCTGCGGGCTCAAGCACCACGTAATGATCGAGCTCACGCAGCAGTGGATCCGACATGGGCGTCAGCGTTGTTGGAACCATGTTGGCCCTGCTGTTGACTGTGTTGCCGGCCCGCGCAGCCGCTTGGCCCGCCTGGCGGCTGCCGGCGCCGCTTCAGGCTGCCGGCAGTCACGATCTGATTTACCCCGACTGGTTTGCCGGCACCTGGATGGTGACCAGCCTGGACCCGGCGGGCCAGGAGCCCGAGCTGCGCTATGCGGTGCGGTTTCTGGCCGATGGGCGCAGCGGGGTGATCGGCGATCGAGCCCACAACGCAACCGCCGTTGCCAGGGCGCTGCTGGGTCCGAGCTTGCTGGCGGTCGACAACGATGCGGCCAATCCCAATCGCCAACTGGCCAGGCTCAGGCCCGACACGCTGCTCGAATCGACCGTGGTGGCGCGGCGCAGCGAAATCGACGAGGGGCTGTTTCTGGCCGACGAGCTGGCCCTGCAGATCGTGCATGGGCCAACAGGTCCGCCGCGGGTCAGCCAGGTGGAGACCTTGAGCCGCTACCAGCTCGAGGGCAACGGCTCGATCAGCGCTGAGCAGTGGCAGGCGACCTATCCATCACCAGCCCAAGGGTTGATCGCAAGCCCGCTGCGCACCGCCCATTGGCACTTGCGCCTCAGCCCAGGCTCTCCAGAACCCGATCGCGCCAGTTGAACAAGCCATCCAACAACGGGCTGTCGCCCAAACCAGGCACGGCACGGCCCGCGAGTGGCTCACCCCACCCCGGGGGGAATCGCAATAACGACAACTGAGCCACCACCGCCAGATCTGCCAACGACAGGCTGGTCCCGACCAGGAACGGCTGGGTGTTGACCAACTGCTGCAGATGCTCAAGGCTGCGCTGCAGTTGTTGCCGCTCTCCCAGACCGAGCAGGGTTTCACCCAGGGTGTCGGCCCACTGGCCAAGGCCCGCGGGCACAGCAGCGACCAGTTGCTTCAACGGCGCAGGCGTTGCGGCCGGCAGCAAGGCCGCACGCAGCTCCGGTTCGGCGGCAGCCGCCTGCAGCAAGGCCGAACGGACAGCGCTGGCCAGGGCTGTATCGGCCCAATCCTCGAGCAGCATGGCGCGGGCGCGCAGCTCCGGTTGAGTTGGCTGCAAGGAGGGCTGGGGATAGTGCTGCTCCAGATGCAGGGCAATCGCCGTGGAATCGGCCACAACGGTCTCGCCATCGACGAGCACCGGCACCTGCCGTTGACCCGACAGGCGGAACAGGCTGATTTGGCCGAATCCGGGCGTGACCTCAACGACGTCATAACTGAGTCCCTTGGCGGCGAGCACCATCCGCACCTTGTCGCAGAAGGGGGACTGGCGAAACTGGTGCAGCTGCATGCCAAGAGGGCCTCAAGGGCGGCAGAGTAGCGGGCAAGTGCCGCCTGTGATGAAGGACTTCTTTCTCAACGTGACGCGCTACCCGCGTTACCTGATCGCTTTTGGTCTTGGAGTGGCCAATTCGGTGTTCGAGCCCCTGCTGGCACGGGCCCGGAATCCCGTGACAGCGGTTGCGCTGATCGGAGCTGCCATCAGCGGTGTGATCAGCCTGTCGCTGGTGCTGCATGCGATGGTGAGTTCCGCACCGGTGGTGTAGCGATGGCACAAGGCCGAAGGGTTGAACGGGTTGCTGCCCTGATCCGTCGAGAAGTCAGTTCGATGCTGCTGAACGGCATCAAGGACGAGCGGGTCAATCAGGGGATGGTGAGCATCACCAACGTTGAGGTGGCTGGAGATCTGCAGCACTGCAAGGTTTATGTGAGCGTGTATGGCAGCAGCGATGCACAAGAGCTGGCCCTGGCCGGGTTGCGTTCAGCCGCCAACTACGTCAAGGGTGAACTGGGCCGGCGCCTGCAGATGCGACGCACCCCTGAAGTGGTGTTCGTGCTAGATCGTGGCCTGGAACAAGGCACCAGCGTGCTGAGCCTGCTCAACAAACTGGAAGCGGAGCGCCAACGCAAAGGTGAGCCGAGCGAAGGCGTCGAGAGCCTGTCCGATTAAGCCAGCGCTGGGCAGCGAACACGCCTCGGCCCCGATCCGAACCCGGGGCAAGTCCAGTGGGCTGGGACCATCGCGGCTCGCTCTGGCAGCACGCAACAGCCGACGCTGTCGGCTGAGCAACACACAAAAAAGGTCCCTGTTGCCAGTGACCCTCGGACTAGGACAGTCGGGCATGAACTGACGCGAAGCTAGATCGCCTCGGCATAGACAACGTCGTAACCCTGGTTGGCCAAGCGGTTGATCTCATTGCAGACCCCTGGGTCAGAGAACACATAGGCATCCGATTTGTTATCCGTTGCCGGATAACCCTGGGACGTCAGGGAACCCTTACCGAAGTAAGCGGACTGACCGCTGTACGTGAACTGGCCTTTCTGAGCTTCGGCGGCTCCGTAAGAACGAGCCTTTGCAGTGGCAGCGCAAACATATTTACCCACCGGAATCTGAGTGATGGGGCTGAATGGCGTATCAACCGTGTTGCTCACTGCCAGGGAAGCATTGTTGAGGTAATCGGTCCCCAGCAGTCCGGCCAGACGGGTGTTAAAGACTCCGCGAACCTTGGCCTGACGCGCGATCTGACGACTTTCAGGCAAGGGATTCTGACCGCGCAGGTTGGTGGTCAACAGGGAGAGGAAATCGGTGTTGGAGATGGGTGCCACAGAGATCAAGTCACCATTGGCACTGAACAGCCCGCGCTGGCCTTCGGGGATCACCCGCGCCGTACCAGCCTGAGCCTGGGCACCCGCATCAAGGCCCAGAGATTGCTGAACATTCGAGACGGTCTGGTTTTGACCAGCCAAAGCAAGCTTGGCAAGCTCGGTTGTGGTCTTGGCCACAGGGTCAAACGAGGCCGGGGCCGCTTTGCTGACGGTATTGGCTCCCGATGTGGCCACAATCGGCACAGGAGCGTTGGGGTCGTTGTACAACTTGCCAGCGGTCGGAATGCGGTAGGTGAAGTAACCACCAACGGTGACTCCAAACACCGTGTCTCCGCCCGCATAGGCACGCAGCGAGAAACTTTCGCTCACAGGGACTTCCACCGTGGCGCGAACCCCCGGAAAAACGCTGTTGTCCGTTGCCGTGAGCAAACTGGATCCCACCACGTTGCCGGAGAGGAAGTAGGGGGAAATGGAAAGATACAACGGCTGCGTCTTGACGCTGGCCACGGGGATGGACAGGTTCAGCGAGCCATAGCTGAGACCCGTTGGACAGTTGTTGACCTTCCAGCCACCGCTGCCACCGACACGCCAGCGGGATCTTTCCCATTGCAGACCCGCATTCACCAGGTTGCTGAAACAACCGGGTGAGCCGTACCCGGAATACCCGACATAGGCACCACTGGTTGACTGACTGCCGGCGCCAAACCAGCGGTAACCAACCTCGGTCGAAACACCCCAGAGATTTTGAAAACTACTGCCCAGGGAGGTCGAAGAATATAAAATTCGATTCGCCGATGATTGAGACAGAGGCGTGAAGTAGGTCAAACCACCCGTGAAAGCCCCGCCACCGCTGGGGTACACCGAGGCAAAACCGCCACCTTGAACGGACAGCGAGGGATTGACGCGCGGGTAAAGACTGAGAATATCGAGATCACGATCAACGCTTAACTGTCCCGCAGAGCCATACTCAGCTTCTCCGTTAAGAACTGAAACATCATAGGTTTCATTCTCGAGCTTTGAGACAACGAATGTCGTGCCCTTTGCAACAACAACATTCGCACCAACGCACACTTTCTGATTGCCATTAATCAGCAAAGTGCCTTTGTTGAGCTTGACGCAGTTTTCGGCCAGTGAAATTTCTGTATTCTTCCCTAACAAGCCAATTGCACGGCGATCAAACAGGACTTCTGCACGGTTGCCTGCCGTGGCAACGAGCTGACCAACCGAGGCCTGCGTATTCACCCCCGCCGGGGCATTGTTGATCGTCAGGCCCGCACCACCGACGACGTTGCGGACCGTGACAGTGGTCAGAGGTGCAGATATGGCAGGCCATTGTCCGAGCAGCAGACCCGCACCAAATAGTGTAGAAATTAATGCTTTTGGCAGTTGTCGCGGCTGTCCGTGCATGGGTAACCCAACAAAAAGGTTGCTGCAATTTATAGCCTGCCATGACCACCTGCAACTGTCTGCGCCTCGGACAGTTGCACAATTGATAGGTTGCTGAGCGGCCGGAAAGCCGCTAAGGGGGGGCCAAACACAA
>Ga0194129_10006613_pt1 | contig 14121 bp, 10 predicted proteins | sample TA2KigCa35mmetaG_FD_150862 | JGI IMG/M metagenome (GOLD analysis project Ga0194129, IMG submission 150862) | Freshwater microbial communities from Lake Tanganyika, Tanzania - TA2015038 Kigoma Deep Cast 35m | ecosystem: Environmental > Aquatic > Freshwater > Lake | place: Tanzania: Lake... | reverse complement strand
ACGATGTAACAGATTACCAAGACTATTTACGAAATACCGTTGACCTTGCTGCGCACAACACGCAAGAATTATTGGATTTGAAATTTGCTTTTATTGAGGGAATTCCACCAAGAGATTTACACAAACGTGAGCCTATTTGGTCTGATTTCAGATCGTATGGTTTTGCGAATATGGCGAATGATGTTGATCTAAAAGCGAAAAAAATTCACCTTGCTGATTCATCTGATAATTTCAAAATAAAAACGAGAATGTCTGGGCACGGTCAAGTTGGAAACTTGGCTTGTTGTGAGTGGGTTCCGAATAACCACCAACTAAAAGTGGATGGCGTTTCTCGTTTCAATTGGAATATTTGGGAAGCAACGGATTGTGGTGATAATCCCAATATTGGACAAGGAGGAACCTGGCCTTATGCCCGCGAAGGGTGGTGCCCGGGAGATCAAGTGAAAGAATATGAGTTTGAACTTACGCCGTATGTAACTCCAGGCGATAGCGTTGAATTAGATTATGTGATCAATCAAGTACCTGCAAATGATCCGGGTCAGGCAGGGGGAAATTACATCGCAGCATTTGATTTGATTTCGTACTCTGCGCCAAATTTTCAAAATGATGCAGCTATTAAAGAAATTTTAAATCCCAACAATTACGAGTATTTCAGCAAATGGAATCCAACGTGTGCTAATCCGAGAGTGATTTTGAAAAATACAGGAGCTAATCCATTAACTTCTTGTAGAATAACGTGTTGGGTTTCCTATGGTAATAACATTTCGTATGATTGGACAGGCAATCTTGGATTTTTAGAGGAGCAAATCGTTGAGATTCCTGTTTCTGACTACAATTTCTGGGGAGGCTGGGATGGAAGTAATACGTTCAAGGCAATGGTTCATGAAGTAAACGGAAGTGCAGGTCACGATGAATACAGTCAAAATAGCACAAAAACTGTCCGATTTGATGCCCCTGAGCGCATTGACGGTCCATTTTTCGTTTGGTTAACAACCAATAACAAAGCAAATGAAAATAAATACCGCTTGCAAGACCACGCGGGGAATGTTATTTTTGAGCGTACTCAATTAACCAATCAAACTCAATACAAAGACACGTTTAATCTGGCACCAGGTTGTTATTCAATTATTATTGAGGACTCAGACAGCGATGGGTTGTCATTTTGGTATTCAGCGCAGGTGGAGGGAGAAACAGCTGGATCCATGCGTTTGCGTTTGGTTGGCGGAAGTTACATTGAGTTTTTCCCAGGAGATTTTGGAAATTACCACCGTTACGATTTCTCAGTTGGCTTTACTATGGATGTACCTGAAAATGAGTTGAAACATGAGATTGCCATCTTCCCTAACCCTTCGAATGGATTAACAACTGTTGAAGTGAGTGGAGCAGTACATAACGATGCGAGCCTTGAAATACTTGATTTAACGGGGAGAATGGTTCATTCCGAGAAAATGAATGCGTCCGCAACTTTTGCCGAATCGTTTGTAGATGTTTCAGGCTATAAATCAGGAACGTATTTAGTTAAAATTACAACGAACGATCGCGTATATACAAAATCGTTGGTGAAACAGTAGTTACGTCTGAATCACCCCAACATTATACGCTTTCTCTGCTTTTTTGTGGTTCGCCATTTCAATTCCCATGGAAATAACTTTGCGTGTTTCAATCGGGTCAATGATGGCATCAATCCAAAGTCGACTTGCCGCATAATACGGTGAGATTTGCTTATCGTAGCGGTTTTTAATGGAATCAAATAATTCTTTTTCGCGTTCTGGTGTGATTTCTTCTCCTCTCGCTTTCAAGGTGGCAACCTCAATTTGCAATAATACTTTTGCTGCTGCTGCACCACCCATAACGGCAATTTCAGCGGTTGGCCAACCCACGATTAATCGAGGATCGTAAGCTTTTCCGCACATGGCGTAATTTCCTGCTCCGTAAGAGTTTCCAATAACGATGGTGAATTTTGGAACAACTGAATTAGCTTGTGCATTTACCATTTTCGCTCCGTCTTTGATGATACCACCGTGTTCGCTTTTCGAACCCACCATAAATCCGGTAACGTCCTGTAAAAAGACCAACGGAATATTTTTTTGATTGCAATTCATGATGAAGCGTGCTGCTTTATCTGCTGAATCCGAATAAATCACCCCACCAAATTGCATTTCTCCTTTGGCGTTTTTTACCACTTCTCGTTGATTGGCGACTATTCCCACGCTCCAACCATCGATTCGGGCATAGGCGCAGATGATTGATTTTCCGTAAGCTGGTTTGTATTCTGTAAAATCTGAATCATCCACTAAACAGCGAATCAATTCTTTCATATCGTAAGACTTATTGCGATCCGCCGGTAAAATGCCATACATTTTTTTCGGATCTACTTTCGGTGCAATAGGTTCTTTTCGATCAAAACCTGCTTTTTCGTGATGCCCCATTTTATCCATCAAATCACGAATGGTTTTCAAACATTCCTGATCATTTTCGACGTTGTAATCACAAACTCCCGAAATTTCAGTATGAGTCTTAGCTCCACCTAGAGTTTCGTTATCTATATCTTCGCCAATTGCGGCTTTCACCAAATAGGATCCAGCCAAGAATATTGTTCCTGTTTTATTTACGATTAATGATTCGTCAGACATAATTGGCAAATAGGCACCACCGGCAACGCAACTTCCCATTACTGCAGCGATTTGAACAATTCCCATAGAACTCATCACGGCATTGTTTCTGAAAATTCTTCCAAAATGCTCTTTATCTGGAAAAATTTCATCCTGCATCGGAAGGTAAACTCCCGCAGAATCTACCAAATAAATAATCGGTAATTTATTCTCAATTGCAATTTCTTGCGCTCGCAAGTTCTTTTTTCCTGTAATCGGAAACCAAGCTCCTGCTTTCACAGTGGCATCGTTAGCTACAACAATACATTGTTTTCCGGAAACATATCCAATAACGATTACCACCCCACCAGCAGGACATCCGCCGTGTTCCTCGTACATTGCATAACCAGCAATAGCTCCAATTTCAATTCGATTCGTATTGGGGTCGAGAAGTAAGTCTATTCTCTCTCTTGCACTTAATTTTCCTTGTTCGTGGAGTTTATCAATACGTTTTTTTCCACCACCCAAAGAAATTTTTCCGAGTTCTCGTTCCAATGCGCTGATTTTCAACCGCATTTGATCTTCGTTGAAATTAAAGTCTAATTCAGTTTTTGAAACCCCCATATTGCACGATTTTGAATGCAAATATACAAAAAGGAATGTGTTTCATTTTTCAATTCAATGTACAAATGGTGGAAATGTTGTTTTCTTTATTACTAGAAATCATTTTCTGAATCATCAGTTTTTTTACTTTTTATTTATACATTTGAGTAAAACTCAAAGTCTTTCATTGTTTTGTTGAGTCAATTTATTTTTAAATAAAATAATGAGTAAAAAGTTATACTTAAAAATTGGTAGTGATTCGAGTAACGATATCGTCATAGAAAATATTGATCGATTTCATCTAGAGTTATTTCGTGATAAGGAAGGAAATGTCTTTATATCTGATTTGAATACAGAAAGTGGAACTCGAGTGAATAGCAGAAGATTAACAGATTACACTCAGCTTCAGGAAAATGATCGTGTATATTTGGCAGAAACTATTTTTTTTAATTGGCAGAATTTTATTGAAGAGCATGATGAATCTTTTATAAAAGATAAAGATTTTGCACCCAAAAGTGAAAAAAAAGGAGCATCAAATACCAAAACTAAAAAACAGGAATACATCGAAATTGCAATAATATATGGAGCAATTCTTCTCATGTTATTTTTTCTCGCCCTGCGGTTTTAATCCCGAAATTTTAATAGCATATTTTCCCTCTTTCTGGTTGTAAAAAAAACGGTATTCCTCCTCGTTTAATTTTTCCAATTTTGGTTCGTCAATACTGTAATCTTGTTTCCCACTTCCTGAAATAATATTTGCCTTCATAATGCGTATGTCTTTGGGCAAACCAACGGCATTGGTTTCATAAACAAAATGAACAGCTTTTGCTTCTGGTGTTCCAAACCCATCAAAAACATTCCAGCTGAAAACTATCCGAGGTTTTTTATTCTCCACGGTGTAAATATTCTTAAAACAACTGTTGCGAATTCGATAAGAGAGTATAATATCCGAAAAAGCATCACTCATAATTTTTTCAAAAGTTATTTTTAGCGGTGATATTGGCGTAGAAGGGATTTCCATAGGGCCGCTCATCGTTCCTGTTGCCCCATCATAGTAAAACATGTAGTTGTACGGGCCCATAAATCCAATTTCAGCAACTTTTCCCGGATTTTTCGATTGAGCAGCTTTTTCAACTGCAAAATTGTATCGATTTACCGTTATAACTGCATCCTCTTGATTATCACCATCTAATTGGCTTTTGAAGATTTCCAACGTATATTTCTCTGAAGGAAGGATTTCTAATTTCGATTCTACAAACCGTTTAGCAATTGCTTCAACCGGTTCTATTTTTTGGTTGTTTTTTGTTGCTTCTTCCTCTACAACTTCCTCAGCACATCCTGAAATAGAAAGGCAAGTAAGGAATAGTATTATGAATTTTAAAAGCCATCTCTCCATTGTGCGAAGGTAATTAATTTTTGTTTCTAATAATTTTAATTCAATTTCACGAGTTATATCCAAATTCTTCTGTATCTTCAATTCGAAATAAAAAAATTATGTCCTCTCGAATTTTGTTTTTGATTTTTGTATGTCTTTTTAGTATTCAATTAGCATTATCTCAAGCAATTTTATCAGCTACTTCCAAAAGCGATTTGAAAGATATTGATAGGATAGTGAATAATAAGCTTCCGATTCCAGATAAGTATTCAACATTGAATTTATCTACATCAAAAAAGGAAAGTAAATCTTATTTTTCTTTTGTATGTAAGTCCGATAAGTTTAAGTTTAGTGAATTAGTTTCGAAAGGCTACTGGGTAAGTGGTTTTATTGGCAATGAGCCAACCGATAAAACGAATTCTTTTGGAATATTTTCATTAAGATTGTCACCAAACCAACTTCAGGATCTTTACACGAACGATTTCACAGGAGTTTATGTTGAATTATCTCAAAAAAATCAACCAACCTTAGAAAAGGCACTGAAGGATACTCGAGCTGATAGTGTTCATCTGGGTATTGGATTGCCTGAGGGATATACCGGAAAGGACGTTTATATCGGTATTACCGATTGGGGATTTGATTACACTTCACCCATGTTTTACGATACGGCTCTCCAAGAATCACGAATCGTTGCTGCCTGGGATCAATTTAAAACAAGTGGACCAGCTCCTTTGGGTTACGGTTACGGAACAGAATACAATACACAAACAGCGCTCCAAGAAGCCGGTTCCGACACATCAAATATATATTCTTTCGCTACTCACGGAACTCATGTTGCTGGAATCGCAGGTGGTAGTGGAGCAGGAACACCCAACCGAGGAATGGCTTTCGAGTCAAAATTTCTTTTTGTTACCTTTTTAGTCGATGAAGCAGCGGTCCTTGATGCATGGGAATGGATGTATCAGAAAGCGCTTGCTGATGGGAAAAGACTCGTTGTAAACATGAGCTGGGGCTTGTATCATTTCGGTACGCTAGACGGAACTTCCCTTTTGAGTCAGGCGATCACTGCCTACAGCGATTTAGGAGTTGTATTTGCGAACTCCGCAGGAAATAATGGTAACGTCAATTTTCACATCAAAAAAGAATTCAATAATGATTTACTGAAATCCAAGATTGATTTCTATCCTTATTCATCCAATCCAAACATGTGGGGGCAAAGTATACATGCGTGGGGGGAGCCCGAAAAAAGTTTTTCAGCAGGTATTTTGGTCAATAATAACCTGAATTCACTTCTTGTTGAGAGCCCACTTTACTCAACGGATAACACTACCTCGTACATTGATACATTTCTCGTGACCGGAACGGATACAATTTGGTATAACATTTCAGCAGACAGTGCCCATAGCCTTAATAACCGTCCAACCATGCGTTTGAGGGTAAAAAATACGAATACTTCGTTGAAGATTCTGCTAAAGTCAACAGCAATAAATGGTATCGTGCATTATTGGAACGTAACAGAATTGACTACTGATGTTGGAAATTGGGGAATGCCATTTTCAGCATCTGGGCCAGGTACCGTTGCTGGGGATAATTTAAATGGGGTAAGTGAACCCTCGTGTTCTGATGATGTAATCAGCGTTGCTGCGTACGCAACGCAATACCAAACTCCAGGAGGTAGTAATGCAGGAGGTGCTATCGCTTCATTTTCGAGTTTTGGGCCTCGATACGATGGCGTAATGAAACCTGATATTGCCGCACCGGGCGTTTCAATTATCTCCAGTATGTCTTCCTTTACAGATGTAGCATTTACATCGCAAGGTTCTGTAGATTTTAATGGAAGAACATATCACTTTGCTAAGCTATCGGGAACTTCCATGGCATCGCCAATGGTTGCCGGGATTGCAGCATTATTGTTAGATGCAAATCCTTATTTATCTGCACAACAAGTAAAAGAAATCTTGATGCAAACAGCACGGCAAGATAATTACACTGGGAGTATTCCACCAGAAGGGAGTAACCGCTGGGGCGCGGGAAAAGTGAATGCTTATGCGGCAGTTCAGTTGGCCTTGCAAACTATTGGCCAACTTGAAATTAAAAATGATATTTCTTGGTTGATCTATCCCAATCCAGCAAAGGATAATCTGAATGTTATAAATTTGCCAATTTCAATAGAGGAAGTTGAAATCATCGATCAAAATGGGAAAGTAACGTATATTAAAATTAAAAATAATTCAATTTCACTTCAAAATCTTGGGTCAGGGTCTTTTTGGATTAGGGTATTACTTAACGGTAAAATTCAGCAACAAAAATTCATCAAATTATAATATGGAGATTCGTCGCATACAAAAAAATGAATTACAAGTAATAAGGGATTTGGCTTTAAAAATTTGGCCCTCAACATATTCTGGAATTATTTCTGAGGGACAAATGGAATACATGCTAAATTGGATGTATAGTATTGAATCACTTGAGAAAAGTTTCAATAGTAATCACTCATTTTTTGCTATTTATGCTGAAAGTGAACCTATTGGTTTCCTGGATTTAGAACTAAATAGTCCAGCCCAAAAATGGATTAAATTGCAAAAAATTTACATTCTTCCTGAAAAACAAAAGTTGGGTTTTGGACTTGCTTTAATGGACTATACTTTTTTATTTGCAAGAGAGAATAAAATTAAACATATTACTCTTCAAGTAAATAGAGGTAATAAAGCAGTTACCTTTTATGAAAAACTTGGATTTTTCAAGGTGGATGAAAAGGATTTTGACATTGGAAACGGATATTTTATGAATGATTTTGTGATGCAAAAAAATTTGTGAGGTATGAATGTTCCGCGTACTGTTTTTATTATACAAACTTCCTTTATCGGAGATGTAATATTGGTTACACCTCTCATTTCAGAGCTAAACCGTTTATTTCCTCAAATAAAAATTGATGTTTTAGTTAAGAAAGGGAATGAGTCTTTATTGGCAAATAATCCTTTTATTCGAGAGGTATTCATTTTGGACAAATCAAAGAGTAAAATCTCAGAAATTTGGCGGCTCATTCATGGATCAAAAAAACGGAGATATGATCTTACATTAAATTTGCATCGCTTTGGTTCTTCGGGTATAATTGCAGCATTTTCAGGGGCAAAAGAAATTTATGGTTTTGACAAAAATCCCTTCGCATTCTTATATTCCAAACGATTCAAGCATGAAATTGGTAATGGAACTCACGAGGTAACGCGAAATTTATCTTTGCTTGCAGATTTTGGTGCTGATTCTCTTTGTCGACCATCCTTATTTCCATCAGAAGTTGATAAGAATAGTGTGTCTCAATACACGAATAAAAAATTTGTTTGTCTGGCACCTGCATCCGTTTGGTTTACGAAGCAATTACCGGAAGAAAAATGGGTAGAGTTAATTCATTCATTTCCTTCAGCGTTGAAAATTTATCTAGTCGGTGGTAAAACTGATGAGGTTTTATGTCAATCAATCATAGATAAGTCGGGTAGGGAAGGGCAAGCACAAAATTTAGCTGGACAATTAACCCTTTTACAAACGGCTGCTTTATTTTCCAAGAGTGAACATGTTTATGTCAATGATTCAGGTCCTTTGCACATTGCTTCAGCGATGAATGTTCCAACCACAGCTTTTTTCTGTTCAACAGTTCCAGATTTTGGATTCGGGCCTTTGGCCGAAAAATCCGAAATTATACAAGTTGAAAATTTGGAATGTCGCCCGTGTGGGTTACATGGAAAAAAAGAATGTCCGCTTGGTCATTTTGCGTGTGGGAAGCAGATGGAAGTTGGAAAAAATTAATTCTCAATTACCTACTCACATTCGATTCTTTTCCAAAACGATAGTTTGAAAGGAAAACGGAAGATGCCGTAAAAGCCGTCACCACGAGAAAACTAACTGCGAGCACTCCATAATCTAACGTTACTTCAATCATTTGTTCTAGTTAATGCCAACAATTAATTTCAAATTTATTCGGCGATTTGTGAGGTAATTTGGTACTGAAAAATATACACCGTTTACGTCTTGAATCCATTGTTTTGACATTACGTTCTTAATACCCAATAGATTGAAAATTTCTAAACTCACCTTCGCATTTGAAAAGAGTTTTCTCAATTTTTTATTTTTATTTTCATCCCCATAAAGTAAGTCATACGACATTCCCAAGTCCACTCTGAAATAGGATTTCAATCGCAAGGTATCTTTGTAGCGATTTACATCCGGCGGACCATACGGCAATCCTGTTCCAAATTGAAGCCCCATCTGTACGCTGAAACGCTCAAAACCCGGCATGCGATCCTGAACCATTGCTCCTATTGTCAATAATTGATCCGTCGGACGCGGAATGTATCCCGGATAAATCGTAGCTGAATCAACCACCACTTGATCCTCCGAATAACCAAAAAGTATTTTTTCACCGGCTGCATTGTAGTATTCTTTGTACGAATCACCTTTGATGTCTTCTTTCACAGATAGTAATCCTAATTTGAAAAATGATTCAATTCCTTCCACAAATTCACCGTGAATATTTACATCGAATCCATAGGCGTAGGCTACGGCATCATTTGTAGCGAAATAGCGTGTCCGAACGTTGTCAATTTCATAGGGATTGATGTCCCACATGTATTTGTAGAAGATTTCTGATGTTAATTTAAAAGGAGTTTTTCGTTTCCACATCGGGAAAAAATATTCACTTCCCAAAACGGCATGAAAAGATTTTTGGGCTTGTACATCAAAATTTACGGAACCGTCGTAGCGTCTAAATTCACGGTAAAAAGGTGGTTGATAATACAAACCAGTAGAAAATCTAAAACTGTTGTTTCTTCGCAAAACGTTATCCCCCAATACCATATACGAACGAGGATAATATTGAAAATTCATTCGTGGTGTGACATAAAATTCATCATTTATCGAGGTATAACCCGAGCGAACACCTACCGACATCGCAAATCTTGAAGCGGATTCAGATACTGTGTCTCTTAAAGTGATTATTGATTTTCCTCCCTTTGAACGTTTAACTTTTGTTACCTCTGCAATATAATTTCTCTTTACAGTTGAACGGATAAAGTTCCATTGAAGATATCCTGTGTATCTCTGTCCGCTTACATTTTGTGATCCTTTAATCGTCTCAAAAAGTTCTACTTGATTTGGATCAGCTTGCGGAAGGCTGTAGCCCGCAGAATCAATTAATTTCCATTCACTTAAGCTGTCTTTGAACAGATCATGTTGGAAATTCACACCCCATTTCAAGGTGTTTTCAAATTTTTTAGTGAAGGTTTTACGAACGTTAAATTGATAATCTCCATCATGGTAGACGTTGACAATGGTTGCATTCAAACGATTTCTTGCATGATTTAAAAAAGAACCAACACCCAATACTGCAATTGAATCACCGTATTCTTCCTTGGATGGATCATTTTCTAACTGATTGATGTAGTATTGACCTAAAATATCAAAGTATTCTTTCTCGTCTGTATTAAAAACGGTCGCATAAAAATCAAGGTTAGTCTGTTTGTTAGGTTGATATTTCAGCGAAGTTCCGCCCATCATCGTTTGAAAGGAAGTGCGTTCTTGTCCATCAAAATAGATCATAAATGTATAAGCTTCATTGGCTACTCCAAAATCAGTTTGTTGCGTTTGGGGACTGAAACTGTAGCGATTCGTTGAAAAATGACCCAACGTTGACCAAGTTACCTTTTTCGAAAGTTTATGATTGATAATAAATTGACCATCGGCAAACACAGGGTTGTATTGTCCTTGAGTTGGTAATGAATTTAAAAAATAGCCATTTGATCGAAAACGAGCCCCAATTAAATAATCAGTTTTTTTTGTGAGATTTCCTTCCACATGAGATTCAACTCCTAATAAGGATAGTACGGCTGATGACGCAAAGGAAGAAGGTTTTCTGTATTTGATGTCTAGCACAGAACTTAGACGATCACCATATTCAGCCTCAAATCCACCACCCGAAAAGCGGATTTCATCGACAAGAGCTGAATGAATAAAACTCATTCCTTCTTGCTGCCCACTTCTCGTAAGAAAGGGTCGATACACATTAAAACCATTTACATAAACCAAATTCTCGTCGTAATTTCCACCACGAACATTGTAATTGCTAGTGAGCTCATTATTTGATGAGGCAGAGGTGATTAGCGTGAGAAATTTCTCTGTATTTATCATCAATTTGACGTCTTGAAGCGGAAGTTTTGTCAATTCAAAAGGATCTTTTTTCTCCTGGTTTAGTAAAAATTCTTTCTGCTGAATGAAATTAAATTGAATGGGCTTAAGCTCAATATTCTTCTCTGATTTGGTAATTACTTTTTGAGAAATCGTTTCCTCTACCTTATAAGTAATGAAGAGTGTGTCATTTTGAGAAACAAAAAAATTGAATTTACCAAGTGAGTCTGTGTATGTGCTTCCTGATTTTTTTCCCGAAAATTTAATAAAAACATCTGCAATAGGTGCCTCTTTTTTATCGATACATATTCCTGTCAGTAGGACTTGACTTTCCTGTCCTTGGGATGTTAGTGCGATGAAGAGTAGTATAAAAATTAAAAAAGGACGCATTAATTAAATAAACTAGAAACGAAATTAACTCTAAAAAATTTGAAAACGCTTAAATTTTCTATGTTTCAAACTTTTTTTAATGATGAGAAAATTAGAATGACTAATTTTTGAATAAATACCCTGTAAAGATAAATTATTCAATCACTAAATGGGCGAAATACTTTTTTGATGCAATCAAACTTATATTTTCAGGTCATACAATCTTTATAGTTTATAATTTCCCCCTAATTTTGTCTTTCTTGAAAAAAGGAATTTTTTATATTATTTTGTCTGGATTATCATTTTTGGTGGTCAATTTTTTTGTGAAATTATTTGGCATAGGTCCAACAAATACCGTCATTCCAGGACTACAAAAAATTCCTGCCCATGAATTAGTCCTCGCGAGGTCAATCATTTCATTCAGTATAAGTTCTGCAGTAATTGTTCATCGTGGACTGCCTTTTTTTGGAAATAATAAAAAGTGGCTGACTATCCGTGGAATCAGTGGTATGATGGCTTTAACCATATTTTTTCAGTCCATTCAACACATGCCTATTGCTGTCGCTTCAACAGTGCAATATTTAGCGCCTATTTTCACAATGATTTTCGCATTATTTATTTTGAGGGAGCGAATTTTAAAAATTCAATGGTTGTTTGTTTTAATAGCATTTTCGGGTGTTTTTCTTATCGGATTCAACAATTTATTTCAAACGAAAACTACAATTTATCTAGATCCATTTTGGTTAGGATTTGGAGTCTTATCTGCGGCATTTTCAGGCATAGCATACGTTGCTATTGTAAAACTAAAAGAAACGGATAAACCTATTAATATTGTGAGTTATTTTCCGATGTTGGCAATCCCTGTAATGTCAATTTGGTGTTTGTTTGACTTTGTAATGCCAAGTGGAATTGAGTGGTTAATTTTATTGATAATCGGGATTTGCACCCAGATTGCTCAAATTTCATTAACAAGGGCACTTCATTTTGAAAGCTCTTCACTCATCATGCCTTTTCAATATTTGGGATCTGTATATGCTTTACTAGTGGGTTATCTGATACTCGATGAAAGGTTAAACATAATTGTTATTACAGGCGTATTTGTAATACTACTTGGAGTTATTTTGAATACAATTGCCAAATCAAGAAAAAAAGTATCGGATTTAAACTAATTGGTGTAAACACTCAAAATAATTGTTAAAAAATCATTAGGATTATTCTATTTTAGTAACTTAACTTGCGATTCAATCTTATTGATCTAGTTCTAAATCTTTCTGAAATCATTAAATAATATTACAATGAACCGGTTAATAATACTCTTTTTTTCATTCTTTATCCTTTGTTCATTATCATTAGTCCCGGATAGAGACTTACCATTAGATGATAAAATTACGGGATGGCTTTCATTAAAAGAAACTGACTATGAACCAAAAAAAATAAATCTAAATCCGGTAATACATATTTCCGTTTATGATTTAAATTCACAAACATATTTTAAAACCAAACAACCACTTTATTTAAGTGATGGCACAAATAAGATTCCCTTAGTTTATCAGGAAATTTTTGACATAACTCCTTCTTGTACACAAATTCTCGCTAAGCCCAAAACACCATTAAAAAAAGACCAAATTTATACCTTAGAATACCAAACGAACCTAGCATTACCTAAGCTTATGTGGAAAACAATGGATTTTGATTGTTATGACTACACTCGCCCTTTCTTTAAAAAAGACACGAAATTTAATGATACTATTTTAAGTGATTACCAAGATAATAGTATTTATGTGAGTGAAAGTGACGAATCCAATTGTGGAGGGATTTTAGAATTGTTTTTAGCTCCGAATCGACCTATTAAAATTCTTTTAGGAGATGACTACACAATTCCTCAAATTCTTGTAAATCAATTAACATTCGGGGATACTAATAGTGTTTGTAATTATAAATTAACCTTGATAGATGAGTCTGGAAATTTGAGTTTAAAATCCAAAACCGGTAAGATTCAATTGCAGAAACTTTTTGAAGAACACATCCATGAAAGTCAAGGGAACTGCTGTAGGATTCCTGAAGGATATGAAAGTACACAATCTAAATCCTTTTTGCAAGAGTTAATAATGTTAACAAATCCAGTTTTAAGTATCTTTTTTCTGGTTACTATAATCTTTGTTATAATATTAATAATTAGCCTTTCTAAGCGAAGACTGAGAAAAAAAGAAGATGATTCAGAGTTAATGCATGGAGATGATAGTGGAACACAAGCTAAAACTGAAGAAGATGACAAGATCGACTAGATTAAAACTAAAACGCCCCACATTTCTGTGAGGCGCTTCATGTGATCCCGTTTGGATTCGAACCAAAGACCTACTGCTTAGAAGGCAGTTGCTCTATCCAGCTGAGCTACGGGACCATAATTCTTTTATTTTTTCTTTTCCTATTCCACTTTTGAAATAGACTTCTCGTTTTCTTGCTTCTTCTCTTGAGGCATATTCTTCAAAAAAGAATAACTCCCAAGGGACATATGCTTTTGTGGACTTGGTATATCCACGATTATGTTCTCCTACTCTCTTTTCTATGTTGGTGGTCATTCCAACGTAAAACCTCCAATGATTCTGACTTTTCAACACGTATACAAAATGTCTCATTGTCACAATTTTTATTGGCAGTTGCTCTATCTCTACCTGTCGGTAGACAGGCAGCTGAGCTACGGGACCATAATTCTTTTATTTTTTCTTTTCCTATTCCACTTTTGAAATAGACTTCTCGTTTTCTTGCTTCTTCTCTTGAGGCATATTCTTCAAAAAAGAATAACTCCCAAGGGACATATGCTTTTGTGGACTTGGTATATCCACGATTATGTTCTCCTACTCTCTTTTCTATGTTGGTGGTCATTCCAACGTAAAACCTCCAATGATTCTGACTTTTCAACACGTATACAAAATGTCTCATTGTCACAATTTTTATTGGCAGTTGCTCTATCTCTACCTGTCGGTAGACAGGCAGCTGAGCTACGGGACC
>Ga0194129_10006611_pt1 | contig 14121 bp, 8 predicted proteins | sample TA2KigCa35mmetaG_FD_150862 | JGI IMG/M metagenome (GOLD analysis project Ga0194129, IMG submission 150862) | Freshwater microbial communities from Lake Tanganyika, Tanzania - TA2015038 Kigoma Deep Cast 35m | ecosystem: Environmental > Aquatic > Freshwater > Lake | place: Tanzania: Lake... | reverse complement strand
GCTAAAGCGGAAAAGAACAGGGTCCCTTCAAGTGCCAGGGGCCCGGAACGCAAAATGAGTTGATTTGGAGTTGATTGGGGAGTTGAAAATGAGTTGATTGGGAGTTGATTTCGAGTTGTGTCATCTGCGTTGCACCAACCTCGGCAGCGGTAGGGCCACCCGGCCAGGCCACTTGGCACACTTGGCCAAGTCACATTGCGCTGCACCACCCTCGAAATGTCCTTGCAAGGTGAGTTGATTTGGAGCTGATGCTCCACCCTCCCTTTTTTTTTGAAGCTCGAGCGGGCTTGAGGTCACAAGCAGCACTGCGAAGCTACGGTGCAAATGCCTTACAAGAAACGCACGAGTCCAAACCTATGCGTCGCTGCGGCTCACCCACCCACCCGTAAGTGGTGCGGCGCCCACCCACCCGTAGGCGGAGCCGGCTCAGCTCGACTCGGCAACGTGCGGAGCCCACCCGCCCGTAGGCGGAGCCGGCGCAGGTCACGCGTAAGAGCCCCCCGCCCGTAGGCGGAGCCGGCGAAAGTAACCATCAACCATCAACCGCGACTGACGTCGGGCCCGGAGCTGCCGCTGCGGCTACGCCTGGTGCCGCGGCCGCCGGAGCTGCCTTCGCAGCTGGGCGCAGCTGCTGCCGCTGCTGAGCCGCCTCCCTCGGAAGCAATGTCGCCCCCCTGGGAAGCAACGTCGCCCCCGTCGGCAATCGCCGAAGGCTTTCCCCAACCGTGGCCGGGCACGGCTGCTGCGGGCACGGAAGTCGCACAAGGCATCCCGACTAGGCATCTCGAACAAGAGGCACTGACGAGCATGCAGATCAAGGCCGTGAACTCCGCAAGAGTGTTCTCAAGGCCAAGATGAAGAGCGGGATCTCCATGGAGTGCCGGCCGCCCGCGTGGCATCCGCTGGTCTCAGCAAGGACATCTCAAGTAGCAGTTGCTGCTTGAGATCTCGAAGCTGATTCGCCAAATCGACGTATCGCGCTTTGCATTCCCGCGGGGCGGAACGTTGCTGCTCGCCCAACTTGTCAGCTGCCGTCTTCAAGGCCTCGACTTGCGTTATCAAGATGGTACGAGCATTGAGCCATTTTTGAAGACAGTCTTCTCCTGGCGCCTCTTTTGCCCGCGCAATCGCCCTTGTTGCCTCTGTCATCGCCGTCTTTGCAGCATTCTGTTGCCGCATTCGCTCCTTAATAGCATGGTCAACAACAACCTTAGGGGCCACCTGAAGAGTGGCAAAAACGGCACTGTCCCACGGAATTTTCCACTTTTTGTTGGCTGGCGGCCGCCATGCAGTGGAAGCATTGTGGGACAGGTATGGAGGACCGCCAACGTGATTGCCGAACCACCAACCCTCGAAAGTTGGACCATCACGGTTGTCCCAATAATACATGAAGACGTCTGCCTCCGTTGTCATCTTCTTGTATGCTGGACGCCCATGGTTTGAACCTGTCAGCTGGTAATCTCCGACCAAAATGCACATCCTAAATTCCAACGTTGACGGGGCTGTAACCGAAAAATATTCAGAAATAGGTTTGAGGGTCCCAGGCCAACAAAAACGGGGTTGACCTTGTAAGCTGCCAACAGCTGCTGATTGTGGTTGCTTTTGTGCCTGAGGAAGCTTCGGGACCTTGATTTTCGGGCGTTGCTTGAACGGAAGCTTCTGTAACTCCTCCTTGACCAGGCATTCGTACCGGGGCTCGAGCACGACCATCCATCGGTGCAAGCGCCTGTCCCGCATGGCCTCGACGACGAGGTCGTAGCTCTGGGGTTCGACGAAGAACAAGGCGCCAGAGTCGTGCTCGCACGACTTACCGATCTCTGCCAGGGCATCTCGGCAAGGGCGCATGGCACTGCACTCCAGCAATTGTGCCCTGAACCTTTCCACCGCACTTATGCCAGCCCTTTTGGAGCCAGCACTTCTGAGAACCACCAGAACGCTGCTCATGGTCCGTGCAACGTTTTCGTCAGCCGTGGCCGACGCAAGGTTTTTTCGTCAGCCGTGGCCGACGCAAGGTTCCCATAGGCACCGGCGAGGCGGTGCCGGTGCCGACAAGGGCAGAGTTGTTGCATTTGCATCACACTCTGCGAGCTGAGCTTGATCCGAAATGGCTACAGATCCTCCCGTCGCTCTCCCCGCATCTAAACGTGAGATGTTTGGCCGAGTCCGATCCCCGGGACCCCCTTAGATCGCCGAGGCTCGCCCTTGAACAAGCCGCGCGATCCTCCCCACCCGCACCGAAATACTAAATCCACGCATCTAACACATCAACGCGGTTTAGGTGACGGAGCGCTCGCGTCGGGGCGGAAAGGGGCGGGGAGGGGGGCGGGATTGAGGGCCAGAGGGCTGGCGGCCTGAACATCGCCAAAAAGGTGGTGTCGGGATGGGATCGGATGGGGTGGGATGGGCTTCGAAAGACGGCGCGCTTTGTCAACCCACGGACACGCATACGTCGCATAGCCACGTCGGACAAAAAACTGTCGCTCGTCGGGCACGAATTGAATTAATAATGTACTAATGTACGTCGCATAGCCACGTCGGACAAAAAACCAGATATCCCAGATGTTGCCGAATGTTTTGTTGCTTTGAACCTCTTTTCCGGCCGAAGTGGCTATAAAAAACCGAAGCCGCAACGTAGCCCCAGCCGTAGCCGGGGACTGCTGAAACTGCGGAGAGCCGAAACCGCAACATAAAGCCCCAGCCATAGCCGGGGACTGCTGAAGCTGCGTGCCGCTCATCTGCCTCTGCTGGAGGCGTCCTTGCCGCACTCCTCGAAGAGCTTCTGTATGAAACGATTGCCACTCCTTCTGTGACTGTGAGCTCCTCACTTCGGCATGAGTTGATTTGGAGTTGATTTGGAGTTGATTGGGGAGTTGAAAATGAGTTGATTGGGAGTTGATTTCGAGTTGTGTCATCTGCGTTGCACCAAACTCGGCAATGGTGGGGCCACCCGGCCAGGCCACTTGGCACACTTGGCCAAGTCACATTGCGTTGCACCACCCTCGACATGTCCTTGCAAGGTGAGTTGATTTGGAGCTGATGTTCCACCGCCCCTTTTTTTTTTGAAGCTCGAGCGGGCTTGAGGTCAACCGCTGTGATCACAAGCAGCACTGCGAAGCTATGGTGCAAGTGCCTCACAAGAACTCCAAAACACACGAATCCAAACCTACGCGTCGCTGCGGCTCACCCACCCACCCATAAGTGGCGCGGTGCCCACCCACCCGTAGGCGGAGCCGGCTCAGCTCGACTCGGCAACGTCCGGAGCCCACCCGCCCGTAGGCGGAGCCGGCGCAGGTCACGCATCAGAGCCCCCCCCGCCCGTAGGCGGAGCCGGCGCAAGTAACCCGTCGGCAACGCTGGACCACAAACAAGCGGCACACTTCGATCCAAGTACTGTCGACGGCTACCAAGAACTCCCTGCACACCAGTCTGCACGATGACCAAGCATCCATAAAGTCGCCTAGATACAAGATACGGGTGATCACCGTAGAAGACCTCAGGTGGACAAAGATTGCCATCCATGCTAGATTCGCCAAGGAAGCGATGATCCGGACCGTTGGTTCCGTGGAGGACTGTTGTCGTGAGACCATCATCAGCATGTTGATTCGGTCGACCCTCGACAGTTCCAAAATCAAGCCACGCGCAAGGGACATCTGGAGCTGCGCTGCGCAAGACCTAGCACAAGTTTCTAAACCGAATCGGCTATGAAGCAACATACCCTAGATCGCCGGGGCTTGACCGGAACATCACCCGTTTATTCGTATTTTTTTTTGCGGTTTCCGCTCCGTCGCATTGGCAATCGCCGAACAGGCCCTGAACAACACCGCCTGTGCTTCAGCGAAGGCGAGCTGGCGGCAATGGCTCACGCAGTTTGTCGCGGAGTTCCTGCGGGTAGCCACGCAAGAAGTTGCCGAGCAAGCCCCACAAGCGCTGCAAGCGTCGAAGACGCCGGGTCGCTGTCACAAGCCGCCGCCACCGACCCGCGGCGCGTGCTGCGGCCACTGGGTTTTCGTCAGCCGTGGCCAACGCAAGGTTTTCGCCAGCTGTAGCCGACGCGACAGGCTGCGCGAGGCCGGCAGCTGCCGCCCATTGCAGACGAGGCACTGCCGGCGGCCGTCGACAAGGGCAAGTCCCCATAAGTCAATCTGTAAGGTGCACTTTTCGAGCTTGATCCGAAATTGCTACAGATCCTCCCGTCGCTAAAAAAGACCCCGGTGTCTTTTACAGATACTCTCTTGCATAGCGGACGCTGGATAACCATGCGAAAAGAGTTGTCCAGTGAGCACAGAGTACGGTTCTCAAGCTCTAATCTAAGTATCTAGAAGGTGAAAGGAAACCCGGACCTCTGACCCTTACACTGCTCCTTTTTCGCCGTCGCATTTTCCTTCATGGTGGCGGATGCTGGATGATTACGAAAGCAAAAAAGAAAACGCCCCTTCAAGGGAAGCTGCGCAGCCCACCCATAGGCGAGCAACGACATGCTCAAGAGCTGAACTATATCCCACCTGTAGGCGAGAAAAATGGTGCAGAATTCACACAAAAAACCCGTGGCGGCCACGTTTCTCAGCCTGCCACGCACGTCCATCCTCGCTCTCCAGCCAGAGCTGCAAGGCTGTACGCTTGGTGGAATCAGCTCTGGACTTGGCTTGGCGTCGGGGGTCCTCCTGAAACAGAGGCAGGGCCTCAACAACACCGCCTGCCCCTTTCGCCTTGAACACGTCCACCACGGCACGCACGCCCACGCTCGGCCGAGCAACAGAAGCTCGGGAAGCCATAGCCTCCCTCAAGCCGGCTTGGGTCGCGAAATCAGCGAGAACATCGTCGTCGGAGCTCGTCTGGTTGCTCTCCGAGTCATCGCTGCTCTCCGAGTCATCGCTGAAAAAACCGTGTCGGCCGGACTCCTCGAGGCTATCGCAATGAAGTCGCCTGGCACGGTCAACAGCCCCCGAAGTCTTGATGCCGTGCAAGACCTGTTTCACACGTGACTTCTCGGCGATCAAGGGCCGGCGGCCCATACCGAGCATAGCCTTAGCCACATCTCGGCAGATGGCTTCGTCTCTCGGATGCCCTAGGCACGCCATTTTAGCGTCACGCAACAAAACATCGTCCATAAGGGCACCTGCATCAGTGTGCCGTGTCGCTGCCCACTGCATGTGCATCAACGTGCCAACGCGCTCGCATATGGCTTCAGGACTACCCATAGGCCTGCAGAAATTGTGGATGCGAGCAGCGTGCCAAGCATTTCCCGGCACTCGGGATCCCTCTCCTGTAGAAAAGAACGGCTCCATATCGATGGAGGCAGACACTGCACCCCAATCCAATCTCTCTCGCAGACGTTTGAGATGGCAGAGTGTGCCAGCCTTAGCCGGCAAGACCAACATTGCCAAGCCACCGGCGAGCGGCTCTGTTAGATGGCACCTCCAAACCTTCGCCACTGAACTGCGCATCATGTGGGGTCTCAGTCGCCTCTGGTGAGGAAACCCGACGCAAGCCAAATGCCCAGGGGACACAAAAAACTCCTGTTGCTTTACGAAACAACTCGAAATACTCGCAGCAATCTTCAGAACCAACGCGTGCCGAAGGCTCTCGCCAGCCGTAGCCGGCAACCGAGGAGGGACGAAAAGCTCATCCAACTCACGCACTCGCCTTCCAAAAACAGCACGCGTAAACCATCCATAGAAAGGCTTCGGCTCCAAAGGGTGCACCACCGCTCCTTCAATTTGCCACCATTTTCGACTGATACGCCTCGGGGCCAGCCGTAGCCGGCGACACAAGAGCACGTACTGGTACTGCAACTGCTGCACCGTGGGCCACTCAGGACGCACTCCCGGCCACAACTCAGCTGGGGGCCAGTCTGTGTGCTGCAAGTAGGGAAGCAACATGCTCGACAGAACACCGAACTCCTTAACAGCAGCAGGAGTTGGCAACTTGCAGACGAGCTTGTCCCAATCGAAGACGACAGCCATGGCCGTCACTGCACGACGCATCCCTGCGTTCGAACCTTCTGCACCAAACATGCTTGTGTGCTCATCCAGCAACTGCCTGACGAATGAAGATGCCGCCCGCAATGCTCCATCCAATTCCTCAAAAACCCATGCCAACTGTGGCGACAAGATACATCTTGAATGGTCTTTGGTGATTCTTCGTCGGAACATCTCGTCCATACCCGGGATCTGGATCAGCTCATCCCGTCGGACAACTTGGAACCGTAGGGGGCACTCGTCCGCGGTGCCCACGCGAGTGCGGGCGAGCCCGACCCACAAAGGCGTCTGGATGCGTTTCTCACCCATGAGCGAAATCATCCTTGTAGAAAGCCCAGCTCTCATAGAAAACCCAAATGCTTGGCGATGGCCCCGACGAGGGGCTCTGCCTGGCATCCTTCTGGCACTACGAGAATGAAAGTCGCACTGGCAATGTGGCCCCAAGACCTCAAAGACGTCTGGGTCATGGGAGGGCAGTGCCCTCAATTCAACACCATGAAATTTGGGGGTGCCACCCGTCACTCTATCAAAATGCAAGAAGCCGTTCAGGGCCAACCAGAAAGTCGGGATGCCTCTGCCGAAAGCCTGCTCCGAACCACCCATAAACAATCTGGCAGGAACACCACAAAACCACGCACTCACAAAACACCGCAGATCCGCAGGAACAAGATGCTGCCGTAGCAGCACGAGGATATGCAGAAAACGTCGGGCATCCCGGATGCTCTCAGCACATAGCTCGAGAGATCTAATGAAGTGCCTTTCCCGGTGCCATAGCAACCATGGTTCAAACGAGGAGTTCTGCACAAGCAAAGCCCAAGGTGCAACCACTCGCGACATGATATCCTTAAACAGCGTCGCGAAGGCAACAAAATCAAGAGCAGTGAGTCTGCGACCTCCATCGACCAAGTCACTGATGAGAGGACCGCTGAACTTCATTCGCTTGTGGGTAAATCTGCCATGAATGCCCAATGCGTACGCTGGGAAATTGTCTAGCAAGTGGCCGGGCTCCCGAGCTAAAGCCACGACCTTCCGAGAAAGACCCGGTAAGGCACCAGACCGCAACTTAAGATTCGCAGCCATAGCCGCGCCCCTAAGGATAGCCCGCCCTTCTGCCAGGCCGAACCAATTGTCCATGAGCTTGCACACATCGAACAACTCCTGCGCTAACGGCGACTGCTTAATGCATCGGGCGAGAGCGAGGTCGATCCGGTGAAACTTATCCCACTCTGTCGCAGCATGCAAATGCTCACCGTCCGCCAGCCAGGCATCCCGTTCCTCCGTGCTCAAAGGCTGGTCCGCCAAGGATGGCAGAGGTGCGTCGTCGCCCAAATCACGCAACGGGTCAATCAACGGCCCGTAGACCGCCCTCCAAATCAACTCTGCGGCTTGCGTTCCAGGGTTGGTCCTGCCGGAGCCTCCCCGCACCAGTGCACCATCTCCACCGACTAGGCAGAGGCAGGTCCGTAATTCTTCCGACCGTATTTCATGTGGCTTCCGAGCCATAGCCCGAAGAACAGCCTTCATAACAGCAACGCCGCCATGGCCCTCATCCGGCATTGTCCACGTCAGGAAACCAGGATGCAAGCGTCCATCGGCTGGGCTAACTGCATTGTAGCACACGACCAAGACGGAACCATGCCGGCCAAAGCAATTGACTCCGGCCACGGGAATGCCATCCAACAGAAGAGCGAGACCGCTGCGAACACCGAGACCCGGCAATGAAGCTCGTAAGCTCTCGGTGTCCATACTCTGGACTCTGCGAGCGGCCAGAAAGATGGCGTCCTTGGCGAACTGGAAGCCGTGATGTCGGTGCCCGACCTCCACACCCGCCATAGCCAGCTGAGCTACTCGTCGCGTGTACGAGAGATATCCATCCGTACCTAATGACAGAGCCGACCGAACGAGAGTCGTTAGCACGGACAACTGCACCTCGTGGTCGTCTTGGGTCGCCCCACCCGTAGGCTGGTCTGCCCGCCGAGCAACCATTGCCTGAGGTTCCCAAGCGCTGTCCCTCATTCGAGCCACCACCTCGTGCAGACGCCTCTTCGGCATGCCTGAAAAAGTCGCCGCAATTCGAAGGGGCATGGATTCTCGTTTTCTCCGTCCACAGAATCTAGCCAATTCACGACTCAGGTCCTTTGGCAATCGCTTCGCAACCAAGTAAGTGTTGCACAACAAGACTTGGCTCTGTTCAGTCGGCGGGCTCGTGCGGCTGAACCACTGACCGACATTAAGACCCGGCCTCCAGCCTCTCGCAGAGGTCGGCGGCTCAACGTCATCCTCAGCCATGGCCAGGACAATTCGCGGCTCTGACTCCTCATCGCGAAGCTCTGACTCCTCATCGCTAGCCATGGCCAACAGAGGCGGACGGCTACTGGCACTCCCTAGGGCCACTGGCCCCTCCGAATCAGAACCATCGTCCGATGTGCATAACAAGCCCGTTGATGCAGTCGCTCCAACTGTAGGGTACTCCTCAGCCGTAGCCGAAAGGGAAGGACAGATCCACAACGAATGGCTGCTGGCCGTAGCCAGCACTGTTGGCACGTGATCGTCAGAAAAGTTAATGCCGCTGGCAGCTTCCTCCTCCGTCAAAGCGTCAGCCATCGCCGCAGAGGAGATGGCAAAGCAACTGACGGAGAGTTGCAAACTTTCTAACTCTTGAGTTGCAAACTTTTTTACTCTTGAGGGAGAAATGGTTGGTCTGGTCTTGAGATTGCAGCTCGCCCACTACTTCTTCGTAGTGGTTTGCTTGCCGTGGGACGTGGCACGTGGCATGGCTGGGGAGTGGGAGACATGGGGAGGGAAGGGGACATGGCACCTCGTTTCTTGTGTTAGCCAACCCTGGGACCCAGCACGCTCTGCCGCACGCCCTTTCTCCTGGCGAAAGCCCGCCAACAAATGCTGCAACGGACAAGCACACTGAATCGTCAAGTATCATGAATGAAACTGGCACGCGACGAGAAGCTGAAAGCGACTTCACACGAGGCGGCTAAGCACACACACGGCGCAATCATGTCATATGTGAAATCAATCTGCATCTGCTTACCACACACTGCACCAAAAAATGACTAGACAACAATGCTCTCGCAGATCGCAACGAACTAGCGAAAGTACTGCTCTCATAAGGGGCGCTCGTACAATAGCGGACTTGGAGGCAACATTGGCACTGCGGGGAAACCGGGACCTTACATGAATTGTTCTCTTTTAAATTTCTTAGATCTTTCGGCGCAATGTTGCTTCCAATCGCAAGGAGGACTGACTCAAGCCCCAGCCATAGCCGAGAATAGTGGCAAAGAGGAACCGCACACTACGGGCCGCCAGCCCAGCCATAGCCGAGTGGGCGGACTCATACAATCACGACATCTTTGGCGAAGACATCTTTCCTCGCATCCTTGAACATCTGCATCACGTAGTGCTGGGAACCCCTGGAGCTGGGTTGCTAGCTCCTCGCTGTGAAGGCTCCCTAAGAATTGGCAAAAGATGCGGGGCAAAGAGGACTGGGGAGAAGTGGAGTGCCGACAGAATGGAGGGCCTGGAGAGGGCATGGAGAAGGAGGGCTGGGGGGGTGGGGAGCTGGCACGAGGAGGGGAGGCGGGCAAGGGTGGGGTGCGGGAGAGGGAAGGGCTGGGGGAGAGGAGCTGGTACAAGGGGGAGGGCGGGCAAGGGTGGGGTGCAAGAGAGGGAGGCCTCCTCCCAGCAGAGATGCTAGCAGTCCAAACCTCACCGCCATTTCGTAGGGGGTGTGCCCCTTGAGGTTCTTGACGAGGTGCCAGTCGGTGTCAAGGGCAAGTAGCTCCTGTCAACTGCACGGGCACACGCACTGCTTTAGAAGAACGACAATGTTTTGAAGCTCCAATCAAAGGCCATCACAGAGAACCAAAAAAACGGACTGGAAAACGGAAGTTTCAGCCGTGAGCCCAAAAAAAGCCCCCTGCCCCTGGAGGCAACATTCGCACTGGCGGGGAAACGGGGACCTTACCTGAATTGTTCTATCTTTGAGGTTTCTCTTAGTGCAATGTTGCTTCCAGCCGAGGGGCTCTAGCGTAAACAATAGTCGCAATGAGCTGAAAAAATAGACCGAGTACGTGAAGCGATAAAAGTGACTAGGTTTTTTTTACAGACTCAGATTGTTTTCAGCTCACGAGACAAACACACAAAAGTTGCGTCGGCAACCCCACCCTTAGACGGAAACAAGAAGAAGGGACAAAGAGCTCAGACACGTTTGGACTGGCCGGCGGGCAAGACAATTTGTTTCCCGGTGACCAGCGCGATACCCGTAGGAATCAACTTGCCACCTTGCTCCGTGATGATCCATCGGAGCTGCACCTCGGCAGCAGCCACAGCCACTGCTTTGGCGATGGCTTCGTACTCCATGCGCTCACCCTCATGAGGTATGTAGCTCATCACCTTCTTTGCAACGAATGTGGCAGGTGCGACCGCCTTAGGAAAGGTGCCGTGCTGGTAGAGCGCCGTAGCACTCGTATCTTTGATCAAATCCTTTAACGTCAGAAACGTGTGAGCACCAGCCGTAGCCGGCGTAAGGACTACGTCGCTCGCCTTGCGGAAGGTGAACGCCATGGCCGGTGGCGCCGGCTGGTCCGCGACCGACCCCTTAGAGAGGACGTGGAGCACCGTCTTCGGGGGAACCTTTTTGTTCCCCTGCGACTTACTCACCAGCAATAATCCACCGCCAGCCATAGCCAACTCCCAATCGCCATTCGCCTTCAACACCTTCACGTCAGTGCCAGTGGCAGCCGGAGCCACCACCGCTGGTGCACTCCCGGACGCAGCCGTTGTCGTTGCAGTCGCTGCCACAGATGCAGTCGCTGCCACAGATCCTGCTCCTTTGGCCGCAGACCCCGTTGCCGCTGCTGGCACTGGCTTTGCTGGCTCCGGCGTCGGCGGTTTGCGCGCCGGCGCTGGCTTTGGCACGTCGTCTGGCTTTGGCACGTCGTCTGCGGAGCCCGAAGCAACCGTAGACGCCACTTTCGCCTGCTCCGCGAAAAAAGCGTCCAAAGCGCCCTTGAACTTTTTCGCGGGAACAATGTCACCCGAGCTCGTAGCCCGAAACCGCTCGCCAAAGTCGCAACACAGAACCGCGCCGGTGGCAATGCCACAGGCGTTGTGAGTGTGAACTTGCATGCGCAGAAAACCATCGTTGGGCCCTTCGCTCGGGACGACGTCGACCCGTAGATTGGCATACTTTCGCACATTGCGGTAGTCGCACAACAAGCGGCCCGCACCCATAGGCACGGCGAAAATGGACGTGGATGCGCCACTGTCATCCAACACCCCGCATACGTGGATCAGGGGGCAGTCGAGCAGAGCCGCATTGCCTCCCGAATTCAAAAACTCAGACACCCGGGCAGCACTGGAAAAGAGCAAGGCCGAGATCGGGCCTATGTAGTCTGCCTCGCGGAATCCGTGCGTCGCCACCAGCCGCTTCACACCGCCGTCGTCCTGCACGGACAAACCATATTTCTCCAGCTCGGCCGCGAGCAACTTGGGAACCGCCTGCTCGAGAAAGTCTGTGGCTGGACCATGGTCCAGCCCAGACCTCCAGATCTCACCCGTAGGCTGGACGTCGTAGAAACGGACTGGCTGCTCAGCAGGTGCCTCCACCGTAGCAAATGAAAGATCCTGCACCAAAACCCGTTTCTGATGCTGGGAAGATTGCTTCTCGACCTCGTACATCGCCTTGAGGATGGAGGTGCGGAGTAGCTGCTTCCCATGGGAAGCGCTATGCTCCGACACCCTGGACAAGACGACGCTGGTGCTCATGTGCAAGTCGTAACCTGCCAGAATCGCTGCGGGATGGGCCGTGGCAGCGATGTACACCAAGTGGCTGATGCTCTCGCTGCCTAACACCCCGGTGTACAAATGCTTGTAGAACTCCCGCCCATAAGCGAAAGGCCACAAATCCCGGATGCAAGCGCGGTCGCTTGGTGGCATAATTATTTCCTCCTTCCGGCCCTCTGCGTCGGAGTCATCTTCTTCGCCGACATCGTCTATTCCCACCTCGCAGTGATCCTCGTGGATCTCAACATTCTCTTTGTCCTTGCCCCCGCTCTGCGTCACGGCCATGGCCATCTGCTCTGTAACTGAGCGCAGAGGACACAAGCGGTCCAAGCACCGGAGGCGTACCCCCTCCCGAGCCTTAGCCCGGCACGCCAAGGCATCGATGGCATTCGGGATATTCATTGTCTTGTGGGACTCTTTGTCGACGCAGACCCATGCCGTCTGCTGCCGACGCCTTTTCTGGGCCGGACCGCAGGTCAACATGACAGTGTACTTCTCAAGACTCGGGCATTCCGTAGCCAACTTACTCCCCACCGCATGGACGAGGTCATAACGATTCAGAACGGGAACAATCAAGCGGACCTTAAGTGGGCTTCCGCCTGCTTGGCCATGGCCATTCTGTGCAAGGAACTGGCCGATCTCTGTTAAGTGCTGCAGCACCACTCGCGATTTGCTCGTGCCGCAGTCGAGCAGAATAACCACTCGTGAGCCTTTATGCAAAATGGGGTTCAATTGCGCGCCCACCATCTCGACGGAGTCGTAGTAATTGAAGCGGTTCATGACTGCGTCGGTTTTCGTGACAGCCGCCGTCATTGCCGTATCTTCCGCTTCCAAGCCAGCCAACAGAATGCCGGAACCCGTGGACTCCATCTGGCCGTCGCCGGCCGCCGCCGCCGCCGCCTTGGCCTCCAAGTCGCCGGCCGCCGCCACGTCGCCGGCCGCCGCCGCCACGGCACTCCTCCTGGTGGCCTCCAAGTCCTTGATAAGGATGTAGCATTGTTCCACCCCCATATGGTCAGGACCGGTGCCCTCGAGCCGTAGCCCGAGTTTCATGCAAGACAATATCTGCAGTCTCGCCCTGCCAGACATTAAGAAGTCGGCGACACGGTCGAAGGCTGGGGACTTCGCTAGAACACCGTAATCGTTCCGCTTGTTCTTAATCCACGCCTCCGCATGTCGCAGAGGCGAACAGATCTCATCCACAAAGCTCTTTTTCGAAAAGGCGAACCCATTCAGAGCTTCCTCCTTGTAGATCGCGACCGCCGCGAGCCTTCCCTCGTCGGTTAGCCGCTTGGGACGATCCGAGCCTTGGCCCGAAAAAAATTTGTTTTCGTGGATATAGGAATTCGGGATCTGAGCCTCTTCCAGAGCACACAGCACTGACGGCGGCAGCGTGTCTGCTGCGACAATCATCCGATAGATCCAAGTCCTCCGGCCAGCCCCGTAGATGCTGAGAAGCTTAGTCTGGGTCGCCGCCCATGTGCCGCCTGGCTCTCTTGCTTTGTAGCGGAGCGCCACGCCGACCAAGTCGCGGAGACTGGTTTTTTTATACTTATTAGCTTCCTCGTCGTGCGCTTGCACACAGTACGCGACCCGTAGATCCGCGTCCTCGGGGTCGCTGAACTCTACGAAGTCCACCAACACACCCAAAGTGAGAGCTTCCACCAGTAAGGCAGACCAGACGTCGCTGTCCGTCTTCCCGTCATCGGTCGCTTCGTCTGCGTCAGCCTCAGCGATGTACTGAGAAGCCAACTCGTTCAGAGCCACAAATGTGTGTTTCCCGTCGAGCAACAAGTTTTTCCCATCCTTGGGCGAGATTATGAAATTGCCGTGGGCCTTCAAGAGCTTGGGCCGGGTCAACAAGTTGATCCCGTACAACCCCTTCCGGAACTGGTCCTTTAACTCGGCGACACGGGCGCGGTCCAGCATGCGCCAGCCAGACTCCTCGCCGACGCACACATCGGACAACTTCACCCGCTGAGACTCCGCCAAGACGTTCGGCGCAACAACCATGGTCGTCTTGGCCTTCTTGGTTGGCGATGCCATTGCCATGGCAACAGAAAAGCGAAAGAGCTGAGAGCAAAAAGGCCACCGACGTGGCCTAACGCTGCTGATAGCGAGAATTGCTGCGGAACGACCGCGACAGCGAGAGAAGAGAGAGAGAGAGAGAGAGAGAAGAGAGAGAGAGAGAGAAGAGAGAGAGAGAGAGAGAGAGAGAGAGAGAGAGAGAGAGAGAAAGAAAGAGAGAGAGAGAGAGAGAGAGAGAGAGAGAGAGCGAGAGAGATGGAGAGAGGAGAGAGGGAGAGAGAGAGAGAGGAGAGAGAGAGGAGAGAGAGAGAGAGAG
>Ga0194129_10006605_pt1 | contig 14130 bp, 4 predicted proteins | sample TA2KigCa35mmetaG_FD_150862 | JGI IMG/M metagenome (GOLD analysis project Ga0194129, IMG submission 150862) | Freshwater microbial communities from Lake Tanganyika, Tanzania - TA2015038 Kigoma Deep Cast 35m | ecosystem: Environmental > Aquatic > Freshwater > Lake | place: Tanzania: Lake... | reverse complement strand
CCCCCCCGCCCTCGTGGACCCTGTGGTCATCCGCGTGCAGCTGAGCGCCCTGCTCGCCTACGAGGAGGCGCGCGCCCCGGGCCCCGACGCGCTCACCGCCGCGGCGCGCGGCGACGGCGGCGCCGCCCTGCTCTTGACGCTCGCGCGCGAGGCGGACGCGCTCCTCGGCGTCGCCGAGGTGCGCCGCTGGCATGAGCCGCGCGCCGACGTGAGCGCGCCGCTCGGGGGGGCGCGCGCGCGCCTCGCCCTCTGCCTCGCGCGCGCCCCCTCCGCCCACGCCCTCGCCGTGGCGGCCCGCCTCGCCGCCTTTGAGGGGCACCTGCCGGAGGCCTACGCGCACCTCCGCGCTGCCGACCTCGTGAGCGGGACCGAGGCGCTCACGCTCGCGCAGCTCCGCTGGACGCGCGCCGCCGTCCGCCTCCTCGACCCCGCCGCCCCCGCCGCGGAGCCCTGGGCCGCCCTCGCGGCGCTCTCCCCGCAGGTCTTTGAGACCCCGCGCCACGAGCGCTACGCGCAGCTGGCGGCGGAGCGCGCGGGGGACGCGGCGGGGGCGCGCGCCCACCACGCGCGCTTCACGCACCTGCTCGCCAGCGCCCCCCCCGCCCCGCCCCCGCTCGCCCCGCACCCCTCGGTCTCGCTCCCCCAGGTCTCGCTCCCCACCGCCCCCGCTCTCGCGCCCCTCTCCGCTGAGCGCGCGCCCGAGGGTGCCCCACGGGGCGGGGCGTACGCCGAGGAGCCCGCCGCCGCCGCCGCGCCCGCCGCCGCCGCGCCCGCCGCCCCGCCTCCCGCGCCCAGCGCGCCGGCGGGGGAGGGCTTTGAGGAGCTCATGCGTCAAGGGGAGGCGCTCCTAGAGCGCGGGCGCGTGGTGGCGGCGCGCGCGCACTTTGAGCGCGCCCTCGCCGCGCGCCCCCAGAGCGCCGACGCGCTCTCGCAGCTCGGCTGGTGTGAGCTGGCGGCGGGGCACGCGGCGCGCGCGCAGGGCAAGTTCCGCGCGGCGCTCTCCGCCACGCCGCAGCACGCCGACGCCCTCTACGGCCTCGGCTACGCCGCCGAGGCGCTCGGCGACTGGCGCGAGGCGCGCCGCCACCTCGAGCGCTACCTCGCGCTCTACCCGGCGGGCTCCAAGGTGCGAATCGTGCAAAACAAGCTCTCGCGCATGCCCAAGTGAGGACCATGACTCCCCCTGCACACCGCTACGACCGCCCCGCGCGCGCCCCCCACGACTCCTTCATCAACCCGCGCTTTGGCTGCCTCACGCCGGTGGAGTGGCGGGCGGCGGGCGGCGAGGGGGGGCCGGCGCTGCGCGTCCTCGACCAGCTCGCCCTCCCCGCCGAGGAGGCCGCCTTCACCGCCACCACCTGGCGCGAGGCGGCGTGGTGCATTCAGCAGATGGCGGTGCGCGGCGCCCCCGCCATCGGCGTCACGGCCGCCTACGGCCTCGCCCTCGCCGCCCATGCCCTCGCCACCCACGCCCCCGCCGCGCGCGCCGAGGAGGCGCGCGCCGCCCTCGACGAGGCGGCGGCGGGCCTCAACGCCACGCGCCCCACCGCCGTCAACCTCGCGTGGGCGCTCAAGCGCCTCGCCCCGCTGTGGCGCGCCCGCCCCTACACCTCCGCCGCCGCCCTCGCCGCCGCCCTCGAGCGCGAGGCCCTCTCGCTCCACGCCGACGACATCCACGCCTGCCGCCGCATGGGCGACCTCGGCGCCGACCTGCTCGCCCCCGGCGCGCGCGTCCTCACCCACTGCAACACCGGCGCCCTCGCCACCGGCGGCTACGGCACCGCCCTCGGCGTCTTCCGTGCCGCCGCCGCCCGCGGCCTCCTGCGCCGCGTCTACGCCGACGAGACGCGCCCCTACCTGCAAGGCGCGCGCCTCACCGCCTGGGAGCTGCACCGCGACGGCCTCCCCGTCACCCTCATCTGCGACAACATGGCGGCGTCCGTGATGGCGCGCGGCGAGGTGGACTCCGTGTGGGTGGGCGCGGACCGCATCGCCGCCAACGGCGACACCGCCAACAAGATCGGCACCTACGGCCTCGCCCTCATCGCCCACGCCCACGGCGTCCCCTTCTACGTGGTGGCGCCGCGCAGCACCCTCGACCTCACCCTCCCCGACGGCGCGGGGATTCCCATCGAGCAGCGCAGCCCCCTCGAGGTCACGCGCTGCGGCGACCGGCGGGTGGCGCCGGAGGGGGTGGAGGTGGAGAATCCCTCCTTTGACGTCACCCCCCACCGCTACATCACCGCCCTCGTCACCGAGGTGGGCGTGGCGCGCCGCGGCGCCGACGGCGCCTTCCGCCACGCCCTCGCCGCCCTCGCCGCCCTCCCCGCCCTCCGCGCAGACGCCTAGCCTCACCTCACTCGAGCGAGATGTGCTCCTTGAGCGTCTTGTCGAACGTGCGGCGCACCTTGGCGATGTCGCCGAGCAGCTTCTCGATCTCCTGAAGGCGCAGCGCGTACGCCTGCAGGTCGCTGCCGCCCACGCCGATCACGTCCACGCGCGGGACGATGATGAGGTCCTGCACGGCCACCACGCGGGGCTCAGCGCTGTCGCGGGTGATCGTGGTCACCTTGCCGTCCTTGATCTCAAGGGACGTCAGCGCCACCACGCGCGCCCCCGCCTGGCTGAGCTGCTGAAACGACTTGCACACGCCGCGGCCGCACTTGGACAGGTAGTCGCTCGCGTCGATGGCGTACTGCCCCAGCTGCGCGAAATCGCGCTTCTCGATCGCCGCCTCTAGGGAGCTGCGCTGCCCGAGGGTGAGCTGGCGGTGCAGCGCCACCTTCTCAAAGAGCTTGGTGGTGAGCGACACAAACGAGCTCAGCTCGATCATCGCCGCCTGCGAGAGCGGCACGGGCGGCGCCATGATGGCCGCGTCGGGCACCTTGAGGTCCTTGTTCTCGGGCAGCGCCTCGAGCTTCTCCCACAGGATCGTCTTGGCGGGAATCATCTCCCCGAACAGCGACTGAATCTGGTCGAGCTGCTTGATGGGGCCCGACAGGGAGCGGTCGATGCTCTTCCAGGAGAGCGCGCGGAGGTTGTGCGCGCTGCGCTGCGTGAGCACCTCGCCCACGAGGAAGCCGATGATGACCGCCACCACCCCCACGCCGATGGCCAGAGAGCGCGCGCTCTTCTTGGACACGAGCGAGGGGTCAAAGCTCAGCGCCGCCCGCTGGAGGTCGTCCATGGGCGCCTCCTCCTGCGCGCCAAAGCGGAGCGGCGCGAGGGCGCTCAGCTCCTCTTGGCTGTGCCCCGCCGCCGCCGCCGGCGCCGGCTCCGCCCGCGGGGCGGGCGCGGGCGCGCCGAAGGGGTTGGGCGCCGCCGCCGGGGCGGGCGCGGGCGCGCCGAAGGGGTTGGGCGCCGCCGCCGGGGCGGGCGCGGGCGCGCCGAAGGGGTTGGGCGCCGCCGCCGGGGCGGGCGCGGGCGCGCCGAAGGGGTTGGGCGCCGAAGGGGGGGGGGCGAAGGGGTTCGCCGTCGCCGTGGGGATCGGCGCCGGCGTGGAGGAGGGGGCGCCGAAGGGGTTGCCGGCGCCGCCGAGGAGCTGCGAGGCGCCAAAGGGGTTGGCGGGCGCGGCGGGGGGCGCCGCGAGGCCCCCGAGCGGCGCGCCGAAGGGGTTCGCCGTCGCGGTGGGCGCCGGCGCCTTGAGCTTCTCCATGCGCGCCTTGAGGTCGTTGATGCTGCTCGGCTTCTGATCGTCGTCGCTCAAGATGGGCCTCCTTTAAGGCGCTTAGGTCTTTCTCGCTCTTCTCTCTGGCGAGAGGGCGCGAGGCTCAGAGATGAAGGGGGATGAAGGGGGATGAAGGGGGGATGAAGGGGGATGAAGGGGGATGAAGGGGGATGAAGGGGGAGGGAGACGTGAAGTAGACGGGTGGTAGGTTAAGGCGCGCCCCGCGGGGGGTCAAGGGGCGCGCTCACGCCCCAGCCTCAACCCCTCACCTCACCCTCCAGCCTCACCCTCCAGCCTCACCCTCCAGCCTCACCCTCCAGCCTCACCCTCCAGCCTCACCCTCCAGCCTCACCCTCCAGCCTCACCCTCCAGCCTCACCCTACGCGGCGCGGCGCTCAGTACAAGAACGTGTAGCGCAGGCTGCCCGTGTGGATAAAGAGCGCCCCGTCGCTCTTGAGGTCCGCCACCTCCGACTCATAGACGCCGTCATACGACGCCCCGAGGTGGTGGCGCTGCGTCAGGCGCGTGTGGAGCGAGAGCCCGAGCAGGTAGATGACCTGCGCCTCGTCAAAGAGTCGAAGGCGGTCGGTCTCGCTGAGGTCGAGGGTGCGCCCCGTGAAGCGCGTGAGGCGCGCGTCGAGACTCAGGTGCGCCGAGAGGTCCTTGCGCGCCGTGAGCGCCCAGATGAGGGTGTCGGCGCGGAAGCCCCGCATGAGCTGCCCCTGCGCGTCGAGCTCCACCCCCGCGCCAAAGAGGTCCTCCTCGCGCAGACCGAGGGTGTAGAGGAGCGCCTCGCCGCCGTCCTGCGCGCGCCACTTATACTCTAGCGACTGGTAGTGGTAGAGGTCGGGCTTGAGGCGCAGCGACCCCGAGAGGCGCGCGCGGCGATACACGAGGTTGAGCACCTCGTTGCCCAAGATCAGCGCCTGGTTCGGCTCGATGACGTTGCGGTAGATCGTCTGGTCGCGGTAGCGCTCAAGCGAGTACTGGCTGAGGTTGAGCGTGAAGTTGAGCTCGGCGCGCGGCGTGTAGTCCACGGTGGCGAGGAAGGTGGTGAGCTCGGGGCCAAAGGCGAGGTCGAGGACCGCGTAGTCCGCCACAAACAGCCCCTCGGCGAGCTTGACGTGGGCGCGCTGGTAGGCGAAGTGGCGGTCGAGGGCGCCGCCCTTGAGAATCAGGTTATAGGCCGCCGAGAGGTCGAGTCCCGGGCGCGCCACGTCCACGTACGCCCCCGCCGCCTGATAGTCGAGGGTGAGACTCCGGTCAAAGCGGTCGGGACTCAGCCCCCCGTAGGCGCCCACGGCGAGGCGCGGGCCGTCGAGGGCGAGGCGCCCCTCCACCCCGTCCACCCAGGCGTTGCCCGCGTAGGGGAGCAGGCGGCGCCCGGCGGAGAGGGTGAGGGCGCCCAAGGGCTGCGAGACGGAGAGGTGGCGCACCTGGTCGAGGCGCTCCGTCTCCCCAAAGCGCCGCTCGTTGGCCTGCGTCACGTCGAGGATAAAGGTGGCGTCGAGGTCGAGGGCGAGCCCGCCGCCCGTCAGGTCGCGCCCGCGGAAGTCCGTCTCTAGGAAAGAGATCGACACGAAAGGCGACGCGAAGTTCTCCGCCCCCCCGCTGTCGCCGGAGGCGTAGGAGCGGAGCGAGAGGCGCCCGCTCGCCTCTGCGCCCCCGCCCCCGCCCCCGCCCCCGCCCCCGCCCCCGCCCCCGCCCCCGCCCCCGTCCGCCCCCGCGCTCGCCGCGAGTCCAGAGGGATCGCTGAGGGACTGCGCGGCGGCGGGGGCGGCGAGGGCGGCGAGGGCGGCGAGGGCGGCGAGGGCGGCAGGGGCGGCGAGGGCGGCGCGGGGGGACGGGGAGGGGCTCACGGGCGCACCCCCCCCGCCTTGCACGGCCCGCACTGCGTGCCGGGGCGCGCGCGGACGAAGCTCGTGGACGTGTGGCAGTCTTGGCAGTTATTGAGACCCTCTGGGCAGTAGGTGGGGTGGTCGCACGACGAGCCCGCCGTGGTCTGGAACGTGTCGGTGTGGCAGAACTCGCAGTCCTTGGGAATCCCGCCAAAGACGCGGTTGGGGTGACAGTCGCGGCACGCCACGAAGCGGTGCGCCCCCGAGAGGCGGAAGCCCGTGCCGTTGTGCAGGAAGGTGCTCGGCAGGAACTCGCTCTGCGTGTGGCAGTCCTGGCAGAGCGGCCCGAGACTCCCAAAGTGCGGGTCCGCGTGGCAGCTCACGCACTCCGCCCCCGTCCCCGAGAGCTGCTTGGAGCGGTCGGCGTTGTGGCAGCGCTCGCAGGGCAGCGTGTCGTGCACCCCGCCGATGCGGAAGGCGCCAAAGTCGTGGTTGATGGTCTGGTTGAGCTCCCAGCCCGCCACCGTGTGGCACTGCTTGCAGTCGCTCCCCTTGGCGCCGAGGTGCACGTCGAGGTGGCAGCTCTCGCAGGTGGTCTCGACGCCCTTGTAGCGGTTCTCAATGTGGCACTTTTTGCATTCCACGCCCTCGTGCTTGCCCTCGAGGGGGTAGCTGCTCTGGCGGTCGTGATCAAAAGCCACGCGCCCCCACAGGTCGGTGCTGTGGCAGCTGTCGCAGGCACCGGTGAGCTGCCCCTCGTGGAAGTTCTGGTGGCAGTTGCCGCAGCTCGTGTCGATGGGCTTAAAGTGCCCGTCCTTGTGACACGCCTCGCAGCTCTGCTGCAGGTGCTGCCCCGTGAGCGCGAAGCGGCTGCGGGTGTGGTCGAAGAAAGGAATCGCCCAGCGGTCGGCGCTCTTGTGGCACTCGGCGCAGTCGGTCTGCGGGAACTGCCCGCCGTGGATGCGCTGCGTGTGACAGAAGGCACACTCGCGGCGCGTGTCGTCCTCCGTCTCCGTGCCGCTCGGGTGGCAGCGGTAGCAGGGCTGCTCCTCGTGGCGCGCCTCGAGGGCGAAGCCGGTCACCGAGTGGTCAAAGTGCGTCTTCTTCCAGCTCACCGGCGTGTGGCACTGCGAGCACGCCGCCCCCTGGAACGTGTCGCCGTGGGGGTTGTCCTTCTCGTGGCACGACGCGCACTCCATGTCGATGGGCTTGTAGTGCCCTCCCTCGTGACAGGCCGCGCACTCCACGCGCTGGTGGCTGCCCTTGAGCGGGAAGCGGCTCTGCGTGTTGTGGTCAAACTTGAGGTCGCTGAAGCTCGTCTCTTGGTGGCAGGCGCTGCACTGCTGGTCCTTGAACTGCCCGCGGTGCACGTCCTCGTGGCAGCCCACGCAGTCCTTGGACGGCGGCGCCCACTGCTCCCACTTGTGGCACGACAGGCAGGGCTCCTTCTTGTGCGCCCCGAGCAGCGGCCAGCCCACGCTCGTGTGGTCAAAGCCCGCCGTCTGCTGAAAGCCCTCCGTCACGTGACACTCGGCGCACGAGATGCCGCTGAAGATCCCCTGCGGGTGGGGGTCCTTGTGGCACGACTCGCACCCGCGCACTGAGATCGGGCCAAAGCGCTTGAGCTGCCCCTGCGGCGTGCGCTCCGTGTGGCAGTCGAGGCAGCCCACGTCGGTCTTGTGCTTGCCCGTGAGCGGGTAGCGCGACTCGGTCTGGTGGTCAAACTTGAGCTTGGAGTTGAGCGTCTTCCACCCAAAGGCGTTGTGGCAGCCCTCGCAGCCGTCGAGGTCGGCGGCGATTCCTTGTCCGTGGAACTGCCCGTGGCACTGCTTGCACTCGGGGGACGTGTCGAGGTAGCTGTCGCGCCCGCTTGGCCGCTTTTGGGTGTGGCACTGCCGGCACTCCGTCTGCGCGTGCTTGCCCGACAGCGGCCAGCCCGTCTGCACGTGGTCAAAGGCGCTGACGTTCATCTGCACGATCTGGTAGCTGCGCCCTAGGTGCTCGCGGTGACAGAGGTTACAGTTGACGTCCCCCGGAATCCGCCCATGGTAGCCCTTGGCGCTCCGCACGCGCCGGTCGATGTCGCGGTGGCAGTCGCGGCACTTTGCGGGGTCCGCCACGTTGATGTCGTCGCCGTGGCACTTGCCGCACTGGTCCGACGTGTCGAGGTACGCGTGGACATCCGAGAGCGGGTCTGCGGCGCGCGCCGAGGGGGGGGCATGCAGGCAGAGGTGGATCCAGGTGACGCCGGCGAGGGCGAGCGTCAGCGCGGCGCGGGCCGCCCTGTGGAGCAAGTGGAGTAGGTCGCGCATGGTGCTATACTCGGAATCCTGTGCTCAAGGGGGGAGGACATGGAGCATAGACCATGCGCGCGCTCCGCTCAAGCGCGCGCGTCGCGGGAGGCGCCGCGGGACGCTAGACATCCAAGTAAAACAAGCATATAAGTCTCTAATCACATCGATATTTCCCGCCCGCGTCCCTCTAAAAAAAATAAACATGGTCACACCCTCGCCGCTCGCGCTCTCGTGTCGCGCTCGTGCCCTCGCCTGGCGCGTCGCCCTCCTCTGCGCCCCGCTCCTCGCCGGGCGCGCTCAGGCGCAGGCGCTCAACCCGCCGCCCCTCGCGCTCCAAGAGCGCTGCCTCGAGGTCCCCGAGCGCCGGGGCGCCCACGCGGTCACCGACGCTCAGCGCCTCACCCACATCACCTACTTCACCCTCGGCGGCGCCCTCGGCTACTCGCGCCTCACCGACCTGACGTCCCCCACGGGCGCCCTCACCGCCACCCACGAGGTCCTCGACGCGGGGCCCACGGGGGCACTGCAGGAGGCGCGCGTGGCGCTCACGCCGGAGGGGCCGGCGCTGTGCTTTGTGGACGCGCGGGCGGGGCGGGCGGGGGTGTGGGTGTCGCGCCGCGTGGGGACCTCGTGGGTGTCGGAGCGCGTGCGGAGCGCCGCGGCGACGAGCTGCGACATCCAGTGGGTGAGCGGCGGCGCGAGTCCGGGGCTCAAGGTGGTGTCCATCGCGGGGGGCGGCGTCCACCTCGATGAGCGCGGCGCGACGGGGACCTGGGCGGGGCGCACGGCGCTCGCCTCTGGCGCAGAGACGGGGAGCAGCGTGGGCGTGGCGCTCACCTTCACCGGCGGCAAGCTGTGGATCGTCGCGCGCGCCGCCGGCGGCGGCGCCCTCAGCCTGCTGAGCGCGCAGGGGGCGGGCTGGAGCGCGCAGACGCTCACCGAATCCCGCGCCAATGTGGGCGAGCAGCTCCGCCTCCACCCCCGCGCCGACGGCCTCCCCTGGATCACCCACACCATCAAGCTCGCCAACCCCGCCACCGACAGCGACGGCGGCACCCTCATCACCGAGGAGCACGGCGGCGCGTGGAGCACCGTGCAGCCCTCCAGCCCCGTGGCGCAGGAGAGCGGCGGCTCACAGGACGCCTTCTCGCCCCTCGACGGCTACCTCTATGTGTTCACCCGCGACCTCCGCCGCTCCGCCCTCTTTGGGCGCAGCGACGGCCTCAACATCCTGCGCTACGACACCGTCAACTTCCAGTTCAACTCCCAGCGCCTCCGCGCCTACGACTCGCTCAACCCGCGCGTCTACACGGGCCTCTCGGTGTACCCAGACCCCTACGGGAGCGTCCTCGCGCTCTCGCAGGAGTACCTCGGCAGCACGCCGCGCCTGTGCGTCTGGAGCGCGCCCGACGGCGACGCCGACGGCCTCCCCGATTCGTACGAGGCCACCCTCCGCACCAGCCCCACCCACCCCGACACCGACGGCGACGGCGCGCGCGACGGGTATGAGGCGCTCCTGGCGGGCACCGACCCGCTCAGCGCCGCCGGCCCCGCTCCCACCTGCGCCGACGGCGTGCGCAACGGCTCAGAGGTGGACGTGGACTGCGGCGGCTCGTGCCCGCTGTGCGCCGAGGGCGACTCGTGCGCGGTGGACGGCGACTGCGCCAGCGGGCGGTGCCTCTCGGGGCTCTGCGCCGCCCCCGCCCCCCGCTGCGACGACGGCGTCAAGAACGGCTCCGAGACCGACGTGGACTGCGGCGGCCCCTGCGCCCCCTGCGCCGTGGGCGCCACCTGCGCGCAGCGCGCCGACTGCGTGAGTCTCTCGTGCGTCAGCGGCGTCTGCGCCAGCCCCACCTGCGCCGACCTCGTGCGCAACGGCGCCGAGACGGACGCCGACTGCGGCGGCGGCGCCTGCGGGCGCTGCGCCGACGGCAAGGCGTGCGCCTCCGGCGCGCGCGACTGCCTGAGTCTGGTGTGCAGCGCCGCGGTGTGCGTGCCCACGTCGTGCGAGGACGGCGTCAAGAACGGCGCGGAGACCGACGTGGACTGCGGCGGCGCCTCCTGCGCCCCCTGCGCCGTGGGCGCCACCTGCGCTCTCGGCTGGCACTGCGCCAGCGGCGTGTGCGCCGGCGGCCGCTGCGCCGCCCCCACCTGCGCCGACGGCGTAAAGAACGGGCAGGAGTCGAGCGTGGACTGCGGCGGCCCCTCGTGCGCCTCGTGCGCGGCGGGGCAGTCCTGCGCCACGGGCTCCGACTGCGCGCAGGGGGTGTGCGCCTCGGGGGTGTGCGCGGCGGCGCGCTGCGATGACGGGGCGCGCAACGGCGCCGAGACGGGGGTGGACTGCGGCGGCGGCGTGTGCGCCTCCTGCGCGGCGGGCTCGCCCTGCGCGGTGGGCACCGACTGCCTCTCGCGCTCGTGCGTGGGCGGCCTGTGCGCCCTGTCGAGCTGCTCCGATGGGGTGCGCAACAGCCAAGAGACCGACGTGGACTGCGGCGGCGGCGTGTGCGCCCCCTGCGACCCGCTCGAGCGCTGCCTCTACGACTCCGACTGCGGCGGCGGGCGCTGCTCGCAGCAGGTGTGCCAGCCCCCCTCGTGCTCCGATGGGCTGCGGAGCGGCGCGGAGACGGGGGTGGACTGCGGCGGCGGTGTGTGCGCCCCCTGCGCCACCAACGTCACCTGCGCCGTGAGCGCGGACTGCCAGAGCGCCGTGTGCGCCAGCGGGCGCTGCGCGGCGGCGACCTGCGCGGACGCGGTGAAGAACGGCGCGGAGGCCGACGTGGACTGCGGCGGCTCCTGCGCGCCCTGCGCGGCGGGCGCCACCTGCGCGCGCGCCTCCGATTGCCAGAGCGCCGTGTGCGCCAGCGGGCGCTGCGCGGCGGCGACCTGCGCGGACGGCGTGAAGAACGGCGCGGAGCTCGGGGTGGACTGCGGCGGCGCCTGCGGGCCGTGCCCCGTGGGCGGCGCCTGCCTCACCGGGGCGGGCTGCGTCAGCGGCGTGTGCGCCGGCGGCCTCTGCAGGGCGCCCACCTGCGTCGACGGGGTCAAGAACGGCGCGGAGGCGGACGTGGACTGCGGCGCGGGCTGCGTGGCCTGCGCCACGGGCAAGACCTGCGCGGTCAACTCCGAGTGCGCCTCGGCGCGCTGCCAGAGCGGCGTGTGCGCCCCCCCCGCCGCCACCTGCGCCGACGGGGTCAAGAACGGCGCCGAGAGCGGGCTCGACTGCGGCGGCCCCGACTGCCCCGACTGCGCCACGGGCCTCTCCTGCGCCTCCGGCGCCGACTGCCAGAGCGGCTCGTGCGTGGCGGAGCTGTGCGCCGCCGCCACCTGCGCCGACCGCGTCCGCAACGGCGCGGAGACGAGCGTGGACTGCGGCGGCCCCGCCTGCCCCGCCTGCGCCCCCGGCGGCTCCTGCGCCGCGGCGGGGGACTGCCAGAGCGGCGTGTGCGCTGGGGGGCTCTGCGCCGCCGCCTCGTGCGCGGACCGCGTGAAGAACGGCGCGGAGACCGACGTGGACTGCGGCGGCTCCTGCGCCGCCTGCGCCACGGGGGCGCTCTGCGCGACGGGCGCGGGGTGCCAGAGCGGCGTGTGCGCCAGCGGGCGCTGCGCGGCGCCCTCGTGCGCGGACGGCGTTCGCAACGGCCTCGAGCGCTCGCTGGACTGCGGCGGGGGCGCCTGCCCGGGGTGCGGGGCGGGGGTGTCGTGCGGGGTGGCGAGCGACTGCGCGAGCGGGGTGTGCGCCAGCGGCCTGTGCACGGCGCCGTCGTGCTCCGATGGGGTCAAGAACGGCGCGGAGACCGACGTGGACTGCGGCGGCGCGTGCGCCCCCTGCGGCAACCTCCGCGCCTGCGCCGTGAGCGCGGACTGCGCGCAGAGGCAGTGCGTGAGCGGCGTGTGCCGCCTGTCCTCGTGCCAGGACGGCGCGCGCAACGGCGCTGAGACGGGGGTGGACTGCGGCGGCGGCTCCTGCCCCGCCTGCGCGGCGGGCCTCACCTGCGCCCTCAGCGTGGACTGCGCGAGCGGGGTGTGCGCGGGCGGCGTGTGCGCGCTGTCCCGCTGCGATGACCGCGTGCTGAACGGGGCGGAGACCGACGTGGACTGCGGCGGCGCCTCCTGCGCCTCCTGCGCCGCCTCCTTCCGCTGCGTGGCGGCGCGCGACTGCGCGAGCGGGGTGTGCGCCGGCGGGGTGTGCGCCGCGCCCTCGTGCCTCGACGCGGTGAAGAACGGGGCGGAGACCGACGTGGACTGCGGCGGCGCCTCCTGCGGCGACTGCGCCGACGGCCGCCTGTGCCTCGCCGCCGCCGACTGCCTGAGCGGGCGCTGCGTGGCGGGTCGCTGCGCCACGCCGTCGTGCACAGACGCGGTCAAGAACGGCGCGGAGACCGACGTGGACTGCGGCGGCGCCTCCTGCGGCGACTGCGCCACGGGGCGCGCCTGTTTCGCCTCCGCCGACTGCCTGAGCGGGCGCTGCGTAGCGGGCCTCTGCGCGCCCCCCGAGTGCCAGGACGGCGCGCAGGGGCCCCTCGAGCTCGGCGTGGACTGCGGCGGCCCTTGCCCCGCCTGCCCCCCGCCCCCCGACGCCGACGGCGATGGCGTGCCCGACGCCCTCGACAACTGCCCCCTCAACCGCAACCCCTCGCAGCTCGACGTGGACGGCGACGGGCTCGGCGCCCCCTGCGACGCCGACCGCGAGGGCGACGGGGTGCACAACCTCGTGGACAACTGCCCCGACGCGGTGAATCCCGACCAGGCCAACCTCGACGGCGACCGCTACGGCGACGTGTGTGACCTCGACGATGACGGCGATGGCGTCAACGACGTCAACGACAGCTGCCCCCGCGTGGTCAACCCCCGCCAGAGCGACCTAGACGGCGACGGGCTCGGCGACGCCTGCGACGGCGACGTGGACGGCGACGGGGTCCTCGAGGCGCTCGACAACTGCCCCCTCGACCCCAACCCCACGCAGGCGGACTGGGACGCCGACGGGCTCGGCGACCCGTGTGACCCCGACCAGCCCCCCCCCGCCGGCGGCGCGGAGGGCGGCGGGCAGGGCGGCGGGCAGGGCGGCGCGGGCGGCGGGGTGACCGTGGACACCGACGGCGATGGCGTGCCCGACGCCCTCGACAACTGCCCCCTCAACCGCAACCCCTCGCAGCTCGACGTGGACGGCGACGGGCTCGGCGCCCCCTGCGACGGCGACCGCGAGGGCGACGGGGTGCTCAACCTCGCGGACAACTGCCCCGACGCAGTGAATCCCGACCAGGCCAACCTCGACGGCGACCGCCTCGGCGACGCCTGTGACCCCGACGACGACGGCGACGGCGTGCTCGACGCGCGCGACAACTGCCCCCGCGCCGTCAACCCCGACCAGGCAGACCTCGACGGCGACCGCGTGGGCGACGCCTGCGACCCCGACGCCGACGGGGACCAGCTCCCCGGGGCGTGGGAGGAGTCCTATGGGCTCAGCGACCGCTCGGCGGACACGGACGGCGACGGCCTCCTCGATCTTGAGGAGGCGGGGGTCGACCTGCTCGTCCTCGGCCCCCCCCGCGACACCGACGGCGACGCCCTCCCCGACGCCGCTGACCTCGACAGCGACGCGGATGGGGTGGGCGACGCCGATGACGTCTGCGTCTTGGTGGCGGACCCCGCGCAGCTGGATTCGGACGCGGACGGGGTGGGCGACGCGTGTGATGAGGAGGGGCCCGCGGGCGGCGCGCAGGGCGGCGCGCAGGGCGGCGCGCAGGGCGGCGCGCAGGGCGGCGCGCAGGGCGGGACTCCTGCGGGCGGCGCGATGGGCGGCGCGCAGGGCGGCGCGCAGGGCGGCGCGCAGGGCGGCGCGCAGGGCGGCGCGCAGGGCGGGACTCCTGCGGGCGGCGCGATGAGCGGCGCGCAGGGCGGGATTCCTGCGGGCGGCGCGATGGGCGGCGCGATGGGCGGGACTCCTGCGGGCGGCGCGATGGGCGGGACTCCTGCGGGCGGCGCGCAGGGCGGGACTCCTGCGGGCGGGGGCGGGCCGCTGCCCGTGGGCGGCGCGCCCCTCGGCGGCGAGCCGCCAGAGGAGCTCGCCCGCGAGGCCGACAGCGACGTGGGCGGCGTGGCGGGCGACGGCGACCTAGAGGGCGGCGCGAGCATCCTCTTGCCGCAGGGCGGCGAGGGCGCCGTGCCCACCCCCGCCCCCGCGCGGCGCGCGCCCCCCGGCGGCTGCGCGCAGCGCCCCGGCGCGCCCTCGGCGCCGGCGAGCGCGCCCCTCGCGCCCCTCGCGCTCCTCGCGCTCCTCGCGCTCGTCGCGCTGCGCTCGGCGGGCGCCCGTGCCCGCGCTCTCGACCTCGAC
>Ga0194129_10006601_pt1 | contig 14135 bp, 12 predicted proteins | sample TA2KigCa35mmetaG_FD_150862 | JGI IMG/M metagenome (GOLD analysis project Ga0194129, IMG submission 150862) | Freshwater microbial communities from Lake Tanganyika, Tanzania - TA2015038 Kigoma Deep Cast 35m | ecosystem: Environmental > Aquatic > Freshwater > Lake | place: Tanzania: Lake... | reverse complement strand
AGAGGCGGCCGCAAAAAGCATACCTGCCTATCTCAGCGAAACCTATCGAGGGTATGGTGGAATCCAGGTCGGCGTTGTTCACAATGGCATGACTATTTTCCAAAGCGCCATTGGCTCAACTGGAAAACCCGAAGTTACTCCACTCATGTCACCCACAGACCTACTCCACACGGCTTCAATTACGAAGCAATTCACAGGCTGGGCCATCGCCCAACTGATTGAATCAAGGAAACTCAATCTCAGCGACTCAATTGAAACAGTCATCAAAGTGCCGGAGCCATTAAACGGAATCAAGATTGCCGATCTTCTTGGACACACCGATGGTCTGGTATCGCCAGATGTACTCATGGACGCGCGCGAACCAAAGAAGCCAAGTCTCAGCCAGCAAGAAGCGTTGCAACTCATTTTAAATCAGGCTGGTCGTAAAAAATTAAAAGCGGGAGAGTACGGAAATGCTGGTTATATTTTGCTTGCCGAAGTTATTACCAAAATAACGGGAAAGACATACAGCCAGTACATCAGAGAAAACATACTCGTGCCCGCTGGGATGATCAATTCTTTTATCGTTAGCAAGTGTAACGAGTTACCAAAAACGATTGCATCTTCAATCATCATGGACACCCACTTCAAACCCATTGAGAAAAATTACACGACTTGCTTTGAAGGAGGCATTGGTCTGGCTTCCAATGCAAACGATCTCTCAAAGTGGATGTTGTATCTTTTATCCGAGAACAACAAAAAATCTGAAGTTGCGAAAATCTATTTCCAACAGCTCTCGAAAGTCCGCACAGGTGCTGGGGAAACCCCCTATGGCATGGGTCTCTTTATAGAAAAGAAAAACACGGCGGAGCTGAGTGCGACGAAACAACCACAAGAAAAGGGAATAGAGGTCACTCTCGCCCATCACGACGGCACCTTTTTTGGTTATCAGCATAGTTTGGCAATGATACCAGAACTGAATCTGGGTGTGGTTGTGCTTGCCAATGCTTCAACCACCTACTCGAAAAAAATCGCCCGGGACATTTTATACTTCCTCAGCAACATGGATGAGCAGAACCTTCATCCAGGCTACCAAGTTTGTGACGACATCCATATTGCAGGCCTTGCTGGTATTTACACCTTCGGGAGCACGCCATACAATATCCAACTTGCCTCAGATGGAAAGTGCCTGTGGCAAAAGTATCAAGACCAGTTGCGCCCAGTTTTTTTCACGACCCGCAACACCTATGGTGTCGGGGTGGAGTTAAAACTTGAACGCCTCAACTGGACCGACGCAAATCTCCGCCCCAAATTAGTATTACTTCAAGATGAGGTAGAACTCGAACGTGCATTTCCCATCAACCTAAAAAAAGTGGATGGAAACCATCTTCTGGGAACCTACCGCTCCAAGGATGGCCAACAAGTAAAAATCTTTTCTGAAAAAAACCATCTTAAAATTAACTACGATGGAGTTGTAAAAGACTTACTCTGGTCAAACGGACTCTATTTTCATTTTTCTGACTCAAAATATGATGCACTTAAGTTCGAATACGCAACAGACGGCAAGGTTCTTGGACTTTCGTTCTTTTTCAACAAGGTTCCTAGCGGTCGCTACGAGAAAACATTACCGAGCAGAGTTCGAGACGTGCTTACTGCATCAAAAGCAGTTATCGAAAAATCATCTCCAAATCCAAACATTTCAACCGCAATGACAAAGGCCGAGGAAGAATTTGCAAAGACCTTCTCCACCAACCTATTACCACTTTTGGAGCAAAAAAAGTTTGATAATTTCGCTCAAGAGGCATTTGAAGAAGCAGAGCGATTGAAGAAGAGAAGTAATCCTGTGGAACAAATACTATCGATCATGGAATTGCGAAAAGAAATGGGTAGTGCCAACCTGGATTGGTACTCGCTACAAGATCGGAAGAGGCTTCATAAACTCGATCGCGACCTGCATAAGCTCCTTCTTGATGCTGAGAATTCGCGAAACAAAAGCATCCTGGCATTTCAAATCTTTTGGAATCGAATCTCTACGCCAGATGGTGAATTTGAACTTAAAAAAGCGATTGAACTTATTCAGAACGAATGGTTTAGACTCCCACCAGAAATGCAATATTCGATCGCAGTAACACTTGCCCCCTGGAATCCCATCTCAGCATTGCGCATTGCGCAGAACTCAGCACGACTCGGAAATTCGAAAGTGGCAGATAAACTTATAAAGAAGCTGTTCGATAATTGATGTGATCGCCCATTCCCGGACAGTCTCCTGGTTCCTCTGAACCTATCAGACTGTCCGGGAATGGGCGATCACATCAGTCCTTTGTGGCGGTGTGAACAAAAAGATCGTGCGCGCGCTTGCGGCGCATGGGACACTGAACCCCATCGGACTCTCGGGTGAAGACGGTCGCATTCTTAGGGCTACTCGAAATGAGCAACTTGGGTTTGTTGCCCAAGAGATTTGTGCTTATCCCACGCCCATCATCGACCTGTGTCTGCTTGGATACACTCCTGTTGTGGCTCCGTTGGCATTGGATGAGAGCGGTCATCCGCTCAACGCGAATACAGATGAAGTTGCCTGCGCCATCGCGAGTGCGCTCGGAATTGATGAGATGATTTTCCTGACCAATGTTCCAGGCGTGGTTGTCGAAGGAGAAGTAAAATCAGTTTTGAGCGCACTCGAGGCCGAACGATTGATTGCACTTGGTTCAATTACCGTTGGAATGATTGTCAAAGTGCGCTCGGCCCTTGAATTCGCAAGGCAGTCTGGATCGCGAATTCGGATTTGCAATCTTGAGAGTTTGAACGCGGGAGGCGGCACGCTCGTTGAGCACAGCTCGCAGTTTGAGCCGCGGTCGCTCAGGGTAAATGGAAATTCATCCGAACTCGGATCATCGCAAAGCCTCGCACCTTTGTTTGCAAAGCTTCCCACGCGGATGAACGCAGGGAATGGCATGTGGCTCAGGGATCCGTTGGGCAAGCAATACTTGGATTTTGGATCTGGGATTGCGGTGAACGCTCTTGGACATCAGCATCCGCGTATCGTCCAAACTCTCATGAGAAAAGCTCGCGCAGCGGTTCTAGTTCACAAATGTCGACTTTCAACAACGTGTAACGCGAACTTTCTTGGGCTAATGCAACCGCTTCAAGAGAAGCTGCATAAGTGAGTTTATCAACATTCACGACATTATAATTGGTGTTTGAAATGAGGTGCGCACTACAGCTGAACCAATAAATCCTGCGCCACCCGCAACAAGAATGGTCTCATTCATGCTTTCTCCATGCACTTATCAGAGGTTGGGGAAACTCAAAATTTGGTTTTGCTAACATATTGCGGCGTCAGCTCCAAGCAGCCCGGAGAACCCAACAACAAGTGAGATAGGCTGGACTTCAACTCACTGCGAAAAAGTGTAGAGAGATGACTACGGATTGTATATTTTCTTATTCAAATAAAAGCAATTATCACGGAAATTTATCCAGTAAAAATGGAGCACTTATCTCGATCTTTTTATATTTTCCCCGCTTCTGCCGATAGGAGTTCTGTGAGGCGGAAATCCGCCCAGAGTTCACTGTGAAGGCAGATCGTACATATTGCATTGGGGGTGTTTTCATGAACCTTTCGAGTTCTATTCTGCTCAGAGCTTCGCGTCTGTTTGCAACATCAGTTTTGATTCTTGCTCTAGGCTGTGGTCGCATCAACGAGAACATGGTCGCGAGCCTGGATGAAGATATTGCAAAAAACGAAGACGTCATTTCCTTGAACGCGCCCGGATGCAGCAACCTGAGAATCAACGCTGCGCGCGAGCTCGCCATTACTGACCTTGCGATTGTGAACGACAGGCGCACAGCGTGGCAGTTCAAAACACTCATTTCAAATATGGTGACGCTTGCCCGTGGTCAAACTGTCCCCACAAATCAGCAGCTCGACACTTTTGTCAGACGCCTTTTTGCAGCCTGGCAGAGTGATCAGCGGGTAAATAGTTTTACGGCCCCACGGAGGCAATTGGTGCAGAATTTTCTCAACGATTGGCCGAAGCTTCCAAACACCAATCTCCTCGACTTGGACAGGGCTCCATTCAGACTTTTGGCAATTTTTTATCGGCCAGACCTTAAAAAGACGGGCACTGCAGGCGAGGGTCGATTTGTTTTCGGATTACTCGACCAATCTGGGTTTCAAATGTCAACGGTTTTTATTTTTGAATACCATCTACCGATCGTACGCAGAAATGGCGTTCTACAAGATGCTAAATTTTGGGCAACAAGATGGCATGAACTTGGTGCACATAAGCCGACTAGCACAGAATATAAACGCAAACTTGAAGACATAACAAATCGTTTTGTCGGCCGCAATACACGACCAGCAGGTGTGAACGGAAACGCACTTGCTCAGTTGCGGACAAATGATTTTTCCTTTGGCCAGCCATGGGAGTTGAGAGAGTTTGTTCTCTCTGGTGCTTCTGCGGGTCTCACACAAGTTACAGTCAAACAAACACCCGATATTTCATTTAACAATTCTGGCGCATCACGTTCTCACCTCATCTCTTGGATGGCTGCGAACAGGACACAACTCCTAAACAATTCATTCTCACTTCCGGAGACACTGCCACCCTTGAGCGGCTTTTCTGCACGCCCCCTTCTCGGTGCATCTGCCCCGACAAACTTTGGTCAAACTTGGCTACAAGGCGTTCCCCCACCTAAAGGAGTCACCTCTACAGATTGGCAAAAGATGACGCGCAACCTCTCTCTTGCGACCTGCTCAGGGTGTCACGCAGGCTCAACCCAAACCTTCTTTTTACACGTAGAACCGCGTTCACAAAATGCAGAGTCGCGTCTTTCGTTCTTCGCTCAAAACGACCTTAAGCCACGCGCGGAATATATCGCAAAAGACCTTGGGTGCAGGACGTCAACGCTTGAGCTTTTGGAGCAATCACGCAGTCAGAGAGTGCACTAATGATGCAGCTCTGAAGCGCCCTGCAACTCTATGCTGTTCTCTCTGATGGGGCGCTAGCCTCGGCTGGCTGAATTGCGGAGCATCATGTTGGTAGAGACCAGGCGATCGGTCATGATGATAGCTAGATTCCTAAAAACACAGTAACCGATTCTGGGATGCACTTCGGCGTCTAAGCCAAATTAAGCTCTTTGGGCATCGAACCCTCCCGTAAAATCCACCCCAGTCAGCCTTCACAACCCCACCTTTTCGTTAGCCGGAGTCGACAACCCCGCCCGTCCAGATAGACTTGACTTGTCTGGTGGTTAGTTAAGCCTGTTGAAACTGATGGGTGATGGAACTATCCAGCATGTGTGTATAAAAATATTCGGTGTGCAGTAAATAAATTGGTTTAATCATTTAAAAACTATAAACTGCCAATTTTAATAGTTTTTTATGAGCTAAAGATTTGCAGAAAAAATCCGATAAAACCCTTCAATGGTGAGTGGTCTGCTGATCGCACTGGGAGGGTATTTATGAAGTCGCTTGGATATGTGTTTTTTGTCAACCTGAGTTGTTCACTTTCAGTCATTGTTTCCGCATGTGGCAAGGGACGTGGCAGCGGACACGTTGCCGCAGATCACTCTTCTGATACCGCCAAGGGGAATGCTCCGACCGATGCGCAAATCGGCTTGGCCCGCTTGTGCGGGAAGCCAGCCCTCCCCGAAAAAAAAGTTCTCGATGTTAAGTATCAGAAAATTGCCGGTGTCGACCCCAAGCTGCAGTCTCTCGACATCTATATGCCGAAAGTTATGGATCCCTGTCAGGGAGTTCCGGTGGTGATCTTTGTCCACGGAGGTGCATGGAAAACAGGTGACAAGAGCCAAATGCAGGACAAGCCGGCGTACTTCAATTCATTGGGATATGCGTTTGTCAGCGTGAATTACCGCTTGTCACCACAGGATGACTTGCTTCTTCCAAACAGAATCATGTTTCCGGTTCACCCAACCGACGTCGGCGCAGCAGTTGCATGGGTTTACAAGAACATCAAATCACACGGCGGCAATCCAGAGCGACTTGCACTCTTGGGGCATTCCGCGGGAGCGCATTTGGCGGCGCTGGTCGGGACAAATCAGACCTACATCCAAAAGGCAGCCAGCAGCTGGAAGGCTGATGCTCTGCGCTGTGTGGGAAGTTACGACACCGAAGGTTATGACATCCCCAAGTTCATGGAAACTGCGGATGGACAAGAAAGCTTGTTGTATCGCAACGCATTCGGAGATGATCCTAACCTTTGGGCAACCGCCTCACCAATCAATCACGTCAAATTCAAGGGACCTCATTTCCAACTCGTCAAACGTGGGGATGCGGTGCGTGATGCTCAGGTTGACACCTTCAAGGGAGCGTTGGAACGCAAATCGAATTTTGTGACGGTCATCGACGGTCAAGGATTGAGTCATTCTGACGTCAATCATCTGATTGGTGCCGCAGGGGATACGCGCATGACTCCGTTTGTCACGGAGTTCATGAAAACCAAATGCTTTCCACGCTGAGGGTGAATTTGGAATGTGGCGACCCTGTCGGAAGGTCGCCGGCGGCGAAGGTGGCTCTTAGGCGCAATTGGCTTAATTTCGCCTAAGAGCAAACATTCACGGTCAATTTTACTGGAGTCATTGATGAAAAGTTGGAAGGCACGTTGATCCAACTCGCACAAAAACTGGAACACTCCCAGACTGTGATCTTCAAAATCAAAGACATCAAATCTGTCAGAACAATCAGGAAGCGCCTTGCTGCAGGCAAAACTTCCAGTGTTTATTCTCAGTGGTGAATTGGATGGCCAGACCCAAGTCACCCGTGTTGCTGTCGACGCCAAAAGCATTTTGGCCATTCGCACAGATACCAACAGAAAACTTGTCGTGGTGCTTCCCAAGGTGAATCATGCGCAATTTGCTGGCAACAATATGTCACAAGATGATCTACAACCGGAAATCGATTACAACGAGGCTCAATCGAACATTGCCCGTCTGATGATTGATTTTATGTTGGTGAATGAAAATGAACTGACTGAGTCCGATGAAACACATGCCGCCACTGAGCGGATCAGCGCAGCGAAACGAATGACTCACGAACTTCTTTCGCAGTACTGGATTGCGCAGAATAAAGACACGCAGTGGTGCGCAGAGGCTCAACACGACGAAGCAGAGTTTGTGGCTTCATCACGCAGCCTGAAAGTCAATAATGAAATGTTCGGAGATGATTTTTCTTTTGCAAGAAGCAAGCCGACGGCTGTGTCTCAACAAGACGGAAAAATTCTGAGTTTCAAACCTGTGGCTCCTCAAATTCCAAAAAACTTTGCAAACAGCGGAAAGATTTCGATCTGGTAAAGCTCCGAAGTTTGGACTAAGGCCACTCGCATGATTGAGATCGGAACGAAAATTTTGGAAGTGGTCTGGCTAATGTTCAGGCTTATTAGGCCAGGAGGAGCCCAAGGCTTGCTTGCCGAGGTTGTGATTCTGAGGCAACAGCTGCCGGTGCTAAAGAGAGAGAAACCGAAGTGCCCGTCGCTCACCACGGCAGACAGGCTCATCATGGGGTTCTGTACTCATCTCATGACACCAAAGCGATTTTGGGACACCACGTTATTCACTTGATTCTCGTGCATCCCACTTGAATCCAACTAGCGTTAACACCCACATTGCGGGCACCGACTTCGGCCCAGTTGTAGAATACAGACTTACTGTCACCGGCCTTGCGCACGGAAAGCTTGAGGACCGGGATTCTGTCTTCAAAGCTCACCCGCGTCAGGTGTACTTCGTATGCCGTTGTCTTCCCATCGGCTGCGACGATACTAGCAGTCGTGAGCACGCCGCCTCGATCGGAGATTGTCCCGCGATCGAAGGTGTGGGTTCCGTCTGGCTTCTTCAGGGAGGCCCAGCAGGAGTATTCGCCTTCTGCGCTGGAGCTTAATGGTTTTTTCTTGACGTAAATGTAGGGCCCAACTTGCGATCCGGCGACCTGATTGCCATTTGCGTCAACCCACTTTTCCTCAATCGCAAGTTGGTTTTCTGAGACGGTTTCCTTCACATGCAGAGCTGTGGCACCCTGGAAGGTACTCGGGCATCCCTCCGGCGCGGTGGAACCGCGATAGACCTTTTCTTGCGTATCGTATTCATAGACGACATTGCACTTGGAAGGAAGTATAAAGCGTTCTTCAAGCAGACGGTCCTTGGCCATCTTCTGGCAGAAATCGCTGCTGATGACGGAAGGGTCGGTAAATCTCCTGGATGCAAGATCAAGTTTTCCGTCACTCAATTCGGTCAACATGAATACCATTCGTCTCTGTTGAGGAAACGTACCAATCTGATAGAGAAACCCTTTTTGAGACGTTCCAGTATTAGGATTGACGACGGTAAGACCGCAGTGGTTGGCTTCTACGAGCGGGAAGTTTTCGGGATCGAGGGTATTCTGGTTTTCGTTGGTCCAGTGTCCGGTCACATATCCTACGAATCGATCAACAAGTGATGGCTCGTTGGCGGGCCGCGTACTCGGAACCCTGGTGTCGGCCATGGTTGTTCCAGAGTTCGCCAGGAGAAGAATCGCTGCGAGTGTGGCTGCAAAAGATTTCATTACTTTGTTCTTTCAATATGTTAGGTCGCAAAAGGGGTAATCGAAGTATAGACGTACTCGATGTCAAACCAAAAAAAAACAAGAAATCACACGAATGCCTATGCGACCATTTTTAATCACGACCCTCCATTCTCGTATGCTCCTGTGGTTGCAAGGATAATTCCAAAGCGATTTGATTTCTCGGATCTTCAGCATTCAATTTTGTTGAGCATAAAGCAGATGGCAGACCCATCAAGCGCACCTCGATGGACCGAGAATCCAACTATCTGCCGTGTGAATTGGTCCATGACCACCATCACCCAGAACGAGCGTAGAAATACCGATTCCAAGCGAAAAAGATCTGTAGACCAGGGTTTATTTGGACTGTTTCCAATCGTCCTCCGCATGATATTGGCATTGTGATTCTCGAAAACGATGTGCCGCAGCCTTATCAGCCAGTCGCCATTGCGGATGAAACCGTGCCGCTGCGTGCCAATCATCCCGTGACCCTGGTTGGGCTTGGTGTGACGCGCACCCGCCGAAATAATGTCATGATCGGCGTGACGTCAGCGGGCGTTGAAATTTTTCAAAACTGTCTTGGAATGGACAACTTGTACACGGATGCGCGCGCTCATAAAAAATGGGTTCAGTCGACGCTTGCGAGCTACGGAATTGAACTTTCCGATGGCATGAGTGAACGGTAACGAGAATCAATTAGAAACGAAGAACTCCCGAACAGAACAGATCTGTTCGGGAGTTTGCCCAAGTTAAAATTACTTCACACGAATCACAACTCTAACGTTTGGGCCACAATCAGCTTCCTGGTTGGTCTTGTAGGTATTAACGAAGCCCTGAATTCGAAAATCCCCTTTGCCCAGAGAACTCACAGGAACCGACAAAACTCCTGCGGCTTGCGAAAGCTCCTTCGAACCCCAAACTTTCTGACCATCCGAAACGCGTGTGATGCGCACACGGTCACCGGCAGAAAGCTTAAAGAAGCTGTAGTTGATGCTGATGCTCCCACCCTGCGCAAGCGTGTATGTTGCTTGCGGGAGACGGATCGTACATGCATCGCTACTGAATCCGAGTGATTGAAGCTCAGCAACAGCGGCCTCGCCTTCGAGAGTTTCAGGTTGTGCAAGATCAGCAAAATTGCCATTCTCCTGCGACGTGCCACACGCGGTCAGAGCTGCAGAAACAAGGGCGAGGGTTGCGATGTTGAAAAGCTTCATGTGGGACTCCTTGATTTTCTGGATGGCTGCATTTCCTCCATAACATGATCTTCGGAGTTTTTTTCTGCACATTAGAAAAATGATTAAAAATCAATTAAAACGTAATATTAACTGATTTCCATAAAATTATTGATCGTGAATTTAGCATACATACTATGCAGATGGTCGAGATACCCTGACACCTCCAGACTTCCAACAGGCTGACACTCCTTTCTTCTTTAAGACCCGAGACTCCAAGCTAAAATGGGAACAACAACACTCAACAAACATCACCCGTATTGGACTGACCATCTCAGAAGGTAGAACGGTCCATGAAATCCGAATTTCTCAAAATTGTTATCTTCTCAATGATGATTTCAGCGCTTTCTTTGTCAGCTTGTAAAAAGAAAGTCGAAAACCAAATTCAAGAGTTCATCGGCTTCAAGGAAGCAAAGCACGAAAACGTGCAAATCACTTTACCCAATTTGCAAAAAGCTCTGAAAGCCGCTGGCCTCCCCGAAGTTAAAATCAACGCCATAAAACAAACTCTCGCAACCGAAACTCAACGCGACACGATGCGCACTCATCTGATGATTTCATTTGGAATGATGTCTCGTGAGCAATGCGAGGTTGCTCGGAAAGTCTACGCAGACAGATGGAAAGACAGTCTCAGCGGAGTCCATTGCTCGATTGCAGCAACGATTGGACGGGCTGGTGCGATGGGCGGCGCCCTGACGGGCAGACCCAGTGCGCGCAGAGTGGTAGAGATTGTCGGTTGGTCAAACACCACGCCTACGAGTTTCATGCGTCCGCCGCATTTGTCGCCCCTTCGCTGAAACCGAGGACGTCGATTTTGAACGTCCGTTTGAGAAGCTGAGCCCATGAGATGCGTTTTCTTTTGCGCGGTTTTTGTTTTTTGTTTGTGGAGCCTGCCAATGGTGGACCTGAATCCTGCGCATCGGCCCCATGTTCGGTATCAATGAGCGGAGTTGGTTTGTCTGGCAGATACCTTCTGTGCGGTGAGCGGCTTGCGAGAACGCCGTAATAGCGAGTGGTGTGGAATTTCGGTGCAGGGATGAGCGCAACGAGTCGTTCTAAAAATTCACTGGGTGTAAAAAGAAGTGACTCAGTCCCATCAGCCATGAGGTGACCTCTGAAGTCAAAGGTAGTATCAATCCGCCTGCTGTTTGCGAGAAGCGACTCTTATTGATTTCAATCAAGTGTTTTGGAAGCTCTTTGCCTGCCAAGTCAAACACGTTCGAGACACAAAGCCGCCAAGCCTGTCCATCCCGTTTGGTGATTGGCACCCAGTCCTTTGCCCGTTTCACCATGAAAATATTCGTGGAACCAGATGAGTTCTTTCCAGTGCGGATCGCAATTCAGTATCGGATCGCCACCGTGACAAGGGCGATTGCCATGCGCATCTTGGAGGAAGAGTGCACTTAGGCGTTGTGCTAGCTCGCGTGCAATTTGACCGCAATCCAACATGTTGCCTGAACCAGTTGGGCACTCGATTTTGAAATTTGCACCGTAGTATGCGTGATAACGTTCGAGTGCCTCAATGATAAGGTAGTTGATAGGAAACCAAATGGGTCCGCGCCAATTGCTATTTCCACCAAACAGGCCACTTGTCGATTCACCCGGGTCATAGTCAACGCGATAGCTCTCCCCGTGCATGTCCATTACGAAAGGATTGTCTTTGTGGAAGAGCGAGAGAGAGCGTAAGCCAAACGGCGATAGAAATTCGTTTTCGTCAAGCACATATTTCATGACTCTGATGAATCGTTCGGGCGATGGAAGGGCAAGAAGTCGATGCGGATTTTTTTTGTCCGTTGTGGCTTTCATCCATGAGATTGTGTTTGCAAGATCTTTTCTGTTTTCCATAAACCACTTGAGGCGCTTCGAGAAGCCGGGGAATTGCGCCATTGCGTCGGCATCGAGTATCTCAATCGCAATAAGGGGAATTAAACCGACCAAACTCCGCACACGCAGGGGAAGAGGACCATCTGCAGCATTGAGCTTATCGTAGTAAAAGCCGTCGCGCTCATCCCACAGCCCGTCTCCACCGAGATGATTGATTGCATCTGCAATCTCGATATAGTGCTCAAAAAACTTCGAAGCGATGTCTTCATATGTGGGATTGTATTTTGCAAGTTCGAGAGCAATCGTGATCATCCGACCGGCATAAAATGCCATCCATGCAGTGCCATCAGCTTGCTCTAATGTTGCGCCGCCCGGCAAGGGGCGCGATCGATCAAACACCCCAATATTGTCCAGGCCAAGAAATCCGCCTGCAAAAAGATGTTTGCCATGCACATCCTTGCGATTTACCCACCAGGTAAAGTTGATCAGGAGTTTTTGAAATGCACGTTCGAGAAATTGAACATCCCCATTCAAGGTGCGACCTTGCTCGTCGAGCGCGGCCGTCATGCGATAAACACGCCAACACGCCCATGCGTGAACAGGTGGGTTTACATCCCCAAGCGCAAATTCATATGCCGGTATTTGTCCATTGGGGTGCATGTACCATTCGCGCAAAAAGAGCAGCAGTTGCTCTTTGGCAAAGTGCGCATCAACCCGCGCCAAGGGTAAGCAGTGAAAAGCCAGATCCCATGCGGCATACCAAGGATACTCCCATTTGTCCGGCATTGAGATGACGTCCCGATTGAAAAGATGCTTCCAGTCAGCATTTCTCCCGTGTTTGCGCTCATCGGGCGGCGGCGGTTGACCGGAATCACCATCAAGCCAATCTTTCACAACATAATGATAAAATTGTTTCGAGCACAGAAGTCCGGCATAGGCTTGTCGAGCGACGTTGCGTTCTTGGATGCCCATATGTGCTGGCATGACACAATCGTAAAACTCGTCTGCCTCTTTCCTTCGTTGTGAAAGAGTCTCGTTGAACTCTTTACCAAAAGCCACAGAGGTATGCGCTGCGGGGCGTAGCCGGAGATCGATGCTGATTGTCTCGCCAGGCGCTGCTTTCAGGATGTAATACGCAGCCGATTTTGTGCCGCGCCGTTTCGGATTCACTGAGTCAAGTTTGCCCTTGATGATGTATTCTTCAAAAGCGTCTTTGACATAGGAGGTTTGATTCTCAGCAGCAAAGAGTCTTTGGTTGTTGGTTTCATTCTCCGTGAAGAGATAGCGCGGTTCGCAACCGTTCGATGCGCGGTCTGCATCGAGTGCAAATTCGCCGAGGGTGGGATGAGTGCACGCGATCCGACCCTCATGGAAGCGCAGACTTGGTTTGATGGTGCAGCCATCATGGTCGCAACCCCAAGACCATGTGTTTCGGAACCAGAGCGTGGGCAGCAGGTGAAGTGTTTCTTGTCTGCTTCCCCGATTCGTGATGGTTATACGAATGAGAATGTCGTCTTGGTCTGCTTTTGCATAATTCGCAATGATATCCCAGTGGCCCTGGGCAAAGATCTCTGTGTCGAGTAGCTCAAACTCTCCAGCATCACGCCCGCGGCTTTTATTTTCGGAAATCAATTGCTCATAAGGAAATGCAGCGTGTGGATATTTGTAACGCATGTCGACCCAAGAATGCGTGGGTGTACTGTCGACGTACCACCAACATTCTTTGACGTCTTCACCATGATTGCCCTCAGAACCCGTGAGTCCGAAAAGCCGTTCCTTGATGATCGAATCACGGCCATTCCACAGAGCAATTGAAAAGCAAAGTCGGCATTCTCGATCGGTGAATCCCAGGAGGCCATCTTCGCCCCATCGATAGGCGCGACTCCGAGCGTGATCATGAGGAAAGTAATCCCAACTGTGTCCGCCTGCGGAGTAGTCTTCGCGGACGGTTGACCATTGTCGCTCCGAAAGATACGGCCCCCAACGCTTCCAGTTGACTTGTCGGGCTTCATCTTGGGCAAGTCGTTGGTGTTCAGCAGATGTATTTTTGCGCATGGTAAGTGGCCCCGCCTGGATCGAGCCGGCCCTTGTTTACTTAGTGTGTCTTTTTATGGGCTGGTCGCGAGAGAAGTTTATCAAGCTTTGGCCAATCATCCATATGCCAAGGGCGCATTTCATTGCGGCGATGCCATTCCTTTGGCTTCTCTTGGGCGTTTTGGATGAGCGCCGGCAGTTCCTCTTTCAGCCGGTGCACGGGTGTCCAATTTAATTGTTGATGCAGTTCCTGAAGATCGAAATGATAATGCTCCTGAGCAAATTCAATCATCCATGGCTGATAGAATTCGTGCTTCCGCAACTTAGAAAGAAAAAATGCACCGAGTCGTGCGAGCCACTTTGGCACTTGGATTTTCGGGATGACAAAGCCGAACAGTTGTTTATCGATGACAGTGGCAATGTGCCGATAGGTCATGGGCTCAGGCTCGCCAATGAGAAGACGTCGCGTTCGTGAGATTTAATTGCAGTTTCTGCATGAACTGAATATCCACCCGCAG